>ERZ808274.3-NODE-3-length-156395-cov-5.078790_pt1 | contig 156395 bp, 129 predicted proteins | sample MGYA00521277_ERZ808274 | MGnify/ENA primary metagenome ERZ808274 (study PRJEB31516, sample SAMN03275597) | gut metagenome | biome: mammalia-associated habitat; material: feces | host: Papio cynocephalus | place: Kenya | collected 2012-07-28 ... | reverse complement strand
AAATCTTTTATATCTTCTGCACTTAACATCTTGATTCTTAATTATAATTTTATAGTTATGTGCAAAAGTAATATCTTTATTTGAAAGTTCATTATAAGTTCACCAAAAGTTCACCAAAAGTTCACCAAAAGTTCACTATAACGATCTTATTCTTGTTGTTACTGTGTGATTTTTAGAAGTACATTTTGATTTGAATGGATTGTTAAATCCCAAAAACCAATCGACCTACTAATCGATTAGAGTTCATAAAGGCTTGAAGCCACACATTGTCCGCATCCTTCGGATGGCGAAAAAGGAGAATACGTAGCTTCAAGCTGGTGATTCGGCTCAGTTTCTTATCTTCGGATAGTGGCGGAATAAGCCATCCAAGCGCAACCGGATGACCCCGAAGAACGCTTCGGAGAAGATGCCCCCACTCATCTTGCTGGTGCCCTCACGGCGGTTGACGAAGACGACGGGCACTTCCTTGATCTTGAAGCCAATCTTGTAGGCGGTGTACTTCATCTCTATCTGGAAGGCGTAGCCCTTGAATCGTATCTTGTCGAGGGGGATGGTCTGCAGTACCCGACGCGTATAGCAGACAAATCCCGCCGTGGTGTCGTGGATATTGACTCCCGTCACTAAACGAACGTAGCACGAAGCGAAGTAACTCATCAGCACACGCCCCATCGGCCAGTTGACTACATTGACCCCACTGACGTATCTGCTGCCCACGCTGAGGTCGTAGCCCTCATCATGGCAGGCGGCATAGAGCTTTGGAAGGTCGTTGGGGTCGTGGCTAAAGTCGGCGTCCATCTCGAAGATGTAGTCGTAGTCGCGCTCCAGCGCCCACTTGAAACCAGCGATATAAGCCGTTCCCAAGCCCAGCTTGCCGCTCCGCTCCACAATAAAGAGCCGGTCTTTGAACTCCCCATCCATCAGCCGGTGGACAATGGCAGCCGTGCCATCGGGACTCCCATCGTCGATGACCAGGATGTGAAAATATTTCTGCAAGCCGAAAACAGCCCGTATGATTTTCTCAATGTTCTCCTTCTCGTTGTACGTCGGAATGATGATGATGCTGTCGCTCTTCTCCATGATAAGTCCGGATTGATTTGGTGTGCACAAGATAAAGCAGACGAGCGCAATGAAAACCAGTTTTCATATTGCCGAGTGCAGCTTAGCTTTTGCAAAGATAATGCAAACGAGCGCAATGAGAACTTGTTCTCAAATTGCCGAGTGCAGCTTAGCTTATGCAAAGATAATGCTTTTTATCGAAGGGAGCAAACAAGGGGATAAAATCTTGTTCAAAGTCTACTTATTGGTCGGGGTTTTCCACAAACCCTTGATATTTCTTGTCCAGCCCCGACATCACACGCCGGTAAGCCTCATCCATCGTGGCCTTGACATCCTCCACTCCCCTACCCTTGGGATAGATAGGCTCGTGGATGGTGAGCTTCAGCGGGTGCCAGGTCAGCCAATGCCAGTCGCGCGTGCGGGGCATCACGTCAAACGCGCCGTTGATGGTCAGCGGGCAAACAGGCAGCTGGAGTTCATCAGCAAGCATGAACGCCCCCCTACGGAACACTCCCATGTGGCCTGTGAAGGTGCGCGCACCCTCGGGAAACACCACCAACGACATGCCTTCCTGGAGCACCTCGCGCGCCTGGTCGTAAGTTTGGCGGATCTTGCTCGGTCCGCGCTTGTCGACAAAGATGTGGTGGGCCGCCTCACACGCCTTCCCTACTAAGGGAATTTTGCGCAATCCCTGCTTCATCATCCACTTGAAGTTGCGTCCCAAAAATCCGTAGATAATGAAGATGTCGACCGATCCTTGGTGGTTGCTGACAAAGACGTAGCTCTGATGCTTGCGCAGATGCTCCCGCCCTTCTACCTTTATGGGGAGCAAGCTGACCCAGACGAAAAGCCTGGCCCACCATTTGCCCGGATAATAACCCCAGAAATGGCCGTTGCCCACGGAGCATCCTATCGTCGTGATAAGGGCACAGAGGATGGAGCTGAGGATGAAAATGGGCAGGAGAACGAAGAGTTGATAAATTCGATACAGGAGTTTCATGTTGTGTGCGTAGAAATATTGAGTTATTATCGCCCGCCGACACCGTGCCCGCAGGTACGGATTGTGCGGCTTTACCGTTGTCGTCCCGTCTTGAGCGTGATGACGGTAATCTCGTTGGGCATATTCAAGCGGAACGGAACCAGTCCCCCTAATCCTACATTGACGTAAAGATAACGCCCCCGCTGCGCATAGAGTCCCTTGTCGGGATGCCCCTTCCACTCCGTTGGACGATGGCCGAACAGCTGCATCTGTCCACCGTGGGTGTGGCCGCTGAGCGTAAGCTGTGCGGTGGTCTTGGTCAGGATGTCGCGCCGCCAGGCCGAAGGGTCGTGCTGTAGCATGATGATGAAAGCTCCGGGGCGCACCCCTCTCATCGTCTTTCTTGTGTCAGCCAGATTGGGAAAGGGCGGCTCTCCGTCGTTTTCCATGCCAGCGATGACGATGGAGTCGCCTCCACGCCGCTCGACAAGATGCTCGTTGCGCAGCAACCGCCACCCCAGCACATTCTTTTCCGTCTGGGTCAGTTGCCGAAGGAGGCGGGCTTGTACCGCTGGGTTGTCGGTGGCATAGGTGGCATAGTCATGATTGCCGAGCACTGCAACCGCACCCTGTGTCGCTGCACGCAGGAGATGGGCATGGGGAGCAAGCTCTTGGGGACTGATGTTCTGTATGTCGCCTGTGAAGACGACGAGATCTGCGTGCTGCTTGCGTATGGAATCCAGCTCCGCCCGAAGTATTTGCTGCCGCCATCCACGGAACGTACCAAGATGAAGGTCGGAGATTTGCACTATCTTGTAACCATCGAAGGAGGGGGGAAGAGCGTCGAAATGGAGCGTGAGGTGATTTACTTTGATCTGCCTTATCCCAATGACAAGTCCATAGACAAAGGCCATTGCAACGCAGCAACCCAACAGAAGACCGACATAGTGACCGAGGTTGATGCGTGGCCAGCCCGTTAGCCGCATCAAGCAAGACCCGACGAAGGAGCAAAGGGCAAAAATTGCCTTAGGGGCAACAAAGACTCCCAACAAGAAAAGGTAAGTGTTGAGCCATGTGAGGTTGTCGGGCGCAAAACTTTGGAGCGAGGCAAGGACGATGGTATAGGCCGACAGGAGGATGCCGGGAAGCCACCACAATATGCGCAACCACCGCGACTGAGGATAACGGCGGCGAAAATAGTGGGCATCGATATAGAGGTCGGACAGGAGGATGACCAATAGGAGTGGGATGACGATTCTTGCTATCACTGTCTCAGTAAGCTATTATCTTTCAAACTCCAGTTCCTCACCCCGATAGTGCTCATCGAATACGCCCCGGTCATAGACAAGATGTCCGTTGCAGATGGTCTGTTCCACCCGCCAGTTGAAAGTACATCCCTCCAATGGACTCCACCCACAAGGACTTTGTATCACTGCTTTGGTCAACGTCCACGGACAGTTTGGCCGCACGATGGCTATATCGGCGTGGTAGCCTTGACGCAGAAATCCACGGCGCTTGACACCGAAGAACTCGGCAGGATGGTGGGCCATGAGTTGCACCAGCTGCTCAATGGTCAGCCGTCCTTCATCGACAAGGCCAAGCATAGCCACAAGGCTGAATTGCACCATCGGCATTCCCGATGCGGCCTTGACGCAACCTCCTTGCTTCTGAGCGAGCAGATGGGGCGCATGGTCAGTAGCGATGGTGAGGACTCGTCGGTTGGAAAGTCCTTCAAGCAGTGCCTCACGGTCGTGGGCGGTCTTGACGGCGGGATTGCATTTGATGCGTGTCCCTAATGTCTTGTAGTCGGCATCGGTAAACAAGAGATGAGCCGTCACGGCCTCGGCAGTAATGCCTTGATACTTAGACGCAGCTATCATTTCTAACTCCTTTGCCGTTGAGACATGGGCGATATGAAGCCTTGCGTGTGCCTTTGTGGCCAACTCAATGGCCAAAGCAGTGGAACGGGCACAGGCCTCAGCACTTCTAATCTCGGAGTGATGCTCCACGGCAGGGTCATCTCCGTATTTCTTCTTGGCAAGGCGTAAGTTTTCGGCAATGATGGCGGCATCCTCGCAGTGGCTTACAACAGGCACAGCCAGCTCGGCAGAGAGCCGAAACACTTCTTTCAACGCCTCGCCACGATCCACAAGCATATTGCCTGTCGATGATCCCATAAAGAGTTTGATGGCAGGAGAATGCCGCCAATCTACCCCACGAAGGGTCTCGGCGTTGTTGTTGGTCGCACCGATGTAGAAAGCGTAGTTGACCGAACTGTCTCTTCGCCCCCGTTGCCGCTTGTCCTCCCATGCAGTTGTCGTAGTAGTGGGTGGAATCGTATTGGGCATCTCCATATATGAGGTCACGCCCCCATAGGCTGCAGCACGGCTTTCACTGCGGATAGTGGCCTTATCGGTCATGCCTGGCTCGCGGAAATGCACATGCTCGTCGATGACACCCGGCAGCACGTAGCATCCCTCAGCATCGATGATGTGGCCAAATCTGTGTTCAGGCATGGGAGTATCTGTCCCTATGGTGGCGATGTGCCCGCCGTCGTCGATGGCAACTACACCCTTGAACGACTGCCCTTCATTAACAATTACACCATTTTTAATCAGTATGCTCATGTGTCGTCTGCCTTATTATATAAAGGAGTGATAAAACCTATCAGTGGATGATGGAATCCTCAGCCATTTGATTGGGAGTGGGGGGTGCCACATTGATATCTCCTTCTGTCATGGTTGAGGCTGGCGTGTCCTCCATAGTGCCGTTATTGCGCCGCAAGGTCTCTTGATAATGCTGATAAAACTGTTTCACTTCGGGGTCATTCTTGAAACTCTCGGGGGCATTGGCCATGATGTACTCTATCCAGGAGGGCAACCCATCGAGTGCCGTGGCATACAAGTAGTCGTTTAACCAGCTGGGATAAGCGTCGGGTGTGGTGTCGTACTGTATGCGAGTGAAGAAGCCCCAAGGACCAAGAACGTTGTCGAAGTTCTCCGTAACAAATTTTGTGAACAGCTTATCGCCTTGTTCAAATACCCTGAGTGCCTTTTTGGTTAGGCGAATATTGGCCGTCGCCTCATCCTGACCGTTCATGATGGCCGCACTTTGCTCATGGTCTATGTCAGCATACTGGTTTCGGATTTGCATAAAGCGATTCCAAAACTTATTGAGCTTGTCATTGAGGGGCGTACCGCTGATTTTCTGTTGCGTATTGTCAAGACGTATATTGATGGTCCCCTGCTCAATGACAACAGGTTGGGACAAGTCCTTGCTGTCCATAAAAATGCGAGCGACATGTGCGCTATCCACCTTTCCACTGAATGAGAACCGCCCGTGAACGACATCGCATGAGTCAAGGTTCTTCAGGCTTCCATCCTTTGCCACCTTCAAGTAGAGTTTTTGGCCATCAAGATCCGACACGTTGGAAGTTCCCTCTATATCGTAAGAGCCTGCGCAGGAGGTCAATGACAGGAGAGCGGTGATAGTACAAACGATCTTATTCATAATGTATTTTGCAAACTTTCCGATAATACTCGGCACTTGTTCTTTTAGTTTACTATTGATTGTTTTGTTGTGCTTTACGCAGCTCATAGCCGATGCGATGGGTGGTGTACATCTCCAACAACGCCCCTATCAGCAAAGCTACCACCCAGTTGTTGTGGAAGACATTGACATAGGTCGTGTATCCCGTGATGGAATGGTCAAATAAGGGCTTGAGAATATGGTAGCAGTCTTCCACCATAAACGCTCCCGCACAGATGAAACAGGCCAAGGCAAAAAACTGGATGCGGCGCAGACGGCGCAACGTGACGTTGCTTCCATCGTAAGTTTGGCGTACTTGCATAACAGCGAAGAGCAGACTTCCCACCAGAACGAGGAAGCAGGCCATGCGCTGGAGTATAAAGAATACATAGAAGCCCGCTCCCAACACCATGAGAACTCCACCTGCCAAGAATAGTAACGTTTCCGTCTTACTTAATTGCTTCATAAAAAGATTGTTCGTTATCCGAACGCTCATCATCGCTCAACACAAAGACATCCTCGTCCTCTTTCTTCATGAAATAGCGCTCACGACCTACGCGCGCCATGGCAGAAGAGTCAACACGAAGCTCATGGAGGCGCTGGTTGTTCTGCTGATAGGCTTTATCGTACTTGCCTATTTCTTCCTGAATCTCAGAAATTTTGCGGTCATACTCCATGCGTTTCATAAAGCAATCGTCGCCAACGAAGCCCACATAGAGCACACCCGCCACAATGACGATATGGTATTTGAAGCGGCTGAGAATCCTGACGAAATGCCCAGTAATCTTAATCACGTTCAGTATTTGTTTTTGCAAAAGTACTTATTTAATAGCATACAAAGGAAAAACCGTCATGGGTTTTTCATCTATTTAACCATAAAAAGAGGAGGAAGGCAAAGAAAGTAACCAACTTTTTGCTACCTTTGCAAGAGTCATAAACAGAAAACATACCCAAGCAATGAGCGAATATATAGTTTCTGCGCGCAAATATCGGCCGATGAAGTTTGCTGATGTCGTCGGGCAAGAGGCGTTGACCACCACGCTCCGCAACACGGTCAAGACCAGAAAACTGGCGCATGCCTACCTTTTCTGTGGTCCACGTGGCGTGGGAAAGACCACCTGTGCGCGCATTTTTGCCAAATCCATTAACTGCGAACACCCCTTAGAGGACGGAGAGGCTTGTGGAGAATGTGAGAGTTGCAAGGCTTTTGAGGAAGGAAGGTCATTCAACATTTTTGAGTTGGACGCTGCGTCCAACAATGGAGTTGAACAGATAAAGCAGCTCATGGAGCAGACACGCATCCCCCCACAGGTAGGAAAGTACAAAGTGTTTATCATCGACGAGGTGCACATGCTGTCGCCACAGGCTTTCAACGCCTTCCTGAAGACCCTGGAAGAGCCACCCGCACATGTGATTTTTATACTTGCGACAACAGAAAAGCACAAGATTCTGCCAACAATTCTCTCCCGGTGCCAAATCTATGACTTTGAGCGGATGTCGGTATCCAACATCGTCATGCAACTCAAGCGAGTTGCTGACAAGGAGAATATTTCCTATGAGGAGGAAGCCTTGGGCGTGATTGCAGAGAAAGCGGATGGCGGAATGCGCGACGCACTCTCCATTTTCGACCAAGTGGCCAGTTTTTCGCAAGGCCATATCACTTTCGAAAAAACCATAGAAGACCTCAACGTACTCGATTCGGACAACTATTTCAAGACGGTTGATTTGGCATTGAACAATCAAGTGGCCGACATCATGCTGCTATTGGACAGGGTGTTGTCGAAAGGCTTCGATGGGGGCAATTTCATCATCGGACTGGCAAGTCACATCCGCAATGTACTAATGGCCAAAACTCCACAGACTTTGTCTCTTTTAGAGGTCAGTGAGCGTCAGAGGGAGCGGTTCAAGGAGCAGGCACAAAAGTGCCCTGCGCGTTTCTTGTATAAGGCATTACGCATAGCCAATAGTTGTGACGTTCAATATCGTCAGTCTTCCAATAAGCGTCTGCTTGTGGAGCTGACCCTGATAGAGATAGCACAAATAACCCAACCGGAGGAGGAAAAGCCTGGTGCGGGGCGTAGCCCTAAGCAATTGAAAACCCTGTTTCAGAATATAGTCCGACAGGCGCAGCAGAAAAGGGATGAGCAGGTAGTCCTTGTTGCGCAGAGAAAGCGGCAACACATCCAGCAGACGGTGTCGCCAGCTTCTGATCGAACAATGTCTGCAAATGAACAAGTTACCCAGTCGCAACAGTCATCAGCTGTGCCCAAGGACACCCATTGTCCCGTGAACACACTAAAGACGGCCAAGCTCAATCTGGGAAGGATGGAAGTGTCGTCATTCAGTGGGAATCAACCAAAGAAGGAAAAGGTTGCGCCTGATCCAACTTTCGAGGTCGAGAAAACGGGCGATAGCCAGCCTTTCACTGAGGAAGACCTACACACCCAATGGCGCAAAATGTGCGACAGAATGCCACAAGAGATGCAAGTGATGGCCAGGCGAATGAAGAATCTATCTCCTGCCATTACAGATTACCCTAACGTGGAGGTCGTCGCAGAGAACCAACAACAGTATGATGAAATGCGTAATATTCAAAGTAGAATCCGTGCCACGCTGGTTGAATGTTTGAAAAACAGCAGACTTCAGATAACTATTCGGCTTGCAAAGCAAGAAGAAATCACACCACTGCTATCGCCAAAGGAATCATTGGACAAACTGTTGAAAGAAAACAAGTCTGTGAAGAAACTGGTATGCCAGCTCGGACTGGAATTGGCCTAAGGGCAACTAATACTTCGCGAGATCCCGTCTATACATAAAGACGGGAGCAGGGAGGAAAGCAAGAAGTTGTTTTCTCCTCGTTGGGGTGTATATATATCAAGGTTATCACATATTTGAACGCACTGCGTTTTTCTACGGAAGATTTTGTCATTTAGAAAAAATACCGTAACTTTGCAAGCGAATTTTAACGTCATGGCTCCGTAGCTTAGCTGAATAGAGCGTCAGATTCCGGTTCTGAAGGTCAAGGGTTTGAATCCCTTCGGAGTCACTTTCGGCAAATGATAGAAAGAAAACCAGATGATCTGTCTTGCTGTCGGATAGAAAAACAGGTTGATTTATTTATGGTTTCCTTATCTGACCTACACTTCAAAACACACTTTTCCAAAATGAACAAGTTTCTATATTTTCTTTTTGTGTTTATAATGTGTGGTATCATAAGGTCGAATGGAGCGAATGCCAAATACAGCATAGAGGAATTTAGGAAGTGGTCAAAGCTCTCTACCGACTCACTGATGAAAAGGGGACGCACCTATCTGGCTACTGAGACGCAAGTGGATTCGGCCCTGATATGCTATGTTATCGTTGAGTCGCGATACAAGGATGGCAGTGGAAATCGGCATGAACGCTATCAGTACGCCAAGGCTCTCAACAACCTTGGTTATATGTTTGCAGAGTATTACATGGATTTCGAGAAGGCTTTCAACTATCTCATAGCGTCGAAGACCGTTTCCAAGTCTGAAAAATTCACCGACAACCTGCCCTATGTATACATGAACATAGCGGCAATGTATGAAAATCGCAGAACAATGTTCGGTATCTCCACGCCCGAACAGGACGTGTTGCGCGAAATGAAAGCCGCTTTCAGATACGCTGCCCGAGAAAGACAATGGAAGGTGGCCTATACTTGCTTCTCCAACTTACTCATCATGGTGGAAGACGACAACACCCTTGACAATATAAAAACGGAAATAGATGTATTTAGGTTAGCTTACAAAAGCCACCCCCTTCCTATGGGAGCCTATGCAATGAGCATGCTCAAGTGGTTGGAGGCATACAATCAGGGCGACACCCATACGGCACTCTCCCATGCCGCCCAATCAAAAGCACTGGGACAAAAGATACCCGATATTGGTATGGGATGCGAACTTACGAGTCTATGGATGAGAGCAAAAACGCTGATAAAGGCAAAGAAATATACTGCCTCGCTACATTGCCTGAACGACATCGCTTCCTTTATTGAACAGCATGACATGGAGGATGAGCGTGTCAATATATACGGAGCATACAAAGAGCTCTATCAGCAAATGGGCAATAGGGAGGGAATACAGAAGTATGATTATCTGTATCTAAAGGAAAAAGACAGAATCTTTCATCGAAGCAATGTCGAGAAAATGGAGCGCTCACAATTTGTCAACGAAATAAACCGCGTGAATGGACAGATGGAGCAAATTGATGAAAAGCGAAAGAGTCTGCTGGTCACGCTGTCTGTCGTTTTGTTTATAGTGCTCATTGTTATTATTACGCTCGTTGTCATCATCCGAGGCTTTTTTCGTCAAAGGGCGTACATCAAGATTCTCTACCAAAAAAACATGGCGCTTGCCAAGGCGGACAAACAGGAAAAGCTGATAGACCGGAGAGCGTCACGACTGGATGAAAGCCGCATCAGCGACCTTTGCGAAAAGATTGACGCAGCAATGCATGACACACAGCTCATCTGCTCACCCGACTTCTCTCTGCAGCAATTGTCAGACAGCATAGGTTCCAATTATAAGTATGTGTCACAAACGATCAATGACCGTTACCAGAAAAACTTCCGAATGCTGCTAAATGAAGCTCGGGTTAAGGAAGCTTGTCTTCGCCTTGGCGACCCAGAGCACTATGGCAACCTCACGATAGAAGCCATAGCAGCATCACTCGGGTTCAAGTCACGGTCTAATTTTACCGTCACGTTCAAGAAAATTACGGGCATATCACCATCCGATTTCCAAAAAATGGCGAAGAAATAACCTCGTTCAACCATGCTTCCATTGAAATGTCAAGACTAAAAGTCTACTCCCCCACTCGATTGACTCAAAACTTTCTGAGGAGCACACGGGCAAATTCAGCTAATTATTGGAAGGAGCAAAGACACAGAAAAACTAATCAACTTTTCGGAGTTTTATATCAATTAAAAGCTATAGGCACGTTCTAAATGCAACAAAGGGACGAAATATTGCACAATACATTTGGCACTGTGCATAAAATCCCATACCTTTGCACAAATTTTTTATGACTGTGCAATGAAGCCTACACAAAGTTTCAACTCATATATAGAAAAAAGCATCAAGGACAACTGGGATAGGGATGCACTGACAGACTATAAAGATGCCACCTTGCAATATCATGATGTGGCACGAAAAATAGCCAAACTGCACATCCTTTTTCAGCGGAGCGGAATCAAAGAAGGTGAAAAGATTGCGCTTTGCGGACGCAACTCCGCCATGTGGGCAGCTGCATTCCTGGCCACACTCACCTATGGAGCTGTAGCAGTACCCATTCAGCATGAGTTCACACCAGAAATGGTTTATAATATTGTCAACCATTCTGAGGCACGCCTGCTTTTTGTCGGCGATGTCGTGTCACCGATGTTGGATGCCGAACAGATGCCCGCACTTGAAGGCATCGTTTATCTTCCAGACTTCTCGCTGACCATGTCACGCTCGGAAGAACTTACTTTCGCCCGCGAACATATAAACAAGCTCTTTGGAGAAAAGTATCCAAAATGCTTTCATGCCGAACATATTAGCTATCATCAAGATGCCCCTGAAGAGTTAGCTCTTATTAACTATACGAGCGGAACGACTGGGTTCTCAAAAGGTGTAATGTTGCCCTACCGTGCACTTTGGAGTAACTTGATGTGGGCTATGCACAGTATGGGACCCAATATGAAGCCTGGTGACAACGTGCTCTGCACGCTCCCAATGGCACATATGTATGGAATGATGGTGGAGTTTATCTTCAACTTCTGCTTCGGCAACCACCTTTTCTTCCTTACTCGACTTCCCAGCCCTTCTCTCATACAGAAAGTTTGTGCCGAAGTACGCCCAAAGATTGTCATTGCCGTGCCAATGGTAATCGAGAAAATCGTCCGCAAGATGGTGTTCCCGCTCATCCAGCAACGCCGTGTCCATCTCCTTCTCAATATGCCGGTGGTGAACAAGAAAATAAAGTCACGCATTCTCCAGCAAGTGAAGAACATCTTCGGTGGACAGCTCTATGAGTTAATGTTCGGCGGAGCAGGATTAAATCGAGAGGTGGAGGATTTCCTCCACAATATCGGGTTTCCTCTGGCAGTGGCCTACGGAACGACGGAGACGGCCCCACTCATCACCTACGGTGACTATAAAGACTATGTAGTCAGCTCCTGTGGAAAAGTAGTGGAAAACATGGAAATCAAAATTGCCAGCGAAGACCCTGCCAACGTACCCGGTGAAATTCTTGCACGCGGCATGAACTTGATGTTGGGCTACTATAAAAACAAGGAGGCCACCGACGCTGTGATTGACAAGGACGGATGGTTTCATACCGGCGACTTAGCCACCATGGACAGCCAAGGACATGTGTATGTACGAGGACGCATCAAGAATATGCTTCTCAGTGCGAACGGGCAAAATATCTATCCTGAAGAAATCGAAAATAAGCTCAATTCCATGACGATGGTCAGCGAAAGCGTTATCATACAACGCGGAGACAAGCTCGTCGGCCTTGTGCATCCAGACATGGATGCCGCCAAATTACTTGGCTTCTCCATCAACGACCTTAACGACGTAATGGAGGAGAACCGAAAGCAGCTCAATGGGCTTCTGCCAAGTTTCTGCAAAGTGTCTGCTATCCAAATTCACGAGCAGGAATTTCAGAAGACACCCAAGAAGAGCATTAAACGCTACCTCTACCAAAATGCCTAAAAGCATCAGACATACACCCGCATAGAAGCGGTGTGCTGCTATAAGTAACGATTATTTTTACATAACGATAACAAGTTGCGACAGATGGAAAAAATTCCAAGCTTCAACGCCCTCATTGAGAAGAGCATCATAGACAATTGGGATCTCGACTCGCTCACCGACTACAAAGGTAAGACACTACAATATCACGATGTGGCACGCAAAATAGAGAAACTGCATATTATGTTTGAAGCCTCAGGCGTGCAGCGTGGAGATAAGATTGCCCTTTGCGGAAGAAACTCCGCTGCCTGGGCAGCAGCATTCCTCGCCATTCTTACCTATGGCGCGGTAGCAGTACCCATTCTTCACGAGTTCACCCCAGAGCAGATCCACAACATCGTCAATCACAGCGATGCGAAGCTTCTTTTCGTTGGTGACGTGGCCGCGACACAGATTGATGCAACGAAGATGCCCGCCCTGGAAGGCATCATCTACATACCTGACTATTCGCTCATGGTAAGTCGAACTGAAAAGCTTACCTATGCCCGCGAGCATCTCAATGAAATGTTCGGCCAGAGGTACCCGAAGTTTTTCCGTCAACAGCATGTCCACTATTATCATGAGGAAAGTCCTGACGAGATAGCACTTATCAACTATACCAGTGGCACGACCGGACGGTCTAAGGGTGTCATGCTACCCTATCGTTCTATGTGGAGCAATGCAGACTTCGCCTTTCATGTATTGGGAAAAATTCTCAAACGGGGAGATAACGTCATCAGTATCTTGCCGATGGCACACATGTACGGTATGTCATTTGAATTTATCTTCGAGTTTCTCAAGGGCATGCACATCTACTATTTGAACCGCGTCCCCTCACCTGCCATCATAGCACAAGCTCTGGCTGATGTCAAGCCACGGATTATGATAGCTGTACCCCTCGTCATAGAAAAAATCATCCGCAAGAAGGTGTTTCCCAAAATACAGACTAATAAGATGAAGTTGCTCATGGCCATGCCCGTTATCAACAAAAAGGTATGCGCCGCCATTCTTACACAAGTAAACAAAGCTTTTGGAGGCAATCTTTACGAGGTCATTATAGGCGGAGCCGCACTTAATGGTGAAGTGGAGGCATTCTTACGTAAGATAAGATTCCCATACACCGTGGGATATGGAGCAACAGAATGTGGGCCAATAATTTGTTACCGAGATTGGAAAACGTTCGCAAAAGGTTCGTGTGGGCAAGCAGCTTACCATCAAGAGGTGCGTATCGACAGCAATGACCCCGCTAACACACCTGGAGAAATCCTTACTAAAGGGCCAAACGTCATGCTGGGCTACTACAAGAACCCTGAAGCCACCAAAGCTTGTATAGACAAGGAGGGATGGTTTCACACTGGCGACCTCGGCACCATGGATGCTGATGGCAATGTCTATATTAATGGACGCTCAAAAAATATGCTCCTCGGATCCAATGGACAAAATATTTATCCAGAGGAAATTGAGGATAAGCTCAACTCGCTTCCACTGGTTGGAGAAAGTATTGTCGTACAACGCGGCGACAAGCTTGTCGGCCTGGTACACCCTGATTACGAAGAAGCAAAGAGTCTCGGACTCAGCAACGATGAGATAAAGGGGGTGATGGAGCAAAACCGACTGCAACTCAACCAAGTCGTACCCGCATACAGCAAGGTGGCCAGCTTCGAAGTAGTCGAGGAAGAGTTTGAAAAAACACCTAAGAAGAGCATTAAGCGATACCTATATAAATAAGAAGAAATAGGATCGAAAGAATATTTCATGAAGGATTTTGCAGCGATAGACTTCGAGACTGCCAACTTTGAACGCTCATCTGTATGTGCCGTGGGTGTTGTCATTGTACGGGGTGGAAAAGTAGTGGACCAGTACTACTCCTTGATCAGGCCCGAACCAGAATACTATACCTACCGTTGCACGCAGGTACACGGACTCACAGAGGCCGACACAAGTTGCGCTCCAAACTTTCCTGAAGTTTGGGCAAGTATTGAACCTAAAATTCATGGTCTCCCACTTGTTGCACACAATAAGGCTTTCGACGAAAGTTGCCTTAAAGCAGTGTTCCGAGTCTATCAGTTGGACTACCCCAACTATGAGTTCCACTGTACCTGCATCGCCTCTCGCAGAGTATGGCCAGAGGGACGACACAATCTGGATGTCATTGCAGCCAAATGTGGTTACAACTTGAAACGCCATCACCACGCCCTTGCCGACGCAGAAGCTTGTGCGGCCATTGCGCTGAAAATATTATGACTTTTGCTTTCCGCAAAATACGGATAAACATCAAGCTGTAGTGATATCCTATGAGTGGCATATTTTTTTTCAAAATACAATAGCAGTAAATCAAATACTTTGCTCTTGGAAGAATGTCGAAATCTGGCCTTTCATAGCACGATTTCCATAGAGATTCGCCTTCTATGCCATTATAAAGTAATAGTGAGTAAAAATATTTTTAAATTAAAAATCTGATATTTTTAATTTATTTTTCTCTCATTTTTAAATTAAAAATTCTCGTATTATAGGCCCAATAACAATTCAACACGTTTAACCTTACCTAAACATACCCCTTGTACTCCCTTCCATTCGAACTCATCCAAGAAGAATAGTCGTGGAATGTTCTGCACAATTAAAACCAAATCGGTCAGTAGACCGAAATCGACAAAGAACGAGACGTTTTCCATCTTTTCGCCCCTTGTCACTGTTTCTTTCGGCATCTTGCTGCCGTAAGTGTTTCGCCATAGCCCGCTATGCCTTCAACACTTACGTTGTAACCTGCAAGAAATAAACAACAACCTGGGACGAAATCTAATGAACGATTTGGGTTAAAGCAAATCCTAATTGATTTGGGGTTAATGGACAACCATATAGAAATGGGTCATCGGAATATAATTCCAAATGACCCATACCAATTCGATTAGCTTTTTATTCTATTATTTGCCAGACCTTAGCTTCTCTATCATTGCCTTCACCATGGCTATCTTCTCCATTGCATCGGCCTGCTTCTTTCGCTCCTTTTCTACAACAGCAGCGGGCGCATGAGCAACGAAATTGTCGTTAGAGAGTTTTTTGGTAACACCTGCAAGGAATTTTTCCAAATGAGTAAGCTCCTTCTCTCCCTTCTCTAACTCTGCATCCACATCGATAAGGTTGCCTACTGGGACAGCCCATTCGGACTTATCAACCATAAACCCGGAAGCATCCGCAGACTTGTTGGCAACAATCTCTATCTTCGACAGATTGGCCATCTTCAGAATAGCGCTCTCATAGGAAGCCACTTCGTTGCCTCCAACAGCCTGAAGAACCAGCTGTTGTCGCGGAGCGATATTCTTTTGATTGCGCACCGAGCGCACACCCGTCACAACTTGTTTGACCACTTCAAACTCTTTGCAGAACTGAAGGTCATCAGCAGTCGGTGATTTCACATTAAGCTGCGCCACCATGATACTCTCACCATCCTTGCGTGGTGCGAGGTGCTGCCACAGTTCCTCGGTGATGAAAGGCATGAAAGGATGAAGCATTCGGAGCAACACATCAAAGAAATGAAGCGTTGCGTCATACGTCCCTTGATCTATAGGAAGCGCTTTTCCGTCCTTGTAGGCCGGCTTCACCATCTCCAAATACCAACTTGAGAACTCATCCCAGAATAGACGATAGACCGTCATCAGCGCATCAGAAATGCGATATTGAGCGAAATGACCGTTCATCTCTGCATTGGCCTCGCGGAGCTTTGCCTCAAACCAACGTACAGCGATGCGGTTTTCCTCGCTCTGCTCTACGGCAGGGCTAACCTCCCAGCCTTTGACAAGGCGGAAAGCATTCCAAATCTTATTATTGAAATTGCGCCCTTGCTCACAAAGCGACACATCAAAGAGGATATCATTGCCAGCAGGCGCACTGAGCATCATACCCATACGCACACCATCGGCACCATATCGGTCTATCAAGTCGATGGGGTCTGGAGAGTTACCAAGGCTCTTGGACATCTTGCGTCCCAGCTTGTCGCGCACGATTCCCGTGAAATACACATGCTTGAACGGTTTTTCATGACGGTATTCGTAGCTCGCCATAATCATACGAGCCACCCAAAAGAAGATGATATCCGGGCCTGTTACAAGATCTGAGGTTGGGAAGTAGTAATTAATCTCCTCATTATTGGGTTCGTTGATTCCATTGAAGAGCGAGATTGGCCACAACCATGAGGAGAACCAAGTATCGAGTGCATCATCATCTTGCTGGAAATCACTCTCAGAAAACTGTGCCCGTGGATATTTTTTGCGTGCCTGCTCCACCACTTTTTGGACTGACTCATCAACAAATATCTCGCCCACTTTCGGGAAAGTAGCGTCGATGTGTTGTTCTTGTGGTCGATAGTACCACGCAGGAATGCGATGTCCCCACCAGAGCTGACGTGAAATGCACCAGTCCTTAATGTTCTCAAGCCAATGGCGATATGTGTTTTTGTACTTCTTGGGATAGAACTCAATCTCGTCGTTCATCACCGGAGCAAGTGCTATATCTGCGAAGTGCTGCATCTTAAGGAACCATTGGGTGGAGAGTTTCGGTTCAATAGGCACATTTGTGCGCTCCGAGAAGCCAACTTTGTTTGTATAATCCTCTATTTTCTCCATCAGCCCAGACTCTTGGAGGTCCTGACTTATTTGCTTGCGCACGTCCATACGGTCAAGCCCAACATAGAGACCTGCCGCCTCGGAGATAGTACCGTCATCGTTGAATATGTCGATCGTCTCCAAATTGTGTTTCAAGCCGAGAGCATGGTCATTGATGTCGTGCGCAGGTGTTACCTTCAGACAACCCGTTCCAAACTCTATGTCAACATATCCGTCCTCTATAACAGGAACCACACGACCCACTTTAGGCACGACAACGTGCTTGCCTTTAAGCCAGGTGTTTTTCACATCATCGGGATTGATACACATAGCTGTGTCGCCCATGATGGTTTCGGGACGTGTCGTGGCAACGACCGCATACCAACCATGCTCGTCACGGTGCATTACATTGCCTTCTTCCTTGCGCTCCACACTCGCCTGCTCATCTTGCGCAACATAATATTTCAGGTAATAAAGCTTACTGTGCTCCTCTTTATAAATCACCTCCTCATCGGAAAGCGCCGTCTTGGCTTTTGGATCCCAATTAACCATGCGTGCACCACGGTAGATAAGGCCTTTTTTATAGAGGTCTACAAACACATGAATGACGCTCTTCGAGCGCACATCGTCCATCGTGAAAGCAGTCCTGTCCCAGTCGCATGACGCGCCAAGTTTACGCAGTTGCTTAAGAATTATGCCTCCATGTTCGTGTGTCCAGTCCCAGGCATGGCGAAGAAACTCCTCTCGGCTAAGGTCGCTCTTTTTTATTCCTTCCTCGGCAAGCCGTGCAACCACCTTAGCCTCGGTGGCAATGCTCGCATGGTCAGTACCTGGTACCCAGCAAGCGTTCTTCCCTTCCATGCGTGCACGACGCACAAGTATGTCCTGAATGGTATTGTTAAGCATGTGTCCCATGTGAAGCACGCCAGTCACATTGGGAGGCGGGATGACCACTATGTAAGGTTCTCGCCCATCGGGATGGCTACTGAACAGCTTATTGTCCAACCAGTACTGATACCATTTTGACTCCACTTCTCTGGGGTCATATTTCGTAGCTAATTCCATATTGCGTTGTCTGTATTTTAAAAGTATTTTGTTTGCTGCAAAGGTACGTATTTTTAACCAAAAAAGTGACGCAAGGCCCCTATAATTCTTTAGACTGATACACCAAACTCAAACAGATCTTTCAATAAAAGAAAGTATCATACGACCCTGCCAAAGCATCCAGAAGAAGAGGAGAAATCCGAGGATTATGCTTCCACCCGACAATATATGACCAATATGGAACGACTGTACTTTCAATGCAAGGCATAAATAAAGGCAAAAAGCCCGCTCCATAAACAGGAGACAGGCTTTTTGTGTTTGTTTGGAATAGAAATATTTGAGTTTAGGCGTCTGCGTTCACCTTAGTCTTGGCGGCATAAGCCTCCTCCGACAAAACATGAACCGTGCTCTTATTGAAACGGCCCTTCTTGAAAAAGACGATACCATCAGTGAGCGCATAGAGCGTGTCATCCTTGCCCTGACCAACATTCTCTCCGGGATAATGACGGTTGCCACGCTGACGAACAATGATGTTGCCTGCGGTGATTTTCTGGCCACCCCAGATTTTCACGCCAAGTCGCTTGCTGTGAGACTCACGACCGTTCTTAGAACTACCTACACCTTTTTTATGTGCCATTCTTTCGTCCTCCTACTTTAAGCGTTGATTGATTTTATTTCTACCTGGGTGTATTGCTGACGGTGTCCTTTCTTCTTACGATAGTCCTTACGGCGCTTCATCTTGAAGACAATCACCTTATCACCCTTTACCAGAGGCTTTACAACCTCTGCCACTACCTTTGCACCTTCTACGGTCGGTGCACCTACCTTCACGGTTCCCTCATTATCCAAGAGCAGAACCTTGTCAAACTCAACAGCCTGGCCCTCTTCCACATCATGCAAGCGGTTAACGAAGAGCTTCTTTCCAGCCTCAGCCTTGAACTGCTGGCCGTTGATTTCTACAATCGCGTACATCTTATTTATTATATGTAATACGTTCTTACCGCATGGCGTCCACTGATTGGCGGAACTTATTCGAGCCACAACGGCATAATTCTTTGCAAAGATACCACTTTTTTTTCTGGCTAATACTCTTCCCAACCAATTTTGACGAAGATTTAATACTAATTAACCGAGTTTCTGCATCAATTACCAACAATCACTTATTCCACACTAATCTTTATTGCTTTCTGCTGCTTCTGTTAGCGTGCAATATGGCTTTTTGATGCTGTTCTAAACAAAAAATCGGCAAAATCCGTTGGAATTCAACTCGTTTCGCCGATAATAGTTGCGGAGGCAGGACTCGAACGTGCGACCTCCAGGTTATGAGCCTGGCGAGCTACCAACTGCTCCACTCCGCGATATTAGTCACAATCCAAGGAATCAGCCATTGTCAGCAATTCCTAATTGCGGATGCAAAGGTACACAGTTGGCACGACTCTACCAAAGATTTGCGTGTCTTTTTTTTGATTTAACCAATAATTAACACTTGAAGCAGACCCTATTCATCAACTGAACGCCGCAAAAGACTATCCCGTCTGGGGCTACTGTCAACATGCTGAAGCCTTGCAATCTTCCTTAGCAGCATCTCTTCAAGGATAAGATGAAATTGTACTGTCTTTATTATTGAATTACAACCCGTGTTACTTCTTCATTTCAAACTATAAGTAGAGAGATTCCCTTCTCCTCTTGTCACTTTAGGAAGGTTAATATACGAAGCATAGGTATACCAAAATTGAAATTGTCACTACCTTTACTTCCTGCGAAGTTCACGGCAATCAAATTGCCATATTCGTCAACAATAGGCGATCCGCTTGATCCCTCCATGGCTGGAATACTATAGACTATCCTGTTGCCATCTGGGTTTTGTGTGACAGTCCCACTCGTAAACTGTGCGTTAATTCCAGTGTTTGTCTTAGCCAAAACGACACCATGGTTATAACCAATCATATAAAGTGTTTGGTTAACCTTGAGATTATCATCGGCGTTTTCATCATATTGGGTGTAATCAAATATGTATTTACCCGAAGGCGTTACCTTACTCTTCAGTTGCAACAAGGCAAGGTCAGAGTTTGCATCTTGAGATACCTGTAGCAACTCACAAGGATTCTTCATAAAATCGTCCCATGAGTTGACGTTACTTCCATCATAGGCAACTCCGAATTGAGAATGAAGTTTGATTGTGAAGTTGTAACCAAGTATATTACTTCTCACTTCCTCTTTTATATTTTCAGCCTGCGAATATTGCTCTTCCAAACTTTCAGCCTCCTGCCGAAGCATTTGAATCTCATCGTCATCCAATGTTGTATAGACATCCCCCATTGAATCTTGAAACAATGACTGCTGAGCATAGTCTTGAATAGCTTGGTAGCGCTGGCTCATGGAATCTTGTAAAGACTCAATGTATTCTGCATAACCTTCTATAATGGCATTAAGATTCTGCCGTACAGTTGCCTTATCTATTTCTGGTGCAACGACATGACGGTTGGTAAGGATGCGCCCTGTATTGTCAATGAAGAAACCTGTCCCATTGAGAATATTCGGATTCTTTTTAATTTCCGGCAAGTCAAAAGTAAGATTGAGGAAGTCCCCATCTGCATCAAGCCCGGAGAAATAGATATGACTGCCACTGGATAGGGCAATATCATAATAGAATTCATTACAAATGAGCACCACACCAGACTTCTGCTCATTGAAAATTTCCTGCGGATCTTTCTTACATCCACATAGCACAAACATTGTTACAAAGAACAATAAAATACTTTTTGTCTTCATAGGTTCTAACATTTTGACACATTTATGTTTTCAAAGGCACTCTTTATTCTACATTTTGCGCATCATCGGCACAGAAAGAAGTACTCGCTCAAGTCAGCTATGTCATGCAATGGGGAAGTGGCTACCCCATGCATCATGCACTGCTGTACAAAAGGACAGTTAATTGATTGAGAGTGCAAATTTACGTTTTTAGTTTATTTTAGAAGCCTCCATTGTGTTAATTAATACTAAACAAAGTCTGATGATAAACGAGATGATGTTTTTATCTATCATTTTTCACCTTTGCCCAACCAACATCTAAGTTGTCTTGGCGGGACTGAATAAAACCAACGGATAAATATAAAGGTTTTAGCCGCAAAACACGCTGTTCTGAATCGATTTACAAAAGGGCTGGTATTGCCTCGCCATACCAGCTAAATCATCGCATGATAAAGCCCCTATTAGAACGCTTTTTAGCCTATATTGCAAGGTCATTTAGGCCATATTTCAACACATTGATTTTCAATAGGTTACGAGACAACAAACCAAGCAGAAACTTATTTATTTGTTTTCTTCCGCAAGGTACATCCCAAACAAGACCCTACCCACCTACCACGAGGTCGTCATCTTCATCAGTATATGTTTTCAGCAGCCCTTCAACAACCACCTGCCAAAACTAACTGACGGATGGCCTCGGCAGCTTCCATGCGGCAACGGGAGAAACTGGGCCAATCGTTGAAGTCGATAAGCACAAAAGTTCCTTTAGAACTGACGATGGCATCGCCTCCATAAACTGGGCAACGAGCAGAAGAGGCAAGACGCTCTGCGGCAGACTGAAGTGCTGACACAGAGAAAGCGTAATGGTGTGGCATGCCATTGCGCGTCTCATCGCCAAACTTCGTTTGGCCATCATCACCAGGATAGAAGTAGCGGAAAAAGCCCGTGTCAAGCACCCCATAAAACTTTACGAGGTCACCAAGCTGATGCGCCTGAACAATATATTCGATAATGCCACGCGAATGAAATTCGGACAGGGCGCGGTCAAGCGCATCATGGTCAGCGCAAAACACCACGTCGTCTTTGCTTTGTGCAGCTGCGTCACCCCGCTTCAACCAATACCCCACGTCACCATCAGCGGGCGGAACGGGAACGGAGGCCGCCAGAGCGAGCCGCCGGAGCATGACGCGTGCGCAGCGACGCACACCCTCTGGTGGATTGATCACCCTCACACCATCTTGCACAGCAGTGTCCAAGCAGGATAATGCCCACGGCGTACGCGCCATCGAAAGCACCAAGGAGGCTCCGTCGAGCACATTGGGCAACGCTGCGTTTTCCTCCGACACAATTTTGCCACGCATCGGCTCGACAACGGCACGCAGGATGGCAAGGTCTTTTTCCACGCTGTTGGGCGAAAAGCGCAACGCTCGCTGCACGCCCACTACTCGCATGGCGTACACCCTTCAAGGAATTTCTCCGCCTTGGCGATGTCTGTGGCATGGTCTATGTCCAACACTTTGGAGAATCGCCATGCCTTCAGGCGGAGACCTTCGGCAACCATAGCACGCTGGAAGTTGCGCATCCTGCTGCTTCCTTGCTCCAAGCAGCGGTGGAGAACGGGAAGTGCACGTGGCGTCAGGCCATAAATACCGCCCGAGATGAGGCTCAGGCCATCGGCATAGGTGTCATAGAACCCCGTGATGATGTCGCCATCACCCACGCTGACATACAATGGGCGCTCATCATCAATGAAATCCGTCACACCCATCAGCCCATCATATCCCTGGGCTATGGCTGCTGAAAAGTCCTCTACATAGCGCACAAACTCCTCGGGGCGGAAGATGGTGTCGACTGTAGTGAGCACGAAAGGACCATCCTCAAGATGGGGCGCCAAGGCTGCAAAGCTGTGCATGGAGCTGGGTGTGGTCCGCACAATATAGTGCAAAGGGAGCTGACATCCATCCAAACCATGCCGCATAATCTGCTGTAGGTGCTCGGCCACTTCGGGACGGAGATCGTTGCAGACCACCCACAAAGCCGCGGCGCCGACAGACTGGAACACACCCAGCAGACGATCGATGAGCTTTTTTCCCGCCACCTCGACAAGCGGCTTGGGCGACAGGACGCCTTCCTTGGCTAAGCGAGAACCTTCGCCAGCAGCGATAATCGCAAATTTCATTCTCTCTTTCTTTTGCACCATAACCAAAAACAGTCCCGCAAAGGTAGCCATTTTCTGCAGAAAATCGGTATCTTTGCATCAAAAACGCCCCTATGCAGGGCAAAATAGCAAAGAAAACGATAGAGAAAGATGATTGTTTGCATCGCCGAGAAACCATCCGTGGGACGCGACATCGCGCGAATATTGGGAGCCACGCATTCGCACCAAGGCTACATGGAGGGCAATGGCTACCAAGTGACCTGGACCTTCGGACATCTTTGTGAGCTGAAAGAACCCGATGACTACTCGCCAATGTGGAAGCGTTGGAGTCTCGCCGCACTACCGATGGTGCCTCAAAGGTTTGGAATCAAGCTCATTGATGACGAGAGAACCAAGCAGCAATTTACCATTATCGAGAAATTGTATGCCCAAGCCGATGAGATTATCAACTGCGGTGATGCTGGCCAGGAAGGAGAACTGATTCAGAGATGGGTGATGCAAAAGGCTGGTGTGCACTGTCCCGTGAAACGGTTGTGGATTTCCTCGATGACCGACGAGGCCATCCGCGAGGGATTTCAGAACCTGAAGGAGCAGCAGCAGTATGAGACGCTGTACCTCGCTGGACTTTCCCGGGCCATTGGCGACTGGCTCTTGGGGATGAATGCCACCCGCCTGTACACTCTAAAGTATGGTCAAAACCGTCAAGTACTGTCCATCGGACGCGTACAGACTCCAACTCTCGCACTGATTGTGAGAAGGCAAAAGGAAATTGACGAATTTGTTCCAGTACCCTACTGGGTGCTCTCGACCCGCTATCGTGACACCCTCTTTCTTGCCACCAAGGGCAAGTTCATGAACAAAGAAGAGGGAGAGTCCGCATTCGCGTCGCTCGCCGGACTACCTTTCGAGATCACCAGTGTGCAGAAGAAAAAAGGTACGGAATCACCCCGGCAGCTCTATGACCTCACATCGCTACAGGTGGACTGTAACAAAAAGTTTGGTTTCTCTGCGGAGATGACACTCAACCTCATCCAATCGCTCTACGAACACAAGCTGACTACCTATCCCCGCGTCGACACACAATACCTTAGCGACGACATATACGCCCAGTGCCCACAGATACTAAATGGCGTTTTCCAAGTGAAAGTGGCTGGCAATGCCCCCTACGCCGAACTAATCAAACCACTTGGCCAGGCGAAACTCCGCAAATCTAAACGCGTATTCGACTCCTCAAAGGTGACCGACCACCATGCCATCATCCCCACAGGAGTCATCCCGCAGGGGCTTTCCGACAATGAGCGTCACGTCTATGACCTCATCGCACGCCGATTCATCAACGCTTTTTATCCCGACTGCCAATTTGCGGCAACAACCGTGATGGGCAAAGTAGGCAAGGTGGAGTTCAAAGCCACGGGAAAGGAAATTATCAATCCAGGCTGGCGCGTGGTCTATGCGCTCGACAATGATGTGGAAGAAGGTAAGGAAAAGAAAGAAAATGAGGAGAAGGTGCTTCCCACTTTCGTCAAAGGAGAGACTGGACCTCACGAGCCTACACTGACCGAGAAACAGACCACACCTCCTAAGTTTTACACAGAAGCCACACTCTTGCGCGCCATGGAGACAGCGGGAAAGTTTGTTGACGACGAGGAACTGAGGGCCGCAATGAAGGAAAATGGCATTGGTAGGCCATCGTCAAGGGCTGGTATCATCGAGACTTTGTTCAAACGGCACTATATCAGGCGGCAACGGAAGAATCTTATGGCCACTCCCACGGGCATTCAGCTGATAGAGACTATCCACGAGAAGCTGCTCACCAGCTGTGAACTGACGGGAATTTGGGAGAAGAAACTGCGCGACATAGAGCGGAAAAAGTATGATGCAGGGCAGTTTATCAACGAACTGAAACAACAAGTGGGACAGATTGTGCATGACGTGTTGGCCGACAACAGCAACCGCCACATTGCTGTCACGACCGATGAGGATGTGAAAAAAACGACCAGAAAAAAAGCCTCAGCCAAAGGAAAGGCAGCCGAAAAGAAAAATAAGGAAAGACCAAGCTCAAAAGAATCATCCGCCAAGACGAACCAAGGAGATGCCTCCCTCGTGGGACAACCTTGCCCATTGTGCGGAAAGGGAACCATCATCAAGGGAAAAACCGCCTATGGATGCTCCCGCTGGCGCGAGGGTTGCCGTTTCAGACGACCTTTTACCCAAGAGTAGCTTCCCTAAAACCGCCTTATTTAGCGGGACTGGGACGCCTTTGACGATTTACCTTTTTCCTGCACTCCACGCCATACACCATCCACAATGGAGTCGGCAAGTGATATGTTGGGCACAATGATGCTGTCGCTCCCTAATGACTCTGCCACCAAAAGGAATATCTCAGCAGCGGGAACAATCACATCAGCCCGATCCTCCTTGAGCTTGAACTGCTCCATCCGCTGCTCGACAGAGAGCGGGAGAAGGGCGGAATACAACTCTCGCAATCGCTCTACTGGCAACTCACGCAAACCATTCTTAATGTGCGCCAAGCGGAAAAGACGGTTGATGTTGCCACCAGAACCGATTATTTTTGTCCCAGGAAATTCAGCGGCATACTCTTCAAGCATACGTCGCATAGCTGCCTTTTCCTCAGCATTCACCCCCCTACCCAACGTTCGGAGTGTACCTATGTTAAATGAATGGCTCTCGGCAAGGATACCGTCGTGAAGGAGAGAAATCTCCGTGGAGCCGCCACCCACATCGACGTAGGCGAAGTTGCCCACCCCACTATCGGTATATTCCACAAGGTTGTTGCACAAAAGCCGAGCCTCTTCCGCTCCAGAAACGATCTCAAGCGGGATGTTGGCTTCCTTTTCAATGCGCTGCATGATTTTCTTTCCGTTCTCGGCATCGCGCATAGCCGATGTGGCACAGGCCCGAAAGTGCTCCACCTCATAGAGCAACATAAACTGACGGAAGCCCTTCATCATGTGAAGCATCATTCGCTGACGCTCCTTGGATATTTTCCCCAAGGTGAAAACGTCCTTTCCCAGACGCAACGGAATACGGATGAAAAGCCGCTTCCGAATGCGCGTTCCGCCCATCTCGTCGGTATCAAAGCTTTTGATGAGCAGACGGGCGGCATTTGATCCAATATCTATAGCTGCTATATTCATAATGTATAGGCTTTGTGAAGTTCCTCCTGCGAACGGAATGGGCGTTCTCCTTCCGGCACAGGCTGTATGTTGTCCGTACCCTTTCCATCGACAAGGCGGCCATTGGTGGTGTCGCGCAGACCATATTCCACCGTGCGGAGAAGGTCGCGCTTCATGCCATCATCATAAACTGGCGCCATGACTTCTATGCGATTGATTAAGTTTCGCGGCATCCAGTCAGCCGAACCAATGAAGTAACGTGGCCGTTCATTGTTGCAAAAGATAAGGATGCGAGAATGTTCCAAATATCGATCGATAATCCCCACCACATGAATATTTTCGCTCACTCCTGCCACCCCAGGTACAAGTGAACAGTTGCCACGCACAAGCGCATCGATTTTCACTCCCGCACGCGAGGCTGCATACATTTTATCAACAACGTCGGGGTCCGTTATATGGTTGATTTTCAGCTTAACCCATGCGGGTCGCCCTGCTTGAGCGTTTTTAATTTCGTTGTCAAACAAGCGAAGAACGCGGGTCTTCATGGAGTTGGGAGACACCATCAGCTCTCTGAAGCGTGGTGGGGTGAAGGGTCGGTTGATGAAGGCAAACACCTTCTCCACCTCTGAAACGATGCCCCGACGAGCGGTCATCATCAGATAATCGGTATACACACGCGCGTTGCCCTCATGGAAATTGCCTGTTCCAACACAAGCGATGTCACCCTTACTTGTTTTAATGTGCAAAAGTTTTGAGTGGACTTTCAATCCCTCAACGCCAAAGATGACATTCACACCTTCTTCCTGCATACGCTTACTCCACTTGATATTGCTCTCCTCATCAAACCGCGCCATCAGTTCAACTACTGCCGTAACCTTCTTGCCATTGCGTGCAGCGCAGATCAAAGCCTTCACAACTTTCGAGTCTTTGGCCAGACGATAGAGTGTGGTCTTGATTTCCTTCACGCTCGGACGCAACGCCGCCTCACGCAATAAGCGGATGTAAGCATCGAAGGAATGGTAAGGAACGTGAATGAAGAGGTCTTTCTTGCGAATCTGATCGAGAACTGACTCCTCGCCGAGAAACTCCGGACGCATCACTGGCGTCCATTTTTCGTAGCGCAAACTGGCCTCTCCACAGTCAGGGAATGACATAAGGTCGCGGTGATTCTGATAGCGGCCACCAGCCAACAGGGTATCCAGGTCACGCATATTCAACCGGTCGGAGACACGCTTCCTCATCTCGCGGGGCATATCTTTATCGTAAATGACACGGATGGGCGCACCACGCCGACGTGAATTTACGCCAAGCGCAATTCGTTCCATCGCGCCATAGTCCGCCTCATTGTCCACTTCCATTTCCGCATCCTTAGTGAACTTAAACGAATAGGCATCATAGACCGATGGTTTCGTACCAATAAAAATCAAAGGAAGGCAGAAACGAACCACATCATCAAGATACATAATATTATCGAAGCCGTCGCTTGAAGGGATCTTGATGAATCGGCCAAATGTGCGGTCGGGCACCTTAATGACGGCATACTTCACCTTGCCATCGTCGATATGCGCCTTCCTCACAACGAGATAAATCCGATTATCCTCAAACACATTGAGGTCTTCGACAGCCGAAAGCCACACAGGATTGGTAGAACCGTTGAGCTTATCATAATAGAAGCGCCGGAGATACTGTTTCTGTTCGTCATTCAACTGGGTCTCATCGAGTACTCTGATATGGTGTTTCTCCAACTCATCAAAAACGGTTAAGATGGTTTGGGCATACTCCGTCGCATACAACTCATTGAGTTGATTGATTGTTTTGATTATTTTCTTGATGGCCTTATGGCGTTTTTCTGGCACTTTATCGCTGTCGACCAGCCGATTGAGCGAGGCTACCCGCACACGAAAAAACTCGTCAAGGTTATTACTGTATATGCCAAGGAACGAGAGTCGCTCCAACAAAGGCACGCTTTCCTTCTCCGCCTCCCGAAGGATACGGTGATTGAAATACATCCAGCTCACGTCGCGATCTACATACAGCGTCTGCTTTTCTTTATTATTCATTGGGAGTTCATCATTCTTTCCAATTGCAAAACTACTACATCCGCACAACTATATAGTTGCAAAACGATGACAATCAAGTTACGTTTCGATTACAAAACAGAGCCTATTACCTTTCTTTCTTAATGTAACAGGATTGTCACACTATTAATGCCTGATTGCAACTTTCATTTACGAACTTCGCAATAGATTTTAGATAACGGGGCGTTCAAAAAGACTTTCAAGCCCCATAGTCGAGGTTCAAACTCACCGTAAAACCTCAATTCAAAAGAAGATGGTATGAAACAGCGCAACTTAATCCTGTTCTGCACCGCCCTTCTCTGCTTTCATGGCAGCGGTACATGGGCGCAAAATGCCGCATCAGATAGCAAGAAAAAGGACTTTACCGTGAACATTCATGGTACGATACGCTCAAAATATGAGTACCAAACGGAAGTAAAGGAAGGCCGCTTTGAGGTACGCAACGCTCGAGTCAGCGTAGACGGGCAACTTTCTCCTACCATATTATATAAGGCAGAGATAGATTTATGCGACGAGGGCAAGATAAAGATGCTCGATGCCTACACCCGTCTCAAACCAATCCGGGGACTACAGATTACATTGGGACAGATGCGCGTACCTTTTACTATCGACGCACACCGCTCTCCCCACCAGCAATACTTCGCCAACCGTTCCTTCATTGCCAAGCAAGTGGGTAATGTGCGCGATGTGGGTGGTGCTATTGGCTACTCCTTCAATGCGGGATTTCCCATCAAGGTAGAAGCCGGCATCTTCAATGGATCGGGACTTACCAACCAGAAAGACTTCTGGACCAACAGCATCAACTTCTCCGCCAAGGCGCAATTTTTCATGCCCCACGGTGTGAACCTCACACTTAGTGCACAGAAGATCAAGCCAGACAATGTGGATGTCATGATGTATGATGCGGGAATAAATTATCATGCGCATGGTCTGCACGCCGAAGCAGAGTACCTGTACAAGCATTATTCCCATGATTCCTTTCATCCCGTGCACGCCTTTAACTCCTTCATCAGCTACGAAATTCCCACGAGACATGGGCTGATACGATACATTTCCCCACTTGTTCGTTACGATTACATGAGTGACCACAGTGATGGAAAGCGATACCTTGACGGCAAAGAGAATGTGGCTGGAAGTCTTATCGTCAATGACTACCAACGTTCCCGGCTCACAGGAGGCGTGACACTCAGCTTGATAAAACCGTTCGTGAGTGACATAAGAATCAACTACGAGAAGTATTTCTACCGCAATGGCGGCATTGCGCACACTTCAGAAAAGGACAAGCTGGTCGTCGAACTGGTCACGAGATTCTGATTCTTGAGTCTAAATGAGCAAAAGTATCGACTAATGTCAACCAAAAGCCCCTTGGCTATTACGCCAAAGGGCTGTTCTTGACTTTCTGTTCATCTTCTCGGTTGACTCGGCCGCTACTTCCCAACGGCTGATTAATCCTCCATCAACTTGCGGTAACGCGTCTTTTTGATTTCCGTATTGCCGAGTCTACGCGCCTTGTTGATCTCATAGTCGGAGTAATCGCCCTCAAAAAACACTACCTCACCATTGCCTTCGAAGGCGAGGATATGGGTACAAATGCGGTCGAGAAACCATCGGTCATGGCTGATAACGACCGCACAACCGGCAAAACTATCGAGGCCTTCCTCCAAGGCACGGAGCGTATTGACATCAATGTCGTTGGTCGGCTCGTCGAGCAGGAGCACATTGCCCTCCTGCTTCAAGGCCAAAGCAAGTTGCAGACGGTTGCGCTCCCCGCCCGAAAGAACGCCACAGCGCTTCCCTTGATCAGTGCCAGAGAAGTTGAACCGCGACAAATAAGCACGCGCATTAACATCGCGTCCACCCATGCGAAGGGTCTCATTCCCCTGTGACACCACCTCATAGACTGTCTTTTGTGGATCGATGTCTTTGTGCTGCTGATCAACATAGGCCAGGCGCACGGTCTCTCCTACCTCAAACGTTCCACTGTCAGCCTGTTCCAATCCCATAATTAGGCGGAAGAGCGTAGTCTTACCTGCTCCGTTCGGACCAATGACACCGACGATACCGTTGGGAGGAAGATTGAAGTTGAGATCTTTGAAAAGCACTTTGTCTCCAAAAGCCTTGGCAACGTGCTTCGCCTCGATTACCTTATTGCCTAACCTCGGACCGTTGGGTATGTAGATTTCCAGTTTCTGTTCCCGTTCCTTCTGCTCTTCACCGAGCATCTTCTCGTAGGCGTTCAGACGCGCCTTGCCCTTTGCCTGCCGGGCCTTCGGAGCCATACGGACCCACTCCAATTCCCGTTCCAAGGTACGACGACGCTTAGACGCCGTCTTTTCCTCTTGTGCCATGCGCTTCGTTTTCTGCTCCAGCCAAGAAGAATAGTTACCCTTCCAAGGAATTCCCTCACCACGATCAAGCTCCAATATCCACTCACTCACGTCGTCGAGGAAATAGCGGTCATGGGTGACGGCAATGACAGTGCCCTCGTATTGCTGCAAATGCTGCTCCAACCAGTCGATGCTTTCTGCATCAAGGTGGTTGGTAGGCTCGTCCAAAAGAAGGACGTCGGGCTTGGTCAACAATAGCCGGCACAAGGCCACACGGCGGCGTTCGCCACCCGAAAGGTGTGTCACTGCGGCATCACCGGGCGGACAATGGAGAGCGTTCATCGCCCTTTCAAGACGTGAGTCCATATTCCAAGCATCTGTGGAATCGATAATATCCTGAAGCTCAGCTTGTCTTCCCATCAACTTTTCCATCTTGTCGGGGTCGCTGTAATACTCTTCCAAACCAAACTTCACGTTGATCTCGTCATACTCACGCAGCGCATCATAGACCTTGCTGACCCCCTCCCGGATGTTCTCCAGCACAGTCTTCGTCTCGTCGAGGGGCGGGTCCTGGGGCAAATACCCTACGGAATACCCTGGACTCCACACGACCTCACCTTGTGTCGGCTCTATAAGGCCAGCAATGATTTTCAGAAGTGTAGACTTTCCTGCACCGTTCAGACCAATGATACCTATCTTCGCACCATAGAAAAAAGAGAGATAGATGTTGTTGAGAATCCGTTTCTGGTTTTGGGGGATCACCTGTGATACTCCCACCATGGAGAAAATGACTTTCTTGTCGTCGGTAGTTGCCATATTTTGGTATTCTTGTTCGTGATGAATAATAGGTGCAAATTTACGAAATTATTTTGGTTTCTTGATGTCCCCACTCTTGGTTTTTAAGGGGTTCGTTCTCCATACTGTCCTCCTATAACAAAGAAAGCGGAGCTTTGCCCTCCTCCTCATCACATGGGAGGGAACGCAAAGCCCCGTTTTTATTGCTATCTGTCTGGACGGATTAATCTATATTCTTGAGAATGGCCAGCAGGTGATCCCACACCATCTGCACAGTTGGAATGAGAAGACGCTCGTCCGGCGTATGAACAAAGCGCAGTGTCGGGCCAAAGCTGATCATATCCAAGTCAGGGTACTTCTCGGAGAAGAGACCACACTCCAATCCTGCGTGGATTCCAAGCACCTTCGGCTCATGGCCAAAGAGTTTCTTGTACTCCTCGATGGCAATCTTCTGAAGTTCAGAGTGAGCCTTCATCTTCCAAGCGGGATAGCCGTCGTTCTGAATCACCTCTGCTCCAGCAAGTTCAAAGCAAGCCTTCACGGCATTGGCCATGTTGCGAAGATTACTCATCACGCTGGAACGCTGACTCGACACGATGGTCACCTCACCATCAGTGCTCTGCACACTGGCAAGATTGCTGGAGGTTTCGACGAGCCATGCAAGCTCCTCGTCCTGACAGTTGGTCAGCGGACCGTTGTCAACAGCCTGGATGGCAAGTATCAAATTGCGCGAAACAGTCTTCGGCATCACTTTCTGCGCATCGGCACTGGTGAGCGACCACACCATATTCGTATCCGTGACGTGGAACTCATCCTCCACATCGGCAGCAAAGTTGTTCCAGTCAGCCTTAACCTCCTCCTTCTTGTCTGCGGGCACACAGAACACAATCTTGCCGTCGCGGGGGATGGCGTTGTGCATCTTACCAGAGTTCCAGCTGACCAATCGGAGATCCATCTTGGCCTGTTCCATGTAGAGGAATCGTCCAAGGATCTTGATGGCGTTGGCGCGTTTCTTGTTGATGTCATCGCCAGAGTGTCCGCCAACCAAGCCTTTCAGACTACCTTCAAAGAAGAAATAGCCCTCAGGGGCATCCTCACGCGCAAACTCATACTTGGCGGCCGTGTTGATACCACCAGCACAGCTTACGAAAATCTGCCCCTCGTCCTCACTGTCAAGGTTGATGAGATACTTGCCACTCATAAAGCCGGACTTCATGCCAAACGCACCTGTAAGCCCAGTTTCCTCATCGACGGTGAACACACACTCAATGGGTCCATGCTCTATGTCATCGCTGTCGAGCAACGCCAACTCGATGGCACAGCCGATACCGTCATCGGCACCCAACGTAGTGCCCTTGGCCTTTAGCCATTCACCATCGACATAGGTCTGAATGGGATCGTTCTGAAAGTCTATATCGACATCCACGAGCTTGTCGCAGACCATGTCCATGTGACTCTGCAAGGTCACGCAGGGCTTGTTCTCCATGCCCGGAGTGGCAGGCTTGCGGATGATGACATTACCCGTTTCGTCCACCTTGGTCTCCAGTCCGTGCGCTGCACCAAATGCCTTCAGGTATTCAATCATCTTCCCCTCGTGCTTTGAAGGGCGTGGAATCGCATTAATCTTTGCGAACTGCTCGAACACGCGAGCAGGCTTTAATTCTACGTTTGCCATAATTTTAGATTGTTTTATTTTGGATTCTAATCGAATTGTCGTAACTTTGCGGTCGTTTAACCGACTGCAAAAGTAAGAAAAATGGTTGAGACAATTCTATATAGCGTGTTAATAATTGCTATTGCAGTGCTCTTGCTATGCGTCAGGGTGCTTTTTGTGAGGAATGGAAAGTTCAATTCCATGCACATACACGACAACGAATATTTGCGCAAAAAGGGCATCCACTGCGTTATAGACCAAGACAAGGAAGCACGCAAGGCGAACAAAGCCTTTTAGTCTCAGCCCCCCTTCGACAACAATAAAAACAAACACAAGGATATGAAGAAAGTTTTCAGTACACAAGCCCTGATGGCAATCGCCGCGATGGTGCTCATGTCATGCAACAACCAGCCAAAGCAAAACGACAGCACGGCTGACTCCACCGCACAAAGTGAGACCAAGGAGCAGGCCGGAGGACAGAAAATTGCCTACGTTGAGATTGACTCCATCATGAGCCAATATACCTATTGGAAAGAAGTGACGAAGACCATGAAGGCCAAGGAGGCCAATATCAGCAAGACACTAAACGCCAAACAGCAACAGTTGCAGCAGGCTGCAGCCAACTTCCAGCAGAACGTCCAGGCCAATAAATACACGCAGCAGCAGGCAGAGCAAATACAAGCCAGCATACAGAAGCAGGCACAGGATGCCGAAGCCTTACAACAACGCCTCGGAGCGGAGTATCAAAAGGAGGTGGCCAAGTATAACAAGGCCCTTGCCGACAGCGTGCACAACTATCTTGCAGTGTTTAATAAGGACAAGAAGTATGCTATGATTCTGGCCAAGAGCGGCGACAACATCCTCTATGCAGACAAGGCACTCAACATCACCAACGAGGTAGTCAAGGGGATGAATAAGGCTTATAAAGGGGGAAAGAAATAAAATTACTCACCAAAATCAACGGTAAAAGAAGCCCGCATACGCAGCAAGCTCTGTGTATGCGGGCTTTTTCTTTTACGCAAATCAGTCATCAGATTTCGTCCCAGGTTGCTGTTTATTCCGTACAGGTTGCCACCTAAGTGTTGAAAGCATGGCGGACTATGGCGAAATACCTAAGGCAGTAAGAGACCGAAAGATACAATTACCAGGGACGGATAAATGGAAAACTTCTCGTTTTTTTGTCGATTTCGGCCTAATGAGCCATTCGGAATTAGTCAACACAAGCATTTCCACGACTCGAATGGTGCGACCATGCGATACGGAAACATAACTACTCTTGACCCATACTTTTTTGCTGACAGTGTCAACAGGCCGAGTTGGAAAGTCTATCTGCGGGTATCCCAATGCCTCAAAAGTGCATTTGATTGTAAATATAGGCGCAAAAGAAAGAATTTTTAAATTAAAAATTGGAAGAAAATAAATTAAGAACTTGGAATTTTTAATTTAAAAATATTTCCGTTTCCTAACCTGTTGTCATACAGCAGGTTAGGAAACGTGCCATCGTATAGATGGAGCCTATGAATGAAATCGTTGCACAGAATGCGCATCAATGGTCAAAACGTCCATTTGGCTGCCACGGTGGGGATGGCATAGAAGCGGTTGTTCTCGCCCCTGTCATTCCACACGAAGTTGTTGGACAGCTCCACTTCCGAGCCCAGACTAAGGTTTACACCATCCATTCCTTTGATCGTGTTGAGATTGAACCAGAACTGTGGCTCCGACTGGACAATCCATTTTCCATTCACATTGGGGTCATACCACACATCACAGTAGCCGCTGAAGGTGCATAGACCGCCTGCAAAGGTCGTTGACCAGACCCCCGTGAGCTGCACACTGTTATAGGCAGGAGCTTGATAATGGTGGCTGCGGAAGTAATACTTATAAAGCAACTGCACGGAGAAGGTACGTTTGAAGTCCTTAGAAGCCCAGTTCCAAGCCGGTCCGGCCAGCACGGCGTGCTGATAGCGCGTGGCCTGCCATGTATCCTCATCGGAGCCGAGGCCGCCATTGTACTCGATATGAGCTGCCCAGTGCTTGTTTTTCTTCGACAAGTTGAACTCTCTTGCTATCTCCCAATAGGTTCCAGCCACACCATCGCGTTGATAGTCGAGGTCGATGAAGGCGAAAGTACTGCCCCAGCGGTCGGGCTTGAACATCTCCATGGTGGTCGTCACCGAAGGCCGGTTGTCGATATCGTTGTAGAGGGTGTGTCCTAAGTCGTAGTGTACTTGGATGTTTTGCGCATTGACGGCGCAGGGAAAAGCTGCCATGACAAGCATGGCGAGGGAAAAGAAATGCTTCATTTTCAGTAATTTTAAGTTATAACGGGTGCAAAGTTACAAAAATTTAATGACGTTGACCAGTCATTGTGCAAATAAAAAGCACTATCTTTGCACTTTATGAGAATAGACATTATCACCGTACTTCCCGAGATGCTGGAAGGCTTCGTCCATGAATCCATCCTCGCCCGTGCCGCTAAAAAAGGACTGGCGGAAATCCATTTGCACAATCTACGAGACTATACGCTCGACAAATGGCGTCGTGTCGACGACTATCCTTTCGGGGGTCAGGCGGGTATGGTGATGCAGGTAGAACCCATTGACCGCTGCATCAGCACGCTGAAGGAGGAACGCAATTATGATGAAGTGATTTTCACGTCGCCCGACGGTGAGCAGCTCACCCAGCGGTTGGCCAATGAGTTGTCGATGAAAGGCAACCTCATCATCCTCTGTGGTCACTATAAGGGTGTGGACCAGCGTGTGCGCGACCACCTCATCACGCGCGAAATCAGTGTCGGCGACTATGTGCTCACCGGCGGTGAGCTGCCTGCCGCCATCATTGCCGACGCAGTGGTGCGTCTCGTGCCGGGGGTTCTCAGCGACGATCAAAGCGCGCTTTCCGATTGCTTTCAGGACGATATGCTCTCCGCCCCAATCTATACCCGCCCGCGCGAGTACAAGGGATGGACTGTGCCGGAGGTGCTCCTGTCGGGCAATGAGGCCAAGATACGGCAATGGGAGTTTGACCAAGCCATGGAGCGCACGCGCCAGCTGCGTCCCGATTTGCTGAAGTAGGGCGAAGGACATAGGAATTCCTTGGCAACCAGACCGCCTACAAGGTGCGGAAAAGAAGGAGACGGGTTGCTGCTTCTCAAAAATTATCACACAGAAAAAGCGTGCAACACATTGCTTTGCACGCCTTTTCGCTCAATTATAATTGAGAACTATACCATTGTCCTTAGAAGATGACACCTATGGAAAAGGACTTAAATGTCAACCCATAGTCTGCCTGCAAGACATTACAAGGGCTGTACTTCACATAGAAGTTTACGATAGGAGTTGTGATTGTACCCATGAAATCCAATGTGATGGGTGTGGGGTGTATGTTTTTCTCCTTCTCTTTGTATTTATTCCCATTGAGCTTATACCGCGTCTTGACGCTGGCATAGCTGTTGATGTTGATTACTGGGCCGAGGCTAAAGCCGAAATGTTTTGTCCGATAGTGGTAACGGAAAGGAAAGTTGAGGCTGAAAACCTTGACACGAGAGAATTTCGGCTCAGCTCCCTCAGGCAGTTTTCCTATTACATTTCTGTCCTCGGCATCTTTCATAAAGCGGAAATTGCCCTCCATACGATAGTTGCGCCAGTCCGCTCCCACTCCTAACGAGAAGACGTGCCGGTTTTTCCATGGTCTCCACTCGGTATCAAGGATAAACCAAAGCTCTGCCGAGTTGCCCATATTGAGATCAGCCGGCTTGGGCATACCAGGTCCGTTGACATATCCCATGGCCCAATGAGTGACCACATCGAAGGTATACGCAGCGGAGTTTGCTCTCTCTTGCTGATAGGGCCACTTGAATCCAATAGTGAAGTCGCCCTTGTTAATGCTCGATGTGCTGACATAGTTGGAGTCAACAATTTGCAATGTGTTGGAATAGGTGTAGTCGGGGTTGTTCTCCTTGCCCTCCACGAGGATGTGCTGAAGCGAGTCGGTGGTGACGATGGTCACCTTTTGAGGCTTTTCCACAACGATGGTGTCGCCCCCTGTATTGTTGCCGGCCAAAACGTTGAGCTGAGCCAGCAGGGCCATTGCGAGTAAAGTTGATTTCTTCATCTTCATATAGCTGTATTTTTTGTTAGTTTCTTGTGCGTTGGTGAGCTGCCGCATTGTGGCAGCTATCCATGATTGGGCGTTTCAAGGCATTTCTGTCATTCTATGAGCCGCCGTAGCTCGTCGATGTTAGCCACACTGCCCTCCATATAAGCGAGCGTGGTCACTATAACCTTCCCTTTCCGCTTGGTGAGATAACAGAGAAATCTGTTGGTCCTTCCCCGCTTGGGCAAAGTGAGTATGGTTGAAGCATTGCGACCCTTGCTGCGCTCCTCGGTACTTCTGGCTGTGCGGCGATCGGTGGCCACGAGCGCATCAATGGCTGCTTTCTGCTGTGCCGTGGCATTGAAACGGACACTGTGATAGAAAGTCAGTCGATACTCGTTCAGTGCACGTCCCTTCACTTTCACCTCCACCATCTGCCGCTGTGGCACGAGGTGTCCTTGGAAAACGCGGTTCACGGCCAGCCCCGTCTGTGCGGCGAGGTGCAGTGGCAGCAGTATAGCAACAAGGATTAGCAGGAGTCTTGTCTTCATCATAATCTATCGTTTGTTGTTCGGTTTGTTACTCATTCCGTGCTCAGCAGCACATCGCGCAGCTGATTATCCACGGGAGTCTGTGCGTCGATTTGCCTTATCGTGCCACTCACTTCGTGCATGACCGTCTCTTGGTCAGTCACTGTGTGCCCATAGACGACGGCCTCGCAGTAGTTTTGGCTTCTATAGAGGGTAAGTGCCAGCCCCGCAATGAGCAGCGCACAGGCTGCGATGCCCGCCGCCCGACGCATAAGTACATGCAACTGAGTACGTTTTCTGACCCCTGACGATATGTTTTTTTGCGTCAACGGCTCATGGAGTGCGCCCAAACCAAGGACCAATTGCCGTATCGAGGCCATGTCACCATCGACATTGTCATGCTTCATGAAGTAGCTCTCCAGCTTCCGTTCCTCGTCGAGCGTGGTCTCGCCGTCCATATACCGCCCTATGAGGGTGTTGAGCTCTTGTTTGTTCATCATTTTTCTTCCTCCTTCATTTTTTCTGTAATCAACCGCCGGAGCGTCTTTCTTCCACGGCTTAGGTTCTGCCTCACTGCCGCTTCCTCTTTGTTAAGCAAGTCGGCTATCTCGCCCACACCCATCCCGTCGATATGTCTCAGACGCAAGATGGCTTGCTGCAGTGGCGGCAGCTTGGCAAGCAAGGTGAGGGTCATGTCGGCCATCGGGTTGTCAGAAGGCTGCTCTACCATGTCGTGCCCCGCCATTCCCACAGTAGGTCGTTGTCTTCTGAGACGCATCAGGCACTCGTTGCGCACCATCGTCAAAGCCAACCCGTCCATCGGGACACGCAGCTCGTCAAGCAGTTGCCAGAGCCGAAGCAGCACGTCCTGGGCAATATCCTCGCCCAAGGCTGGGTCGCCCATATAGCGTAAGGCGGCCTTCCGCAGTATGGGTGTGAGCCGTGCAGCGTCTGATTGGTATTCCTCGACGGTCATTTTTTCTTGCTTCTATTGTAAATATGCGAATGTGGGGCTATTGTGACATGCAGAAAGCGCATTTAACTTCTATTATCATTTTGACAGTCAGAGGACAGATGGCTGAAGCTGTGTAGGAACATCGCGATGAAAAAAAAGAAAGCCCGAAAGCATTTCTGGTAAAAATGCCTTCGGACTTTTTGATGTTAGATGTAAAAAAGGTTGGCCAATTACAGCCCCATCTTCTTGCGAATGTCAGCAGGGATGGCGTTTTTGTTGACCATATAGTCCATGGTGTTGGCGGCAATGAAGGTCTTGGTCATATACCAAGTGCCCTTGTACTTGCCGGTCTCACCCCAAGAATTTTTCACCATATAGTACTCCTTACCGTTCTGATCTTTGGCAATGCCATAGATAAGCATACCATGGTCGTCGGTCAGCTCCCAGTTGTTGAAACGTTCCTGACGCATTTCCTGAGTGGCTTCCACCTCAGGAACCTTGCAGCCAAGAGAGTCTATGATATTCTTTTTCTTTGCCTGCGAGAGACCTAACCAGCGGGCCATGTCGCTGCCCTGAAGACTTTGCATCTTCTTTGCATCGACCATGTAGGCCAGTCCGTCGCGTGTGAAGCCTGGTTCGCTCACATCACCGCCCCAAGCAACAGTATATCCGTTCATGACGGCATTGTCAATGATGCGCATCATCTCGTCCATCGGCAGGTTGTAGCTGGCAGGGTTGCGCCAGTTGTCCTGCACCTCGACGACAAACTTTGAGTAGAAGGGATGATGAGTGTAGGACGTGATGGTCACATAGTCATCCATGTTCAAGCCGAGGCTTGCAGCGAAAGACTTCGGGGTGTAGCTCTTACCCTCGTAGGTGAAGTTCTCTGGGCACTGGCCAAGGTAGGCATCAAGAATGCCCTGAAGTCCAACCTTCCACTGTCCGGATATTTTTGAGGCCTTGTTCTTGGAGATAGCAGCCACATAAGGCTCAAGGACCGAGAAGAATTCGTTGAAGTTATTGAGCGAGTCGCCGTAGAGAGAGCCAGGGAAAGGCATGGTGTTCTCAGGGCAAATGCCGTAGTTTTTCAAGACATAGTACACGTCATAGGCGGAGCCACCCTGTGAGAACTGCATGTCGCCATGGTAGCGCACCACCTGTGTGGCACGGTCGAGATAATCCTTGTTGGCCACAAAACTCTCGCAAAGATCGTAGGTCTTGCCCGTATTCTTCAGAATTTCAGCCTCGAAATAGCTCAGTGTAGAGTAGGCCCAGCAGGTACCCGAGCGGTTCTGATCCTTCACACTGGTGATCGGATTCTGCTTGACAACGGTAAAGACAGGCTTGTTTGCGTCAGCCTTCACTTGTTTCTTGCCCTTGGCATTGACCCCTGTGGCCACGACTGCGAGCATAGCGAGTGCGATGATTTTTTTCATTGCTTTGTTATTGATTATTGGTTATTGATGATATTGGTTCTTTTCAAATTATGTATTTTCATTCTGTGACGTGCCTTAGGTGGCCTCCTTAGACGCAATTCTCTACTATCCGCGCGCCTTTGCCATGAACTCTTCGACATCTTTCGGGCGGATAGGGATGGTTTCCTTGCCCAGGAAGCGGCATCCGTCGGCCGTAATGAGGAGGTCGTCCTCCAGGCGTATTCCGCCAAAGTCCTTGTATTCGTCAAGTTTGTCGAAGTTGAGGAAATCCTTGCAATGCCCACTGGCGCGCCAATCATCGATAAGGTCGGGGATGAAGTAGATGCCCGGCTCGTCAGTAACGACAAATCCTTCCTCCAACCGACGTCCCATGCGGAGGCAATTGGTGCCAAACTGCTCCAAATTGGGGCGTGTTTCTTCGTCGAATCCCACATAGATTTGGCCAAGAGCCTCCATATCATGCACGTCCATTCCCATCATGTGGCCCAGTCCATGGGGCAGGAACATAGCATGAGCACCCTGCCGCACAGCTTCGTCGGTATCGCCTTTGGCCAACCCAAGCGCCTTCATGCCATCAAAGATAATCTTGCAAACACCGAAGTGGACATCCATATACCTCACTCCAGGCTTAGCAAGCTTTAACGCATAGTCGTGTGCTTTCTCCACGACCGTGTAGATTTCCAGTTGTCGGGAAGTGAACTTGCCGTTGATAGGGAACGTGCGCGTATTATCAGAGCAATAGTGCTCCAGCGTTTCTCCGCCACAATCGCAAAGCACCAGACGTCCATCCTCCAGCTCAGCCGTTGATGGATTGCCATGCATAATCTCTCCATGCTGCGAGAAGATAGTGGGGAAAGACACCATTGAGCCATAAGAATTGGCCATGCCGTCAATCTGTCCGCCGACAAATTTCTCTGTCAAGCCTGGGCGGGTAGTCGCCATTGCTGTCGTGTGCATCTTGTATCCGATGACAGCAGCACGCTCCAGTTCCTCTATTTCCTCCTGTGTCTTGGTGGAGCGCATCTTCACTACGGCGTGAATCAAATCGAGACTTGCCGCCTCCTTCTGCTGGTTTGGATGAATACCCAACAGATCCATAATCTGGATTTTGATGTCATGACGGTATGGGGGGAGGAAGTGGATGCGACGATGTTGGCGCAAGGCATCAGCCACTATGGTGCGCAAGGACTTCATAGGAGCCGAGTTGGCAACGCCAACTTCCGCAGCCATGTCGGCCACAGTGTGTACGGAGCCAAACCATACTATGTCCTCGATGTCGATGTCGTCGCCGATAAGAGTCTCCTTGTCGTTGTCAATATCTATCACGCCAACCAGTCCGTCACGCTTTTGCCCGAAGTAATAAAGAAACGATGAGTCCTGACGAAAGGGCGAGTAATCGTTGCATGGCCCGTTGACAGGGCTTCCATTATTTCCGAAAAACAGAATGATGCCGTCTTTGACGAGCTTCTTGAGTTCTTCACGACGGCTAATGTACGTAGTTTTGCTGAACATATAGCAATTGGCTTTTAAGTTTTATTGAGGGCAAAGTTAGCGATAATTATCTGAAATTTCATACTTTTGCCCTGGATTTAACGAGTTTTATGCAAATAGATAACAATACAGGTCTGGTTTTGGAAGGTGGCGGTATGCGCGGTGTTTTCACGGTGGGCGTTCTCGATGCCTTCATGAAACATGAGGTATATTTCCGTCATATCGTTGCGGTGTCGGCGGGAGCCGGCAACGGTCTTTCCTATATGTCGCGTCAGCCACGCCGCGCACGAATCTCGAACATTGACCTGCTGGCAAAATATGACTACATAGGGCTGCGTCATCTGGTCACGCAAGGCTGTATATTTGACCCCCATCTGCTCTATGAACGTTTCCCCTACGAGCTGATTCCCTATGACTATGCGGAGTATTATCGCAACGTGAGACGTGGGTTTACATTCGAAATGGTTGTGACCAATTGCTTGACGGGGAAAGCCAACTACCTGCGTGAGACATCTGGCGACCCCGAGAGACTTAACCGTATTGCGTTGGCTTCATGCAGCCTTCCCTTCGTCACCCGTATTGCCGAGATTGATGGAGTGCCCATGCTTGACGGGGGTATCGTCGATTCCATCCCCGTGAAGCGATCTATAGCATTGGGGCAACTTTACAATGTCGTGATATGTACGCGAGAAAAAGGGTGGCGAAACACTGGTCATGACCGCAAACTCCCACCTTTTATCTACCGTAATTACCCACAATTGCGGACGGCTTTAAGTCATCGAATTGCCACATACAACGAGCAGCTCGACATGGTAGACCAGCTGGAGGAGGAAGGACAGATTGTCGTCATACGTCCCAAGCGGCCCGTTACAGTAGGGCGCATGGAACGTGACGTGGTCAAACTCGAAGAGCTTTACGAAGAAGGCTATCAGATTGGTGACGAGTTCTGTAGCAAATGGAAGCTGTGATCATGCGCCAACCGTCACCTGTCCCGTTGACCCCTGAAAGGGACCAGCCTCCTTTCCGTTGCGAGACAGAAAAGTGGAAGGCGATATGCCGTGTTACCATCCACTCCATGCTCTCGCTTGCATTAGTTGGTATGAGGGAGAAAAAGAAGCAACTCACCTGACAAATAGATTCTAAGAGGGAAAAGATTTTCTTTTTCTTATTCCCTAATATAATAAAAGGAAGAGCAAGACGTTTACAATAAAAATGCATATATTATCTAATAAGGTAACTAATCAATTTAATGAATTTTAAAAGAATGATTCCAATGATGATGATTGCGTCAGCACCCTTGGCCGTAATGGGACAAGACAAGGCGGGCATCATCGAGGCAAACCTCGACCGCAGCGTGAATCCTGCCGAGGATTTCTACCAGTTTGCTACGGGTGGATGGCAGAAGAACCACCCACTTCCTGCCGCTTACTCCCGTTTTGGCAGTTTCGACCAGCTGCAAGAAAACAACAACACCCGCGTCAATGGCATCCTCGCAGGGATGCTCAAGAAGAACTATCCACAGGGAACAGTGGAGCAGAAGTTGAGTGATTTCTACAAACTTGCGATGGACTCTGTGCGACGCAATCGTGAGGGAGTGACCCCTGTGAAGCCTATCCTCGGCGAGATGGAGGCCGCACATACTTTGGGCGATCTGCTGAAGGTGCAGCGCAAGTATGGCATCTTTGCCTATGGTGTGCCCATGGGTATGATGTTTGGAGCGGATGAGAAGAATGCCAAGATGAACATCCTCAACATCTATCAGGGCGGACTGACACTCGGGCAACGCGAGTACTACCTCGACAACGACCCTACGACTGTTGAAATCCGTGCCGCCTACAAACAGTTCATTGTCGATATGTTCAAACTCTTTGGCTTCACCGAGCAGCAAGCTGAGCAGAAGCGTGACCTCATCCTCCGCTTCGAGACTGCACTTGCCCTCATTTCAAAAAGCCGGACCGAGCTGCGTGACGTGGAAGCGAACTACAACAAGATGACACTCAAGGAATTTGAGCAGCGCTACCCCAACATCGACCTGAAAGGACTGTGCGCTGCAGAAGGCGTTGATGCGCGCTATATTCAAGAGATGGTCGTCGGACAGCCCGACTTCCTTGCCGGACTGGACAAGCTCACGGCCACGCAGAGTGCCGACGAGCTGCGCGCATACATGGAGTGGGACGTGCTGACACAGGCCGCTAACTATCTCAGTGACGATGTGCGCACGCTGAGCTTTGGCTTCTTCTCCAAGACCATGCGCGGAGCCAAGGAAGACCAACCGCGCTGGAAGCGCGCCACGTCGCAAGTGGAAGGCATGATGGGCGAGGCTCTTGGCCGAATCTATTGCGAGAAGTATTTCCCTGCATCGAGCAAAAAGCGCATGGAAGAGCTTATCGCCAATCTCCAAAAATCACTCGCAGAGCGCATCAAGGCGCAGACGTGGATGAGTGATTCCACCAAGCAGAACGCCCTCGACAAGCTCGCGGCCTTCTATGTCAAGGTGGGCTACCCCAACACATGGAAAGACTTGAGCAAACTGACCATCGATCCAAAGAAGTCTTACTATGAGAATATGCTCTCCTGCCTGACTTTCTGGACCAACGACGAAATTCAGAGAAAGGCCGGAAAGCCTGTAGACCGGGACGAATGGCAGATGACCCCACAGACGGTAAACGCCTATTATAACCCGACAACCAACGAGATTTGCTTCCCTGCAGGTATTCTCCAGTACCCGTTCTTTGACCCGAAAGCCGATGATGCATTCAACTACGGTGCCATCGGAGTGGTTATCGGGCACGAGATGACGCACGGATTCGACGATCAGGGTCGACACTATGACAAGGACGGAAACATGCACGACTGGTGGACGGCAGAGGATACGAAGCGGTTTAACGAGCGTGCCGACATGTACGCCGACTTCTTCAACCACATCAAAGTGCTTCCCGACCTCAACGCCAACGGACGATACACACTGGGAGAGAACCTCGCCGACCATGGTGGTCTGCAGGTAGCCTACTACGCTTTCAAGCATGCTACCGAAGGAAAGAAGCAGAAAAAGCTCCTCGGATTTACTCCAGAGCAGCGCTTCTTCCTTGCCTATTCGGGGGTTTGGGCAGCCAACATCACGGAGAAGGAGATCCGCAGCCGCACAAAGAGCGACCCCCATGCCCTTGGAAAGTGGCGCGTCGATGGCGCACTGCCGCACATAGATATGTGGTATGACGCCTATAACGTGAAGCCTGGCGACAAGATGTACTTGCCCAAGAGCGAGCGTCTGGAGCTTTGGTAAATAAAGAATAAAAGAATTGGGACGGACAGTAGGGAACGTATATTCTTCTTCAGTCCGCCCTATTCATTTTGTTCTAAGGTTGTTGTAGCGACAACACAAAAAGGCTACACTCTCATTTATGTAGTGTTACAACAACCACAAAAAATTATGAAATCCCTCTTCGAGTTTTTTTTCTGATGCCAGCTACATTTTTATTGCCTTTGCAAATATTCAAAAAACGCAAAAGTACATATTAGTATTCAGATTCTGCAAAGCGCAAGCCTCAAACTATCTTGTATGAAATACCGCAAAGAAGATTTTTTGATGTTTTTTTGATAATTCTCGTTTTATTAAAAAACATTTTCTACCTTTGCAGCGTAAATATACCAGAGGAATAGTTTACTCTTTCCAATGGTAGAACTAACAGATTTGTCTAACATAAAATAGTACTAAGAAACAGACAGTAAACAACGAATGAAACGCTATCGGATAGGTGTCGCATAGACATCTTTTTCCACATTTTTTAATCAACAGGGGCGTCATAGCTCTTGATTTTTAACAATGCGTTTCCATTCTGATCTTTTTGGATATTGAGCTTTAATGCTCTTGTTCTCTGATTCCGAATACCGCCAATATTCAACTACAATGAGGACAAGCAGTAGGAAGGTTCACGCTTATAGGCGTGAACTATTCCTTGCTTATCATTGTAGTCGGTCGCTTGGCGGTAACCGGGAATTAGGTAAGTAAAGAATGGTCACACGCCTATTTTTCATTTATCCAAAAAAATGCAACAAAACAATTATCTGAAACTTCTTTGGGTGGCTGGGTTCACGGCCTTCGCCATGGTCAGTTGCTGGGCAACTGCGGAATCCTTACACCTTTTGCTCTCCTCTTGGCCTAAACTACTGTGCTGGGTTGTGACGATTGGCTTTTTTGTCATTGCTTCCTTAGGCACCAAGATGATAGTTGACAGCCTGAATCAAAATGTCTATCTCGAAAAGAGAGGCCTGCGTTTGTTGGGTGGTATTCTCATTGTTATTGTATTCTGGCTCTTTTGTAGTATGCCGACCAACACGCACACGTTTTTCTATCGTACAGTAATAAACGACAAGGTCAATACAGACATTTCTACAACTCGGGGATATTTAGAGCAAATAAAAAACAATACCAACAACGAGACACAGGCTCAAATCAAAGTGAATGAGCTGAAGAACAACGTTGACGTGCTTTTAGGAGAGTTGGAAGCGGAAATCATGAACGAGGCAAATCCAGGTGATGGTCCAAAGTCAAAGGAGATACGGCGGAAGATTGCCGCTTTATTGAGTGTGGACAAAATAGAGTCCTTGACCTATAAGGGTACCTCAAAGCAAGACCGGGAAAAGCTGTGTGATGCCTATCGATCCAAAGTGTATAAGCTTGCAGAGAACCGTGCGACCAACATTATGGCACATATCTTGACTCCCAACTCAGACAATCTAAAAGAGGTTAAGCGTGATGATGAGAACTTGGCCTTAGTAAAGAAGTACATTGCTAACAAAACCATCGACCTTAACAATGCCGATGATGTAAATGATGTCTGCGATAAACTCAACACTGCATACAATACGATAAAGAGGAATAGTGACTTTGTCAACTTTTCCTCAAAGTCAGACGAGGCAACTTATACGGCCGACAGCCCCGTGACAAAAGTCAAGCGGATGATTAGCGTCTTTGACGTGTGGCAAGATTTTTTGGCAGGAGAATATAAAGGACATGGTTTTGGATTCTGGATTCTCATTTCCATCTTGGTTGATGTGGCTGCTTTTATCTTCTTTGACCTTGCATTCAAGAAAAATTAAGTTCAATAATAAAACAATAAGAATATGGCTAATATAAATGTGGGAACTCCACAGAATCAGAATACCAATTTTGAAAATATCTCTGGTGGCAATGATACAACCAATGTTACTTCAACTCCAGTTAATGATAAGAGTGAAGAGGTACAGGTGGACAATATGGGCATGAGTATGGAAGAACTCAATGATGCCAACAAGATCAAAGTTACCATTTCGGACACCAACACACCTCTGGTGGTATTCTTTGGACCTCCAAGCTGTGGCAAAACGATGACACTGATTCGTCTGACCCGTTACCTACAGGGAATGGGCTACACCATAGAACCAGATTATTCTTTTCGACCTGCTTATGACCAAAACTATAAGGATATGTGTGAGGGATTTGATCAGATGATAAACAGCGATGACGCAGCAAAGTCAACAGCCAAAATCAACTTCATGCTGGTAAATGTACTTAATGCAGGAAGACCTTTATGCCAGATATTGGAAGGACCAGGCGAGTATTATTTCTCTCCAGGAGACCCAAAAGCCGCGTTCCCAAAATATGTCAATGCGATAATCAACAGCAATAACAGAAAGATCTGGGCTGTTATGGTTGAGCCTGCCAAGACTAACAGCCGCATGGATCCCGAAGCACGTAAAGGCTATGTGAATAAACTTAGTGTCTTAAAAACTAAAATCAAAGCACGGGACAAGGTGGTATTTGTCTTCAACAAAATTGATGAGACTCCTTTTGTGGTTAGTCCGGGAACTATCAACTACAAGGAGGCGTTGAAGCAAACAAACTACTTATACCCTAACATCTTTGCTCCGTTTATGAATGTCAATCCCATTACCAAGTGGTTCAAGCCGTATAATTTTGACTTCGTAGCTTTCCAGACAGGTGATTTCTCTGTAGCCAATGACGGAACGCTTACATTTGAGCAAGGTGCTGACGAATATCCAAGAAGATTGTGGGAAATAATAAGGAAAAGAATAAAAGGTTAAGCGTATGGAATTTGAAATTTTCATTCATGGTGTTCCGGCAGGCGCAAGTTATTACGGAAAACCAGAAGAACGCCAGTTCTTTGAGAGTTTTTACACAACGAATTGCTCTGACAAGGAAAAATATTTGATTCACACCCGTTCTTTGAACGGCAAGCTCTATGCCTATTACCATTATCTGGTGTACAAGGATGTAGTGGGAGCAGACAATCGAAGTGGTTCTTATTTTGGGTTGACCATCCGAATGGAAGGGTTCTGTAAAGATTTCGAGCGCGTCTATACAATCTTGAAAATGGCTTTCAACAGCTGCGTTTTAGGCAAAGTGCTCAAGATCCAGAACAATGGTTATAAATACATCATCTCCGATTTTCCCAAATCACAGGATTTGATGAGCAGAATTGAACAAGACACAATAGACTTTATAAGTAAAACATTTGAGAATTCAAACGGCAACTTTGTAAGTTTGAATGGTTTTTCTGCAGGGAAAGACATCCCTTTAACAGCTAATTTGTATGAAACCACAGCAAGTACTATTGAGGAGATGGTACGAGCAGGTAAGAAAATAGCACTATCTCCGTATTATCCTACGCATAAAGAGAAGCAGATGGAGCAAACTTATATGAAGGAGATAGATGCACTCAAGCAACGGAGCAATGATGAATTGAAAGAGAAAGACAGGTTACTTGGCACCTGTCAGAGTAACTTGTCTTCCTTTGAAGACGAGAACAAAAAACTGAAGAAGGAGCTGCAAGACAAAACTGAACGTGTAAACGAACTCCAAAATGAAAAAGAAAAATTAAGGAATCAATGCGAAAAGAATTCACAAGCTGAACAGAAATTGGCACGTGTCATAGAAGTGATTGGACCGAAGTCGTATGATTCAGGAGCAACTGCCAAGCATGGCGTAAACCATCCTCGAAGCACTCCGAGAAACAATGCTAAACCTTTATCGCCGATTCTCTCTCCTTCTCCATCAACCTCTGGCGAACATTCATGGAGGGAATGGTTTACACCTTCAGGCACCAAAATCAATTTATTGCTATTGTTAATAGTATGTGTTTCACTTTTACTATTGGCGAGTTCTATGAAAAATGTAGAGAACTCATTGACTGAGTTGAAAAGTGCTGCACCACTATCTTGCATCAATGATGAAAAGGATGACTCCAATCAAACACAAGCTGACGGTTTTTCTTCAACAGATAACGATCTGGAAATTGACGTGAAAGATTATGACGAGGACAAGCAAGAATATCTTTCTCCGGACAAAGAGTACACGGCAAGAATTAAAGGCAATCAAAATAATGGAAGTTCTTATACTTGGGAGATAACGAATGGTTCTATTCAAGGCTCAGAAAAGGGGGAAACTGTTAAATTCTGCCCTGATAGTACGTCAGAAAACGTTATTTTAATTGTAAAAGATTCCAAAGGAGAAGTAATAGGCCATAGAGAATTGAAAATGAAACTGGAAAAAGATGATTAGGCTGAAACTCATATCCGGCTTTCTTCTCGTCACCACATTTATCTCGTGTGGTGGCGAGAAGAGACAACCTGTCTATGTTGACACCGACACAGAGGAGGAGACTTTGGACTCGACCACAGCCAACCAAGATACAGTTTCTGCCGAGGAGTCCAATGACTCTTCTTTGGCAGAAAGTGGAGAAGAGGTCATCGTCCCATTCAGATCCCAAGGTGGAGTCAAGTTTGTACAGGTCAGCGTCAATGGCGTTGGCTTTGAGATGATATTCGACACAGGTTGCTCCAACACGCTAATTTCTTTGGCTGAGGCCAAGTATCTTTATGACAAAGGAACACTGACTGACGATGACTTTGTTGGGGTGACACAGTCGCAGATAGCCGATGGGAGCATTGTCGAGAATATGGTGGTAAACTTAAAAGAGGTCGTTATAGGAGGAAAAATCTATTGCCCGAATGTTATGGCAACCGTTTCCAATAATCTTCGAGGCCCTCTGTTGCTTGGAAATGAAGTATTGGACAGGGTCGCAACAATCAAAATTGACAACGAAAGGGATGCTTTAATTTTTAACATGAAATAGAAATGGTAAACAGTTCCGTTTATATATTTGGGAATTTGAGCAATGGCTACGCACAATACCCTGACAATTACGCAAAGAAAATCTTTCAAGAGTTTTACCATCAAGCATCAGCTAAATCCCAAATAGCCATCCACAGAGATGATAATTTGATGTATTATGGTTACATCCGCAAGTTGGATGAGAACTCACAGTATATCGGTTTTTGTGTGGTTCTCAATGGGGTCATGCTTTCAAAGATAAGAAAATTGTTTCCACTCTTTGAGGATGCCGTTGAGAAAATGGTTCTCAAGGGAGATATTATCGGTTTTGATGATAAGGCCAAAATTGTTACCAAAGTCAGTGCTTTTACGGACAAACCGCAAGAGATTAGTAGGGTTGTGTCTATGATTCGCCAAGGCATCGACGATTTAAGGACGCAAATGAAAGCCCTTCCACCAGTGGACTATTCTATATCAAATAGGGAAAGAAAAGTATTCGACGTTAGCGAACCGAGTAAAAACATCACTGATGCTTCCGTTAAGTATGGCTATACCTATATAATGAAAGGAGATGGCTGTAATACTTCTTCTTTGAGTGGTTATCAAGAAGTACTTGAAAATCTGAGTAAACAGAACATTGAGTATTCTCAGAAGTTGCGAGAGTTGACCAATAAATATAATAAGTTAAACCAACAGAAGAAACAATACAGAAACATCATTGTCCTTTGCCTCATTCTTGTGGCATGTGGGATTGGCTTATATTTTCTCAATGGCAACTTGGAGAGCACTAAAGAAACATTGGGACAAACTCAGTGGGAGAATATAAAGAAGGAGAAAACGATAAAACAGCAGAATGACACAATAGGAAGTCTTCAAGCAAATGTGAGCCATTTGGAGACATCATTGTCTTCGGAGCAGACGAAACGCATCGAGGCGGAAAAGAAACTCAGCGCACTGAGTGACGCTTGTAGTAACCTGCAACCCATTATAATCAAAAGCACTTCATTCAACTTCACAACCGGACAGCTGTCGTTTGATTACTTTGGCTTTGTCGATAGGACCATCACATTGTCCGTAAAGGCGTACGGCAATGGCATGAACTATTCAAATTCAACATCTTTTTATGTGCAAAAAGGTCTGCACTCTTCCTCCATCTACGTAAGTGACGCCTTGTACCCCAACGTTTACTACTCCTTTGAACTTTTGATCGGTGGAAAAATCATAGGTGGAGGCATACATTAATATTGCATAAGAGTTTCCTCAACAGAAAGGTTAACCCCTTGTGTACGTCTCTTTTTGAGGCGGTTAGATTTTCTTGCACTTGACAAAAGCAGGCTTAAATTCCCGCAAAATTATTTGGCTAATTCATAGGAAAGTGCTACCTTTGCGCCGATTTTGAACAAAGCAACGAATGAAGAATAGTTGAATGAAGAATGACAAAATGAAAATGCAGTACCGCGTGAACGAGAAAATTCACGTTAGGGAAGTGCGTGTGGTATCCGATAACGGCTCCGAGGTGATGCCTACCAAGAAGGCAATGGATCTTGCCCGACACCAAGGTGTCGATTTGGTAGAGATCTCTCCAAATGCTCAGCCGCCGGTTTGCCGTCTCATCGACTACTCTAAATTCCTCTATCAGCAGAAGCGCCGCCAGAAGGAACTGAAGCAAAAGCAGGTGCGTCAGGAAGTTAAGGAGATTCGCTTTGGACCTCAGACGGACGAACACGACTACCAGTTCAAGCTCAAGCACGCCGTAGAGTTTCTCAATGAGGGCAACAAAGTGCGCGCCTACGTCTTCTTCCGCGGTCGCAGTATTCTCTTTAAGGAGCAGGGCGAAGTGTTGTTGCTCCGCTTTGCCAACGACTTGGAGGAGCACGCCAAGGTAGAACAGCTTCCAAAGCTCGAAGGAAAGCGCATGTTCCTTTATCTTGCGCCCAAGAAAATAAGCATCCAGAAGAAGAGCCAGCAGAAGCGTGACCGCGAGAATGCAGAGGCTCAAGCCAAGATGGCCGCCGCAGTGGAGCAGGAAAAACGCGACAAAGACGTGGCCGATAAGAGTGGACTCTTTGCCAATGCGAAGAATGGCGCAGAGGCTTTGAAGAAACTGGGCAAGGAAGAATAAGCTGACGATAAATCAAAAGAGTGCGTAACGTCTTGGTATATACGTTGCCACCTCAATTTAAGTATCATAAATAAAAAGATTAAAAAATGCCAAAGTTGAAGACAAACTCCGGTGCAAAGAAGCGTTTTACGTTCACCGGAACAGGTAAGATCAAGAGACATCACGCTTACCACAGTCACATTCTGACTAAGAAGACCAAGAAGCAGAAGCGTAATCTGGTCGGTTCAACCCTTGTTGACCGCAACAACCTCCGTCAGGTTAAGGAACTTCTCAATCTGCGTTAATTCAATTACTTAGTCTTTCAACATTAAAAGGAAAAGAAAACTATGCCAAGATCAGTAAATCATGTTGCCTCTAAGGCCAGGAGAACCAAGATTCTGAAGCAAACCAAAGGTTACTTTGGTGCACGCAAAAACGTCTGGACGGTAGCAAAAAATGCCTATGAAAAGGGTCTCACCTACGCTTATCGCGACCGTCGTACCAAGAAGCGCAACTTCCGTTCGCTTTGGATTCAGCGTATCAATGCTGCTGCCCGCCTCTATGATTTGAGCTACAGTCAGCTCATGGGTGCGCTCCACAAGAATGGTATTGAGATTAACCGCAAGGTGTTGGCTGACCTCGCTGTCAACAACCCTGAGGCTTTCAAGGCTATCGTTGATCGAGTAAAGTAAGGCCAAAGCCTTCGTCATACAAGAAGAAACCGCAATTTTCATACAGGGAATTGCGGCTTTTTTATACCTTTATATTATAGTCTTACAGCCCACCCTTCCCCGTTTTTAGGAGTCAAGCCGGTTTTCCCATTTGGGTTGAAAGGGGATGCTGTCCCCCCCTTTACTTCATATTTTTACCCTGCCAAAGCCTATCGCTTTCGCATTCTCCGCATCTTGTGGCCACCCCAGGAGGCAACACCCATCACCTCGAAGCCGAGACGGGCGTATAGCCTTTCCGCTTTGGGATTGCCATTATCCACAAGCAGCCCTACAGGCAGTCCCAACTTCCGCCCTTTCTCCACCGTTGCCTCCAGCAACTGGCTGGCGATGCCACGTCCCCGGTACTGAGCACAGACACAAAGTGAGTCGATATAAAGCTCGCCGGCGGTGGTCTCGTCCTCCATATCGCTATAATCAATCCCGAAAGTTGCCATTGCCTCCGCCACAAAAGCCTTCCTTAATAAGTGAAGCCGTGCACCGTCATAGCTGATACAGCAGCCCACAAGGGTGCGCAGCCCCCCTTCTCCATATTCGACCGCCACGAGGGTGTTACAATAGGAGTACTGGCTATTCTCCATTGTTATGAGCCGTGTCATCAGTCGCTCAAAATCGTCCAACGTGTGATTAGGCCCAGCAAACCACTGGCAACACTCCAGGTTCATTGCCTCCATGACCATGGGGACTATAAGAGGTGCGTCCTTCTTTTTGGCTTTTTCAATCTGTATCATGATGGGGCTTTTATTTATCGTGCGAAGTTACGAAAAAGGATTTGAATCTTTGCGGGATGATGGAAAAAGTTTACCTTTGTGAACCATATAACCATAGTAATCATGACCGACCACGACAACGAATTGCTTAGCTCCCTGGACGATAGCCAGCGGCCTGTCGTTCTGGCCCAGAGCGGACACCACCTTGTTTTGGCTCCTCCAGGATGCGGCAAGACCTACATCCTGGCCTCCCGTGTGCGCTGGGCCCACAGCCACGGCGTAGCCTTCGATGACATGTTGTGCCTCACTTTCACCAACCGTGCCGCGCGTGGAATGACCAATCGCATTGGAGAGCTGATGGTTGGCGAGGACTTGGAACAGCTCCATGTGGGCAATGTCCACCACTTCTGCTCCCGGTTTCTTTTCGAGCAGCAGGTGGTACCCGCCGACTCTTCCATCGTGAACGACGAGGAGTGCGTGAGCATTTTGGCCGATTACAAGAACGACGACGAGCAACGGGTACTCCGCGACTACCAAGCCAACCGCAATTATCAGCAGACACTTTTCTTCTCCCACCTCATGGAGCAGATGCGCCATGGCCATCCTTGGAGTCTGTATCTTCACCCCGAGTCGCTGACCGAGGCCGACCGTGAGGCGCTGCGTTACCTTTGCGGGAGGCAAAAGCGTCCCTTCGCCATAGAGGCACTGGTAGAAATCTACCCCGCTGCGGAGAACTATCTTGACGAAGCCGACACTGCACCCCGTGAATTGGCGGGGAAAGTGCGGACGTTGTTGATGAAAATGTACTACGCCCGACGCTATGCCGAGTACAAACAGGACAATCACATTCTCGATTTCGAAGACCTTTTGCTAAAGGCATACGATGCCTATACGGCCGACAAGGAGGGAAAACTGCGGCGATACCACTGGATTCAGGTCGACGAGGTGCAGGATTTGAACGCCATGCAGCTCACCATCATTGACCTGCTTACTGCCAAAGATCATCCGGTGGTGCTCTATCTCGGCGATGAACAGCAGGCCATCTTCTCTTTTATGGGGGCAAAGGTGGAACGGCTGAACGAGATTAAGCTCCGTTGCAAAGGGAACATTCATCACCTGCGTCAGAACCATCGTGCGCCAAGCTATCTGCTTAGCGTCCTCAACCGCTATGCCGAAGCGCAGTTGGGCATTGACCCCGAACTGCTTCCCTTGGCAGGAAACGAGGAAAAGAAACAGCCGGGCGACCTGCAAATCATCTATGGCGCGACCCTCGAGGACGAAGTGCGGCTTGTAGGAGAGAAAGTTCAGCAGCTGAAAACGCAGGGCACGACAGCCATCATCGTCAGTTCCAACGCCGATGCCAACCGCGTCTCGCAGTCGCTTACCGACCGTGGCGTCAGCCATTTCAAGGTATCGGGTCACGATCTCTTTGACTCTCCCGATGTGCGCCTGCTCTTTGCCCACCTCTCCGTACTCGCCAACGAGCACGATTTCATCAACTGGGCGCGAGTATTGCGTGTGGTTGGCGTGTTCGAGACCAACTCTCTCGCGCGTCGTTTCGCACGAAAGCTCACCCAACTGGCCCTCTCACCCGACGACCTGCTCCGCTACGATGGCTCTACCTCCTACATTCAGGAATTTCTCCATGCTTACGACGAGGGCGAAATAGTAGTCTTCGACACTGAGACCACAGGCACGGATGTCTATCATGACGACATAATCGAAATATCGGCCATGCGGGTTGAGCATGGAAAAGTGGTCGGAGCTCCACTCGACCTCTACATACGGGCCACACGTCCCATCCCGCCCATGCTCGGAGAAAAAGAAAATCCGATGTACTCCCTATACCATCAGAAGCTCGCAGCGGGCAACCTACTGGATGCCGAGGACGCATTGGCGCAGTTTTTGGACTTTGTTGGCGACCGCCCTGTACTGGGTCATAATGTGTGTTTTGACTATCAAGTGCTCAGACACAATCTGTTGCGCCACGGTGGCCACCCGCTGAACATTCCCATGTGCCGAGTTTTCGACTCCTTGAAGTTGATGCGGCTGCTCGACAGGAGTTTGAAGTCGTACAAACTTGAGTCGCTCATCGAGCAACTGGGGCTGCAAGGTGCGAACACTCATCAGGCTATTGATGACGTTGGGGCTACGGTGAGCTTGATGAACTACTGTGCGAAGATTGCGAGAGGGCGGATCAAATCGCAAAACGAGTTTCTCGCCCATCCCCGTGTGCGCCCATTTGCCAACAAGTTGCGCGCCTACTACCGTGATTTATATTTAAGCGGCGTGCAACGACGCTATACTTTGCTGCCCGACAGTAGCTCACCCGCCATTGTGGAGGAACTGCGGCGCGCCTACAGTTTCTTCATCGAGGAGCACAAGATTGACGAGATACCGCAGCTCGACGACATTTGCTGCTACATCTCCATGGATATGCTGCCACGGCAAGAAGTGCCCAATGCGCTCGAAGCGCAGTTGCAGCGCTACATGATGGACATGAACACGCTCAAGGAAAGCGACTTCTGCAACAGCCGAAGCATCCGTGAGAATGTGTATGTGACCACCGTCCACAAGGCTAAAGGATTGGAGTTTGACAACGTCATCATCTTCGATGCTGTGGATGGACGCTACCCCAACGCCTACAACCACGACAAGAAGAAAGACCTGGAGGACGCACGGAAGTTCTATGTTGCCCTCTCGCGTGCCAAGCACCGTCTGTTTGTGGCTTACAGCATGAACGTAACCGACCGCTACGGAGTCGTACATCCCCGCCAGCTCACTCCCTTTATGGACGAAATTGCATCCTTCTTCGGATAAGCAACTCCTTTCTTTTCTACATGTCCTCGAGGCTGTCACCCACCGAACTGAGGGTGACAGCTGCTTCTTCCTCCCTCCATTGACTGCTGCGCCTTCTCATTGCCAGAGGTTAAGGGCCGTCATTGTGTGGCCAAACCTAAGCCATTGATATTCAACGAATAACGATCCGTTGCGCAGCAAAGCCAAAATGCCTCGAGTTTTTAATTTATTTTTATTCAATTTTTAATTTAAAAACCCATCATTTTTAAATTAAAAATTGAATTGATATAGCCTTATTCTCTATGCCTCACCATGACGATAACCAAAGATGTTAGTCTCAATCAGGTGACCAGGAAGCCAAAAAAGTCTATGCGCTGGTAGACTTGGTGGTTACAACTCATACGCTGAGTACCACTGGGCAGTTTCTTGCCGGAGCTAAAAAAGAATGGACAGGGAAACGACCTCAGATTTTTTTTGTACTTTTGCACCCGCATTCGGTTCGCTGAAAGACGCGATTAAAATGGGAAAGCTGGTGAGAATCCGCTACTGTCCCGCAGCTGTATGTTGCAAAGAGATTATGCCAAAAGCCACTGGTCACCTCGTTCCATCCAACAAGAAAAGGAACATTGTGCGTGACAGGGAAGGCTTTGGTCGTTTGTAGGCAACGAGTCAGAAGACCTGCCAATGCGCTTTTACCTGCCGCCTTCGAGGAAAAGGCGGTGTGATGGGATTATTTTAGGAAGAAAAAGGAATGAGATTGTCCAGGAAAAAGGCATTTCCTTGGCTGTTTGCCCTCTTTTGCCCCGTTACCGCAACGGCCCAATCTGTCATGACCGACACCATCCATGCCCTTCAAGGTGTGGAAGTCATCGGTGTACGAGAGTCCCAACGCGAGGTGATAGGCGGCCAGCGCCTTGGCGGCGACGCACTGAGGCGACTCGACGGCGGTTCGGTGGCTGACGCATTGCGCTATTTTGCAGGAGTTCAGCTCAAAGACTATGGGGGCGTGGGAGGCATCAAGACCATCGATATACGCTCCATGGGGGCACAACACGTTGGCATCTGCTATGATGGCGTGGAACTGGGCAATGCCCAAAACGGGCAAATCGACCTCGGACAGTTGAGCCTTGACAACATCGAGGAGCTTTCGGTGTATAGTGGTCAACGCAGCACGCTCCTCCAACCAGCCTCCGACTTCGTCCATGGCAGTATGGTCTATATCCGCACGCGGCTACCTCACTTTGCTGAAAGCAAGCAGACAAATGTCAAGGCAAAGCTACAAGCAGGCGCATCCGGCTTGTTGCGCTTCTCGTCACTATGGGAACAACGCCTCTCCGACCGTATCAGCCTCTCCCTGTCGGCGGGCTGGCTCTCTGCGAGTGGCAAGTATCGCTTTCGTTACCGCCGCCTTGCCCCCGACGGGAGCGTGGCCTACGACACGACGGCAACCCGGCAAAATGGCGATGTGCGCACAGAACGGGTCGAGCTGAACCTCAACGGTATGCTCCACCGGGGCTTGTGGGCGACAAAAGCCTACTTTTATAATTCGGGACGCGGGATTCCTGGCGCAATTGTCAATAATGTATGGCGGCGCGGAGAGCGGCAATACGATACCAATGTCTTCGTCCAGCACCGTCTGCAAAAAGACTTTGGCAACCGCTTCACCACCCAATTGTTGGCCAAATATGCTTATTACCGCACCCATTACCTCGACCGCGACACCACCCGTCTGCCTGTGGACAACCGCTATTGGCAGCAAGAGCTCTACCTCAGCACGAGCAATAGCTATCAGCTGTCGCCCGCATGGAGTGCCAGCGCAAGCTATGATCTGCGCTGGAACAAGCTCAATGCCGACACCTACCGCTTCGTCTTTCCCACACGGCTCACCCATTGTGCGGCCGTAGCCACCACTTTCGACCTTGGGGTGGTTTGCTTTCAGGGCAGTATCGCCTCTATGTGGGTGGACGACCATGTGCGCCGGGGTGCGTCAGCGCGCCTCCACGAGTGGATGCCCGCGTTTTTTGTAAACTGCTATCCTCTCTCCACACGGGCCTTTTCACTCCATGCCTTTGCTAAGCGAAGCTTTCGAATGCCCACATTCAATGACCTCTACTATGCCGACATGGGCAACGCCCGCCTCCAACCAGAACGGTCAAACCAATATGATGTAGGCTTCAGCCTTAGCCATGCCTCTGGAGATGGAGGATGGCTGCGGGCGATTACCCTGCGGGCGGACGGCTATTACAACACGGTGGCGGACAAAATAGTGGCCTACCCCAAAGGACAACAATTCCGATGGACGATGCTCAACCTTGGGCGTGTCCACATTTGGGGTATCGACGCGCTGGCTTCAGCCACTGTGCAGCCTGTTCCTGCGCTTTCGGCAACGCTCCGTCTGCAATACACTTGGCAGATGGCGCGCGACGTGACCTCCTCCGCTACTCCTTATTACCGCAACCAGATTGCCTATGTCCCACGTCATAGTGGGTCAGTAGTGGTCAATTTGCAGTACAAGCAGTGGGGGTTGGACTACAGTTTCATCTATGCGGGCAAACGATGGGACGCACAGGAGAACGTGAGGCGCAACGAGATGCAGCCTTGGTACACTCACGACATGGCCTTGCGCTATGCCTTTCGCCTGGGAAAGAGTGCGTGCCGCGCCAGCCTGGAGGTCAACAATCTATTCAACCAACAGTACGAAGTGATACTCAACTATCCCATGCCGGGCACGAATATACGCATGGGATGGGAAATGACGTGGTAAGAAGATGAGAAGAAAGGAATATTTATGGATTGTCGTCCTGTCGGCATTGGCCCTCATTGGTTGTCGTAACGACGACGTGGTGCTATCGCCAGACGAAATCTCTACGCCCGATGGCTACACCAACACCTCGGCCTATCGAGGACTGTATGTGCTCTGCGAGGGCAACATGGGGGCAAACAAGGCCACGCTCGACTACCTCGATATGGGCACGGGGACGTACTTTCGCGACATCTACCCGTCGCGCAACCCCGGGAAGGTGTTGGAACTTGGCGACGTGGGCAACGATATCAAGGTCTATGGCTCTCGGCTATGGATGGTCATCAACCAAAGCAACCGCATAGAAGTGGCGTCGGCTGCATCGGCAGTGAGCCTCGGCAGTGTCAATATACCTAACGCTCGCTTCCTCGCCTTCGACGGAAACCATGCCTATGTGTCCTCCTACGTCGGCCCCATCAGTGGGAAGAGTGTGTTGGGGGAGGTATATCGCATCGACACCTTGACTCTTCGGATTGACGGGCGGTGCACAGTGGGATTCCAACCCGAGGAGATGGCCGTGCTGAACGGGCGGCTCTATGTGGCCAATAGCGGTGGATACAGTGCGATGCAGGGCATGGGCTACGACCGGAGGGTGAGTGTTATCGACCTGAAATCGTTCTCCGTAGAGCGCACGATTGACGTGGCGCCCAACCTCTTCCGCCTCCGCAGCGACCAATACGGCAGTATATGGGTGGCTTCGCGGGGAGACTACAACACCATGCCCGCCCGCGTGTATGAGCTGTATGGCGGCAGCGTGGCCGACTCCATCGACATTTCGGCTACCGATATGGCCTTCCATGGCGACTCATTGCTCTTTCTCCATAGTGGAGGATGCGGCCTATACGATCTTCGCAACCGCCGTGTGGTCAGCCGGCAGATGCTCCGTCTTCCTACTGACGAGCGGATAGAGACTCCTTATGGGCTGGCGGTCGATGACAGCAACGGGCGCATCTACGTGATGGACGCCACCAATTACGTCTCCTCGGGTAAGCTCTTGTGCTTCGATCCGCAAGGAAACTGGCTATGGACGCGCCCCACAGGTGACATTCCTGGTCATGCGTGCTTCGTCAAGGAGGGCACTGCGTCGTCAGGAAACACGCCTTCTGGGGATGGACGGTCGCCTTACATACAGGCCGTGGATGAGTATCTGCCTGCTCCAGGGCAGTTTGTCAACATCCTGCCAAAGGCTGATGCTGACGACAACGCCGACTCCCTTCGTGCCAAATGTACCGCAGTCTTGCAGGGTGGCATGGACGGATTGGTTACTTTAGGGGGCTATGGTGGCTACATTACCTTCCACTTCGATCATCCAGTGCGCAATGTGCAGGGGGAGAAAGACCTGCTCATCCGTGGCAATTACACCTCCGGCGCATCGGAGCCGGGCATTGTCATGGTGTCGCAGGACGAGAATGGTAACGGATTGCCGGACGACACATGGTACGAGTTAAGCGGCAGTGCCGACACAGACAGCATCGGAAAGATGGTCTATGGCTACGAGATCACGTACCGTCCAGCCCCGATGAGCGACATTCCATGGGCAGACAACCAGGGAAAGAGTGGGACTGTGAGGCGCAATACGTACCATAACCAAGAGTATTATCCGCTCTGGGTGCACACGCCGCTGACGTTTCGAGGCACGCTCCTGCCCCAAAACGGGCACAACCATGGCAAAGACGGGACACAGAATTGGTGGCTCGACAGTTTCAGGTACGGTTATGTTGACAACAGTGCAGACGAGACTGGCTGCTCTTTTGATATAGGCTGGGCTGTGGATGGCAACCGGAAGCCGGTCCACCTCAGCCATATAGACTTCGTAAGGGTCTATTCTGCTGAGAATCAGCAGTGTGGATGGCTTGGCGAGACCTCCACAGAAATAAGGGGAGCAAAGGACTTGCACCCATAGATAAGATGATAATCATTCAATATTCATAAACAAAAAAGTATGGAAAACAAACTTTACGCAATGCTGCTCCTGGCAGCTTCATGCTACACTGTGCCCACTATGGCACAGTTGTCCAGTGAGAAAGAGGACACGAAAGGGGCAACCGCAACTTTCGAGTCTATTGACCTTGGCGAGCGTGGTTACGCCAATGGCGATGACAAAAAGGGGGGATTCGCCGACGAAGGGTTCACCTTTGCCAACACTTACAACCCCACTTACGGCTCTTGGACGGGATTTGCCATCTCCGACAAGAAGGAAACCGACTTCATCGACTACACGACAAGCCAGTATAACAGTTGTGTAGGCCACGGCGTCGACAACTCCTCGCAATACGCAGTCTACTATTACAGCAGCTATGGACGCACGTCCGTGACCGAAGGAGAGGCTGTTAAGTCAGCCGATGGCCGTCCTTTTGAGGCACGGGGATTCTACGTCACCAATTCGGCTTGGAACGTATCGGCCTATACCATCGGCGATGGCATGACGGAAGGAGCATTTCATGACGGCGATTGGTGTAAGCTAACGGTCTACGGAGTGAAAGATAATGAAGTGAGAGGGAGCGTAGATTTCTACCTTGCTGACTATCGTTCGGATAATGAAACAGACCATTACTATGTGAAAGACTGGACATGGCTCGACCTATCGAAACTCGGAACTGTAGACCAGCTTAACTTTGAGGTGACGGCATCGCGCGCCAACGAATGGGGAACAACAACCCCGACCTACTTCTGCATGGACAATTTCAACGACCTGAACGGCTCATTAACAGGAATCTCTAACACTGGAAAGCCTTGCACAACCTACGAGGTTGCCCGCTATCTGACTAACGGCACGCGCATCAGTGCACCTCAACCAGGCATCAACATCGTTCGTATGAGCGACGGTACAACCCACAAGGAATGGATCAAGTAGGCGCTTCCTCCTTTTGAGAAAGTGAGAACAGACATTTACAAGAATCGGCCATAGAGGACTATTTCCCGTTAAATCCTCTATGGCCGACTTATAATGGCTAAACCTTTCAGCCACTTGACTGCTGCTTGAAGCCTCAAGTAGCGTGGCTGTAGTGCCCGCCTCTGATAGGTGACGGCTATGGCTGGCGGAGCATCTCCACGTTTACCGTAATGCTGTTCTGATTATTTTCTCCCCATTGATAGGTCACACCGCCGCCGATACGGTCCATGGCACGATGGTAAGCGTAGGAAGGCGCGTAGCCCCATGGACGATAACCGTAGCCTGCCCAGCCGTAACCACCCCAATAGGGTGCGCTAAAAGCAGTATATCCATACCCACAATAAGGCAATATATGATTGTTGTTGATGGCCTTCTGCACATAGACGTAGCCACTCCAGTGCTCATTCCACCGATAGCCAAGGAGCGCATTGATGCCCCCCGTGGTGTAATTGGTGCCCGCATACGTGCAGTTATTGATGTAGCCACCGATGGCCAAGGTTGCTTTTTTGGAAAGGTTGGTGACATACATAAGCGTCACATCCTGTGAGAAACCGGCTCCATTGCCGCCCATTCCTTTTCCAAAGTTGGCAAAGACAGATGCCCCGATATTGACATTCAGCCCCTTATGCAATCGCCATGAGCCGAATCCGCCGCCGTAGCCATAGTACCAAGGGTCGTAAAGATACGGATCGTAGTAGTCATAGGGGCTTTGCACTTGTCCGTTTTCATCGATTGGGGGCAGAACATAGTCTATTTGCGCTTGCTCCTCGCGCTCCTCAGCCAACTGATGGGCATAGGCTTTTTCCGCTTCCGAAGGTTCACGCACCCCTTGTAGCTGTGGTGATTCGATGGGTTGCACGCTGCTTTCAAAGGCTGTTGAGTCGGCCTTGCTCTGCGCCAATGCCACAGCGGGCGTGCTTAGGAGCAGACAATAGAGGATTATAGAGCTTTGAATCTTCATACCTTATAATATTTCTATCTATGCAAATTTAGGAGTTTAGGCGTGAACAGCCAAGGAATTTAAGCAACTTTATCATTTTTTGCCAGCTCCATTTCAGCCGCATTTACTATCTTTGCAGCCATATCAACCCATAAAGCAGAAGACTATGAGAAGACTGTTGATTATGTTATCAGCCGCCATATTGGTGGGAACACCCGCTTGGGGACAACAGACGAAGAAGCGGCAGACGCTGGGACAGAAGATAAAGAAGACTTGGCGCAAGGGCACCAAGGAGGTATCGGACGCCACTTACAACTTAGGCAAGGAGCTGGGTATCAGCTCTGGGGCCAAGAGAGGAGAGGCAAAGGTGAATGGGACGTATTATATGTATCTCTATACTGCCAACGTCTATCACGGATCGGACAGTGGAAAGCTGATAGGAGAGACGGAGAAGATTTTCAAAAAGAGATATCCTGCGGTGAAAATCCTTAGTTGTGTCATCCCACAAACGGACTGGGAGGTGACAGAAGAGGAGCAAGACGGCAACGTAGTGGGCTACCGGAGGACACTATTCTGCTATGTTCTGGGCAAAGATGGTGCTGATGGCTACATCAATGCGAAGTTCACCTACGAACAATACCGCCCTGCCGGCGGAGCGGAGATACCTGTTCAGGGGAAATGGCCGGAGTGGACGCGCACTGATGTGATACCTGCCAAGGACTATTGGGAGCTGGTCACCAAATAACAATCACTGATAATGAATTTTTTGCAACGCATCTTCGGGTCGGCTGAGGAAGACCCAGAGGAGAAGAAAAAGGAAACAGAGGCGCGCAATTTTGATGCTTTGAAGTATGATGGCATAGCCGCTCTCAAGGCGGGCAAGCTCGACTATGCGGTCACTTGTTTTGAGCACGCCTTAAAACTGAGGGAAGATTTGGAGATTCATGACCATCTATCCGTGGCCTTCATTCACCAAAACCAGTTGCCAAAGGCTATAGAAGAACTCCGCATTCTGGCGGAAGCACAACCCGATAACCAGGCAGTGTGGGTAAGAATGGCACGCATCTGCTACATGATGGAGGACTATGACGAGATGGCTGAGGCTTGCGAGCAGGCCGAAAGCATCGACTCCAGCAGTGCCGACGTGCGCTATCTCTTTGCCGAGGCACGCCAAGGACAAGGTGATAACGAAACAGCGGTTGCGCTTTTGGGCGAAGCGATAGAGCGGGACGAGCAGTTTGGCGCAGCATTTCTGCTCCGTGGACAGATCTTGTTGGAGATGGGACGACTCGAAGAAGCTGAGACTGATGCCGATTGGCTGCTCGAACACGCAGTGCCAGAGGAGGACATCGTACTTCTCAAAGCACGCATTGCCCACAAGAAAGGCGACGCGGCAAAGGCCGTGGAGTGGTATGGGCGAGTGATAGACACCAATCCGTTCTGCATAGCAGCCTTCCGCGAACGTGCAGTTGTCTATCACGAGATGGGCGAAGCATCGCTGGCTGAGGCCGATGAGGCTACAGTCGACGAGCTGGAGCCCCAAAACCTGACCGATGTCAGCGATGGTCAGTCGGCCGAGGGCATAGAGGAGAAGACCAGGCAAGCCTATAAGAACACGTTGAACCCCTTTGGACTGTAAAAGACCTATGTCACTCTCGCTGTTGCCTCTTAACCTTCCACTCAACAAAATGCTCCCCCGCATCGTCATAGCAGGCCCCTGCGCTGCCGAAACGGAGGCGCAAGTGATGGACTCGGCACACGCCCTGGCTGCCCTTGGATGCAAAATCTTCCGTGCAGGCGTATGGAAACCGCGTTCAAAACCTGGTATGTTCGAGGGCAATGGCGTGAGCGCAATGCCGTGGCTGAGGCGGGCAAAGGAAGAGACGGGGATGCTCATCGCCACTGAGGTCGCCACACCAGAGCATGTGGAGCTGTGCCTTCGCCACGGCATTGACTTGCTATGGATAGGTGCGAGGACTTCTACCAACCCCTTTGCTATGCAGGCTTTGGCCAATTCCTTGCAAGGAGTGGACATCCCTGTGCTGGTAAAGAATCCCGTCAATCCCGACATAGAATTGTGGATCGGGGCACTTGAGCGACTGAATCAGGCGGGGGTGCGTCGTCTGGGGGCGATACATCGCGGCTTTTGCAGCTATGGCGAAGACCAGTATCGCAATGCACCGATGTGGCCTATCCCCATAGAGCTGCGCCGCAGGTATCCATCGCTTCCCATACTCTGCGACCCCAGCCACATAGGAGGCAGCCGTGAACTGATAGCCCCGCTTGCCCAGCAGGCGATGGACTTGGGATTCGACGGCCTTATGGTGGAGTGTCATTGTCATCCCGATGATGCCTGGAGTGATGCCCGACAGCAAATCACGCCCGAAATGCTCCAAAAGATTCTCTCACAGCTGGTCATCCGCAATTCAGAAGGGACGGATGGGGGCCAGATACAACGACTTCGCGATGGAATTGACGCGATAGACCACCAGTTGGTGACGCTACTTGCACAACGTATGCGCGTCTGTCGCGAAGTAGGCCGGTACAAAAAAGAAAACAGTGTCACTGTCCTGCAACCCGACCGATACCAGAGTCTGCTGCTGGAGCGTAGGGAAGAGGCGCAAAAATGTGGGCTAAGTCCCGATGCAGTGGCACGTATCTTTGAATTAATCCATGAGGAAAGCATACGTCAGCAGCTCGACATCATCAACGACAAGTAGATGGCGGGGCGCACTGTTGCTCTTGTTGGGGCTTTGGGGGGCTCTGTATGCCTCAGCACAGGGTGTCCGGCTGACGGTGGTGGAGCTGAATGTTGAGAACTTATTCGACACACAGCACGACTCGCTGAAGCTGGATGAGGACTTCTTGCCTACGGGAAAGTACCGCTGGACACGCTATCGATACTGGCAAAAGCTCAACCGTATAGGACAGACGCTCGTAGCTTGCGGTGCCGACTCGGCCCGATGGGAGCTTCCCGACTTGATTGCGCTCTGCGAAGTGGAGAACGACACCGTGCTTCGCGACCTTACCCGCCGCTCATTGCTGCGTCGTGCGGGCTATGAATATGTGGTGACCGACTCACCAGACGAGCGCGGTCTGGATGTGGCGCTGCTTTATTCGCCATTTACTTTTCGCCTGATTTACTCTGACACCTTGCGTATCGCACCGCCACGGGGCATATTCCGCCCCACACGCGACATACTTCATGCATGTGGTGAGCTGATTACTGGCGACACACTCCACGTCTTTGTCGTCCATGCTCCGAGTCGTCGGGGAGGTGAACGCCCCTCGCGGCCTTATCGTATGGCCGTGGCACGACGTGTGGCCGATGCCATCGACACTCTTTCCTTGTCACATCCCACGGCGAAAGTACTCGTCATGGGCGACTTCAATGACTATTACGACTCGCCCGCCTTGCGCTTCCTGGCTTCAAAGGGGCTGACAGACGTGAGTGACACGGCCGTAGGAGCACATGGAGCACGCGCCACTTATCGCTATCAGGGGCTTTGGGCAAGCCTCGACCATATTCTGGTAAGCAGCAATCTCCTACCTGCTGTCCGTGCATGTGTGGTTGTCGATGAGCCGTTTCTGCTGGAGTCGGATGAGAAATATGGGGGTGTTAAACCGCGACGTGGCTACTATGGACCGCGGTTTAACAATGGATATAGCGACCATCTTCCCCTTGTGTTGCGCCTGGAAATTTAATTATGGGTGCGTTTTCTGTTCTTCTTCGCCTGAAATACGGATGATCATTGTACATTAAGTAACCCTTTGAAAATCAAAGGGTAACAAATCCTATTATCTTTTCGTCCTTAACACCAAAATTTTTAATTTATTTTTCCGTAGTTTTTAATTTATTTTTCTGCGATTTTTAAATTAAAAATCTGGGAATTAAAGTCTGAAAAGCAAAACGATACTGTCTCTGCCACCCAAGTAAAGCATTGGCAATGGGTGACAACACGGCATTTAACCCAAATCTGTCAACTCTCAGAAGCAATACAAGACCTTCTGACAGGCATCATGGCACAAAAAGGATAGCCTCGCCATCAATTCATGCCACGTGCCTTGTAGACAAGCTCTTTGGCTGCATTAATCTCCTGAAATTTTCGTTCCGCCGACTTTCTCACATCCTCGCCAAGTGCGGCCACTCGGTCGGGATGGTGCTTCAGAGCCATTTTGCGGAACGCTGCCTTCACCTCATCGTTGGTGGCTGTCGGGGCGACACCAAGCACCTTGTAGGCCTGAGCGAGCTGGTCGGCATCGCTTTCCTCACGGGATTCACTTTCTCTGCCGCTATCGAGGTTGAGCATCGCAACCACCTCGGAGGGGTCTATGCCCATGTGTCCAGCTACCTCCTGTAGTGCACTCACCTCCTCTGGAGGCACTACGCCGTCGGCTTTAGCGATATTGACCAGATAATAAAGCAACTGGAGGCGTACACTCTCGCTGGTGTTGGCGCGTATCTGGTAGCAACTCTTGAGGATTTCCCGCTTGAAGTTGTCCATTCCTCGCTCCTTCTGCATCTCAAAGAGGCGCAGGAGTATCTCGTTGCCTTGCGAGACAGCCTGTTCACCGAAGCTCTGTCGGAGAAAATTGCGCACATATTCCATCTCAGAGTGCATCGCCCTCCCATCGGCACGGATGATATAGGAAGAAAGAACAAGCAGAGAAAAGAGGAAAGAGTTGCGCTGCTCGCTCAGATCATCACCCACACTGGCATCCCCATAACTTCTATTTTGCGATGACGCATCGCTGGCACTGAAAGCATCGTCAAGAAGTTTGCCTATACCAAAGCCCAAGAATCCGCCCAGAGCGCCTCCTGCTGCAAAGCCCAGTGCGCCACCAATCCATTTCAACACACGCATATTACATTCGTTCTTTCTATTGATTAAACTACATTTCTATTGATGAATATAAGGCAAACAGACAAAAAGAAAGCATATTTCCAAACGACTGAGTGCAGCTTATCTTATGCAAAGATAACGCAAACGAGCGCAATGAGAGCTTGCTCTCTGATTGCCGAGTGCAGCTTATCTTATGCAAAGATAATGCAAATTTCGCAAGCTACATCATTGATCAAACAAAAACAGCCAGAATAACAAACTTTTCAATGAAGAAGTTTCATGGCGTAGGGGACCAATATTAGCGGATTCTGTCGATGAAAAGACCCACAGACATGTTATTTTACAACCTTGTCCGTAACCCGAATGATAGGATTAACGACACAAAACATCATCTTTATTTGTCAAATATTATCATAGTCGGGAAGGTTCTCCAAAAATAAATATTTTTGATGGGCATAATCCATCTTGCAAACATAGGTCTGCATGCCATTGCTCACTACGAGGTAATCGACGTGAAGCAGCATATTGTAGACACTAATCTGGTCGAAAACCTTCTGCGTGATACATATATGCGGAGCCTTGTACTCCACAATCATCCGTGCATGGAGGCGGTTGTCATAGAGCACGCTGTCGGCTCTGACACTCTTGTCGCCAATCATCAGTCGCACCTCATTGGCCAACAACGAAGCTGGATAGCCCTTGTGGGCAGTGAGGAAGTGGACAAAATGTTGGCGCACCCATTCCTCCGGTGTGAGTGCTACATAGCGGCGGCGAAGCATATCGAAGATTTTCTGCCTGCCCCCCTCAGTCTTTAAGCGCACAGGATAGGGTGGAAGATTGAGCTTTATCATCTTAAAAATTTTGCTGTACCACTGTTTATCATTACCTTTGCCGAGGATAGCACTGCTCAAGTGAGGCGGAGCTAAGTCAGCCCTTGAACGGAGAAAGCTGTCCAAAGAAAAGGTGGCTGACCGTTAATCCAAGGGAATCATTTCCTGACAGAAACGGTTTCCGCTTTCTTATCTGCAAAGGTACAAAAAAAGAAAGACTATCCTTCAACGATAATTTCTTTTCTAACAATTAAGCATCCAAACAATACTTTCATGGCAACAAGACAAGGCACGGATTTTATCAACATCATGGGCGAACTGAAAGCACACCGTTTTCGTCCCATATATCTATTGATGGGGGAGGAGTCTTACTACATAGACCAGATTGCCGACTACCTTACCAAAAATGTACTCAAGCCGGAAGAGGTCGACTTTAACCGAACCATCTGCTTCGGCAACGATACAACGGCAAGTCAGATCATGGACATCGCTCGTCGATATCCCATAATGGCGGAACGCCAGCTGGTCGTAGTCAAAGAGGCACAGAACATCAAACAGCTGGAACCCCTGGAGAAATATTTAGCCAACCCAATGCCTACGACTATCCTTGTATGGTGCGTAAAGAACGGAAAAATAGACGGGAGAAAATACAAAAAACTCCTGACGCTGGCCAATTCTGTAGGGGTTGTTTTTGAAAGCAAAAAACTTTACGAAAGCATGATTCCCGCTTTCATACGAAATTATGTAAAAAGTTGCGGTGCCAGCATTGAAGAAAAAGCGTGCCAGATGATGGTTGAGAACATCGGTTCGGATCTCAACCGACTGACATCTGAAATAGATAAGGTGATTATTTCATTGAAAAATAGCGACAAACTAATAACTGATGCTATCGTAGAAAGAGAAATCGGAGTGAGCAAAGATTTCAATGGATTTGAATTGAAAGATGCCTTGGTTAATAAGGATGCACTAAAAGCAAATCGGATTATCAATTATTTTAACAATAAACCACAAGAGGGGAACGTCGTTAGGTTGATGCCTCTCATCTTTAATTACTTTCAAAACCTGATGATTGTCTATTACACATCAGGTGAAAAGAATGAACGCGGCATTGCAGCAACGCTTGGATTGAAGGGAACTTGGGGAGCAAAGGACTATATTACAGGGCTACGAAACTTCTCTCCCGGCAAGGTGATGGGCATCATTGCAAAGATCAGAGAAACGGATACAAAGCTGAAAGGCATCGAAAATTCCAGTACACAACCAGGAGAACTGATGAAAGAGCTCGTTTTTTACATCCTCCACTGAACTTTCGACTGCATTTTTGGCCCAAAAATGCGCTGTAATTCGCCTTCAAACGGTAAAAACTGACCTATCTTGAGCTGTTTGGAGGCATTTTTTAATGCCTGATTTTAGCCTCAACACCGTCTTTTTCAGAGATTTATATTCTCTAAACCCTCTCATTTTCGTAATATTTAGGAGCTGATGAATCACTGCTCGTGAATTTCTCTTGCGTGCAGGTTTTCGTCCTAAATAGACCACAAAATTTTATATTTAACCTTATTTAGCTATCAATGCGAGGCGAACGAAGTTTTACTTTACTAAAGTTTTACTTCATAAATAATCTATTTATAAATTCGTTTCTTCGTTTTTAGCTATAACAACAATGCTGCAATTACATTTATAATCGCATATATTTGTATTCGTAAAAGCAAAGTTATATATATACTTAGTTCGCATCTATGTATAACATACTAATTACCAGTGATTTATAAGAATATAAATTAAATGGATTTAATAAATAAATGAGAATCGATTAAATACCCATTGGTAATTCTAAAATATTCGATGATAATGACTTTTATACCAAATTGATAAACAAAAAGATAAATATAACTATTAAATTTATGCTTATTAGGGCTTTGGTTAAATAATTAGACCATCCCTATCTGCTGATTTAGAAAATAAAAATTAGTTTCCCGAAACCTCTTGTGTTTTCTCTTTGTAAAACAAAACAGTCTGGATTATATTTTAATAAATCCATTTGGCTAATCAAAAAAATAGGTTTACCTTTGTAAAATCAACGAGTACGCAAAGAAATACCTCAAAAATCATGGATGAACAAGGAATGAGAGCGCGAATTCAGCAGCTCATAACGCACCAGCACATGAATCGGCAGAGTTTCGCAGAGCATATTGGCGTGTCGCCCGCATCGCTTAGTCAGATTCTGAATGACAAGCAAAAGCCAACCCTTTCCATCGTCATCGCTATCACCAATCGTTTTCCAGCACTTCGATACGACTGGTTACTGGATGGTAAAGAACCTATGTTCAGCGATGGCACCACCTCGGAGAAGCTGTCCTCTCCCCCATCGCAACAAGGCAAAGGAGCACAGTCATCTGCCATTAGCAACCCTTCTGTTTCACAATCAAACGGAAACACATTGTTCGACAGCCATTCCGCTCAAGGTAGAGGAACTACACCGCAAGTGCAAGTAAAATATATTGATAAACCGCAACGCAAAATCACAGAGATTCGCATCTTCTATGACGATCAAACGTGGGAGACTTTTGTTCCCAAAAAATAGTCGAAAACCAGCAATTCAAGGGGCGTTTTATTCACGAAATAATTTAGAATATATTCTTACATTATTTTTTCTTTCAAGCCAAGATAATTTTTCGAGAAAGCGAAACTGGCAACAAGTCTACGCCACGAGCGCCATCCTATATTAAGATGCAAAGCCGATTTCATTTCAATTGGCTTTGCATTGCATTGGAAATACCGCATTTTTCATTACGCGCTGAAAATCAATTAGTTAGCAGAAGAACCTATCAAAGGATGCCACAAATAAAATATATCAACAAATTCAGAACTCTTAAATGATGCTTTCCCGCCTCTCCGCGCGTTCCTTATTATATAAGTTTCAGCCTGGAAAAAGTATTTCCCCATTCCTTTGCACTTTTATGTTTTTTCCCTATCTTTGCATAAGCTAATCGGCATTCGGCAATTAGAGAGCAAACTCTCACTGCGCTCATTGGCATTAGCTTCGCATAAGCTAAGCGGCACTCGGCAATTAAAGAGCAAATGATATTCATCATCCCCTGCGTTGTCATTGCAATAGAATAACTATCACTCAAAGATGAAGAAATATATCCTCGACCTTCGGGTCGTTTGCCTTCAGCATTTCAACGACAAGTACGTCCTTCTCAAACTGTCGTCAGATGAAAAGCTCCCCGCAATGCAGCCGGGACAGTTTGTCGAAGTTCGTGTGGACAGTTCACCAAGCACCTTTCTCCGTCGTCCCATCTCCATCAATCTGGTTGACTACGACCGCAACGAACTATGGCTTTTGGTTGCTGTTGTGGGTGAGGGAACGCGACATATCGCCTCCCTTCAGGAAGGCGACACGCTGAATTGCATCCTTCCTTTGGGCAAAGGATTTACGATGCCGAAGACGAAGGACGACAAATGGCTGCTCATTGGTGGCGGTGTAGGTGTCGCCCCCCTGCTTTATTTTGGTCAAGAGATCGTCCGAATGGGAGCAAGCCCCACTTTTCTCTTAGGGGCGCAAAGCCAGAAAGACCTGCTGGAACTGGACGATTTCCGCAAGTTAGGTACGGTATTGATCACCACCGAAGATGGGACGGCAGGCGAGAAAGGCTTTGTCACCAACCATAGTATATTTCAACGTGAGCAATTTGACCAGATAGCCACCTGTGGTCCCAGTCCAATGATGAAAGCCGTGGCCCGTATGGCCAACGAATTGGGCATACATTGCGAGGCTTCTCTCGAGAACATGATGGCCTGTGGTGTCGGTGCTTGCCTCTGTTGCGTGGAGAAGACCACAGAAGGCAATCTCTGTGTCTGCAAGGAAGGACCCGTATTTGACGTAAAACGGCTACTCTGGTAAACGCCATACGACCGAAGAGCAGAACTGAAGACACGATGTGATCGAGTTTATCAAATTCCATTATTGTACGAAAAAATCATATTCAGATGGCAAACCTTAATGTAAAGATAAATCATTTGCACCTAAAGAACCCTGTAATGACCGCCTCAGGCACATTCGGCTACGGCCTTGAGTTTGCCGATTTCGTCCCTCTCGACGGCATAGGCGGCATTATCGTCAAGGGAACAACGCTCCATGCGCGCGAAGGCAACAACTATCCGCGTATGGCAGAAACCCCTATGGGAATGCTTAACTGTGTGGGACTACAGAATAAGGGCGTGGACTATTTTGCCGAACACATCTATCCTGAGGTTAAAGACATCGATACCAACATCATTGTCAACGTCAGCGGAGCCACACCAGAGGACTATGCGGAGTGTGCGGCACGCATCAACGCACTCGAACGCATCCCTGCCATAGAACTGAACATCAGTTGTCCGAACGTGAAAAACGGAGGAATGGCCTTTGGTGTCACTCCTTCGGGGGCGGCATCGGTAGTCAAGGCTGTGCGCGCAAGCTACGACAAGGTGCTCATTGTGAAACTCTCACCTAACGTGACCGACATCACAAGCATCGCAAAAGCCTGCGAATCCGAGGGCGCAGATGCCGTATCGCTCATCAATACCCTTTTGGGAATGTCCATAGACATAGAGCGACGCACCCCTAAATTGAGCATTCGCACCGGTGGACTGAGCGGGCCAGCCGTCAAACCCGTTGCGGTGAGGATGGTATACGACGTGGCTCGTGCCGTCAAGATACCCGTCATAGGTTTGGGAGGTATCATGACTGCTGAGGATGCCATTGAATTCATGATGGCAGGAGCCACGGCCATCGAGATTGGTACGGCCAACTTCATCGACCCTACCGTCACCATCAAGGTGCGCAACGGCATCAACGACTGGCTCGACCAGCATGGTTGCCACTCCGTGACCGAGATTATCGGTGCAGCACAGTAAACTGAAAGAAGCCGCTTATAAGCCAAACAAACGGCTATATTTCATAAAAGGACAGCCCCGTCACGACTGAGGGGGCTGTCCTTTTTGCATTCTATTTGTTGACCATTTCTTTCCTTCACTTCGCTCACCTGTCATCTTTCCGACCTTTTATCATCTCAATCAACGACAAAATCAGTAACTTTGCGTTAGTAATTCCGCACGGACTTCCTTTTCAGGAATCCTTGTCGGAAAAGAAAAAGCGTACACACTTATAATTTAAAACAAAGACAATGGTACAGAAAACTTTCAAAGTGAGTGGCATGAGATGCCCGAATTGTAAGACAAAAGTAGAGAATGCAATACGCACCGTGGCCGGTGTACAGACGGCAGAAGCCAACCTTTCCGCTGCTAACGTGACGGTTGGTTACGACGAAAACATCGTAACCCCTCAAGCTCTCAAGAATGCCGTAGATCAACTGGGGCGTTTTGAGCTGAGCCTATGAAGCGCACCATCCCCGTTGTTGGCATGGCCTGTGCGGCCTGCTCTGCCAATGTGGAGCGCCGACTAAGCAGCCTGCCTGGTGTCAATTCTGCCTCTGTATCGCTTGCGGGACGCTCCGCGCTCATCGACTATGATCCATCGGTCATCTCTCTCAAGCAGATGAAAGAGCAAATCAATGACATCGGCTACGACCTTGTCATCGAAGAAGGACGAAGTGTGGCAGCCATCGAGCGCCGCGCCTACACCATGCTTCGCAGGCGCACGCTTCTTTCGTGGATACTCTCGCTATTCGTCATGGCCGTTTCCATGCACTGGATAGACGTTGATGACACCGTCTCCACCAACAACCAGGTTGCTCTGCTGCTCTCGTTGGCCAATCTGATTCTCTGTGGGCGCAGATTCTACACCTCGGCCTGGAGGCAACTGCTCCACCACACGGCCAATATGGATTCGCTCGTAGCGCTCTCCACCGGCATTGCTTTTCTCTTCTCGGCTTTCAATACCTTTTTTGGCGAGGCTGTATGGGGCGCACACGGCATTGAATGGCACACCTATTTCGACGCTTCTGCCATGATCATCACCTTCGTCCTCACCGGACGACTGCTCGAGGAGAAAGCCAAGGACGGCACGGCATCATCCATCCGGCAGCTCATGGGAATGCGCCCAAAGACCGCGCGCATCCTCTCCGACGGCCAATTGGAGGAAGTTCCCATCGCCACAATAGAGGAAGGCGATGTGCTTGAGGTTCGCGCCGGCGAGAAAGTTCCTGTCGATGGCGAGGTCTTGTCAGCTGAGAGCTTCATGAATCCATCCGCTGCCTACGTGGATGAAAGCATGATTACTGGCGAACCCACTCCCGCCGAGAAGCGGAAAGGGGACAAAGTGCTCGCAGGGACCATCCCCTCACAAGGCAAGCTCCGCATTCGGGCGCGCCAGATAGGCGAGCATACCGCCCTTGCCCATATCATTCGCATGGTGCAGGAGGCACAAAGCTCCAAGGCTCCCGTGCAACGGGTCGTCGACAGGGCCGCCCTTGTCTTCGTGCCTATCGTAGGAACCATCTCGTTGCTTACGTTTCTGCTCTGGTGGGGACTTGGCGGCAATGCGATGCTGCCTCAAGCCATCTTGTCTGCTGTCGCCGTGCTTGTCGTTGCCTGCCCTTGCGCCATGGGACTCGCCACACCTACCGCGCTGATGGTGAGTATCGGCAAGGCCGCCCAGCAGCAAATTCTTGTCAAGGATGCCACTGCGCTGGAGCGGTTGCGCAAGATTGACGCCCTCGTTACGGACAAGACGGGCACTCTAACCATTCCCCGCCAGGACATCGACTTCACCAAAGCCGACCAGTTGCCACCGGAAGACCGCGAGCAGCTCAAGCCTCACGCCCGTGAAGCGGTGGGACTGCTCCACAAGAAGGGCATCGAGGTCTATATGATGAGCGGCGACAAGGACGAGGCAGCAAAGTACTGGGCCACGAAAGCGGGCATCACCCACTACCATAGTGGCGCATTGCCACAAGACAAGGAAGACCTCGTGCGCCAGTTGCAGGGCCAAGGCAGGACCGTGGCAATGGTTGGCGACGGCATCAACGACACACAGGCCCTCGCCCTTGCCGACGTAAGCATCGCCATAGGGCATGGAACGGACGTGGCCATGGACGTGGCGCAAGTCACTCTCCTGACCGACGACCTTCGCGCATTGCCCGAAGCAGTGGATTTGAGTCGCCGCACGGTGCACATGATTTGGCAGAACCTCTTCTGGGCATTCATCTACAACATCGTCTGCATCCCCTTGGCGGCCGGCCTGCCCTACCTTTTCGGCATCAATTTCCAAATCACCCCGATGTGGGCATCAGCCCTCATGGCCTTCTCCAGCGTCAGCGTGGTGCTCAATAGTTTGCGCCTACGGCTAAAATAGGCCGCCTTCAACACAGTTTTTAGCACCAGCATGGCCAATCCAACGGCACATCAACACACTAAAAGATTGTTGATGTGCCGTTTTCTCTTAGTTGCTCTTCTTCATCCTCCCCTGCCTTATTAAGCAGATTTACACACGAATCCCACACTCCAACATCATGTTTCCCTTACCTTCAATAGCCCACACCCATCCTCATATTGGCACCATCGCAAGAAGACGTATAACTTATTGATAGACAATCTATTAGAAATCAAGATTATTTTTAAATTAAAAATCCAGAATTTTTAATTTATTTTTCTCAGCTTTTTAATTTAAAAATTATTACTATAGCGGCCAAAAAGCCATGCCATTGTATTTCCCCCATGTTGCCATTAAGCCCAAATTCCGATTTCACAGCAACCCAGAAACGAGGTGGCGAATCTGTTCAACCCCGTGCCACTACGGCCTGTTCCCTATCTTTTACAACCCATCCGATCCACCCATTCACTTTTCCATGGCTTTCTGACGGGTTGAGAAAAAAAAGCAGTAACTTTGCATTCAGCATTTGATTTTTAAAAACTAATTTGTATTATGGTTAAAATCACTTTCCCTGACGGCTCTGTTCGCTCGTATGAGCAGGGCGTGACGGGTCTTCAAATCGCAGAGAGCATCTCGCCAGCTCTCGCCCGCAACGTTGTATCTTGCGGGATCAACGGCGAGACAACGGAGCTTAACCGCCCCATCAACGAGGACGCAAGCATCGTGTTCTACAAGTTCTCAGACGACGAAGGCAAGCACACCTTCTGGCATACGTCAGCCCACCTGCTGGCCGAGGCACTCCAGGAGCTGTATCCAGGCATACAGTTTGGCTTCGGACCTGCCATTGAGAACGGCTTCTTCTACGACGTAATGCCTGTCGATGGCCAGACCATCTCGGAGAACGACTTCCCGAAGATTGAGGCCAAGATGCGTGAATTGTCCAAGAAGAATGAACCTGTGGTGCGCCGTGAGGTGTCAAAGGCCGACGCCATCAAGGAGTTCAAGGCCATGGGGCAGGAATACAAAGTGGAGCACATCGAGCAAGACTTGGAAGACGGAACCATCACTACCTATACGCAAGGCAACTTTACCGACCTCTGCCGCGGCCCGCATCTCATCTCTACGGGAGCCATCAAGGCCATCAAGATAACGAGCGTGGCGGGCGCATTCTGGCGCGGTGACGCCAAGCGCGAGCAAATGACACGCATCTACGGCATTTCCTTCCCGAAGAAGAAGCTACTCGACGAGTACCTCGTCATGCTGGAGGAAGCCAAGAAGCGCGACCATCGCAAGATAGGCAAGGAGATGGAACTCTTCATGTTCTCGGAGCGCGTAGGCAAGGGCCTGCCCATCTGGCTTCCTAAGGGAACACAACTACGCCTCCGCTTACAGGAACTATTGCGCAACCTTCTCAAGCCATATCACTACCAAGAGGTCATCACCCCAGGCATTGGCGGAAAGCAACTCTACGTCACTTCCGGCCACTACGCCCACTATGGCAAGGACGCCTTCCAGCCCATCCACACCCCGGAGGAGGATGAGGAGTACATGCTCAAGCCGATGAACTGCCCACACCACTGTGAGGTCTACGCGCGCAAGCCGCGCTCCTACAAAGACCTGCCCCTGCGCATCGCCGAGTTTGGCACGGTATTCCGCTACGAGAAGAGTGGCGAGCTGCACGGACTTACGCGTGTACGCACGTTCACTCAGGACGATGCCCACATCTTTGTGCGTCCTGATCAGGTCAAGTCTGAGTTTGAGACTGTCATCGACATCATACAAAAAGTATTTGCCATCTTCCACTTCGACAACTTCGAAGCACAGATTTCTCTACGTGATCCGAAGGACACAGAGAAGTATATCGGCAGCGACGAGATATGGGAGGAGAGCGAGAATGCCATCCGCGAGGCTTGCCGCGAGAAGGGTCTCAACGCCCATGAAGTAGTGGGCGAGGCAGCTTTCTACGGCCCGAAACTCGATTTCATGGTCAAGGATGCCATCGGACGCAAGTGGCAGCTGGGCACAATCCAGGTAGATTATAACTTGCCCGAGCGCTTCCACCTCGAATATACGGCTGAGGACAACTCCAAGCAGACCCCAGTGATGATTCACCGTGCGCCTTTCGGATCCTTGGAACGCTTCACTGCAGTGCTCATAGAGCACACGGCAGGCCACTTCCCCTTGTGGCTCACGCCGGATCAGGTGGCTATTCTGCCCATTTCAGAGAAGTACAACGACTACGCTGAGCAACTCCGCAAATACTTCGACCGCAACAATGTGCGTTCATACGTTGATGACCGCAACGAGAAGATAGGCCGCAAGATACGCGACAACGAGTTGAAGCGTGTGCCCTACATGCTCATCGTGGGCGAGAAGGAGGCTGCCGACGGCCTTGTCTCCATGCGTAAGCAGGGCGGAGGCGAACAGGCCACGATGTCCAAGGAGGAGTTTGCGCAACGCGTAAACGCCGAGGTGGCCGAGCAGTTGAAAGTGCTTGAAAACTAAACAGCAACCAACAGGGCTGGACGCTTGTCTGCATTGACGGACGGTTTCCAGCCCTTTTTATATCCAAATGAAAACCTTGCTCATCCTCGTAGGGAAAACCCACGACAAGCTCTATGCCCATGCCATCGATGACTATCAGTCACGATTGAGCCATTACATGCCCTTTCAAATCGTCACGATACCCGAGCTAAAGGCCACATCCTCGCTCTCCGAGGCGCAACAGAAGGAAAAAGAGGGGGTGTTGATACTCCAGAGATTGCAGCCAGCCGACACCTTAATACTCCTCGACGAGCATGGGTTTGAACCTCGATCGGTGGAGCTGGCAACATGGTTGGAGAAGAAACGCAGCACGGCGCGTCGCCTCGTATTCGTCATCGGAGGCCCTTACGGATTCTCGCAGGCTGTCTATGCTCGCGCCAATGAGCTACTGTCGCTCTCCCGCCTCACCTTCTCTCACCAGATGGTACGCCTCATTTTCATTGAGCAACTGTACCGAGCGTGTACCATTATAAAAGGAGAAAAGTACCACCACGAATAATCATGATGGTACTTTTCTGCTTTCCTTAGCAACAAGAAATCATTTTCCGACTTTTGCTTTCACACACTGCAGGATGACATTTGCGGCCTGCTCCAGCCCCAACGAGCTGGTATTCACCACCAAGTCGTATCCACGGGCATCTGTCCAGCTCTCCCCCGTGTACTGATGGTAGTGATTGCTCCTACCTTGATTTACCTGCTCGACGCGCTTCACTGCTGCTTCCTGCGTCAAATTTTCCAGGGTCGCAATCCGCCCGACGGCATCCTTACGGTCAGCTGTGACAAAGACGCTGAACACCCGCTGGTCTTTTCGCAGCACCCAGTTGGCACAACGCCCCATAATTACACAGGGCTTGCGGGACGCAAGGGTGCGTATGATGCGGCTTTCGGCCACGAAAATGGCATCGTCGTGCGACGGATTCATCGACAGGGGGATGCTCTTGTCGGTGAAAATCAGCTCCCAGAGCTTGGCGTTGGATATGTTCTGCTCGTTTTCGCGCACAAATTCCACCGAATACCCTAACTTTTCGGCAGCTTGGTCAATGATTTTGTGGTCGTAGAAGTCCACACCCAGCCGCAAAGCCAACTGTTCTCCCAAAATCTGACCGCCACTTCCATATTCTCGGGCAATGGTGATGATGAACGGCACGTCCGCTTCAGCACGGGCTTCCTGCTGCTCTGCCACGACCATCTTCCGCCTTTCAGATTTGGGAATGAACACCTTGTCAAGCCAAGAGATGTGGGGAGCGAACACGCGTACCATGTATCCGACGTAGAACATGCTCACAAGTGTGCCCAGTCCTACCAGTTCCCAATCCCAATGTCCAAAGAACAGAAGCATGAGAACTGTTGCGATGGCCACCAATACAGTGTCAGAACAGATCTTCACCTTGCCGAAATCTTTGCCGACAAACTTGGAAATAGCGAGCGGAAGCCCCTCTCCAGCCAGCATCAACGAGTCGCAACGCACCTCGCAGGCTATGCCGAAGGCCAACAGTGCACCGCCTATAAGCAGCTCTATCAGCTGCAACGGCCACCCGATGGTGTGTCCAAGTGTGGGCGGAACTTGCAGAAAGCTGGTCATCCACATCGTCAAGTCGGTGTAGAAACCAAAAAGAAAGGACACCAATATCTGCGATAACTGCCTCAATTCATAGTCTTTGCGCAACAGAAGAATCTGTATAAGGATAAATGCGACGTGCATACAAATCACTATTTGTCCCATCGTCATGGGCATTCCGGGGACGAGTGAAAGGACATAGGGCGGCGCGGAGATAGGTGAAGAACCAAGGTTGGCACGGATGGACAACGATGTTCCAAAGGCTATGATAAACAAAATGAAGATGAAACTCACATAGCGGCGAATCCATTCCGCTGTACTTCTTTTCCTTTTTTCCATCAGTACGTATTTAGGATTTTCTTTAGTTACGACGCTGTTGAAGCTATAAAACGTATGTAGAATGTCATGTTTTCTCTCTAAAAGGATTGCTTTTACTTTCCCTTCCGGCCTATTCCCTGCATCAAGGGATTGCGCATCACTTTCGGTTGGCGGCCACTTTCTTCCAAGAGTTTAGGCAAAGAGGGAAGCCAAAAGCCTTTGGAGGGCATCGAGGGAGCCTTGGCTGGCGCAGGACGTATGCCCCTTCTAATCATGTTGTCCAACCATTGAGCCTGTGTAAAATCAGGCCATCGGTGGAGAATATAGTCGAGTTGCTGGCTGGCCACGGCACTGTCGCCCCCCATATAGATGGCATAGGCGCGGTTGTACCAATAGTCGCGGTTGCCATCATCTATCTCCAAGGCACGGGTATAATCAATGGCAGCACTGTCGTAGCGTTCCAAACGCATGGAGGCCATGGCGTGGAGATCGAAAATGTCTGCGATATAAGGCTGCAATGCCAAAGCACGGCTTCCGTCTTCGGCAGCTCCCTTAAAGTCTTCAAGACGGTATTTGCAGAGAGCAGACAAATACCAAGCCTCATAAAGGTTGGGCTTCATGGCGGCGATGCGCTCAAAAACCTGCATCGCCACAACATAATAGCCCATGTCGAGTTGGCGCCTCCCCTCCTCCATCAACTTCTTCACATTGTACTGTGCAGACAAAGGAAGAGCCATTGTTAGCCAAAGGATTGCCATCATCCAGCGGCGCATAACAACAGAGGAGGACTTATTTGTGTGCCGCTTTCGTACGATAGCGGCAGTTGTACTTTCCCTTGGCCATAGCACGGAGCTTATTCATAATCAGACTCTTGCGCAATGGCGAAATGCGGTCGACAAACATCTTTCCCTCCAGATGGTCGAACTCGTGCTGAATGACGCGGGCAAGATAGCCCTCCACCCACTCATCGTGCTCCTGAAGCTCCTCGTCAAGGTAGCGAACATGGATGCGTGTAGGACGGGTGACACGCTCATGGATGCCCGGAATGGAGAGACAACCCTCCTCAAGAGTCTCTTTCTTCGACTCTTCATCATACTCTACAATATGCCCATTGATGAAAGCGTGGCGGAAACCCGCATATTCAGGGAAGTCTTCCTTGAGGACATCAAGGTCTATAATGACCACTCTGATGGACTTTCCTATCTGGGGAGCGGCCAATCCTACGCCATCACTGGCAGTATTGGTCTCAAACATATTCTGTAAAAGCTCCTTCAAATCGGGATAATCGAGGGGAATGTCCTGTGCCACCTTGCGGAGCACGGGCTGCCCATAAACATATATCGGTAATATCACTTGTTCGTTTGCTAATATTATATTATGTTCGCATAAGAATTTTTCCCTTTAAATTCCCCGCGAACGCATATAGTCTTCAAGAATTATCGTGGCCGACACTTGATCGACCAATCCCTTGTTCTCCTTGCGTGTCTTTTTCCTCACGCCTCCGTCAAGGATGGCCTGATGGGCAATAACAGACGTAAAACGCTCATCAAAGAAGGTGATGGGCACGTCAGGAACGGCCTTTCGCCACCTTCTGACAAATTCTTCCACGCGGCGCAAGTTCTCGCTTGGCTTTCCGTTGGGTTGTGTAGGATGCCCTATCACCAGCTCATCGACCTTCTCCTGCCGCATATAATGCTGGAGAAAGTCGAAGAGTTCATGGGTGGGTACCGTTGCCAAACCATTGGCAATGATGCGCAAAGGGTCGGTCACCGCCAGCCCCGTGCGCTTGCTTCCATAGTCGATGGACAGGATTCTCCCCACCTAACACGCCTACTTAGCGAGCAACCAAGCGTCTGGATACTGCGAGCGCAGCTGGTTACGGCTCTGTACTGCCGATGCCTTATCGCTGAAAGAAGAGGCCACTACACGATACATATTGCGCGCCGTGTTGTAAGCTAACTGTGCATTGTAGCCCGCATTCTTCAGTTGTTGCTGCAAACCCTCCGCATTGGCACGGACGGAGAATGACCCTACGACAACACTAAAGTTGTTCAGTCCCTCTCCATTGACCACGCTCAAGTCCTCACGACGTACCGGCTCGTTGTCATAATTGTTCGTGGCAGGGGTCTGTACGGTGGGTTGTTGCTCCACTGGCGTCACTTCGGGAACGTCGGCCGGAGCTTGCTCCTGAGTCTGTTGCTCGGCAGTTTCCTGAGCATGTGCCTTCTCATAAGCCTTACGATATGCGCTCTCCTTGCTCGAACCGCAACTTGCCAGCACCATGCCAGCACACAATACCGTTCCCAATACTGCAAATTTCTTCATCATTTTTACTGTGTCTGTATTTAAGATATTCTATGAATGCTTCTTCTTTATTATTTTGCGAAATTACGAATTATCGGCCAAATGATGAAGATAGCATCGCATAAATATTGTTAAAGGAGACCAATATGGCTTTTTTAACATAAAATATCGGTATATAAAGGATGTAATTGAAAATAAATTGCTATATTTGCGTTTGAAAAGGCGACTCCACAGCGACGACCCAGCCCAAACAAGGACACAGGAAGGTATGTGAGAGAAGCTAATCGCATTCAAACATCAAAACAAGAAAAGCAATGAAGACATTAGGTTACATTGGCGCGTTCCTCGGCGGAAGCATCGCCGGCGCTGCCCTGGGGCTGCTGCTCGCCCCCGAAAAAGGAGCCGATACCCGTTCTAAGATTTCCAGCGCAGTGGAGGAGTTCTGCAAGAAGCACGACCTCAAACTCTCGCGCAAGGAGACCGATGAGTTCGTAGACGACATTAAGGACGCAGCTTCCGACGCCATCTAAATCCTCCACGGAGGAAATGCGTGGTGTCCGGAGACGGCACAAAACTAAGAAAGCGTGTTCTCAAGCGACAAGAATGTAGAGACCATAGCGCAGCTTATCGAGGTGATAAAGCATTACATCGGGCTTCAGTCGGAGTATGTGAAGCTCGATGTAATAGATAAGGTAGTGCGCTTACTGACGATGCTGATACTCATTGCCGTATTCGGTGTACTGCTCATCGTCGCCATTATCTATCTCTCTTTTGCGGCTGCGTATGCACTTTCGTCCGCCATAGGAAGCCTTTCTGGCGCATTTGCCATTGTCGGCGCATTCTATCTTGTCGTGCTTCTCATTTTCATACGTCTGCGCAAGACCATCATCGAGCGGCCATTAGTCCACTTTTTTGCCAGTATTTTAATGTCGAAATAGTTATGTACGCTTCTCAAGCTCCCAATTCCGAGTATCATACACTTACTGAACTGTGCCAAAGAAAGGAACAGCTTCGTGAAAAGATGGCCAGTGACAGCAAGCGTATCCATTCGCTTTGGTCAAAGTTGACGCAACCTCCCAAGACCAATGGCTCTTCTTCGCAACGCCTGTCAAGCATAATTAACACAGGGGGCAGTATTCTCGACGGTCTTATCCTGGGATGGAAACTCTATCGGAAGTTTGGCAAGAAAGGCTCCATCCGCATTTTCGGCAAGCGCATTTAGCACTCTCAACTCCTGCCAACCACCCTTTAAAACTAACAGTACACACTGCTTTTTCCCGCTACATTTTCTCGAAGAAGTGGGGAATGTTTATTTATGGCCTCGTAAAAGAGGCTCTTTCACCTTGTAATACAGGCTGTATTGCGCAGTAAAAGAGGCCATATTGCAAGGTGAAAGGGGCGATATTGCGAAGCTAAACAGCCCCTTTTCTCATCTATTGCTCATTTTCGGACGTATGCGGAGCAAACCTCTGCACAAACTCATCCTCAGAAATGATAGGAATGCCGAGCTGCTGTGCCTTAACATTCTTGCTCGAGGTGCTTGCCACATCATTGTTGATAAGGAAGGACGTCGACTTCGACACCGAACCCGTAACCTTGCCACCCTGACTCTGAATGTACTCCTTCAGCTCATTACGATTTTTGTAGTGATGGACATCGCCAGTGACAACGAACGTCAAGCCTTGGCATCTTGCCCCCGACGGCGTGCTGTCTTGCTGGTTGACTTCCAGTTCCGGAAGCAAGTTATCAAGCATCTTCGTGTGGCGGACATCCTTCATCCAACGCACAAACGACGCACTTTTTTCTGGACCTATGCCCGAAATGGCAGCAAAGACTGCCGCATCCTTTGTTTCTCTGGCCTTTTGAATCAGCTCCATAAAGGGATAAGCCGTCAGTAAACGCGTGCATACGTCCTGCCCAACGAGAGGTATGTTGAGGGAAAAAAGCAGATTGCGAGCCTCCACCCGACGCGCCCTCTCCGTAGCTGCAAGCAGATTGGCAACGCTCTTGTCGCCAAAACCATCCATTTCACGTAAGGCTGAAGCGTGCTCTGCAATATGAAACAAATCAGCATACTCGCCCACCCAGCCGAGATTGATCAGCCTCTGAAGTGTCTGTTCACTCATCCCGTCAATGTTAACACCCTCTTTCGACACAAAACGGGCAAACTTTTTCAACTGTTTGGCAGGGCATTCGCGGTTCGTACAGTGCAGGGTCCGCGTACCACTCACCTCACTTTCCTCCACTATCGTGTCCGAATGGCAGACCGGACAGGTCTTGGGTATGCAGAAACTGCCCACGGGTTGCACTACCTGAATGACTTTAGGAATAATCTTATTGGCCTTGATGATGCGCAGCCGCGACCCTTTTCCGCCAATGCCCAACCGCTCACATTCAGAAACATTGCACAAAGAAGCGCGTTTCACGATTGTTCCCTCCAGTTCCACTGGCTTGAAAACCGCCACAGGGGAGATGGTACTGGCAGCACACGACCATTCGATGTGGTCCAATTCGGTTTCGGCCTGCTCGTCCTGCCACTTGAAGGCATAGCCCGCACGGGTGGCATGATGCCCCGTAATGGTTCCTGTGGCGGCGTAGTCCGTGTCGTCATAACAGATCACTAAACCATCGACGGGATACGGGAAAGGCACGACACCCTGCTTAGGCTGCGCACCTGCTGTCACCCGAAGCGTCCATCGGTCGACAGCTTTCTGGAGATTGTCAATTGTAGGAGCTGCTATAAGTTCCCGCTCAACGGGGTTGAATCCCTGTTTCTCGAGCCACTCCATACGCGCGCCCCATGAAAGGATGCGCTCTTCGGTATGGACGAGCGTGAAAGGAATCCAGCGAATGTGTCTTTGCCTGACCTCCTCTACATTCTTCAGGGTCATGGATCCACTGGCAAGGTTGCGTGGATTGGCATATTCCTCGTCACTTTCGAGATTGAACTGCTCAAAGTCTTTGTAGCTGATGACGGCCTCTCCCCGCACGACGAGGTGTCCCTGATAGGGGATGTCTGGCAGGATGCCGCAGATGGCCTTGGAAAGATGGGTGATATTTGTACCCGTATGACCATTTCCGCGCGTAACTATTTTCGTCAGATGTCCGTTGTCATAGGTCACGACAAGCGTCAGTCCGTCGAGCTTCCACGACAACCATACGGGCTTACCTTCGCTCCACTTGGCCAGGTCCTCCACTTTCTTGGTCTTAGCAAGCGACAGTGCGGGAAACTCGTGGTCTTCCTTCTGCCCCGCGAGATTGTCGGCACTGACCCGGTGAGTGGGCGACTGCGGCAGGATAATGCCCGTTTCTCGTTCCAGTTGTTTCAGCTTATCAAAAGCCGTATCCCATTCATAGTCGGACATTTTCTCCCCCCGACCATTATAATATGCGTCAGAAGCCGCATTCAACAACGAGACAAGCTCCGAGATTTCTTTGAGTTTCGTAGGGTTCATTGTCTATGATTTTTCCTTTTCCGTAAATATAAATAAGGAGAAATACACCAGCAGTCCACACTTTGAAATTTCATTTAACGTGCAATTCCTACCAGTCATGTTTCTTCTTCATAAGCTAAAGCATTACCTGTACAAGTAATATTGGCCTCCATCGCTCTCACCGTATTTGCGCAGCAAGCACTGTATAAACCTTGCATTGTCCGCCACTCGCTGCTCGTTTCCGTCATAGCCGTTGACAAGGACGACAAGGTGTGTTGTACGAAGGTCTATCTTCGTGCGCTCATTGTCACTCGTTGGGGTTCCCACTCCACCCGAACTGTCGCGATAGACGGGCAGACCATGGATGTTGATTGTGCCGCGTCCGATGCCCTCATAAGGCTCACCCTCACGCCCTATGCCCAATGTGAGCGTGTCGCCCTGGAACTTATCTGCGTCGAATCCGCCGATGGAGTAGCCATAAGCAATAGAGGCAAGATTGACAAGATCGACCAAAGTGTCTATCTGATACAGCTCCTTGCCCTGCAGCATACGGCGGATGAGCGCTTCGGATGCGGGGCGATAACGCGACGGATCCTTTCCGCAAAGGCGGTAGACACGGCGTGTGGCCGCTATTCCCGGCAACTGTTTAAGGCTCTCGGTAGTGAGTTCCCTGCGGAATTGGTCACCTAAGGCATGGATCTCGTCCCACAATTGGGGACAGAAAGGCGTATTCTTGACCTGCGCCTCGACGCAACCACCCACGAAATGGGGACAAATGGTCTCGATTTCTTTTGATACTTTGACGGTAATCATGCTTTAATGCTTCATTGAAAAAATTCTCATCGCCCAAGTTGCTGGATAATCTTCCTGTCGGCCTCCGTCCACTCCAGTGTTTCCAATGAATCGTAAGGAAGCCATCGGTAATCAGTATGGGCAAGTAGTCTGAATCCGAAATCGTGCGCCATGCAATCGAATGCTGTTAGCGTGATGGTGAAATCGGGATATTCTTGCTCCACCTGACCAAGCTGACGACCTACGTAGATGTCCCAATCCATTTCTTCCTTTATCTCTCTAATGAGCGCATGTTCGCGACTTTCGCCCACTTTCACCTTACCGCCAGGAAACTCCCAGTGAGCCGCCACGTAGCCAGGGCCTCTTTTAAGCCGCTGCATACAGAGGAAATCTCTGTCACGGCGTACCACAGCACACACCACATCATAATGAACTTTATTCATGCCTCCACGCTGATTTGTTACTGCAAATGTACAGAAAAGTTAGCTAAGCACCTAATTTTTCCGAATAAACAATGTATAAAATTTGGTAAGCGGGAAATAATTCGTAAATTTGCACCCAGCAATCATTTACCGTGATATAAACAAACAAAAATAATAATGTCAACACTAACAATTGCGATTATCATCGTCTTCGTGCTTGGTTATGCGTGCATTGCGCTTGAAAGCCTGACGAAAGTGAACAAAGCAGCCATTGCTTTGTTGATGTTTGTAGCCTGTTGGACGCTGTTCATGTTCGATCCGTTCATCTCCCACGAGGTAACGGAGGCCCTTTCGAGTGGCGAGGTGACCCAAGACGGGCTCGCCAACTTCATTAGCAGCATCATAGAGCGCCATCTCGGCAGTACCTCTACGACGCTGTTCTTCCTCATGGGCGCCATGACCATTGTCGAAATTGTAGACCAGAACGGAGGATTTGACTGGGTAAAGGGAGTCATGAACACCCGGAGCAAGCGTAAGCTCCTTTGGCGCATCGCCTTTCTGACGTTCATTCTCTCCGCAGTACTTGACAATTTGACCACCAGTATCGTCATGGTGATGATTCTGCGCAAGCTTGTAGCCGACAAAAAGGACCGCATCATCTATGCCTCACTGGTGATTATCGCTGCCAACTCGGGTGGCGCCTTCTCTCCTATCGGCGATGTCACGACCATCATGCTGTGGAACAAGGGCCTCATCACGGCGCTTGGTGTCATCAGCGAGATTATCATCCCGAGCCTTGTATCGATGGTCATTCCCGCATTCATACTTCAATATCAGCTCAAAGGCGAACTGAAACCTATCCAAGGCAGCGCCGGTGAAGGAGAGGAAAGCGTGAGCGACTTTACAGAAGGACAACGCAAGGTGGTGTTTTGGGTTGGTGTCGGCGGCTTACTCTTCGTCCCCATCTTCAAGAGCATCACCCATCTTCCCCCGTTTGTGGGCATTCTTTTGGTGCTTGGTGCACTGTGGACGGTGACAGAGGTATTCTATCGCAACCTCCATGATGCCGAAAACCGCGAGGGGTTACAGAAACGCGTGTCGCGGTTAATATCCCGTGTCGACATGAGTACAATCCTTTTCTTCCTCGGTATTCTCATGGCAGTGGCTTGTCTTGAGACTATCGGCGTGCTCACACAGCTCGGCGAGGGCTTGAATGTGGCCTTCAATGGCGACCACTTCCTGGTAACGGGCGTCATCGGCGTGCTCTCCTCTATTGTCGACAATGTGCCTCTGGTGGCCGGATGTATGGGAATGTACCCTGTAGCCCCCACTGGAGACTTCGCCGTGGATGGCATTTTCTGGCAGCTGCTCGCCTATTGTGCTGGCGTTGGCGGCTCCATGCTCATCATTGGCTCTGCCGCAGGAGTAGTCGTCATGGGCTTGGAAAAGATCACATTCGTGTGGTACATGAAGAAGATTACATGGATTGCCTTTGTGGGATATATCGTAGGCATCCTCTGCTATTATGTTCTTCGCGAATATGTCTTGACCACACCGTTGTAATAACGAAAATACTTCTGCCCTCAAAAAAAGTAATTGTATAGGGAATCCTAAGCCTCTTCCATTTTGAAAATACTCAAGTGGAAGAGGCTTCTTAGCTTATGGGAGGGATGGCTCAACTATATTAGAATGCTGTTTAGCTCATAATGCGAAAATTTTTAAATTAAAAATCTGAGAAAAATAAATTAAAAAACTAAGATTTTTAATTTAAAAATATTGCTGTCTACTAAGTCTTTGTTTGGGCATTAATATACTATTAGACCTAATGTCTATGGGAATCGGACTATAACAGCAATCTGGGACGAAACCCAATGACCGATTCGAGGTTACCAATATATTATCTGCTTTTGGCTTGTTTTATCAGACGGAAAGGAAAACAAGAAACAACAGGCAGCTATCGCCTAACTTAATGAGGGCATATCCAAACAGACGGCTGTGGATATGCCCTCTTACGTTGAAGTATGAGGAGACCGTCTCACGCCCTTGGTTGCGGCGAAGGCGAGACTCATCGTCACAAAACGGGTGACAATACGTTTTCTCTCCCTACAAATTCATGTGCTTTTTCAGCTACTCTCCTGCAGCCTCTGCCAGCACAAGCCACTCGTCCTGCAGCTCATCGAGAGCACGCTTGGTGTCGGTGTACTCCGTCACCAACTCCATATTTGAAGCGTTCTTAGGATCGAGAAACAACTTGTCCAGTTCCTTGATACGCGCTTCGAGCTTGGAAATTTTGTGCTCACACTCTTCCACTGCCTTGCGTGCCTTGCGCAATTTCTTTTGTTCCTCCTTATGTTCAAGGTAGCTCTGCTTGCCACTTTTTTGCTCTTGTGTCGGTTCGGAAGATACTGTCTTGACTGTTGGGGACGCGCTAAGGCTCACCGCCTCGTGGATACTGTCCACATTGCGGGAACGAAGCCAGTCGTAAATGCCACCGATGTGTTCCCTTACACGGCCGCCACCAAACTCATAAACCTTTGAGACAAGGCCGTCGAGAAACTCTCGGTCATGGCTAACAATAATTGCAGTGCCGTCAAAAGCACGCACAGCTTCTTTCAGAACATCCTTTGACGGCATGTCAAGATGGTTGGTCGGCTCATCGAGTATCAATAGATTTACTGGTTCCAACAGCAGACGAATCATGGCCAACCGCGACCGCTCACCGCCCGAAAGAACGCCTACCAGCTTCTCCGAAGCTTCGCCACCAAACATGAAGGCGCCCAACAAGTCGTTGATTTTCAGTCGCATCTCCCCCCGTGCCACCTCATCTATGGTTTGATAGACCGTCAGTCGCTCATCAAGAAGCTGTGCCTGATTTTGCGCAAAGTATCCTATCTGAACGTTATGCCCTATCTTGAGCGTCCCGCCATAGGGTATTTCGTTCATGATGCACTTCACAAGCGTAGACTTTCCTTCACCGTTCTTACCGACAAAGGCTACTTTCTCTCCACGCTTGATGGTCAGATTGACACCAGAGAACACCACATGGTCGCCATATTTCTTTTCCACATCCTGACAGATAACCGGATAATCTCCCGACCGAAGGCATGGGGGAAACTTGAGGTGCATCCTTCGATTATCGACCTCATCTATTTCAATGGGCACTATTTTCTCCAACTGTCGGATACGTTGTTGCACCTGAATGGCCTTCGAAGCCTTGTTACGAAACCGCTCGATGAACACACGCGAGTCAGCAATTTCCTTTTGCTGGTTTTCATATGCACGCAGTTGCTGCTCTCGGCGCTCCTTGCGCAGCACCAAATACTCGTCATATTTCACCTTATAATCCTCCACATGACCACAGGTTATCTCCAGTGTGCGCGTGGTAACATTATTGATAAACGCACGGTCGTGACTCACAAGCACCACTGCCTTTGCGCTTTGCTGGATGAACTGCTCCAACCATTGTATGCTTTCTATGTCAAGATGGTTGGTCGGCTCGTCGAGAAGCAGTACGTCTGGCTTACGAAGTAAAATCTTGGCCAACTCGATGCGCATACGCCATCCACCAGAAAACTCGCGTGTTGGCCGGTCGAAATCTTCACGATTGAATCCTAATCCTTGCAATGTACGATCTATCTCGCCTTCAAAGTTCTCACCGCCCATAAGCATATAGCGGTCGTGCAGAAGGGTGAACCGCTCTACAAGCTGCGCATAACCTTGGCTCTCATAGTCGGTACGGTCGGCCATCTCTTGTTGCATACGCTCAAGTTCGCGTTGCATCTTCGTATTGTCGGAAAAGGCTTTACGGACTTCATCAAGCACGGTTGTGTCATCAGCGATCCGCATCACCTGCGGCAAATAGCCTATGGTGGTGTCGTTCGGCATCGACACCGTACCGCTTGTAGGTTGTAGCTCGCCGCACAAAATCTTCAGCATCGTGCTCTTTCCCGCACCATTCTTGCCGACAAGGGCTATGCGGTCGTGCTCATTAATGACAAAGCTCACATCGTGGAACAACGGCTTTGCGCTAAACTCCACGGTCAATCCTTCTATCGAAATCATGCTTTCTTTATAAATGTGTCATGCAAAGTTACGCATTTTTAGACGATTCGGCGGTTGGTTTTCTGTTTTTTCCCTACCTTTGCGCAGTCAAAGCAATCCTTAATACACCTCCACAACTATGAATCCATTTACCATACATATTGCCAATGCCCTGTCCCTCAACCCACATCAAGTGGAAGCCACGCTAAAACTGCTCGATGAGGGATGCACCATTCCTTTCATTGCCCGCTACCGCAAAGAGCGAACAGGTAACCTCGACGAGGTGCAGATCGCCCAAATCAGCGAGCAGAACACGCAACTTAAAGAGCTGGAAAAGCGCAAAGTTACTGTCATCAAGGCCATATCGGAGCAGAACAAGCTCACTGCTGACTTGGAAAAACGCATCAAAGGTTGCTGGAGCCCTGTGGAACTGGAAGACCTCTACCTACCCTATAAGACCAAACGGCGCACTCGCGCACAGGTGGCACGTGAACAAGGACTGGAGCCTTTGGCCACACTGATTCTGCTTCAGCGCGACGAGCACCCAGAACAAGCGGCTCGACGATTTGTCAAGGGCGACGTGACAGATGTGAAAGCAGCCATAACCGGGGCAAAAGACATTATCGCTGAAATGGTAAGCGAGAACGAGCTGTCACGCAACACCGTCCGTGCAGCATACCGAAGGGAAGCCATCATCAGATCGAAGGTCATCAAGAAAATGGCCGATACGGATGAGGCACAAAAGTTTACAGACTACTTCGATTGCTCCGAACCACTCCGTCGCTGCTCTTCCCATCGCTTGTTGGCCATGCGTAGAGGACAGGAAGCGGGAGTTTTGCGCGTGACGATCGGAATAGAGGGCGAAGATATGATGGAAACGAAGCTATGCCATCAGTTTGTAAAGGGACGTGGCACATGCCAAGACTTAGTGGCCGAGGCGGTGGTGGATGCCTACAAGCGGCTGATTTCACCAAGTATTGAGAACGAGTTTGCCAATCTCAGTAAAGAGAAAGCGGACGAAGAGGCCATCCATGTATTTGCCGAAAACCTGCGACAGCTGCTCCTTTCTGCCCCTTTGGGACAGAAGCGGGTCATGGCTATCGACCCAGGATTTGCCAATGGCTGCAAAATAGCTTGTCTTGACGCACAGGGAAACCTGCTCCACCACGACATTATCTACCCTCATCCACCCCAACGCTACCGTGCTCAAGCCATGGTTGCCGCTGCCCGCATGGTGAAAGACTACGCCATCGAAGCCATAGCCATCGGCAATGGTACGGCCAGTCGCGAGACGAGGGAGTTCGTAGAAGAGCTGCTTGAGGACAATCCCGCCCTACCAAAGGTAAGCATATTCATCGTCTCCGAGGATGGTGCGTCTATCTATTCAGCCTCTGCGACTGCACGGGAAGAGTTTCCAGAAGAAGATGTAACTACTCGTGGCGCAGTTTCCATAGGCCGCAGACTGATGGATCCGTTGGCCGAACTGGTTAAAATCGACCCGAAAAGTATTGGTGTGGGGCAATACCAGCACGACGTAGACCAAGCAAAGCTGAAGCATGCGCTCGACCTGACTGTGGAAAGCTGTGTCAATCTTGTTGGTGTGAACGTCAATACCGCATCAAAACACCTTCTAACCTACGTCAGTGGACTTGGACCGACGCTGGCACAGAACATCGTCGACTACCGCAAAGCGCATGGACCATTTACCTCTCGTGCGCAACTGAAGAAAGTACCACGGCTCGGTCCTGTGGCTTTCCAGCAATGTGCGGGCTTCCTTCGCATTCCTGGAGCAAAGAATCCACTGGACAATTCGGCCGTACATCCAGAGAGTTATGCCATCGTGGAGCGTATGGCAGCCGACGAAGGATGCACTGTGGCACAGCTTGTGGCCGACAAACAGAAGCAAAAGCAAATCGATGCCCGTCGCTACATCAGTCCTGTCGTCGGACTTCCGACCCTCAACGACATCCTCAAAGAGCTGGACAAGCCAGGCCGCGATCCCCGTCAGCCCATCAAGGAATTCCGTTTTTCAGACAGTGTACATACCATCGATGACCTCGGAGAGGGCATGGAACTGCCCGGCATCGTCACAAACATCACCAACTTCGGCGCTTTTGTCGATATAGGCGTGCATCAGGACGGGCTCGTACACATATCGCAGTTGGCCGACAAGTTTGTAAAAGATCCCAATGAAGTGGTGAAACTTCACCAGCAGGTCATGGTTCGCGTGACGGAAGTAGACTATCGACGCCACCGAATCGCCCTGTCGATGAAGCACGTCAAACAGCCCTAAATAGCCATTCTCATTCCATAGCACCTCTTATCGCACCGAAAAAAGGATGAGAGAAGAACCTATAGACATGAAAATCCCGAAGCAACTCAATAGCTTCGGGACTTCTCTTTTCTCAATTTGATCAAGGTTTACTCTTCAACCCTTGTTTTCTCCTTATTTATATAAAGCCGTCAAAGATACCATAACTGACAAACTTTGCTGCTAAAACTTACGCTGGCTCAAACTCGCGGAGGAATCTTGTATCATTCTCGGAGAAGAGACGAAGGTCACTCACACGATATTTCAGATTGGTGATGCGCTCCACACCCAAGCCAAAAGCATAACCCGTATAGACCTCCGGGTCTATATTGCAAGCTGCCAAGTCGTGGGGATCGACCATGCCGCAACCCAAAATTTCCACCCAGCCCGTGTGTTTGCAGAAACTACATCCCTTACCACCGCAAATGTTGCAGGAGATATCCATCTCTGCACTCGGCTCAGTGAATGGGAAGTAGCTCGGACGAAGGCGAATCTTAGTGTCTGCTCCAAACATCTCACGGGCGAAAGTAAGCAGCACTTGCTTTAAGTCGGCAAAGCTGACCCCTTTGTCTACGTACAAGCCCTCGACTTGATGGAAGAAGCAATGGGCACGTGCAGAAATGGCTTCGTTGCGATATACGCGACCAGGGCACAGGATTCGAATGGGCGGCTCGTGGGTTTCCATGTAGTGTGCCTCATCACCGGAAGTGTGACTACGCAGCAACACATTCTTGGTCACGTCGTTTGGGTCGCTCCTGTCAATGAAGAAAGTGTCCTGCATGTCCCTGGCGGGATGGTCGGCGGCAAAGTTGAGCATCGTAAAGACATGCATATCATCGTCAATCTCTGGCCCACTGTAAAGCGTAAAGCCCATACGAGAAAATATATCGATTATCTCATTCTTCACCAATGTTAGCGGATGACGCGTTCCCAAAGCCACAGGGAAAGCCGTACGCGTCAAATCGATGTCATCGCTTTGCGCCTCCTTGTCCTCTACTTGCTCCTTCAGGGCGTTGATGCGGCTTTGGGCAAGCTGCTTGAGCTCGTTGATTTTGATACCGACAGCACGCTTCTGATCAGCGGGCACGTTGCGGAACTCGCCCATAAGCGCATTGATTGCACCTTTCTTACTAAGGTATTTCAAGCGCAATTGCTCCACTTCCTCGACGCTTTGCGCCGTCACCGTGCCAACTTCCCTAAGAAGTCCTTCTATCTTATCCAATAACATAAGCTCGCTTAATTTTTCTGCAAAGTTACAGCAAATCAGATGAACCGCAAAATAAAAGCTATTTTTATTTTGTATTGTCTGTGCTTTGCGCTAACTTTGCATCCGTTTATTGGACATATACTTATTGAAAGAATGAGAAAGTTTTTTCTGTTAGCCATCGCCCTCTGTACTCTCATGGTTGGCATGAACACTGGTTGTTCGGACAAAAAGCCTGAACCTGTCAGCGACACACTGGCTCTTGACAGCGACACCATCGCCGATACCACCCATGCCGACACCATAGCACGCATCATCGAGGAAACGCCAATGCCCAAGGCTGCTGACCAACTGTTTGACGATTTCTTTTTCAATTTCATCGCCAACCGACGCCTACAGCGCGCCCGCATCAACTTCCCACTGCCCGTCACGCGGGGTGGCAAGACAAAGATGATGCAGAAAAGACAATGGAAAACCGACCATTTCTTTATGCGGCAGCAATACTATACCCTCATTCTTGACAATGAGCGGCAGATGGAAAACGCCAAATCTACCACACTCGACAGCGTGACGGTTGAGAAGATACACCTCCGTGAAGGGACGGTTGACCAATATTTCTTCGGCCACGATGACGGAAAATGGCGCATGGAGGCCATTAAGCAAACAAGTTTCAAAGACAATGTAAATGCCTCTTTCCTCCATTTTCTCCGGCGTTTCTTCTCTGTTGAAGGCGCAGGGATGATCAAAGACCCGCTTCCCTATTCTGGACCAGCCCCCAACGGAGAGGAGACGAGCCACATTGAGACGACGATTCCCGCCGAAGAGTGGAGCACATTCCTGCCCACAGTGCCCAAAGACTTGATTTACAACATTCTCTATGGACAGAAATACGGCAAGGGAAATCGCAAGATTTTGGTTTTCCGTGGACTGTCTAATGGCATCGAGACACGGCTGATTTTCAAGAACAGACATGGTAAATGGCGTTTGGAGAAAATCAAGGCATACTAAATTTGTGTCACTGTAAACGATTCCGGGGCACATCTATCTGTAGGATCAGACGCATTTTTTGAAGATTTAAAGAAGAATAGCAGATGACAGACAAGAGCGATTATAGCCTGTTGAGCCACAACACCTTCGGCATCGATGCCCGATGCCGAAGGTTTGTAGAATATGCTTCCGCCAAAGAGGCACAGGAAATAGTCCGTACGCTCACTCCTGCGGACCTGCCGCTGCTCATTCTTGGCGGAGGGAGCAACTTGCTCCTTACAGGCGACTACCCCGGTACGGCCATCCACTCTGCCATTCGCTTCATCGAACCATTGGGGAATGGTCGGGTACGCTGCGGATCCGGACAGGAATGGGACGCATTTGTGGCTTGGTGTGTCGACAACGGATACCATGGCGCCGAGAATCTCTCCTTAATTCCAGGCGAGTGCGGAGCAAGTGCAGTGCAAAACATTGGTGCTTACGGTGCCGAAGCAAGCGACTTGATCGCCGAAGTGGAAGCTGTGGAAATCAGCACAGGAAAGTTTTGCCGCATCAAGGGCAGCGAATGTGGATACAGTTACCGCCAAAGCCGCTTCAAGCACGAGTGGCGCGACCGTTATCTCATCACCGCAGTCACCTATCAGCTGTCCTCCCACTTTGAGCCAAAGCTCGACTATGGGAACATCCGGGCAGCCTTGGCAAACAAAGGCATCACCCATCCAACACCGAAAGAGATGCGACAGACGATAATAGAGATACGCCGGGCCAAGCTACCCGATCCTAAAGAGCTGGGCAACGCAGGCAGTTTCTTCATGAATCCTATTGTCGATGAGTCTAAATTCAAATCCCTGCAGGCCTCATTTCCGGATATCCCACACTACGAATTGCCCACCGATGATGGTGCCAAGGCTTACAAGATTCCTGCAGGTTGGCTCATTGACCAGTGCGGATGGAAGGGACGCACACTCGGACGAGCTGGAGTGTATGATAAGCAAGCCCTCGTACTCGTCAATCTCGGCGGCGCGACGGGACAAGAGGTGAAGAAGCTCTGCGAGGCCGTGCGCCACGACGTGGCCGAACGATTCGGAATCACCATCAATCCAGAGGTTAACATCCGATGAGACTCACCTTTTTAGGCACAGGAACATCAAACGGAGTACCCGTTATCGGCTGCAACTGCGCGGTTTGCCACAGCAGCGACCCACGCGACAAGCGGCTTCGCACATCCGCTTTGATTGAAACGGAATACACACGCATTTTGATTGACTGCGGTCCCGATTTCCGACAGCAGATTCTCCCCCTCCTTTTCCGTAAAATAGACGGCATTCTCATCACCCACATTCATTACGACCATGTGGCCGGGATTGATGATGTGCGCCCGTTCTGCACCTTCGGAACGGTCAATATATTTGCCAATTCCGATACCTGCCAAGGCCTCCAGCACAACATGTCCTACTGTTTTGGGAGTCATCTCTACCCCGGCGTGCCACATCTCGCGCTCCACGCCATCGCACCTCATGAGCCTTTGCACATCGGCGATTTGCAAATTATTCCTGTAGAGGTCATGCACGACAAGATGCCTATTCTCGGATTCCGCATCGGAACGATGGCCTATATCACCGACATGAAGACGATTTCCGACACGGAGCTGCCCTACCTGCAAGGCATCGACACGCTTGTGGTCAACGCCCTGCGCTGGAAACGACCTCACCACTCCCACCAGTTGGTCGCTGATGCCATTGCTTTTTCTCGCAAACTGGGTGTGCGGCGCACCTTTCTCACACACCTCACGCACGACATCGGACTTCATGCCGAGGCAGAAAAGCGGCTTCCCGAAGGCATTCACTTTGCTCACGACGGGCTGATAATAGATATATAAGCACTGTCTGCCCTCTCCCAAGAAAGTTACTACAACCCGCTTTTCACTTCTTTGTAGTGGTGTTCTTTTTTCAAAACAGGCTCTAATGGATGAGACTTTGGGCTCACCATAAACCAAGCCCATTCATCTTGATGCATGGATACGAGACTCTCCCTGCTCCACTTTTTCTGGATTCCGCGCCCTAATCTTGGACAAAGCATAGCCTAAAAGCTGCACAAGCCTTCCACTGCTACACGGAAGAGAAACTCATCAGCATCTTTGGTAGCACACAACACACAAGTCCCCACTTTTGGCAGACCTTAACAAAACTAAAAAAACAGTTGCCCGCCCGTCGCTTCACAATTAAATTTTGTAACTTTACACTCCTATATTGTGTCTTGAACACTACAAAAGAGAGATGCCTCAGCTTGGCAGAGAAAAGAAGAAAACAAATACAACGATATAAATGCACTTCAAATGGAAATACGAGTCGCCCTCACCAGAGCGGAAGCGCGCAGCCAAAGAATTGGGTGAGAAGCTGAATATCAGCCCAATACTCGCCAATCTGCTAATTGACCGGGGCATAACGACTGAGTCGGCAGCCAAGCGTTTCTTCCGTCCTCAGCTTGCCGACCTCATCAATCCGTTTCTGATGAAAGACATGGACCTTGCCGTGGATCGGCTCAACGATGCAATGGGACGCAAGGAGCGTATCCTTGTCTATGGCGACTACGACGTAGACGGATGCACAGCCGTCGCTTTAGTGTATAAGTTTCTACGGCAATTCTATTCCAACATCGACTATTACATCCCCGATCGCTACGATGAAGGCTACGGAATCAGCCGACAAGGATTGCAATATGCCGTGAATACGGACGTAAAGCTGATTATTATTCTCGACAGTGGCATCAAGGCCATCAAAGAAATTGCCTATGCCAAGGAGCTGGGCATAGACTTTATCATCTGCGACCATCATGTTCCTGACAACGTGTTGCCATGCGCTGTGGCAACACTCAACCCCAAACGATCTGACGACACTTACCCATTCAAGGAGCTGTGCGGCTGCGGGGTGGGGTTCAAGTTTATGCAGGCGTTTGCCAAAAACAATGGAATCCCCTTCTCACGCCTCATCCCTTTGCTCGATTTTTGTGCCGTCAGCATAGCCGCCGACCTTGTTCCTGTGGTCGATGAAAACCGTATCCTGGCCTTTCATGGACTGAAACAGCTCAACCAGAACCCGAGCATCGGGATAAAGGCCATCATGGACGTGTGCGGATTGAGCGGGCGCGAACTGTCGATGAGCGAGATTATCTTCAAGATTGGGCCGCGCATCAATGCCAGCGGGCGCATGGAGAGCGGCAAGGAGAGCGTTGACTTGCTCGTGGAGCGCGACTTCAACGAGGCTTTGCGCAAGGCACGGCACATCGACGTTTACAATGAGCAGCGCAAAGGCATTGACCGGCAGATGACGGAAGAGGCCAATCAGATTGTGAACCGCCTCGAAAGTCAGAGTCATCAGAACAGTATCGTGCTCTATGACGAGCACTGGAAAAAGGGCGTCGTGGGCATTGTGGCCAGCCGTTTGACCGAAATCTACTTTCGTCCCACCATTGTCATTACGCGAGACGGCGACCTGGCAACGGGATCGGCGCGCAGTGTGGCTGGGTTCGACATCTATTCGGCTATCAAAAGTTGCCAAGACCTGCTGATCAACTTTGGCGGACACACCTATGCAGCAGGCCTTACGCTTCGCTGGAGTGACGTAAAGAAGTTTCGAAACCGCTTCCAGGCATACGTTGACAGCCACATTCGGCCAGAGCAGACGGAGGCATACCTACACATTGATGCCATAATCGACTTCAAGGACATCACCAAGAAGATGCACAACGACCTCAAACGCTTTGCACCCTTTGGCCCGGGCAACACCAAACCGCTCTTCTGCACAAAGGATGTCTACGATTTCGGCACGTCAAAGGTGGTCGGACGCGAGCAGGAACATATCAAACTGGAACTGGTCGATTCCAAATCGAACAATGTCATGAACGGTATCGCCTTCGGGCAGGGTGGTGCCGCACGCTACATCAAATCGAAACGGTCGTTCGACATCGTGTATACCATCGAGGATAACGTGTTCAAGCGCGGGGCGGTACAGCTTCAGATAGAGGACATCCGACCCACAGAGACAGAGGAGGAAGAAAGATAAGAGCGTTGACAGACTATCGCGCCATACTGCGTACCTACTGGGGTTATCCCGACTTCAGAGGTGTCCAGCAAGAGATTATCGAGAGCATAGGAGCAGGTAAGGACACACTCGGGCTCATGCCGACGGGTGGAGGAAAGTCCATTACCTTTCAAGTGCCAGCTCTTGCTATGGACGGTGTATGCCTGGTCATCACTCCTTTAATCTCCCTGATGAAAGACCAGGTGGACCACCTACGCCACCGCGGCATTCAAGCTGCGGCCATTCACTCGGGGATGCGGCGTGCAGAAATCGTGCAAACAATGGAGAATGCCATCTTTGGTGGCGTGAAACTGCTCTACATATCGCCAGAAAGACTTGCCTCCGACCTCTTCCGCGTCAAGCTGCGACACATGAAAGTGAGCTTCATTACGGTAGACGAAGCTCACTGTATCAGCCAATGGGGCTACGATTTCCGCCCCTCCTATTTGCAGATAGCGCAAATAAGGCAACTGCTTCCCAACACACCGATACTCGCCTTGACCGCCACAGCCACCCCAGAGGTAGTCGAAGACATCCAGCGGCAGCTCCATTTCCGCGCGTCCAATGTATTCCGGATGAGCTTCGCGCGTGCGAACCTTTCTTATATTGTGCGCCGCACCCTCGACAAAGAGTCGGAGATTATCCACATTCTGCGCAACACCAGCGGCCCGGCCATCGTCTATATGCGCAGCCGAGAGGCCACACGCACGCTGGCCAAGACACTCCTCCAGCACAATATCAGCGCGACATGGTACCACGCAGGACTGGAGCCGACAGTGAAAGAGGAGCGTCAGAATCTCTGGCAGGCCGACAAGGTGCGCGTTATGGTCGCAACTAACGCCTTCGGGATGGGAATCGACAAGCCTGACGTCTCACTTGTCATCCATCCCGATGCGCCAAGCTCCATCGAAGAGTACTTTCAGGAAGCGGGCCGGGCCGGACGCGACGGCAACAAGGCCTATGCCGTGCTGCTCTACGACAAGGAGGACGCGAAAAAACTGATGAACCGCGTCACGACCACGTTTCCCGAAAAGGAGTTTATCCGCAAAGTCTACGACCAAATAGCCTATTTCTTTGTCATTGGCGTGGGCAGCGGAGCAGGTCATACGTTTGAGTTCAGCCTCGACAAGTTCTGCCATGCCTTCCATCACTTCCCCACCCGGGTACACGCTGCACTTGAAATATTGCAGCGTGCGGGCTACTTTGACTATGATCCCAATCCCGACAACCGCGCAAGATTGCGGTTTCTGCTCCAGCGCGAGGACCTATACCGTCTTGATCAAGCCACTCCTAACGAGAATGCCGTCATCACGGCCTTGCTTAGGGCGTATGGTGGACTATTCGTCGATTTTTGCTTCATCGACGAAAGTTTTGTGGCCAAAGAGGCTGGACTGTCGCATGAGGAGACCTACTCGACCCTTCGTGGGCTCGATAAAAAGCGCATTGTGAAGTTTATACCGCGCAAAAGCATCCCGCTCATCACCTACCGTACAAACAGAATGGACGGAGAAGACCTGATTATCGGCCCTGAAGTATATGAAGACCGCAAAGCCGAATTTGCGAAACGTATCCAGGCAATGGTCGCTTATTGCGAGAATGACAGCGAATGCCGCAGCCGCCAGCTGCTGAGCTACTTCGGTGAGACTGCAAGCAAGGACTGCGGGCACTGTGATGTTTGCCTGGCAGCTCGCAACGAACAATCCGACGACCACCTACGACAGGCCATTCTCCAGCTGCTGTCGGACAAGAAGGGCCATCGACTCACTGAAATCAAGGCGAAGTTCGGACAGACAGAGGCCGGTAAAATCCTCAACCTTCTCATGGCGGAAGAACGCGTAACGACAGACGGAAGCCACATCTGGTTGAAAGACTAAAGAAGGGCTGTCGTCCCAAACCGTTCCCTACTTATTTCTTTTCACTTGCACCTGTCAGCAGACGGTCAATTGTCACTGTCCGCAAGGAGACTACTCAAACTGCAGTGCACAACGACACACCTCACGCTCATCCTCTCCTTCAGCCACCTTGCAGATGCTTACGCCAAAGGAAAGACCATCGTCGGAAAGCGGTTGGCGGTAGAATCGGAGCTTGTCTCCCTGATGACTTTCGGCCACATAGGCCACGTCAAGGCGGCGCAAGCGGTGCGTCTCATACCAAGAAATCGGCCAAAGGTCAAGCACATGGTCGATATATTTCACGCTGTTGATATGGCCGTTGATGTCCACGTCACTGTAGAAAGTGTCCAGCTCACGATCCAACGACAGACGATCATCGAGACGCACGCGCGACGGATTGGCTATGGGGCAAGGATAATCTCGGTCAAGGTATTTCAGGAGCAGCCCGTCATGGACGGCAAGGATGTCGGCAGGCTGTCGCGTCTTGGTGTCTATCATCGCCCAAATGCTGCGGCCATAGCCGTAGATGCGGCCATCGGGTGAGCCGATTTTGAAGTTGCGGCTCGTGAAATATTTCATCGCACTGTCGCACCACGTCTCCACAAAGAACTTGTCGTAGGCGAGTGGCATTGCCTCCAGCTCGATGGCAAGCCGGCTCAGCACCCATGTGCGATGGATGGTCTGGAGATAGCCCATGCCGAAACGACGGGCATCGGAGTGAAATTCGGCCGCATTGAGCAATGAGTTGCCCAGCTGTCCCATCGTCAGATGCTTGGAAAAGTCGCATCGGAACGGGTCAGCCATCATGTCATAGTGGGCTACCTTGGGCAAAAGTTGTTTTTCCATGTTGTATGTCTTTGATTCGGATGCCTGTAAGTTACAAGCTCCATGCAAAGTTAGCCAATTATCCTTTATCCGCCAAGGCGACGCGCCAGTGTTTTCTGCCAGCCTCTTTTCTCTTTCATTCTTCACACCGCAACACGCCCTCCACCTTGACTTGTCTCCCTGTGAACACAGTATGGCAAGCGCACATGCATTCTACTGAACAACAATAGTTCAGCTACCATGATGGGAAAGAGGCCAAATCGCTTGGATTTTTAAATTAAAAATGGAAGAAAAATAAATTAAAAATATCAGATTTTTAATTTAAAAATCTGCGCCATATAGATTCTCTTACAGCGTAATACACCTGCCTTGTCCACCCGAAAACAATTCTGCTGTCAACGCATTCCAACTTTGTGATGTAGAACCAAGCCACGCAACGAGCTGCTGCATAGCAGCACAAAAAACAGGATGATCATCACATTCCCTCACTTATCCCGCAAAAGCCATCCCCCATCTGGCAAAAAATGCCTAACTTTGCATATAGAAAACTATCATCACGCACATGGAGATATGTATTGTTTCGGGCGCACGCCCCAACTTTATTAAGGTCGCCCCACTGATTCGCCGAATGGACAACCTGCGACAGTCGGGCAGTTCCATCCGCTATTCACTCGTCTATACGGGCTGCAAAAACGACCCAACGCTGGAGGGAACGCTCTTCGATGACCTCAGCATACACCGTCCCGACGTGTACTTGGGTGCGGATTGCGAGAGCCTCAACGAACTTACGGGACAGGTGATGTCGCGTTTCGAGGTCTATCTGCAGCAGTATCCCACCGATGCGGTGGTGGTAGTGGACGATCTTGCCTCGACAATGGCCACTGCCATCGTAACCAAGAAGCAAGGCATCCTGCTGGCGCACATAGCGGCAGGTACACGTTCCTTCGACATCAACATGCCGAAGGAAATCAACCGTCTTGTCATTGACGGACTCTCCGACCTGCTTTTCACCGCAGGCATCAGCAACAACAGCATCGCCAACCGCGAAGGAGCAGAGCTGTCGAAGGTCTACATGGTGGGCAACATTCTCATCGACAACCTCCGCTTCTGCCGGCAACGCTTCGAGGACGCAGGCAAAGATTTGGTGAAGAGCCCCACCTTCCCAACCATCAAGGACGGGAAGTACCTCGTCCTGACGCTCAACCGCAAGCAGCTCCTCGCCAATGAGGAGAAGATGGAGGCGTTGCTGCAAGCCATCGACGCCGAAGCCACAAGCATGGACACCACCGTCATCGCACCGTTGCGAAGCCGTGCACAGGAGACCGTGGCGCAGATAGCCAGCAAAAGAAACCTGAAGGCACTGCGGCTGACCCGCCCACTGGACTATCTGGAGTTCGGATTTCTCACCGCCCACGCCCATGGCATCATCACAGACTCGGGCAATGTGGCCGAGGAAGCCACGTTCAACGGCGTTCCTTGCATCACCCTAAACAGCTACACGGAGCATATTGAGACCGTGAAGGTAGGCACCAATGTGCTCGTGGGCGAGAATCCCGACCTGCTTCGAACAGCACTGGGCGACCTGTTGCAGGACAAATGGAAGAAGGCTGCCATCCCCGAACGATGGGACGGACGGACGGCGGAGCGCATCGTAAGCACCATCATCGACCAGATCCAGAAGCAAGAGGAGGCGTAAGGAAGCGGGCATGCACGGGAATAAGGACAACTACGACTACTTGATTTCGGCCCCCATCCACAGGGTGATACCCGCAATGGCCGTGCCTACTATCGTAAGCATGTTGGTGACCAGCCTGTATAACATCGCCGACACATACTTCGTGGGGCAACTCGACACCGTTTCCACGGCGGCTGTCGGTGTGGTTTTCCCCCTTATGTTTTTCATGCAAGCCTTCGGGTTCTTCTTCGGACACGGCTCTGGCAACTATATCTCACGCGAATTGGGAGCGCGCCGCCACGGCAACGCACACCGCATGGCTGCCGATGGCTTCTTTCTCTCACTCTTCACAGGGGTGTTTCTCATGACTTTGGGCTTTGTCTTTCTTCGCCCACTGGCCTTGTTGCTCGGCTCCACACCCACTATCCTCCCCCTGACAGAGCGGTATCTCTCCATCTCACTGTTAGGCATACCCTTTCTGATGTCGTCGCTGACGCTAAACAACCAGCTTCGATTGCAAGGAAACGCCGCCTTTGCCATGGTGGGAATAGTGACTGGAGCGGTGCTTAACGTCATATTGGATCCCATTTTCATCTTCCTTCTCGACATGAAGGTGCAGGGAGCCGCCTTGGCCACGGTCATCGGACAAGTCACCAGCTTCCTCTTGCTGCTCCGTATGTCCCACCACGAGGGCAACATTGGCATCTATTGGCGCAACTTCGCCCCATCATGGGCGGCGTTGAGAGAGATATTCTACGGTGGAAGTCCCTCGTTGTCGCGACAGGGGCTGCTCTGCATATCGACGACACTGCTCAACCACGCCGCCGGAGCGTGGGGCGACGCTGCCATAGCGGGCATGAGCATCGTGGGAAGAATCAGCATGCTGGTCATGGCTGTGGTCATTGGGTTGGGACAAGGGTTTCAGCCTCTGTGTGGATTCTGCTACGGTGCAAGACATTATGCCAGGCTCAAGCGCGCCTGGTGGTTCACAACGGCTGTGGGAACGGTCTTTCTCCTTGTCGTGTCGGCATTGGGATGGTTGTTCAGCGAGAGCCTTATCACCCTTTTCCGCAACGATCCGGAAGTGGTGAAGGTGGGGGTCGTGGCCCTGAGGTGGCAGATGACGACCATTCCTCTCTGTGGCATCATTATGGCAAGCAACATGCTCACGCAGACTTGCCGAAAACCTTGGCGGGCCAACCTGCTGGCTGCATCGCGCAATGGGCTGTTCTTTATTCCCTGTATCCTGGTCTTTCCCAGCTGGTTGGGACTGACGGGCGTGGAAATTTGCCAAAGTGTGAGCGACCTGCTGGCTTTTTTCACCACAGTTCCCGTCATGATTTACACCTTCCGCGAATTGCGGACGTAGCCCCATTTTCTCATTAACTTCAACAACATCTAAACCTATCATCTTTCCGCCCACCTTACTCCCATGCGCATAGCTTCTCTCACCGTCATTCTCCTTGTATCGATTTGCACCCAGGCGCAGCATGCCGCCTACCACAAACTGTCTGCCCTTGTCCGTGAGGCGGCCACTATAACATGGTCAGAACAGCGTATCCACCAGCAAGACGGCAACGTCAGCCAACGTGAACTGGCGGCCTTCATCCGCACGGAGGGCGACGCCAGTGAACTTTTCCATCGCTTTGGTGTGCGCCAGCTGGCGAGTTTCGGACCATCCCTGCACATCGTCTCCATTCCTTTGCGACACATCGGAGCACTATCGCTCGACAAGCGCGTAGCAAGAATAGAAGCGGGCCGCTCCTGTTCCGTCACGATGGACACCACAAGGCACGTGGTCAACGCATTATCCGCCAACGAAGGCAACCATTTGCCGCAGGCTTTCACGGGCGACGGCGTCGTGGTCGGCGTACAAGACATAGGCTTCGACCTCACACATCCCACGTTCTACTCCCGCGATATGAGCCGCTACCGCATTCAGGCACTGTGGGATCAGCTCTCACCCGACACCATCGGGTCTTCATTCTACGTGGGACGAGACTACCAAGGAGAGGAGGAATTGCTCCAACTGGGCTGTCCCTACGACGGAAACGTACAGACACACGGCACACACACGGCGGGAATAGCGGCTGGAAGCGGATTCGACTCACCCTATGTGGGCATTGCGCCCGACGCAAGTCTCTGTTTAGTGTGCAACGCTACGGGAGATGATGCGGCCATCATAGACTCATCGCTTATCTATCGGTACACAACAGCCACCGATGCGTTGGGGTTCAAGTATATTTTCGACTATGCTGCAAAGGCGGGGAAGCCTTGCGTAATCAATTTTAGTGAAGGTAGCCCAGAGAATGCCCACGAAGAAGACCGTCTGTACTGTGAGATTCTCGACTCCTTGCAAGGCCCCGGACGCATCATTGTGGCCTCGGCGGGCAACAATGGCGATCGACTGACCTACTTTCACAAGCGTCGGGGCGAGGAGCACGCAGGGTTATTCATCGCTGCAAGCTCCCCTTCCGGCACGGCAACGTTGCGCTCCAAAGACCCGTTTGTCATCCGAATCAAAACCTATGCGAACCCCTCCGCACCACTTACTTTCGACTACCGGACGCAAGACGTGCTCTCCGCCACCGACTCGCTGCTTTGCGATACCGTAATGACCGCTTCAGGAAAGCCTATGGGGGTGCTGATTCAAGCCTATCGGTCACTTGATATGGGCGAAGGGGTATTCTATGACGTGACCATACGGCAAGAGCAACGGCTCGGCATACCCAGCACGGCGCTGGAGGTGAGGGGAACGGAGGCTGACGTGGAATTCTATTACAATGGATTGTGGACTTGGAACAGCGAGATGGATCCCACAATGGATGCGGGAGAACAGACCCATAGTGTTCTCATCCCAGCCACGGCCAATCGTGTCATCGGTGTGGGAGCTACGACTTGGCGCACCCAATTCCACAACTATTTGGGCGAGCTACATGTCAGCAAAGGTGGAAAAGGACAGAAAGCTGACTACTCCTCCGTGGGTCCGACGATGGATGGGCGGATGAAACCAGACGTTTGCGCACCTGGCACGAATGTCATCTCTGCCTATAGCTCCTTTTTCATCGCCAATCCCAACAACCAAGGCGCGCCATTGAGCAGCGATGTAGAACATTTCCAGCACAATGGACGCACCTACGCATGGAATGCGAACTCGGGCACATCCATGTCCGCACCTGTTGTGGCCGGCGCCATCGCTCTTTGGCTTCAGGCGCGTCCCACACTCACACCTGAGGAAGCCCTTGAAACTATTGCCGCCACAAGTCATCACCCCAATTCAGACCTTACCTATCCGAACAACCTGTACGGCTACGGAGAAGTGGATGTGTACAAAGGGCTGCTCCATTTGCTCGGTATCGACAAGATTGCGTCGGTCTCACCCACCCCTCTCAATGGTGTGACTATCCGCATTAATGAGGACGGCATCCTATTCTCGTTGGACCATATCCCCTCTCAACCGTTCTCGGTTTGTCTTTATACTACAGCTGGAGTCAAGGTAGGGCAATGGCTTATAGCCACCCATCAACCATCTTACAAGATTCCCTTGCCTCAAGCGAAGGGCGTTTACATCCTACAAGTGGAGGGGAAAAAGCGCGCATCGACGCTCATCCGCATATAGCAAAGAGCCATTAGCGGGAGCTTACCTCCGTCGGTGAAGAACAGAAAACACCAAGAACAGGACAAAATACCTTTTTTTAGGTATTGCTTACATTCCCCGTAAGCTGTACCTTTGCAACCGTATTCAACAATACGACTTGGTAAATGAAATCTTGTTCAAAAAGGAATTATTTCATAATGTTTTTGTAATGGTAAAAGGCTGGCTGTGAAGTCAGCCTTTTAACCCAAATCTAAAGACCGATTTGGGTTAAAAGAAAGTAATCAGTCAAGGCAACTTGCCCTCACACAAAGCCTTTCAGGCTTCCTTGTCCTCGCTCTCGACCTTTTTGCGCGTAGTGCGCTTGCGCTTGGGTTTGGCCTTGTCACCCTTTTCTTTCAATTCGGAATCAACCTTCACGCCAGCCAATTCGGGATCGATAAGGATGCGGCCACAATACTCGCAGACGATAATCTTCTTGTGCATCTTAATGTCAAGCTGACGCTGTGGCGGGATTTTGTTGAAGCAACCTCCGCATGCATCGCGCTGCACATAGACGATACCCAAACCATTTCGTGCGTTCTTGCGGATACGCTTGAATGAGCTTAGCAGTCGCGGTTCTATCTTTGTCTCCAGATCTTTGGCCTTTTCCTTGAGCATGGTCTCCTCCTCACGGGTCTCAGCCAGGATGTCCTCAAGCTCGCTTTTCTTCTCGTCGAGGTCTTCCTGACGCTCACCACGCTCGGCCTTAGCAGACTCCAGGTCGTTAGAACGCGAGGCTATCAGATCCATTGCTTCCTTTATCTTTTTATTGCAAAGCTCCACCTCCAGACGCTCATAGTCGATTTGCTTGCTCAATGCGTCATATTCGCGGTTGTTGCGCACCTCGTTGAGCTGGTTGTTGTAGCGTTCCAAATTGGCCTGCGCCTCCTGTACCTCGCCTTTCTTCTGCGTGATGGCCGACTGAATCTCCTTGATTTCAGCGGCGATTTTCTCTATGCGGGTGTCGAGTCCAGCTATTTCGTCTTCCAAATCCCTTACTTCCAGCGGCAATTCGCCACGCAATGCACGTTTCTCATCGATGGCCGTGAGGGTAGTCTGCAACTCATAAAGCGTCTGCAACTTTTGCTCTACCGACAGTTCTTTTGCTTCTTTTTTTGCCATAAATATTCCTGTATTTTATTTTTCCTTTATATTATTAGAAACCTCAACTCTTCAAAAATAGAGTATCGGGTTTGTATTTGTTTTCGCAATATGACAGGGAACGCCCGCACACTCACGCATGATAACGTCGCGGAAAATCTCTGCGGTGTATTGCTCGCTCTGATAATGGCCGATGACACAGATCTGAATCTGCTGCTCATGGCCAAAGAAATCATGGTATTGCATCTCGCCTGTGATGAAAGCGTCGGCCGAATGGGTGATTGCCTCGGACAACAAAAACGCCCCAGAGCCTCCACACAAAGCAACCGTTTTGATAGGACGGCGTAATAATTGATTCGTCTGGACACATTCTACCCCAAACTTTTCCTTCAGCATTTTCACCAAATCATCGGCCGCAATCGGCTCTGCAAAGCATCCTATGACACCCTCGCCCCCTGCAACGCCATCTATTTCCTGCTGTTGCCCTATGAAGGAGAGCTTTTTAAGTCCCAATTTTTCGGCTATCTTGTAGTTCACTCCTCCTACGGCACTGTCCATATTGGTGTGCATAGACACAATGACGACATTACGTTGAATGGCCTTCAATACCGTCCGCTGTACATAGTCGCCGTCAGAAACACACGAGAGCTTACGGAAAATGAGCGGATGATGGGATACAACCAAATTGCAACCACGCTCAATAGCCTCATCAATAATATCCTCTGTCACGTCAAGACACAACAAAGCCCCTGACACCTCCGCCTCTGTCAGCCCAACTTGCAAGCCAGCATTGTCGAAACCAGCCTGCAAGGGCAGAGGCGCGAATCGTTCAAGGGCAGCAATCACTTCCTTTATTTTCACGCTATAAAAAAGTTTTTCAGTGCAAAATTAGTGCTTTATTTCCTTTCTACCAAAGAAATATCTTCGGTTTTAATCTTTTTTGAGGCAAAGATTATCCCCCGGAATGTTATATTCACCCTTGCTCTAATTGCCAACACATGCTTATTCCTTATGCCTTGGCTCAATCCAAACACACCAAATCTTGCAATGCAAGCCGTTTCTTTTTAATGGAATGAAAACAAAATACAAAAAGCAAAGATAACCTAACGAAATATCAACTTTATTTCGTATCTTTGCCAACGAATGAGAAAAATCTAAAAATTACGTCCATGATTGATTATTTTGCTCAAAATCTTTGGTTGGCTTGGCTACTCGTCAGTCTTCTGTGTCTGTTGCTCGAACTTGCCAACGGTGATTTTTTTATCATCTGCTTTGCTGCCGGAAGTCTTTGCACCTCTATCGCTTCGGCATTCACCGACAGCCTTGTGGCACAGATTATCATCTTTGCAATAGCAACACTACTGAGCATATTCTTCGTCAGGCCCATGGCCTTGCGCTGGTTCCACAGGGGAGAAGACTATCGAGAAAGCAACACTCAAGCCCTCATTGGACGCATAGGACGCGTCACCGAGCCTATAGTTGCCGACGGATATGGCCGCGTGCAGATTGATGGTGACAGCTGGAAAGCTAAGTCTTTGGACGGACACCCCATCAATTTGGGGAAACATGCGCGCGTTATCAGCCTTGATTCTACCATCATCACGGTAGAAGAGGCATAATCAGCAGAAATAGAAATATAATCCATTCAACCTCAAAAACATTTCAATTATGCCCATCACAATCTATGTACTTGCAGCCATTGTCCTTCTGGTCATATTCTTTACCATGAAGGCAGTAGTGATTATCTCGCAAAGTGAGACCAAGGTCATTGAGCGTCTCGGAAAGTATTATGCCACGCTACAGCCAGGTATCAACATCATCATCCCCTTTCTCGACCACCCAAAGGAAATCGTCGCTGTGAAAAACGGACGCTATACCTACACCAACACCATTGACTTGCGAGAGCAGGTCTATGACTTCGCACGACAGAACGTGATCACGAAAGACAACATTCAGATGCAAATCAATGCTTTGCTCTACTTTCAGATTGTAGATCCATTCAAGTCTGTCTACGAAATCAATAACCTACCCAACGCCATCGAGAAGCTGACGCAGACCACACTTCGCAACATTATCGGCGAAATGGAGCTGGACCAGACCCTCACCTCACGCGACACTATCAATACTAAACTGCGTGCGGTACTTGATGATGCCACCAACAAATGGGGAATCAAGGTCAACCGCGTGGAATTGCAAGACATAACGCCTCCTGAAAGTGTGCTGCAGGCCATGGAGAAGCAGATGCAAGCCGAGCGCAACAAGCGTGCCACAATTCTGACAAGTGAAGGAGAAAAGCAAGCAGCCATTCTTCAATCGGAGGGCGAAAAGGCTTCCACAATCAACCGAGCCGAAGCCGACAAGCAGCAAGCTATCCTCATTGCCGAAGGAGAGGCACAAGCACGCATCCGCAAAGCAGAGGCAGAGGCCATCGCCATCAACAAGATTACTGAGGCTGTGGGCAAGAGTACCAACCCCGCCAGCTACCTTATTGCACAGAAATACATCCAAATGCTCTCCGAGATGGCACAAAACAATAATCAAAAGACTATCTTCATGCCCTACGAAGCCACTAATCTCATGGGGGCCATCGGAGGAATCAAGGAGATGTTTAAGTAGGTTGGCGTCTGCAGACAACTGTTTCAAAGCCACCAATATTCTCACATCCTCTTGAAAAGAGGACAGGACAAGCTGGGAAAGTCACCACTTTTCCAGCTTTTCTTTTTGTACATCAACACAGATTTGCTACTTTTGCATTCATGCAAGAAAGCAATCTACGTCTTATTTATCAAAAAGAAAAAAACAAATGAAGAAGATTCAACTGATACTCTTGGCAGTCATTGCCCTAATGATAACCGCATGCGGAACCACTCAAACAGTCCCCCTAACGGGACGAAAGCACCGCATCTGTGTGAGTGACGAGCAACTGTTATCGCTCTCGCAGCAGCAATACACAGCCTACATGAAGAAAGCAAAGAAGTCGACCAACGCAGCCAATACTCAGATGGTGGAACGCGTGGGACGCAATCTATCCCGTGCCGTTGAGTCATACCTCCGCAATAATGGTTTTGCCAGTGAGGTGAAAAACTTTCATTGGGAGTTCAACCTTATCCAAGACCAGCAGGCCAATGCCTTCTGCATGCCTGGAGGAAAGATCGTGGTCTACGAGGGTATTCTTCCTTACACACAAAATGAGGCTTCACTCGCCATCGTATTGGGGCACGAAATTGCCCACGCCGTAGCAAAACATAGCGCAGAACAGATGACTAAACAGCAGAACCAAGGTGTGGCAACAAGCGTGCTCGGTAGTGTGCTTGGAGCTGTAGCTGGACAAGATGCCGGCAACATCGCAAGCCAGATTGCCGGTACAGGATTCTCCCTCCTTAACCTAAAATACAGCCGAAAAGATGAAAGCGAAGCCGACTACATGGGATTAATCTTCGCCGCAATGGCTGGTTATGACCCATCTTGTGCCGTTTCCTTCTGGCAGAGGATGTCCTCAGCATCGGGCAATAAGGCCACACAGGAATGGCTGAGCGACCATCCTTCAGACCAAACACGCATCGCCAACATCAAAGGATGGTTGCCAGAAGCCGAAAAATACTACCAAGCAGCCAAGTCGAAAGGTTCCACTTCGTCTAAATCAAGCACCAGAAAGACTGGCCGAACTTCACACAAAAGCGCAAAGACAAGCACTAACAGAAAAAGAAGATAGAAAACATAAGAGGCAAATGCTCAAAGATTCTTGATCATACTCAGCACCCGTTGCTACCGCAACTGTCCATTACGAGTCATTACGCCTGTCCCCCTTACGCTGACATATTTCGTTTCTTCGGAAAATTACTCAGAGCTTCAACCCCTCTATCGGGTCTGTACGCACTAATGCTGCGGCAAGGTAGGTAACGAGAGAAAAAGGCATCAACAAGACAAAATAGAGACGATAGCCGAGATAATCGGAAAGAATGCCCGACATTGCACTGGAGCAAGTGACACCGATAGCAGCCAGGGCAAAGCAATAAGAATAGAACATCACGGGATGATAACCACGTGAAAGTTGGGCGATATACGCCACAAAAGCCATGATGCCAAAACCAAAGCCGAACTGTTCAAGAAACACGCTGACCGTAATGAGGCCAAGACTGGTTGTCAGCGTGTAGGCCATCAGAACATAGAACACCTTCGGTAAGGTAATGGCCAGCGTCATAGGCCACAGCCAATAACGGAATCCGTGAAGGTGTACACAACGCCCTCCAAGCAGAGTACCTATCAACAAGCCGAAAGCTCCCACCGTTCCTTGCGCAAAAGCCAATTCCTGTGGCGAGAGTCCCAGCCCTCCATTACTGCCGGGATCGGCAAGGAACAGGATGGCTACCCGATAGAAAAATCCTTCGGGAAGAAGAAAGAGCAGAAGAAAAAGTACCTCATAGCGGAAGTAGTGGCGACTCCTCAGTCTATAAAAGTCACGCAACAAGATGGACTTATAGTCAAATCTCTTGCGCACAGGGTGGTCTCCAAGCGGCACGAGGACAATCGCATGATAAGCGGTTATAAGCAGAACAAAGCCTCCCATCACCCCACAGACCATGCTCCATGCCTGAGGTATGCGGCGATGGAGCACCTCCAGATTTCCTCCAAGCATTGCGGGGATACCTAAAGCCAATGCGAAAGCGGCACAAATGGCAATTGCCCGTGCAACGGACAATTGCTGAAGTACTCGCTGCTCAGAGCAAATCATGGAATAACGTCCCACGACTACGTCATGGAAAGCGGCGATCAAGGCCTCTGCGTAAAACAGAATAAGAAAGCTGGGAAGCCACACTTTCATCCGGAGCGCAACCGCCATGCCCATGAAGAGCAATCCCATCAGCAACTCACAAAGTAATATCAACTTGCGACAATCAAGCAATTGCCGAGACAAGCGTCCTAATAGTGGGCAGAAAATAAAAGGAATGAAAGCCAATGAACAACAAAACAGGTTCTGTGCGTTGCTCATTCCCATGCGATTGAGTATGATAGGAAGGAGCGCAAGAATCGTAACATAAGAGACTCCACGCAACAAATAGAGCGTGGGTACCCATGCCCAATGGACTTTCCATGCCTTGTTGGCTGACTCTCTACTTACCAGTTCGTTGCTGTTTGCCATACGCCTTATGTATCGTCCTATTGCTTCTTTTTGCCAAACTCGGGATCGATTTTGATAAAGAGACACACGACGAAAGTGGCCACACAGCACACTATCGTCCACAGGAAGAAGTAAAGATAACCTATTTGTTCCTGCAACCAGCCCGCAAGCATACCTGGCAGCATCATTCCCAAGGCCATAAAACCCGTACAGATGGCATAGTGGGACGTACTGTGTCCTCCTTGCGAGAAATAAATAAGGTAGAGCATATAGGCCGTGAAGCCGAATCCGTAGCCTAATTGCTCTGCAAAGATGCAGCCGTTGACCACCCATGGGGTGCTGTCTTGGGTATAGGCAAGGTAAACATAGACTAAATCAGGCACTGTGATGGCACACACCATCGGCCAAAGCCATCGCTTCAGTCCACCACGTGAGGCAGCAATGCCACCGAGTATGCCACCCAAGGTCAAACCGATGATTCCTACTGTACCATAGGCGAACCCCACTTCGCTGGTGGTAAGGCCAAGACCACCCTTTTCCACGGGGTCAAGTAGAAACGGATTGATCAGTTTCACGAGCTGTGCCTCTGGCAATCGGAAGAGCAACATGAAGAGCAAAGCAGGGACAATGTTCTGTTTCATGAAGAATGAGCGGAAAGTATGAAGGAACTCCCTCACGATACTGCCCACCGCCATGTTGTGGTTGGGACGATCGGACTGTGGCTTCGGCAACACCCAGACGTGGTACAAAGCCGCAAGAAAGAAGAGGATGGAGAGGATTACAAACACTACGGACCACGAAAGGGGAATATTGCCCGTTCGATCCTCTATCAGTCCCGCTATGATGACAAGCAATCCCTGTCCCGCTATGGTGGAAATGCGATAGAATGTGCTACGGATGCCAACAAAGAATGATTGCTCATGACTATTCAGTCCGTGCATATAGAATCCGTCGGCGGCAATGTCGTGAGTGGCCGATGTAAAAGCCACCAACCAGAAAAACGCCAAAGTAATCTGGAAGAAGAACTGAGCGGGGATGAAAAAGGCAATACCGGCAAAGGCGATGGCCAGCATGGCCTGCATAGCAACAATCCACCATCGCTTCGTACAGACAAGATCGACCATCGGACTCCAAAAAGGCTTGACGACCCAAGGCAGATAAAGCCATCCGGTATAGAGAGCTATGTCGGTGTTGGAAACCCCCAGCTTCTTGTAAAGGATGACAGCTATGGTCATGACGGCAACATAGGGCAAGCCCTCCACAAAATAGAGAGAGGGCACCCACGCCCAAGGATTTATGTGCTTTGTGATTTTTTCGGTCATAAACGTTTTTTATTCTGGCGATTCATACAATGTTCTCAACGCCGCTTTCGGGTAATAATGCCGAAGAATAGCCTTGTAGTCATAGCCTTTCTCCCCCATCATGGCCGCACCAATCTGACATAGCCCCACGCCATGCCCCCATCCAGCACCCGACAAACGGAAAGAAACAGGTATTCCATCGTTTCCTTTTCTCATGTCAACGACAAACGCACTGCTCTTTAGATGGGTCTCGCTTAGTGTGCGGCGTATTTCCAACTCCTTCCCAATTACGCACTTTCGCGCTGTTCCGACGATTTCCAAGCGGATGATGCGCCCACTCTTGCCACGCTCCAATGGCTCAAGCGAGATGATTCGGCCAAAGTGAAGTCCCGTTTTTCGCTCAATGAGGTCAGACAGTTCCTCCTGCGTATAGCAGACCGTCCACCGATAGAAGTCGGTCGTCTCCTGGTCATAACTATTCAACACTTGTCTCAATACGTGCTCGTCCTGCGTATTGCAGAAGGCAGGAGGTGTGGAAAGAATCCACCGACGGGCAACATCCTCTTTTGTCAAGTCGGGCAAAGTCTCGGCTTCTTCACTCTCCTGTAAGGTCAAGTCGCGGAAAGCAGAGAGGTAGGGCTTGTCCTGGTCCTGCCAGCAACTCGAGAACAGCTCCGTCACTCCACCGCAACATTTGCTAAAACGGGCATCGCAGATGCCGTTGCCATACCACAACACTTGCCCACAGGTACTCCGTACCGCCTCGCATACATGGTCTGACACGACGCGGGTAATCCCCTGGTAACGCTGACAATGGTCATCTGCGCACACATCAAAACGGATATGGTCGTCGCGATCATACCAACGCACATATTCCGTATCGGTTTTCCACCCGTCATGCTGTGCCTTGGTCTGGCTTTTTCCCTCCATTCGGTGCGCCATCTGGTTGAGCAGCCAACTTCTTGAGACGACGGCATGTGCCCGAAGAAGTGAAAGCGAAGAAGTAGCACGCATCTCACTGGAAATGACGCTGGCCAGATAATGTTCCACAGACAGTTCATTGATTACCAACACCTTATCATCTTCCACCTCCAATCGCAACAGTCCCTCAAAGGTCTGAGCTTCTTTGCGTTCCCAATGAAAGCCAATCCCTATCGTGACTTCGTCTAAGGTGAAAGAGGAAATACTTGAATGGGGAACGAACGTAAGCGCATCATATTGCCGGCCCTGCCAACTCAGCATTCCTTCCGCCATCCTCACGGCCTGACTTCCTGTAGCCAGTGTGCCATCCACCATGAATGTCCCTTGCAGAGAAAACCGTATTTCAGGGGAACTGACAATGCCCACTGCTACCTTTGGCTCGCGCAGACGCTGCAGTACTTTGTCAAAAGCCGTTCGAGAAAGCGACACTTCACCGACGACCTTTTCCAGAAGGGGAGCCGTCACTCGGTCAAAATCCTCCTTTCTGGGGGTAATCACCAGCCCAGCCATGTCCAATGCGCCTGGTGAGATAAGCAGCTTGCTCGCCGTTTCTTCACTATAATAACAGTCGGGACGGTGTTTCCCACGTGGAAAGATGATGGTCACGACCTGCTTTCCATCGCTCCACGCCAGCAGATTGAGCATCGGCTCTGTATCGTCATCATGGCAAGGGAGAGCAGCAAAGACCCTGCGGAAAAGTGCCGCTGACTTTTCCCGCTCATGGGAAAGCAATGCCAGCACGGGAAATGGGTAGCCTTCGATAGTACAGATGCGGTTGTCCTCGTCCAGGCACGTTACCTCTTGCAGTCGCGCAGACCAAGTTTTCCAGTCGTGGAAAAGTGGTACCACGCTCCCATCGCCTCCCTGAAAATGAAGATGATCGGGGGCACTGGCTCCACACTTAGGCCCATTATAGAAAAAAAACGTGCCCGCAAAGTGCTCAGCGAGCTGGTAAAGCGTGGTATATTGGTCAAGAATGGTCTGCGGGCGGTGCTGCTTGGCAACGATGGTGAAATGAACCGGGAGAATGGGAAAAGGATTTACGAGCACATAGAAATCTTTACCAAACGGCAACTCATGCTGTGCTGCAGGGCGATGGGCCTTGCAGAGGAAGCAAGGGCGATGGGCGACGGCAGCCTTGTCGACCTTTGCACCTGTGCTGACCATTCGTGCAGGATTGAATTGCGCGCTAATCACTCCGAAGTCTTTCACCTCCACACGCGCCAGATCGTCAAATCGCGCGGCCACCTCTGGCCAATCTGCCATCTGGTGCTCAAAAAATTGGGTAAGTTTCATGCCTCGTTTTGGTCTGAAGGGTGCATGCGTGCCATGAGTTCGATGGTGCGCAGACGATCCTTATAAAGGTTATTGGCATTGATTTTCTCTATACTCAGCGCATGGTCACTGTTGCCTGCCCATCGACGGCAGAGGTAAATGGGCTCAAAGATGCGCCCTATGCGATACCGTCGACTCACGGCAAGCCCCATGGCATAGTCCTCTCCATAACTGGTATTGGGGAATCCAATGCGCCTTGCAACCGAGGTCAGAAAGGCTCGGGGGGCGCCCAGGCCGTTGATTCGCAAGGCATTGTTAGCCCCGTTGGTCTCCGTCCACTCCCGATGGTCAATGACACCAGGCGGTAGTGTGTTCAACTGGAAGTCACACATGCGGTATGCTCCTACCACCATCGCACACCCCGAGTCTGCACTAAAGGCATCAACGATTCTCTGAAGCGTATGGGTATCGAGGTAAAGGTCGTCACTATCAAGCTGCACGGCATACCTCCCACACCTGTTGTCATTGATAGCCCAGTTCCAACAACCACCGATTCCAAGATCGTTGCGGTCGGGAACGAGATGTACCACCCGCTTGTCTTGCGACGAAAGTTCGTCTAATATGTTGGGAGTGCCGTCCGTGCTGTGGTTATCCACTACAAGAATATTGAACGGAAAGGCTGTTTCCTGCCCCAGAGCCGACTCTACTGCGTCGCGGATGGTCTTCTCCCGGTTGAGTACTGGGATGATGACGGAGGCGGTGACGGGGAAATCGCCCTCCATGAGGTCTGGTTTCAAGTATTCCTCCGAGTGGACAAGGGCACCTGTCTGTCGTAGATAGTCGGTGACAACCCGCTCCATTTCTACCTGAACATCGCGGTTGCGAGGATCCACATAGTCAAACTGCCGCTCGCCGTCAGCTTTCTTCGAATTCTTTTCCACCGTGTATAGGTATTCGTTGAGATGGAAAAGGCGGCCATGGCGGCACAGTTGGAGGCGCAGACTGTACCATGCGGCATACTGCAACCCCTCTCTGAGGGTGCATTGTCTCAACATCTCCGTCCTGACAAGTACCATCGGGCCGAAGTCGAAGTCATCACGGAGTGCGCCTTCCTGGTAGTCTATCACGGGATGTTTGACGCTTTGTCCGTTCTCCTGCTCGTAGAAATCGGCATAGACCATTGCCGCTCCTGTACAATCAGCCACCTGAATCAGCCGCTGCTCCGCACCATAGCCCATGGAAATGGCGTTGTCGGTGAACTGAATCAGCACATATTCTGTCTGCGCTTCACCCACTATCCGCTGTACTTCAACCGTGGAAGGGCGGGAAGTGTGGAGGTTTACGCACGCTATCTTGTTTACTTCCATTTTGCTCCAAACTATATTGTTGCAAAGTTACGGAAAAAACGCTGACGCACCAAGTTCTTTCCATAGTTACTCAATGGCTATTTGGGTTTTGAAGAATACCTTAGCGGGTGGGACGTATGGGTAGAAACTACATTTGACCCAAATTATCTCATTACTGTTTTAGCTCAAAGTGCTCATTAGATTCCGTCCCAGCATTCGGTTTATTTCGTAGATATGGCGATCTAAATGCTGAAATCATAGCGGGCTTTGACTTCAACACTTACGTCAGCAAAATGCTGAAAAACGCTGTGACAAGGGAGCGGAAAGATGGAAAAACTTCTCGTTTTCTGGTAGATTTCAATCTAAAGAACGATTGGGGTTTAACTCATTCTGCCTTTCTTCCCGTCAAATTAATTTACCAATGCATAGCGGAAATAAGGCTGAAAGCACATTGATTTGTAAATCCCTGATAGACAAACACTTATGCGATGCGGCAAAAATCAGCAGGCAATAGGGGCTATATTGCCTTGCAATAGGAACGATATGAGCTGGTAAAAGGAACGGAATTACAGCGCAATACAGGCTATATTGCAAGCCGAAAGAAGACACAACGTAACACATTAACAATCAAGATGTTACAACAACAAAAAGAAAAACGCATCCCAACGCAGAGATTAGCCATTTTCATTGGCGTTGACAAATCTTTTTACGTTATTCTCCTCGCCCACAATCCACAATGCGTCACCCAGCTGAAAGCGGTAGCTTGGCGTGACAGCAGTGAGGGTCTTTTCGCCCTCATCCAGTCCGATGACCATACAATTGTAGTGGTCACGGATGCCGCTCTCGCACAACGTATGGGACAGGAAAGGGCTTCCCGCGCCTATCACCACCTGCTGAAGGCGCATCTCGCGCTTCTCTATCTCCACGTCGTCGGCACACAGCTCAGTCTGCATGGCTTTGGCAAACTGGGCGAGCTGGTCGTCATCACCTATCACCTGCAGCTGATCGCCTGGAAATATGACCGCCCCACCATTGGGTATGTTGATGCGCCGCCGCCCACGAAGGATGCTGCTCACATTGACACCAAACCTTTTGCGAAAGTCAAGCTCTGACAAGCTCTTCCCGGCCCACAGCGAATCTTCTGGCACCTCGCAGAAACTCATGTGGATTTCGCGGTCAAGGAGGCGGTCTTCGTAGAGCGGCCGTTTCCTGCCAAGGGCTTCTGCTTGAATGTCGCGGCTCCTAAGGTTCTGGATGAAAAGCCGCTCCAGGCTTATGCTGCGCTTTTTCAGGCTGCGGGAGAGCACCATCAGGACGATGGCACCAAAAGCGATGGCAATCAGCAATGCATCGGCAAAACGCGTAAGGTAGTTGACGATGTAGAAAACGAAGGCAGCCGCAATCACAACGCGTGCCAATACCGTGAAGATGAGGGGCAAACGGTTGACCCGGCGCTCCGTCCAGAGCTTAGTAAACTCCTCAGAGTGGTTCTTTTTCATCACGATGGAACGCAGGAAAGGCGAAATGAGCAACACCGTAGCGAGCCCGCAAACGGCATTGCCCGCCCAGTGTGTACCGGTAAGTTCCGTGGAAAGTGCGCGGCAAAGGGGCAGGACGAAAGTGAACATCAACACTATCACGGCTATGGACAGGATGCCATAGATTACCGTGTTGGCCAACATCGCCTGGACAAGGTACTTCCAGAGATGGCCAGAGGAGGGGGAGGCGGGAGCACCCGAGCTGGCATGCTCCAGCCGGCGGGTCCACCGTCGGGGCAAATGACGGGCAAGAAGGTTGTAGCACGGCTCCGCAGCACGTATCATGTAAGGTGTGAGGAATGTTGTGATGACGGAGACCGCGACTACAACCGGATAAAGGAAGTCGCCGATAACTCCCAAGGAGAGACCGAGCGACGCTATGATAAAGGCGAACTCACCCACCTGTGCCATGGAGAAACCGCAACGCATGGCGTTTTTTAGACTCTGACCACCAAAAAGGTAACCCATCGTTCCAAAGACGGCTTGCCCAAAAACAATGGCAAGAACCAGGCAGAGTATGGGGAGTGCGTAGCCAACTATGACGTGAGGATCGACCAACATGCCGACAGACACGAAGAAAATGGCACCAAAGAGGTTCTTGACCGGCTCGACAACCCGGATAATCTTGTCGGCTTCCACCGTCTCGGCGAGGATGCTGCCCATCACAAATGCGCCGAAGGCACTGCTGAAGCCCACCTGAGTGGAGACAACAGCCATGAGGCAACAGAGGCCGAGCGAGACAATCAGCAGGGTCTCCGCATTCATCAACCGCCGCACCTTGCGGAGCAACAGCGGGATGAGAAAGATGCCGATAACAAACCACAGGACGAGGAAAAAGCCGATTTTGAGAATGCTTCCCAGAAGCTGCCCGCCATCGGGCGACGACCCATTGGCTATGGTGGAGAGCATGACCATCATCACAATGGCGAGTATATCCTCAAGGATGCAAACGCTCATGACCGTTGAAACGAAGGATTGCTGAAGCAATCCCATGTCGGACAGGGCTTTGTAGATAATCGTAGTCGATGACATGGCGAGCATTCCTCCCAGAAAGATGCAGTCCATGTGATTCCATCCGAAGCCTTTACCCACGATAATTCCCAGGACTATCATGCTGAACACGATGGTACAAGCCGCAATGACAGGACCCATGCCCATCCGCAGAATCTTCTTCACAGAGAAGTCAAGCCCCAAGGAAAACAGCAGAAACACCACTCCGATGTATGCCCACATCTCAACATCGCCCCTATCAACGACGCTCATTGTGTAAGGCATGTGCGGAGAAACGAGGAAGCCTGCGACAATATAACCCAACACAAGTGGTTGCTTGAGCTTTTTGAATAGTAATGTGACGGCTCCTGCCACGACAAGAATCAGTGCCAGATCGCTTACCAGAGAAGGTAAAGAGTTGATAGTTGCCTCGCTTTCTTTGTTAAATATGACGCTATACTGGGGTATGCTGGCACATTTTTAGCTGTGCGAAAGGATGGAAATGCGCACAAGACTCAGTCTTAGGAGTATGAATTCTTAGGCATCAACACGCACAAATCCATATCATAAAGTGAAAAACTACCTATAAGCCCGCGGGAAACCCTAAGATTTCCCGCGCAGCTTGTAGAATCTTCTTAATGCCATTCTACACTGACGAAGCCACCAGTGTTGACCCAATGATGTACCGGCAAGGGGATACTTAATCGTTGTAGCCAGCCGTCAGCTCGCAGATTTTGATGACAACTTGCATGGCCTTTTCCATCACCTGAATGGAAACAAACTCATAAGGACCATGGAAATTGACTCCTCCGGCGAAGATATTGGGACAGGGAAGCCCTCGGAAGCTGAGCTGCGCGCCGTCCGTTCCGCCACGAATCGGCTGTACTTGCGGCTTCACACCCACCGCCTGCATGGCTTTGAGCACGAAGTCGATGACGTGCATGTTCTGCTCTATCTTCTCCTTCATGTTGTAATACTGGTCGCTGATGTTGATTTCAACCACGCCTTCTCCGTATTTTGCGTTCATCTTGGCCACACACTCGGTAAGGAACTTCTTACGCTGCTCGAAATTTAAGCGGTCATGGTCGCGGATGATATAGGCCAACTTGGCCTCCTCGCAGTGCCCTTCGATGGACAAGAGGTGGTAGAACCCTTGATAACCCTCGGTCGTCTCGGGGATGTCGGTAGTAGGAATCATGGCGTTTAGCTCCGTTGCCAAGCGGGCAGCATTGATCATCTTGCCCTTGGCGTAGCCCGTATGAACGCTCACTCCGTGGATGGTTATCTTTGCCGCAGCGGCATTGAAGCACTCATATTCCAACTCGCCGAGGTCGCCTCCGTCCATGGTATAGGCCCAGTCGCATCCAAATTTCTCCACATCAAAGTGATGCGCGCCCCGACCTATCTCTTCATCGGGATTGAATGCCACGCGAATTTTTCCATGCTTTACCTCTGGATGGTCGCGAAGCCAGCACATGGCCTGCACGATTTCGGCTATTCCAGCCTTGTCATCGGCTCCCAACAGCGTGGTGCCGTCGGTGACAATGAGATCTTCCCCCTTATGCTTGAGCAACTCAGGAAACAGCTTCGGAGAAGACACAATGCCCGGGGACAACTCTATGTCTTTGCCATCGTAGTCGCGGACGATGCGTGCCTTGATGTTTGCGCCGCTTGCATCGAGTGCCGTATCGTAATGGGCGATAAAGCCGACGGTGGGAATCTCCTTGTCAGTATTGGCAGGCAAGGTGGCATAGATGTAGCCCATATCGTCCATATCTACGTCTTTCAGCCCCTCGTTCTCCAACTCCTCCTTGAGGTAGCGGGCAAAAATAAGCTGTTTGGGGGTACTGGGCACCGTCTCGGTGTCCTCTGCCGACTGGGTGTCAAACTTGGTGTAGTTGATAAATCGTTCTGCTATTTCCATAAATTCTGGATGATAAGTTTTTGTGTTATTAAATGCTGGGTTGCGTAGGTAGACACAATGGGAAGTGACTCCAAATGGTGTCCGCCCACATTTCTAATAATGCAAAGATACACTTTTTCTACGATATGGCAAGGATGGAGCTGGAAAAAACGTAAAAACAGCCCCCAAACGATCATTAGCCCTAAATCATCGAAAGACAAGTAGTTGGCCGTTTTCCCACCTTTTGTCACTGTTTCTTTCGGCACTTGCTACCAAAAATAGTGTGCAATAATCAGCTATGTCTCCCGCACTTACATAGCAACCCACACAGAATAAACAGTAGCTTGGGACTAAAAGTAATGATCGGTTAGGGCTAACGGCATAACGGGAGATGGAGGAAAGAGAGAAACTGCAAGTATATGGGAAAAAGGAATCATCCTAAACCAACAATCCCCCCACCTCAAAGAGGCAGGGGGCAAGCTATTTCAAGTAATGATGTGCTTATTGAGCAGCGTTCTGGGTCGGTGCGGGAGCAGCGTTTCCAGCACCTTGTGCAGCACCCTTCTGTGCGGGAGCGGCTTGTTTCTGCTGCTGGCTCGCACCGAAGTTGGGCAGATTATTTGGGTTTGACGAGCTGTTCTCAGCCGCACGCTCTACCACACTCTGGTCGGTGTTGGCCGTAGGAGCCACATAAGCGCAGACAATGCTGCAAACCACCATGGCAACAGCAAGTCCCCAAGTGGCCTTCTCGATGAAGTCTGTAGTCTTGCGGACACCGAGCACGCTATTGGAAGAGGAGAAGTTGGATGCCAAGCCACCACCCTTAGATTCTTGAATTAGCACGATGCCAATCATCAGAAGTGAGGCAACCACGATAAGAATCACAAATAATGTGTAAAGTCCCATTTTCTATTTATTTGTCTTTTATTTTTTACTGTTCGTTCAGAATCAATTTTTTGAGAAACCGAATCTGATCTGCAAAGTAACGATTTTTTTTTGGATGCTCCAAATATAATCGCTGAATTATTTCCAATGCCTTTGAATATCTTCCCTGCTTGATATAGATTCGCGCCAAAGTTTCGGTAAAATAACCCGTTCCCTCATTCTCGTCCACCGCCTCGTCGGGTTCGTACTCGGTTTCATCTTGTAGCGATATTTTACCATTTTCCTTATTGATGAAATCGTCAATCAGCTCCTGTCCTTTGAGTTGTGGGGCCTCATCCGTCTCCTTGTCTCCCACTTCCATCAGATAGGCCACATAGTCTATGGTCGCATCTGCGGGCGTAGGCTTGCGATTGGTGGCAGAATCATTTTTCGGTTGCTGCTCTTCCTGGGGAATTTGATGGAGAAATGAGTCGATGAGCGTGGTGGTACGGTCACCCGATGACGCCGCATTTCCTGTTTTCTCCCCTTTCTTTTGGGCCGGCTTCTCGTCCCGCAACTGATAATGGGGGGCTTCTATCAAATCAAAAAGTCGTTTCCGCTCGGTGATGTAAATGGCCGCCCGACGCAGCTCCTCATCAAAGGTCGGATCATGAAGCAGATACAAATTCTTGAGCAACAACAACCTTACGGGCTGGAAATAAGGATAACGTGCGAGTAAACTGCGAAGCTCGTAAAGGGTATCCTTGCCCAGCTCTTCGGGATGATGGGTGAGTGAGGCGATGTTTATGCTCATGAATGACGTCCTATTATGGTTGGCTACTATACAAATAAGGTGCGGGATTACCAGTTGGCGACAGTGGCATTGAATATCTGGTCGGTCAGGTCTTTGACCATCTGTTCTACCAATTCCTGCTGAACATCGTTGAGATTGCGCGTCGTTGGATAAGAGGCCGTAGCCGTAAACTGCCGCTCAAAGTCCTCTGCGTGGTTCACTTTGTTGGTAAACCGCACATTGACTGTTATCGAAAGCTCTGTCTGCGCAGCATAGCCCTCGCTCGAAACCGACTTGTTGCGTTGCTGATACTGCGTGATTTCACCCTCTAACTGCAAATCACCGTCGCGTTTCACCTGCTGTAGTTTGGTGTGATTAGCAAACTGATCCTTCAGCGCATTGTTGAACATCGGACCCATTGGTCCCCAGACATAGGCGGACCGAATGGGGAAGTCGGCAATCTGAATGGTCTTTGTCTTGCTGTAATCTATACTCGCACCATTGAAAGTGTATTTCGGGACGCAAGCTGTCAGCAATGAAAACAATGCCACAATCAGTAGCAAGGGCACGCCATTACGGGCGATGAGTGACAGTTTCGTCTTACTAAAGTTTTTCATTTCACTTGTCTTCAAAGCCATACTCCTTGATTCTACGATAGAGTGTGCGGTCGCTGATACCCAGCTCCTGCGCCGCCTTCTTGCGATTTCCGTTATTTCTCTCCAGCGCCTGAAGTACCATCTGCCGCTGTTTGTCATTCAAGTTGAGACTCTCTTCGAGCTGCTGGGGTTGAGTTTGCTGTAGATCCTCGGCCACAGCCTCCTCCACTATCTTCTCATTTGGGCGAAATTCAACTGTTGTCGCGGCAGGATAAACCTTTTCTCTTCCACTGTCAATATGCCGGAAATGGGCTGTCTCGTCAAGTTCGCGCGATGTCTCCATCATTTTGCGCATATTGTTCATCTCGCGCCGCAAATCGCTCACATTGGTTCGGAGTTCAAAGAGAATCTTATAGAGCATCTCACGCTCATTCTCATAGCTGTGTGCCTCCTGCCCTTTGCTGACAAGAGCCAGCTCTGTGCTCTCTGCATCTTGTGGAATAAAGCGCAGGATCTCGTCCCTGTCGATGATTCTTTTCTCCGAAATGACAGACATTTGTTCCGTGATATTCTTCAACTGTCGGACGTTTCCTGGCCATTTATACTTGAGTACAACTTGCTTAGCCCCCTCATCGAGCGAAATTTTAGGCAACTTATACTTCTCCGCCATCTGCATGGCAAAGAGCCGGAAGAGCAATAAAATATCGTTGCCACGATCGCGGAGTGGTGGCATGTTGATGGGAATCGTATTCAGACGATAGTATAAGTCCTCCCGAAACTTTCCCTCACTGACGGCCTTTCGCATATTGACGTTGGTCGCGGCAACGATGCGCACGTTGGTTTTTCTTATCTCCTGCCCGCCGACACGGATATATTCTCCTGTCTCCAACACACGAAGGAGGCGTGCCTGAGTAGGCATGGGCAACTCGCCAACCTCATCCAGGAAAAGCGTTCCCTTGTTGGCTATGCCGAAATAGCCCTCGCTTTCACCAATAGCCCCCGTGTATGAGCCTTTCTCGTGGCCGAACAACTCACTGTCTATCGTACCTTCGGGAATAGATCCGCAGTTGATGGCAAAATATTTCTCGCGTTTTCGTGGCGAATTATCGTGTATGATGCGTGGAATGACCTCCTTACCCACACCGCTCTCACCAACAATAAGCACCGAGAGATCAGTGGGGGCTACCTGTAATGCCACGTCCAACGCACGGTTGAGCGCGTCGCAGTTGCCCACGACATTGTATCTTTGTTTAATGATTTGTAGTTTACTCGTATCCATTGTCTAACGATATTTTAATTAAAAGCTGTATAATTGGCAGCCTGGTTGTTTCATCGTCAAATGCCAACTTCGGCCAACAGCTATGAGTGGGGAGCTTTCGATGGTACTCCTCCCTGATGGGTGGAGTGGTCAAACTTAATGAGCAACAGTCCAACAGCCGTCCAGATTAATTCTCGGATGCGTACCAGGAGGGCGACAAATATGCCCGCGGTAGCTGTCAATCCCAATCCAGAGACCGACATAAGGAATCCTCCTTCGCGACCACCAAGCTGCAATGGCATGAAAAAAAGCATGTTGGCGAAGAACGTGGTGAATGCAATGATGAGGATGCAATCAACATAATTGACACTCGGATAGAGCACCAAAAGAATGAACATGACCTCCAAAGCCGAGCATATCCGACACGCCAGCTCGAGCAATACCACGGTAACGAACGTGCGAGGGTTCTGATTGTGGAGCGCAGCCACCTGTCTGTCAATGTTGTCGAGCTGCTCTTTATGTCCCTCTATGAACTTCCGTGCCCAATTTTTGATACCAGGAACATGTCCGATCAGCCTCATCCCCCTCACAGCAAGCCCCCGTCGGTAGCCAGCAAGGAAGAACCAGATGCAGAGCACACAGAAAGCGCCCAGCACAGTCAGCATGATGGCCATGAAAGTGTTAACCTTTTGCGTCACGATATAGAGTATTATGCTCAGCAGCCAGAACCAGAAATGACTGAAGATGTGGGTCATCACGTAAAGCAATACCGATGCCGTGGCACGCTCCGCACCTATCTTTGGGGTCAAGACCATGATGCGGTAAGGTTCTCCTCCCATCAGTCCGCCAGGCGTGGCATAGTTGAGTGCAAAGCCTGAGACGGTAATTTTATAGAGCCACCAGAAGCCGACGTGCCTCCTTTGCTGATCGTTCTTCTCCCCATACCGTTCCCCACTACGGATAATCGTGTACCAAGCCGCGGTATTGAACAGGTAGAGAAATACCCAAAGTGCCACAACGGCAAGAAACCAGTAGCCCGCACGCTGCAGTCCTTGCCACACTTCGGTGAAGTGAAGCTGGCTCACCATGACGGCAAGCACGATCAGTCCGAAAACAAAGAATATGTTCTGGTATTTTTTTTTCATCTTCCCAGCTGGATAATCACTGTGCTTTCGACTCGCGCTTCTTGGGAATAGCAAAGCGCACCTTCTCGCTATCGTCCTTTTTCTCCTTATATAATTTGGGCAACGGATGCATTCCTGCCTTGTCAAAGTCTGTTCTATTGCGGAAGATGTCGATAGCCGTGTAGATGGCATTACGCAGTGACTGTGGGTCGGCCTCGCCCTTGCCGCCCAGTCGAAGGGTGTTGGTAAGGTCGGGACTGGTGCAGACTACCGGGAGGTCAATGGTGTAACTGACTCCTGGTTCGGTACAGAGCGCATGGAATGGAATCATGCCTTGATCATAATACATCGCCACTATTGCGTCGAAAAGTGCGTAATCATTACCCGAAAAGAGCGTATCGGCAGCATAAGGACCGAAAACTTGAACGCCATCATTGACCAAATTTTCAATAGCTGGGCGGATGATGTCCTGCTCCTCGCTGCCCAACAGCCCGTTGTCGCCTGCCTTCGGATTGATGGAAAGGAGCGCAATGCGCGGATTGGAGAGCCTGAAGTCACGGCGCAAACTTTCTACGAGCTTGCGGCAAGTCTGCTCAATACTCCCCTGAGTGACACACTCCACCACCTGACGCAAGGGCAGATTGCGTGTAGCCAGCGCAATGCGCAAATCGCCATTGATGAGCAGTGTCTGACCATGTCCGCCCGTCTCAAGATGGTCTTCGATGTATCGACTCTGCCCGCTGAATTGAAACTCGGTGGTATTGTCGATGGGATTGGTGACAAGTACGTCGAATAATCCCTTGCGATAGTCGGCCAAAGCACCGTCAAGCGCTTTGAGGGCGGAGTCGCCCGAAGCCTCACTGGCCACGCCTGGCTCCACTTTCACCTCCTCTTCGTAGGTGGTCAGCAGGTTAACTTCTCCATCAACAGCCTCCTTTGCATCCGCTATGATGGTGAAGTTGGCCTCTATATTGAGCAGATTGCGGTAATAGGCAGCCACCTTGGGCGACCCATAGATGATGGGAGTGCACAACTCCAGCATTTCCTGGGCAGCAAACGCCTTGAATATAAGCTCATATCCGATACCATTAGTATCGCCTTGGGTGATTGCCACCCGTATTTTTTTATTGTTCTCCATATATTATATGATCATTGCAAACGACAGCACGCAACTGCCGCATGATGTTTCTTTTCTCTCTTTCAGGGGCATAGGCGAAGGCAAGAAGTACGATACTACCATGGCGCATTGGCTTGACGGAGGCTACAAACGGGCCGCCCATCGCATCGTTCTCCATATTCCATAGCCCCGTAAGTACATCTAAGCCCTGTTCCTTGCCGCACTTCACGGTTTCCATTACGATTTGCATGGGGCTTGACGGTGTCTCACCATGGATGTTTTGCGACAGGCAACGATTTATTTCCACAACCGCCCCACCCTTCGAGGCGTATGGCACCCGAAACACGCAAAGGCTTCTGAGATTTTCCGCCCCAGTGGTAGCCATCCACAGGAAGTCCTTTGAGGCCTTGCTGGCACGCATCTCCTCGGGGACTATCATCCTCAAACCAAACTGCCGACGCACCTTTTCTTCCATCATTGGATTACCATGTCGCCGTAGAAAGGCGTAAGCATTCTTCTCCTCAAAAGCCACCAAATCACGCAACACCCGCAGAGAATCCTTCACCGAAGCCTCGAGAACGATCTGAGGACGAGCATTGAGGTCAGTGCCAGAGGCATAAGATTTATCCCCGAGGATGACTATGGCACGCGCCAAGAGGGCACTCCCTTTGAACTGGCTGTTGCTCAATCGCCGCACGTCGAAACGTGGTTCGGGCTGTGGAAGCCCGGGCTCGGGTTGCGAAAGGAAGTTAGAAAGCTGTCCGTTCGAATCTCCTACAACCAGCACCTCGCCTACTTTGGCAGAACTGGAAGGCAACCGATGGTGCGTCCTGCGGCAGCCAAAGAGCGCACTAATGATGACACAAGCTGCTATCCACCTACGCATCGGTGCGTTGTCTTTCCCTCACCTGGCCAATTTCCTTACTCGTAGAGAGTAGTCCACAAGCCGCAAAAATATCCTGTCCGCGCGACGCCCGAATGGTTGTATATACGTCATGGTGTGTCAGATAGTCGCGAAAAGCCTCCATGCGTTTCTCATCCGACCCCTGAAGAGGCACGTCGGGAATGCGGTGAAAACGTATCAGGTTCACACGACAATCCAGTCCATCGAGCAAACGGACGATAGCACGTGCGTGAAGGGGCGAATCGTTCAGGCCACCAAACATGATGTACTCGAAAGAAAGCCGACGCTGATGGGTAAAATCATACTCACGAAGCAGGCTCACTATCTCCTCGATACTCATTCCTCGTTCCGCCGGCATGAGTTGTGCACGCTGCTCTGGAATGGGAGAATGAAGACTGATGGCCAAATGACAGCTACTCTCATCAAGAAATCGCTTCAACTTCTTGCGTATGCCAACACTACTGACCGTAATACGCTTTGGAGACCAAGCCCAACCATAGTCGGCCGTAAGGATTTCCGTGGCCCGAAGCACGTTGTCAAGGTTGTCCATCGGTTCCCCCTGCCCCATAAACACAATGTTGGTGAGTGTGTCCACCTCGGGTAAGGCATAGACTTGGTTGAGGATATCAGCTGCTGTAAGGTTGCCCTCGAAGCCCTGCTTGCCGGTCTGACAGAACAGGCAGTTCATCTTGCAACCCACCTGCGACGACACGCAAAGCGTGGCGCGGTCGCCTTCGGGGATATAAACCGTCTCAACAAACTCATGGCGGAGCTTTTCTTTCGACGCTCCGGCATAGACGGGGAACAAGTATTTGATGGTTCCGTCCTTGGAATATTGTGCGTCAATAGGAGCATGACACCCCACGGCATAGCACTCGGCAAGCCGCTCACGATGCTTCTTCGAGATGTTGGTCATTTCGCTGATGTCCTTGACGTGCTGTACATAAAGCCAACGCGCGATTTGTCCGCCCACGTAAGCGGGCATTCCCAACTCACTAACCAGCGCACACAATTCTTCACGCGTCTTGCCCAACAACGGTTTCTTCATTTCTTCTGTCATTTTCTTTCGGCTTCTCGCCGCCTCGAAGCGGCTGATTGCAAAAGTGAATAATACTGCAATAGCTATGAAGTCGAGCGCTTTAAGTGCCCTTTCTCTAATTTCCGGGTGCAGCTTATCTTCTGCAAAGATAATGCAAACGAGCGCAATGAGAGCTGGCTCTCAGATTGCCGAGTGCAGCTTATCTTCTGCAAAGATAATGCAAAAAAACGACAAAGCTGACAATTCGTCCCACTTTTTCGCCTAAATGGCGGATATGCGGAAGCACTAAACCAAAGGATTCGGATTCGATAAAAAGCAAAAGGGAAAGATGCCACAGACAGCTCATGCCCGCTGTGAACGGAAGATGAGGAGTTGGTCAAGCACCACCATAGCCGCCATAGCCTCAACGATGGGCACGGCACGGGGTACGACGCAAGGGTCATGCCGTCCCTTGCCCCTCATAATGGTTCGTTGCCCACCGACATTAACGGTTTCCTGCTCACGCAAAAGCGTTGGGGCAGGCTTAAAAGCCACGCGAAAATAAATATCAGCTCCATTGCTGATGCCACCCTGTATGCCACCGCTATGATTGACAAGGGGCACTATCCGCCCGTCGTCCGTCGTCGTCCAGGGGTCATTGAGCTGGCTTCCAAAAAGTGGAACGCCGTCAAAACCCGAGCCATAATCAAAGCCCTTGACTGCATTGATACTCAACATGGCCGAGGCCAACGTGGCCTGCAACTTGGAAAATTCCGGTTCACCAAGACCAGGAGTGCACCCTTTAACCACACCACTGACCACACCGCCCACCGTATCGCCCATGGAACGGGCATGCCGAATGACCGCAGCCATCCTTTCCGCATACACCAAAGAAGGGCAACGCACAGGATTATTTTCGACAGAAGAAAGGTCGATGGAGTGATGAGCTAAATCCATGGGAAGACGGATGTCGCCCACTTGGGAAGTAAAAGCCTTCACAGAAATACCATAACGGCGCAACACCAGCTTGGCGAGCGCACCACCTACCACCCGCGACAGGGTAATACGGGCAGAGGAGCGGCCACCCCCGCGATAGTCACGGAGGCCATATTTCTGCTGATAGGTGTAGTCGGCATGAGAGGGACGATAAATATCGCGGAGCGATTCGTAGTCGCCGGGGCGTGCATCGGTGTTGGAAACCATAAAGCCGATAGGCGTTCCCGTGGTCTTTCCGTCAAGAATGCCACTCAAGAATTGCACCTTGTCGGCTTCGTCGCGCGCCGTCGAAAGGTCGCTTTGCCCTGGACGGCGACGGTTCAGCTCCTGCTGGATGAACCGCACATCCACATCCACCCCCGAAGGCATGCCATCAACGACACCGCCAATGGCTTTCCCATGGCTCTCGCCAAACGTGGTGAGCGTGAAAAGCGTGCCAAACGTGTTGCGCATCGTCCTTCAGTCGACCGACTGGTTAATGGCAACCACAGCCGCCGTCCTCTCCACAATGACAGCTTCCATTACCTTTTTCGCCCTCTTCATGGCCGCAATTACAACTGTCTTCGCTTCCGCAACCACCACCGCAGTCTCCACAATGGCCGCTGCAATGGTGTTGTTTGCTCTTCTCCACAAAGTCGTTGACTTCCTCGTCCGTAGCCGGGCGGTTTTCAATGATGCGTCCCTTGAAGTGAAGGTCTTTTCCTGCGAGCGGGTGATTCATGTCTACCGTGACGCTATCATCACCCACAGCAACCACAGACCCGTAGTAACGTTGTCCCTTTTCGTCTTCCAAAGGTATAATGGCCCCCTCATACACGTTTTTCTCATCGAAGACTCCATTAGGAGAAAACATCTCCTTGCTGAGCGTGGCGCGTCCCTTAGGGTCGTACTCCCCATAGGCATCTGACTTGGAAAGAACAAAATCGTAGTCGCTGCCTGCCTCAAAATCGGCCAGCCGCTCTTCAAATGTAGGGAGAAGCATGCCCAACCCTGTATAGACGGAGAGGGGACGCTCCTCGGTAATCTGTTCCTTGAGAACTTCTTGACCGTTCTCCTCGATATATAACTGATAAGTTGCAGAAATCAAACGATGTGCCATAGTATTATTATTTTTATATTATGTATATGTCGATAAGTGGGAAGCATTGTGTCAACCCAGCAGTGTCAGCGAGTAAAGATAGACCACAGCGGCGGGCAGAGCCATTAGGGAAGAGTCAAACCGGTCAAGCATTCCGCCATGTCCGGGTATCACGTTGCCGCTGTCCTTGACCCCGAGGGTACGCTTGAACAGACTTTCCACCAAGTCGCCCCACGTGCCAAATACGCAGACCACCAAGCCCAAGCCCATCCACTGCCACTCGTTGAGCAGATGAACATCTGCCCCCCGGTTGATGAACCAGCCGATCAACCCGGCCACAATGAGCACGAGCACACCACCGCCGATACTTCCTTCCCACGTCTTGCCAGGGCTGATGCGTGGAAACAACTTATGCTTGCCCAGCAAAGACCCAGCGCAATACGCACCCGTATCGTTCACCCAAAGCAGCACGAAAACGCTCAAAGGCAACAACATATCCACGGTCAGCATACCACTGGGGGTACTCTGAAACGCCAACACATTGACCATCGACAGCGGAAGTGCGATATACATCTGCCCAAGCATGGTATAAGCCCAGCAATGGATAGGATTCTCATTCTTCAGATATAGTTCGGCGATGAACAGATAGATGATGGAAAGAATGTACGGGATGTATGCACTGAATCCCTCTACGAACCCCATGCGCTGCCCTGCTACCGCGACAAAGAAGTAAACCCCTGCCGCCGTGGAGATGAAACGGTTCACACAGACACCTTCCCGCTCATTGACCAGACCACTATACTCCCACAACGTCATGCCAGTAATGATAGAAAAGAGCACGACCATGTAGTGAGGGCGGGTGAAGCCCAGCACCATGATGGCCACAAAGAGTAGGCCAAACACGGTGCGCTGAATTAGATTCTTTTGTTTTTCGCTCATTACTTATCCTCCTTACCGGCCGCATTGTCGGCCGCAGAGTCTTTGCTGTCCTTGCCAGCCTCCGTCTTCTCATGCTCTTCCTGTGCCTTCCGCACAGCCTCGGGCATGTTCTCGAGCCGCAACTCGTTCTTCTCCTCTTCGTCCATCAGCTCCTGTGTGCGGCTTGTCCATGGCCGCTTGCCGAAGATGCGCTCCACATCCTCGGCCATGACGACCTCCTTCTCCACAAGCAGCTGAGCCAGTTGGGCGTGACCCTCCTTGTGGTGGTCAAGGATTTGCTTTGCACGATCATACTCTTCGTTGACCATCCGCTGCACTTCCTCGTCGATAATGCGCGCGGTGCTCTCGCTGTACGGCTTCTGAAAGCTGTACTCACTGTTGCTATTATAGTAGCACAGATTGGGAAGCCGGTCGCTCATTCCAGCGTAAGCTATCATGCCAAACGCACTTTTGGTGGCCCGTTCGAGGTCGTTCATCGCCCCAGTGGAAATGTGTCCCGTAAAGAGCTGCTCGGCCGCACGGCCTCCAAGGAGTGAGCACATCTCGTCCAGCATCTGCTCCTTGGTAGAGATGGGGCGCTCCTCAGGCATGTACCATGCCGCGCCAAGGGCTTGCCCACGCGGCACGATGGATACCTTGACCAGCGGATTGGCAAACTCGCAGAACCAGCTCACCGTGGCATGGCCTGCCTCATGGATGGCAATGGTGCGCTTCTCCTCGGCGGTCATCACCTTAGTCTTCTTCTCCAAACCACCGATAATGCGGTCCACGGCATCGAGAAAATCCTGATAGCTCACCTCTCTCTTGTCATGACGGGCGGCTATCAGCGCTGCCTCGTTGCACACATTGGCGATGTCGGCACCCGAGAAACCCGGCGTCTGACGCGCAAGCAGGTCTATGTCTATATTCTTGTCCAGCTTGAGCGGCTTCATGTGTACCTGGAAGATGGCCTTGCGCTCAGGCAAATCGGGCAAATCTACATGGATCTGACGGTCGAAACGCCCCGCGCGGAGCAAAGCCTTGTCCAACATATCCACGCGGTTGGTAGCCGCAAGGACAATCACACCAGAGTTGCTGCCGAACCCATCCATCTCCGTGAGCAGCGCGTTGAGCGTGTTCTCGCGCTCATCATTGCCCCCCATGGCTGGATTCTTGGAGCGCGCACGCCCCACAGCATCGATTTCGTCGATGAATATGATGCAGGGAGCTTTCTCCTTGGCCTGTCTGAACACGTCGCGGACACGACTTGCGCCCACGCCGACAAACATTTCGACGAAGTCGGAGCCGCTCATAGAGAAGAATGGCACTCCTGCCTCTCCTGCTACCGCCTTGGCCAGCAACGTTTTTCCAGTACCTGGAGGGCCAATCAACAGCGCACCCTTGGGAATCTTGCCTCCAACGTCGGTATATTTCTTCGGATTCTTGAGAAATTCTACTATCTCCTCGACCTCTTGCTTGGCTCCTTCCTGCCCAGCCACGTCCTTAAAGGTAATCTTTAGGTCGTCTGCTTTTTCGTAAAGCTTGGCCTTCGACTTGCCAACGTTGAAGATGCCGCTGGCACCAGAGCCTCCTCCGCCCATCCTGCGCATCATCCACATCCAGAATCCTATCAATAGAATCCAGGGAAGAAGGCTCATCAGAATGTCGGTAAAGACGCTGCCCTTCTCGTTCTCATAGCTGAACCCGCTTATCTTCTTTGTCTTGACAGCCCCAGAAAGCATGTTCTCCAGATTGTCTATAGAGCCAATCTCCACAGATACATAAGGGTGCTTGCCGGTTTGCTGCACATCAGCCTTGAAGATGTCGCGAATGTGCTCCGGCCGGACATACATCTTGAGCGTGCCTTCGGTCTTGTTGACAACCACATTGGAGGCCCAGCCTTTATTGATATAGTCGACAAACTGGGTATAGCCTTTCTCCACGCTCACCGAAGAGTTGGCCAAACCGCCATCCCTGCCCATCGTGAAGAAGGACACTGCGAGCGCAATGATGACCAAAGCGTATATCCAGTTCATGTTGAACTTGGGCATACGGGGCCCGCCCGACTCGTTGTTATTCTTTTGTTGCTGACTGTTCATTTACTAACTTGGGGTTAAATTCACTTGCTTGTCTATACTCAGTCCAAATCGGGAAGCCGCGTCAACTTCGCATCCTCCCAAAGGTGCTCAAGGTCATAAAACTCTCTGGTCTGGGGAAGAAAGATATGTACCATCACATCGACAAAGTCGATGGCCACCCATTGGGCAGCACCGAGGCCAATACAGCTCACGGGCTTCTCGCCTTCAGCTTCCCTAACATAGTCTCCGACGCTTCCGGCTATGGCCTCTACCTGAGTAGGTGAGTTGCCCTGACAAATAATAAAATAATTGCAAACAGCGCCATCAATCTGTGTCAAGTCGGCAATGACGATGCCGCTGCCCTTTTTATCTTGGATTCCTTTAACGATAGAATCTACTAACTTTTGGGATTTACTCATTCAATATTATTCAATTTGAAATGGAATGCAAAGGTAATCGAATTTGGCAAGACCGCAAAGGAAATAACTATTTTTAGTATATTCCATCGCTTCCACTCCCATGTCCCCTTATTCACAGCCAAAACCCGTGGGCACGACGGATGCAAAGGGACTTTCATAAAACGCCAACAAGGTGGCTCAACTGACCTTTTTTTACAAGACAACCTGTCGCTGTGGAAGGACGAAAAGACTGGTAAACCTCAATCGATCATTAGAGTTCGCCGGAAAGATGGACTACTTTCCGCCGTTGTGTCTATTTCGGTCTAATGACCGATTTGGGTTAAAGACCACGGGACAACATCAATCCTGACATTGTTCCAATAGTCATTGCAAAGTAGACGGGGGAAATTGCATCCCCATGTACAGTTAGTCCAACACTCCCCACCTCCCTCTCTATCCACCCTGCTATCACGTGTAAGCACTCACCTACGCCTTCTGTACCAAACACCATACTTCTTCCGACAACTGAGGAAAGATGCAGTACAAAGACATTACGTAAGACATTGTTTATCAATCGGTTAGAAAGCGCATTGTCTTTTAAGCGCTAAGCCGCATGTTTTTAATTTATTTTTCCTCGATTTTTAAATTAAAAATTCTAAGTTTTTAATTTAAAAATTTCAGTCAATACAGCTATATCACCTTGTGATAGGTGAGCTTTATAAATTGGCTTTGCAAGATTTTGAGTTATTTTTAACCCAAATCGGCCATCAGTTCTTGTCCCATTGTATTGTTTATTTCGTGCAGGTTACTGCCATAAGTTTAGAAAGCAGCGGGCTATGACATAACACTTACAGCAGCAAGATGCCGAAAGAAACTATATCAAGGGGGCCGAAAAATGGAATAATTCCGATTGTTTTGTCGGTTTTCCCCTAATGAAAGCAATCGGGTTTAATCCCCTACTATGGGGCAAAACAGATGAGCTATGTCAAGAATTAAGCCCTATCAAGCAAAATCCTTATTCAAATCAGCAAAAAAATCATTAATTTTGTTGATGATTTTCCCATGGGCAAGGAGCTCAAGGAGAAAGGAGAAGGAGGAACGTATAGGTTGTTTTCAGGAACAAGGGCATTAAACTTTTGGATGTTTCCTGGTAGCGGGGTGCGAATAACCCAGCCCGCGGGGTTTGTGCAATAGTTTTTTTTGCCCATAAAATTTTCAATGATATGACAGAGACAAATGTAAAAAACAAGGCGGAAATAGTCCGACGACCTAAACGTAAGGGCTGGCTCGCACTGACTCCTTTGTTGTTGCTGGCAGCCATCATGGGCGGCATAGGCATCGCTTTCGGTGATTTCTACAAAGTGCCTATGACGGTAGTGTTTCTTGTTGTGAGCGTAGCTTCGTTGTTTACGTTGCGCGGCTACACAGTGGATGAGCGCATCGGCGTTTTCTCACGGGGTGCGGGACAACGCGACCTGTTGCTGATGGTGTGGATATTTGTGCTGGCAGGAGCTTTTGCCAAGTCAGCACAGGCCATGGGGGCGGTCGACGCGACGGTGGACCTGACCCTATTTCTGCTGCCCTCCAATATGCTGCTGGCCGGACTTTTCCTCGCCGCCTGTCTGGTTTCCCTATGTATCGGCACCTCTGTGGGTACTATCGTTGCTTTGGTTCCCGTCGCTGCAGGCATGGCCGAGAAGACCTCCGCACCCGTTGCCTTGATGGTGGCGGCAGTTGTCGGCGGCGCATTCTTCGGCGATAACCTGTCTTTCATTTCCGATACTACGGTTGCCGCAACACGCACACAGAACTGTTCCATGCGCGATAAGTTCCGTACCAACTTTCGCATTGTGCTGCCTGCGGCCATTGTCTGCTTCATCATCTATTTGGTCATTGGAGCACAAGGAAGGTATACCACGCCTGCACAGGTAGCCAACCTGCACCTTTGGCGGGTACTTCCCTACGCCTTCGTGCTCGCATCGGCCATTGCCGGACTCAACGTGCTGCTTTCCTTGGGCGCAGGACTGGTGCTCACGGCCATCGTTGGCGTTGCCGACGGAGGGTTCACCCTGCCCGACTGGCTGCAAAGCATCGCACAGGGAATAAACGGGATGGGCGAGTTAATCCTTATTTCCATGATGGCTGGCGGACTGTTGGCCGTTGTCCGAAAGGCTGGGGGCATCATCTACATGGTGCGGGGCATCACCCGAAGAATCCATAGCCGGAAGGGGGCAGAGGTATGCATTGCCGCACTGGTCTCCGTTACCAACCTCTGCACGGCCAACAATACTGTGGCCATATTGTCCGTGGGACCCATAGCCTACGACCTGTCCATCCGCTACGGGGTGAGCAGGAAGCTGACTGCAAGCCTGCTGGACATTTTCTCCTGCGTTGTGCAGGGCGTAATTCCCTATGGTGCGCAACTGCTCATGGCCAGTGGACTGGCACAAATAAGCCCTCTTGCCATTATTCCATACATCTACTATCAGCCACTGCTCGTCATCGCAGCCTTGCTCAGCATCGCACTGAGCAAGGACAAACGGGCGCAACGAAGTGGAGAATAGCTGCAGAGCCGGCTTCAAGAACGCTTTCAGACGCTTGAAACCGGCCTTGCCTCAGATGCTGTCTTCCTCCACAGGGTCGTCATCTTGCGCAGGGTTATCCGGACTATCTGAATGTCCAAACAACTCTCCTGCCACTCGGTCAATCAGCCCTTCGACGGCATTGTCCACTGCACGGCTGAGGGAATCAGTGATATTCTCTTGTACTTTTCCCCAGACATCCAACTTCAAATGCCTCTTGGCCTCCTGTAAATAATGGTTGGCAAGCTCCTTCAGATATGCCGAGCCGACGGTGAACACGTGCCCGAGCACTCCCACAGAGACCACATGCGACTTGCCATCATATCGAATGCGCCCTATGGAGCAGACGTGATAGTTATCCACTGTAAGTGCGCTGCCGACTACCCTCCCCGCAACTTGGCTGGTAGCGCCACTGGCAAAAGACTTTAGCGCTGCCCCAAAAGGATTGTCGGAAGACACGGAGTCGGACTGGAGCAGGTCGCCCACCGCCCCCGACACGACATTTGAAACTGCCGCTGCATGCTGTTCGGGAGTCGGACAGGTAGCCACCAGCAGCCCCACCAACAAAACCAACGCCACAAGAGCGGCCACCAAACAGCTGCCAAAATGCTTGCGCAAACGGCGGTCGGAAGTCGGTGGAACGGCAGAACCACCACCAGGCTGGGCGGAAGTGTGCGGCGCATAGCCTTGAACCACTTCCTGCGCCTCGCTGACCCGTTCTCCCTCAACAACCGGTTCCTCTGCCTGACGGTTCGTGTATGAGCCAGTTTCGACTGATGGTTGGGGCGGAATGGCATCCGACTGTGAACGGATGATGGGGCGAAGTTCCTCCACCTGCCATGCCGGCTGCCACTGACCACCTTCTGATGCCATTACCAATGTCTCGGCTTCTATGCCGCGCGTTGCCAATTCAGCTACGCTATAAGGGCCGCGCTTTTCGCTACCCGCACTGAGATAGTATTCCATGTCTATTCTTATTTATTCAGAACAATGTAACAATCTATTATGCCTCCTGAAGGCGATGTGTACTTTCGCCACCACAGGCAAAAAATTTTTGATTAACGTGCGAATGTAAACAGAAATAATGAATGTACCAAAATAATGAAGATTATATTTTGCTTTTTTAAGCATATCTTTGTTGCCGGCACATGGTTACGCACCTACTTCGTACCAATGTCTGTGCAGGGCAATGGAAAGGAAACAAAAAAAACGCTTGAAAATTTCAAAAAACACATAGTTCTTGTTTGTCATAAGAGATTTTTTCATTACCTTTGCGAAGCAAAATAATACTGTCAGAAAACAACTTTACCATACAGCTGAAGAATGTTTGAGAACCTAAGCGACCGACTCGAACGGTCATTTAAGATACTAAAAGGTGAGGGAAAAATCACCGAAATCAATGTTGCAGAGACTTTGAAGGATGTGCGTCGTGCGTTGCTCGATGCCGATGTCAACTACAAGGTGGCCAAGAGCTTCACTGATGATGTGAAGCGCAAAGCACTGGGTATGAACGTTTTGACTGCCGTAAAGCCGGGACAACTCATGGTGAAGATTGTCCATGACGAGCTGGCAACACTCATGGGCGGTGACACCGTGGGACTGAAGCTGACCCATAAGCCCGCCATCATTCTCATGAGCGGACTTCAAGGTTCAGGAAAGACGACCTTCAGCGGCAAGCTCGCCAATATGCTCAAACTGAAAGAGCATCGCAAGCCGTTGCTGGTGGGATGTGACGTGTACCGCCCCGCAGCCATTGAACAGTTGCGCGTGGTAGGAAATCAGATTGGCGTTCCGGTGTATGCAGAGGACGATAACAAAAATGTCAACGAGATAGCTGACCATGCCATCCAAGAGGCCAAGGCCAAAGGATACGACACCATTATCATAGATACTGCCGGACGCCTGGCAGTAGATGAGCAGATGATGGCTGAGATAGAGAGCCTGAAGAATCATGTCCAGCCGGACGAGACGCTGTTCGTCGTCGACTCTATGACGGGACAGGATGCCGTCAATACGGCTAAGACATTCAACGACCGACTCAACTACGACGGTGTGGTGCTGACTAAACTTGATGGCGACACCCGTGGCGGTGCAGCACTGAGCATCCGCACAGTGGTGACCAAGCCTATCAAGTTCATCGGTACGGGCGAAAAAATGGAAGCCATTGACCAGTTTCACCCCACACGTATGGCCGACCGCATTCTTGGAATGGGCGACGTGGTGTCGCTGGTGGAGCGTGCCCAGGAGCAGTTTGACGTGGAAGAGGCCAAGAGGCTGGAGAAGAAAATTCGCAAAAACCAATTCGACTTCAACGACTTCTATAACCAAATTCAACAGATTAAGAAGATGGGCAACATCAAGGAGCTGGCCAGTATGATTCCGGGAGTGGCCAAGGCCATCCGTGATGTTGACATTGACGACAATGCCTTCAAGGGCATCGAGGCCATCATCCAGAGCATGACGCCACAGGAACGTACCCACCCCGAAGTGCTCAACACGTCACGTCGCCGCCGCATTGCGTCAGGATCGGGCACAAACATACAAGAAGTGAACAAGCTCATCAAGCAGTTTGACCAAACAAGAAAGATGATGAAAATGGTCACTGGTGCCAACATGAAAGGCATGATGGGACGAATGAAGAACATGAAGGGTGCGGGACTGCCCCCTCTAAGGTAGCCCTATAAATTATGGTACGGGTGCGTTCATATTTATAATAGAGTATTCGACGCACCCCAACCAACTAAAAACCCAAAGCAAAACTCCTATCCCACCAAAAAGGAGGGATGACAAAGGGGAGAAATAAACATGGGCGCAAAAGCCATGCGAAGTCACCATGCACGATGGAAATCAAATGGAGGACGCGCCCCCAACTAACATACCTAACCATTATGGAACTGATTGACGGAAAAGCTACGGCAAAAGCCATTAAGGCTGAGATTGCCGAAGAAGTGAACAAGATTGTTGCCAGCGGTGGCAAACGTCCTCATCTGGCCGCTGTACTCGTAGGACACGACGGCGGTTCCGAGACGTATGTGAAGAACAAGGTTATCTCGTGCGAGCAGTGCGGGTTCACCTCCACACTCATCCGCTACGAGGATGACGTGACTGAGGAGGAGCTTCTTGCTTGCGTTGACCGCCTAAACAAAGAGAAGGATATCGATGGATTCATCGTCCAACTGCCGCTTCCGAAGCACATTGACGAGCAGAAGGTCATCATGGCCATCGACTATCGTAAGGACGTGGACGGCTTCCACCCCATCAATGTGGGTCGTATGGACATTGGACTGCCTTGCTTCATCTCCGCAACTCCGCTGGGCATCATGACCCTTCTCAAACGTTACAACATTCCGACTTCTGGGAAAAAGTGCGTCATACTGGGACGCAGCAACATTGTCGGCAAGCCAATGGCCTCGCTGATGATGCAGAAGTGCTATGGCGACGCCACGGTGACGGTATGCCACTCCCGCTCGGCCACACTGAAAGAGGAGTGCCGTGAGGCCGACATTATCATCGCCGCAATTGGCCGTCCGGAGTTTGTCACGGCCGATATGGTGAAAGAAGGCGCCGTGGTCATTGACGTTGGCACCACCCGCGTGCCTGATGCTACCCGCAAGAGCGGCTTCCGGCTGTGCGGAGACGTAAAATTTGACGAGGTGGCTCCTAAGTGTTCATACATCACACCAGTACCAGGTGGCGTGGGTCCTATGACCATCTGCTCGCTGATGAAGAACACATTGGCTGCCGGAAAAAAAGAGTATTACAAGTAATGAAAGACATGACTGCTGAAGAATGGTATCAGAAAGGAAACGAGCATCGTAAGCGTGCCGATTGGAAACATGCCATCGACTGCTATCTGGAAGCCATCGAGCTTGACCCAGAGTCGCCGGCTGTGGAGGCCAAACTGATGATTGACGAGATTCTGAACTTCTATCATAAAGACGCATATAATCCCTAATAAAGGCCGACCGGGCGGAGAAGGCTCTGTCCCCATCGACTTAACTAAAAAAAATCAATTCAATATGAGCAAGATTAAAGGTGCGATTGTGGTCGACACCGAGCGCTGCAAGGGTTGCCAACTATGCATCGTTGCATGCCCGAAGGGTGTGATCCAACTGGCACAGAAGAAAGTCAACGTTCACGGCTATCCTTATGCGGAGCCTGTTTTCGCCGACAAATGTATTGGCTGCGCATCATGCGGCATCGTTTGCCCAGATGGGTGTATTACTGTTTATAAGAAAAAAGTGGAGGAATAAGGAATGGCTGAGAAAGAAGTAAAATTGATGAAGGGTAACGAGGCTATCGCACACGCGCTGATTCGCTGCGGTGCCGACGCCTTCTTCGGATACCCTATCACCCCGCAAACAGAGATTATCGAGACCCTCTCCGCCCTGAAGCCTTGGGAGACCACGGGCATGGTGGTCGTCCAGGCCGAGAGCGAGGTGGCCTCTATCAATATGGTCTATGGTGGTGCTGGTGCTGGTAAGCGTTGCGTCACCACCTCATCATCACCCGGTGTGTCGCTGATGCAGGAGGGCATCTCCTACATGGCAGGTGCCGAAATTCCTGGCGTCATCGTCAATGTGCAGCGTGGCGGTCCTGGACTGGGTACGATTCAGCCCTCACAGTCGGACTATTTCCAGTCGACAAAGGGCGGTGGCAATGGTGACTACTATATCATCGTGCTCGCCCCTAACTCCGTTCAAGAAATGGCAGACTTCGTTGATCTCTCCTTTGAACTGGCTTTTAAGTATCGCTGCCCGGCCATGATTCTCTCCGATGGTGTCATCGGTCAGATGATGGAGAAGGTCATTCTTCCCGAGGCAAAGCCGCGTCTGTCCGACGAAGAGGTGAAAAAGCGCTATCCGTGGGCCACTTTCGGCCGCACGCCCGACCGCAAGCCGAACATTATGACCTCCCTTGAGCTGAAGCCTGAGGTGATGGAGGAGCGCAACCTTGCCCTTCAAGCCAAATATGACAAGATTCGTGAGAATGAGGTTCGCTTCGAAACACAACAGTGTGAGGACGCCGACTACCTCATTGTCAGCTTTGGTTCTGCCGCCCGCATCGGTGAAAAGGCCATGGAGTTGGCCCGTGAAGAGGGGCTGAAGGTAGGACTTTTCCGCCCAATTACCCTTTGGCCGTTCCCAACAAAGCAGATAAAGGAGCTTGCAAAGAACAAGAAAGGAATTCTCGTGAGCGAATTCAACGCCGGCCAAATGGTCGAGGACGTTCGCTTGGCCGTCAATGGCGCCATACCCGTAGAGCACTTTGGTCGTCTGGGCGGTATTGTTCCTTCCCCCGAGGAGATCGTTGACGCACTGAAAAAGGAGTTGGTAAAATAGTCGAATCAAATGGATAACCGGCTCTTAACCGGCTTTCCGCTAAAAAGAAGAATCAAATGGCAAACGACATTATCGCACCAGAGAATCTGGTATATAAGAAACCAAAGCTGATGAACAACGTCCCGATGCACTACTGTCCGGGATGTTCTCACGGCGTAGTCCACAAACTTGTGGCTGAGGTCATCGAGGAAATGGGCATGGAAGACAAGGCTGTCGGCGTCTGTCCGGTAGGTTGCTCCGTGTTTGCATACCGCTATCTTGACATCGACTGGTCTGAGGCAGCACATGGCCGTGCTCCTGCGGTGGGCACAGCTATCAAGCGTGTGTGGCCCGACCGACTCGTATTTACCTATCAAGGCGACGGCGACATGGCCTGCATTGGTAGTGCAGAGACGCTGCACGCCCTAAACCGTGGCGAGCATATCACCATGATTTTCATCAACAATGCCATCTACGGCATGACAGGAGGTCAGATGGCGCCCACCACCTTGATTGGTCAGAAGACCGTAACGTGCCCCTATGGCCGCGATCCGAAGATTCACGGATGGAACCTTAACATCACAGAACTGGCCAGTCACCTCAAGGGAACCCGCTATGTCACGCGCCAAAGCGTCGACACCGTGGCCGCCATCCGCCAGGCAAAGAAGGCCATCCGCAAGGCATTCGAGGCCAACATGGCTGGCAAGGGCAGTTGCCTTATAGAGATTGTCGCCACCTGCAACACGGGATGGAAGCTCTCCCCGGTCAAAGCCAACGAGTGGATGCGCGAAAATATGTTCAAGGAGTACGTCAAGGGCGACATGAAGGACACCCTCGACCAGGAGATTCCCGGACTCTAATCACACCATTCCTTCTCTTCAATAAAAGAAACAGCAACATGAAAACAGAAATCATAATCAGCGGTTTCGGAGGACAGGGTTGTCTCTCCATGGGAAAGATTCTGGCTTACTCCGGACTGATGGAAAATAAAGAGGTAACGTGGATGCCCGCCTACGGGCCAGAGCAGCGCGGCGGTACGGCCAGCGTCACCGTCATTGTGAGCGATGAGCGCATCTCCTCCCCTATTCTCAGCAAGTACGATGTGGCCATCGTGCTCAACCAACCTTCCCTCGACAAGTTTGAGCCAAAGGTAAAACCCGGTGGTATCCTCATCTATGATGGCAACGGAATCATCAATCCTCCGACACGGAAAGACATCACCGTCTACGAGGTTAACGCCACTGACAAGGCCGCAGAGATGAAAAACTCCAAGGTGTTCAACATGATTGTATTGGGAGGTTTGCTTAAAGTCTGCCCAGTGGTGAGCACCGAGGGACTCAACAAGGCTCTCTTCAAGTCACTTCCCGAGCGTCACCACAATCTCATTCCGCTCAACATGGAGGCAGTGAACGAGGGAATGAAGATTATCGAGAAGAAGGAAGTTTAATCCGATACTCGACTAACGAGAGCGGTCCTAAGCAACAGGAAGAATAACTGTCCAACCAAATTTCAGCACTACAGGACTGTTCGCACAAACATACAGGAAAAGGGAAGCATCTTTGTAAAGACACTTCCCTCTTCTTATGTCAATAAATCATTTTCATTTAGCCTGACCTTGCCTTTAGGGCGAAGCTTTTCCCAAAGGACCTAAGTGGTCAATATGCAAGCTGAAGGATGGATAGTGCTGGCTAAAACATGAAGAGCGCATGACGTTTTGGTGCCATGAGCACAGGGAAAACAAGCAAAAAGGCAAATCCTGATTAAAAGCCTGACCCTTTGTTTCAGCTTTTGAGAATCTGACTATGCTGGAAATAAACAATATGTAAAACGCAAATAGTAGAAAAGAACGAAATTGTTCGGTTATTCCCCTTTTGTAGTAGGTTTTTCCCTATTCATACTTATCAAAATCCTTTTTGCTCCCAAATATTTGTGCATATCGTTTTTTTTTCTTTACTTTGCACACGTAAAGATTGAGAGAATAACTTTCATAGCAGTAATAAATAATTAAAAATTTAGAGAGACATGAAAAAGTTAGTTTTAATGATGGCCTCTGCGCTCTTCGCAGTATCGGCATCAGCACAGACTGTGCAGGAAAGCAAGACTTTCGACAATTTCTATGTCGGCATCAACGGTGGTCTTTCAACCAAGACCACAGGTCATAGCTGGCTTAGTGGTTTGAACCCCAACGCAAGCCTCCGCATTGGACGTTGGTTCACCCCGGTCTTTGGTTTGGCCGCTGAGGGAACCGCATATTTCAACTCCAAGGCATGGGTTCCCGAGCCTGTACGCAAGCCGCACACGGTTGTTACCTACAGCAATGTAAGCCTTCTCGGAACCATCAACATTAGCAACTGGGTAGCTGGCTACAAGGGCGAGCCGCGTCCCTTCGAGGTTATTGCCTTGGCAGGCCTCGGATGGGGTCACGCCTATGGCCCTGGCGACTCCTATCTGGAGAACAACGACCAGCTCACCTCTAAGCTGGGTATCGACTTCACCTACAACTTCGGCTCAAAGAAGGAGTGGCAGCTCTACCTCGAGCCGTCTATCAACTACGCTGTCGCTGGCACACACAAGGCAGGTTTCGATGATGACACGGAGTACAACCTCAACCGCAGCGCCGTGCAGCTGAACCTTGGTATCAACTACAAGTTCGGTAACAGCAATGGTACGCACAACTTCGTTATCGTTCAGCCTCGCGACCAAGCCGAGATCGACGCACTCAACGCCCAGATCAACGAGCTTCGCAACCGTAAGCCCGAGGTGGTCGAGAAGATTGTCGAGAAGCGCGTGGAAGTTCCTGCTGCAACTAAGACCGTTAGCGTCTCCGACCTTATCTTCGTCACCTTCGCACAGGGCAAGGCTAACCTTACCAACGATGCCAAGAAGGCGCTCAACACTGTCAAGGAGGGTGCTCACGTACAGGTTGTTGGTACTGCATCTCCTGAGGGTTCAAAGCAGGTTAACGACCGTCTGTCTCAGGCTCGTGCCGATGTTGTCGCCAAGTATCTCAAGGATCGTGGTGTAATCATCGACGAGGCTACCGGCAAGGGCGTGCAGGGTACAACCTCTAACCGCCTGGCCATCGTTTACGTTAAGTAAGCAACAGCTAATTTCATCCAAGGGTATACCCCCTGATTAATGTCATATTGAGTCCCCTGTGCGCTCCATGCACTGGGGATTCTTTGTTTGCCACCCTACCCTAAAGCCAGTCCTGCAGGATCTCATCTTAGGTTGACATCATTGTTTTCTATGTATCAAGCAGGGAGATTCCACTCCTGAAGCATCTCTACTTTTGTTTTTTTCTCCGTTCTTCGTTAGCATTAAAGCCGAAAGGAGGAAAGAATATTCACCAAAACCAAATCGGCCATAAGGCCGAAATCGACAGAAGAACAAGAAGTATTACATCTTTCTGCCCCAGATACCACGATGACAATCACGCGGTTTGGGCAGTCCATCCTATTCTCATGACATATCGTCAAGCAACCACCCACACGCTGTAGCTGTACTTTTACAACCACATGAAGCAGCCCGTTTGGGAAAAATAATGTAATTTTGTGCCCATGAAGCAATTATTGACCATCCTCGGCCCCACGGCAAGCGGCAAAACTACACTCGCGACCAGGCTTGCTTATGAGCTAAAGGGTGAGATTATCTCCGCCGACAGCCGCCAAGTATATAAGGGAATGACCATCGGCACGGGTAAAGACCTTGACGACTACATTGTGGAAGGCACACCTATCCCCTACCACTTGATTGACATCTGCGAACCGGGGACGAAATACAACCTCTTTGAGTACCAGCGCGACTTTCTCAACGCCTACGAAAACATCGTCCGTCGAAACCGCCAGCCTGTGCTTTGCGGTGGCACGGGGCTCTACATCGAAGCCGTGCTACGGGGCTACCAGCTTTCGCCTGTACCACAGAACCGCGAGCTAAGGAGTACACTGGAGGGCAAAAGTCTGGAAGAGCTGACTACCATCCTACAAGAGTTGAAGGCCAAAAACCACTCCACGATGCACAACCGCACGGACATTGACTCCCCACAACGCGCCATCCGCGCAATAGAGATAGAGGAGTATAACCTCCACACACCCACCGAGAACCGCCAAGTGCCCCCCATACCATCCACCATCATTGGCACATGGGTGGACAGAGAGACGCGCCGGGCACGCATCACCCAGCGACTGAAGCTGCGGATCGAAGAGGGCATGGTCGATGAGGTGAGGCATCTGCTGCAAACTGTGACGCCCGAAGACTTGATGTATTATGGCTTAGAGTACAAATTTGTCACCGAATATGTGCTTGGCCGTACCTCCTACCAGGAGATGTTCAGCCGCCTCGAGACAGCCATCCATCAGTTTGCCAAGCGGCAAATGACCTGGTTTCGTGGAATGGAGCGGCGCGGACTCACCATCCATTGGGTAGATACCCGCCTTCCTATGCCCGAGCAAATAGCCCAAGTACGCCGCACAATGGCCGAGACGTAAGAGACAAATTGACAGAGATCATTCTGCTTTCCTTGCCTATGTCTGACGTCACCTGGACTTTTCCCCGTAAAAACAACCATGTAAAGCCATACCGTAAAGCTCTTCCTGCGGTGTGAAGAGGTTCTGTAAAAGAGGAAAAATAACACAAAGCTATTCAGTAAAACTACAAGAAAAGTGTAAAGTAAATTCAGTCAAAGTCACGATGAAAACAGGGTGCCACACGATTCAGCCCCTTTCGCATCACAATAGAGCCTATATTGTGATGCGAAAGGGGCTGAATTGCAATGCGAAAGGGGCTCTTTTACAAGCTGCCTGCAACCTGCAAAAACTTCTCTTCTGACTACCTTGAACGCAAAAACGCCCTCGACAGCATCTCAATGGACGTGGCGTGACTATAAGACCCTGCCGAAGACAACTGAACTATGCAGCCTATTTGCCAAACAACTTTTCACAATCAGTGATGAAGTGGAGGTAAGTCTGCCGCATCACCTCCACCTTGTCCTTGTATTCGCTTTGTCCCTCGGCCCACTCCAGTGGCGGATACCAGTTCACATCATCACGCTTCTTGGCCACTTTCAAGGTGCATCCACTGAACAGGTCGGCGGGAAGGCCGTAGTCGTGGAAGCCGCCACTGAGCATAGGAAACTTGCTTGGCGTGTGTTTCATGAGCGATTTGTCTTGTCCTGCCACCCATCCCTTGCTGGAAGAAAACACCTGAAGGTTGCCCAGGGTACACTCACCAGTCTTGTCATTGACCTGGAGCATCTCTATACGGTAGCGGCGCGGGATAACCTTACCCGATTCAAAACCATCCATCATGAGCATCAAGTTGAACCATACGTTGGCCAACGGATTATTGGTCACGACGCGCAGGTCGTGGTACATGATTGAGCCGGCATCGGCTACGAGATACCTTTTATCGCCCTCGCGCTGAAACCCTACGATCTTCATGGGAGGACAGAAGATGTTCACCGCAAGGGATCCGCCTGTATGTCTCACCTTTGGATCCATCATCAAGGCAATGTAGCCATAGGTGTGGTCGCCGAATGGACTGCTGATATCCTTGTCCTTACTCATCGTGGCGTAGAGGGTAACGTCAATAGGGTTATCATCCAACAACTTCATCCGCACATTGCCCTGATAGGAGTTGGTGAAATCCACTGTTTCTATGTCCGGTTTCTGGAGGAAGGTAACGGTGGCCGTGACATCGTCTGTGACGTCAAACGGCTCCGTACCCACCTCGCGAGTACCAACTTTCACGCTGGTGACCGCCCAGTCCTTGGCCGGCAATGCCTTGATGGACACTTGGTCACCATACTTGATAGCCGATTTACCCACCACGCTGGCCGTACCTCCCTCGGGAGGATTGCACACCACGCTTACCTTGTAGGTGGGGGAAGTGCGCTTGGTCGGCCCCTTGGTTTTTTTGGTGGTCGGAGGACAATCCACAATTACCTTACCATCGTCGAAATCGGGCGACTTAATGAATCCCTTCAAGTCGTCCGCCGTGAAGCACTTTTGGCCGAAGAGCCAAGCTATCTCCCCGGTATATTTGATTAGGGCGAGGTAGCGTTGGTCGCCAACGTAGATGTCGGATGCCACAATATAGCCGTCCTTGCCTGGCTGGCTGAAGCCCCTAATGTGGTCTGATGAGCCAGGATGGTCCATCTCATTGAGCACCAGTCGCCCCCGACTGTCGATAATAGCCGATTTGGAGTGAATAGTATAGAGACCGAAAGGCTCAAAGGGCTGCTTCTGCCACAGCTCATCAGCAAGAATCTTGTGTACGTCAGTGCCGGAAGTAGGATAGCTGTCGGTGACATTAAAGTTGGAGTCGACGGCAAAGACACGGCTACAAGTATTGTTGATGCCGCGCACCAGCGCATGACCATCGAAGAAAGACGTGCCCCCATACGACTCAGCCAATGCCTTGCCATGGAGGTCATAATAAGTAGTTTTTGGCTCAGTGCCATCGGTGTACACATAGTATTTCCCGTCGCACACATCGCCTATCAAGTACGTATTACTGAGGTCTGCCCTCATGGGAACGCTGCTAAGGGTCACCACCACCTTTCCGCTCTTGTCTATTAGGGTCGCTGTACAGGTTCCCCCGCTGCCATTGTTCTTGAAAGTCCAGGCGTATCCTTCGCTGAAGTCACGCACTTGGTCCCACTGGGGCTGCAATACCACCTGACAGTTGGCGTCCATATACCCCCACTTATGACCTCTCACCTCGAACGCACGCATCCCACACCGCATCGCTCGGGTCTTTCCTTCGCTGCCATATCCAAACACGAGGTTGCTTGGCGAGGGCACCTTCTCACCCCGAGTGTTGATGAAAAAGTTGCCAAGTTCCCTATATCCCTGCTTTTGGATCACGCCAGCGAGTCCGTCTACAAAGTTGGACTGTGGCTCCCACGAGGGGTCAAGGTCTGTCACAGAGCCATCCTTGTACAGTATGGAATAGTACTCCTTGCCGAAATTGTTCTTCTTTACCGCTTTGGCAATCAACGCACCATGGTCAAACTGCATGGGAAAACTGTTGTATGAGCCGAGGGGTTTCCAGTCGGGACCGAACAGATATTCCCCGTCAATAGACCACACCTTGAGGCAGTTGTTGTCAAGTATGCAGAACATTCCCTCGCTTACATTGTACAGACGACTCGAATAGGCATCGGACAAGACCCCATAGTGGGTGTCGTTAGTGAGATAGGGCATAGCAAATACTTGCTCTCCTTTGAGGTCGTTTTCCTTGGTGTCCGTGACGAACTCTGTGAAGGTTTTCGGTGGTTGAGCCAAGGACATCTGTGGACTCAAGGCAAAGAAGATGGCCACAGCCACTGCAATGAGATGTGGCTTACCTGTAATTTTTAGGTTTCTACTTTTCATTATCATTCCAATTAAAATAATTTATTCCAGATAAAATTGATGAGTTATCGGCGGAGTAAAACTTGACTATACAGGCATGAACCACTTAGGAAGCGATTGTACTAATAGTAGGGCGTAACAAGACTTACTATTATTGCCGAGTGCAGCTTAACTGTTGCAAAGATAATGCAAACGAGCGCAATGAGAGCTTGCTCTCTGATTGCCGAGTGCAGCTTATCTTATGCAAAGATAATACAATTTTCTAAATAATCGTTCAATTATAAAATATTTTTCATTATATTGGTTTGATTATGTAGTTTTTCAAGAGTTAGGGTAAGGATGAGCATAATGGGCTTACCATTTTGCGTGAGAAAGGAGAATTTCAGGACTGTATCATCGGGAAAAAACTATCGACTACCAATGGCATGATGGCTCATACCATCATCTTGAGCCTTGGAATTGTGCAAAAACAGGGGCATGGTTTTACAAAGTACCAAGGCGTTCTCCCATGGGTTATGCTTCCTAAGATGCAACTACGGACACCTATTTTCTGCATGGGGGACATCCATCTGCAGGATTGACGAACCGATAAAACAAAAAAGTGGAGGACATTCCACTTAAAGAACATCTTCCACTTCTTCTATATTTGGGTTTATATTGCAGGGGCAATGCTCCTGCTTCTAAGGTCTATTTTACATCATTCCGCCCATGCCCGGCTGTGCAGCAGGCATCGCCGGCTCCTTCTCGGGTTTGTCAACGATGAGGCATTCAGTGGTGAGGAACATTCCAGCAATAGACGCTGCGTTCTCCAAAGCTACGCGGGCCACCTTGGCCGGGTCGATGACACCAGCTGTGCGGAGATCCTCATAAGTATCTCTGCGGGCATTGTAACCGAAGTCACCCTCGCCCTCACGGACCTTATTGACCACTACAGCACCCTCGCCACCAGCATTGGCGACAATCTGACGCAGCGGCTCCTCAATGGCACGGCAGACAATGTTGATACCTGTCTGCTCGTCGGCATTCTCACCCTTCAAGTCAGCAAGTACCTTCTGGGCACGGATGTAGGTGGTGCCACCACCCACGACGACACCTTCCTCAGCAGCGGCACGCGTTGCACAGAGTGCGTCATCGACACGGTCTTTCTTCTCCTTCATCTCCACTTCGGAGTTGGCACCGACATAGAGTACAGCTACACCGCCAGACAACTTGGCCAGACGCTCCTGAAGCTTCTCCTTATCGTAGCTGCTCTTTGTGTTGGCAATTTCGTTCTTAATCTGTGCCACACGCTCCTTGATGTTCTCTTTCGTGCCTGCACCATCGACAATCGTAGTGTTGTCCTTCGTCACGGTGACCTTCTTGGCAGAGCCGAGCTCCTCAAGGGTAGCCTTGTCAAGCGTCAGACCTTTCTCCTCGCTGATGACAACGCCACCAGTAAGTACGGCGATATCCTCGAGCATGGCCTTGCGACGATCGCCAAAGCCAGGAGCCTTGACGGCACAAATCTTCAATCCGGCACGCAGACGGTTGACCACCAACGTGGTGAGCGCCTCGGAATCAACATCCTCTGCGATAACCAACAATGGACGACCGCTCTCGGCTGCAGGCTGCAGGATGGGGAGGAAGTCCTTGATGTTGCTTATTTTCTTGTCGTAAAGAAGGATGTACGGATTCTCCATCACGCACTCCATCTTGTCAGTATCGGTAACGAAATAACCTGACAGATAGCCGCGGTCGAACTGCATACCCTCAACCACTCCAATGCTGGTGTCGCGGGTCTTGCTCTCCTCAATGGTAATCACGCCATCCTTGCTCACCTTGCGCATGGCATCGGCAAGGAGCTTACCAATCTCCGGATCGTTGTTGGCACTCACCGTGGCGACCTGCTCTATCTTGTCATAGTTGTCGTCCACCACCTCGGCATTTTCCTTGATGTACTCGACAACTGCCTTGACAGCCTTGTCAATGCCCCGCTTCAAGTCCATGGGGTTGGCACCGGCAGCAACATTCTTCAGACCCTCATTGACGATAGCCTGTGCCAGAATGGTAGCTGTGGTGGTACCATCACCGGCATCATCGCCCGTCTTACTGGCAACGCTCTTGGCAAGCTGTGCACCAGCATTCTCCAAGTTGTCCTCCAGTTCAACCTCCTTGGCCACAGTAACACCATCCTTTGTAATCTGAGGTGCACCAAACTTCTTGCCAATTACCACGTTACGACCCTTCGGACCGAGCGTTACCTTGACAGCATTGGCCAATTTATCCACGCCACTCTTGAGCAGGTTGCGTGCCTCTGTATTGAATTTAATATCTTTTGCCATAATGAATCCTCGTCTATTTAAATTTGAATACAATATTAATAATCAATCTTTATGCCTCTCAGTATCCGTTACTCGTCAATAATGGCAAGCACATCACTCTGACGCATAATAAGATACTTTGTGCCTTCACTCTCAATCTCTGTGCCAGCATATTTGCCATAGAGCACTACATCGTCAGGCTTCAAGGACATCTTCTCATCCTTCGTACCCTTGCCGACGGCAATCACCTTACCACGCTGCGGTTTCTCTTTGGCGGTATCTGGAATAATGATTCCACCTACTTTTTCCTCTGCTGGTGCCGGAAGAATCAGCACTCTGTCTGCTAACGGTTTAATTGTCATGATCGTACTTATTTAATTGTTCTTATTTATTTTCTTACTGTCCGATGGTTTCTACCCATTGGATTTCACCCTCTGCCTTGCGAAAAGTGTGCCAAGGCTGGCAGAAAGTGTCAGAAAGCCATAATGGTGTCAATGTGGCAGATGAAAAAAGGTACTTGTCACTTTATTTTCAAAAGTCGTCTGGATAAAGCAAGTACATCTAACGGTGGTTATATATGCAGATTTCGGTAAGTTGTTGTATCAGATGTTGGTGAGTTCAACAAAAATTATTATCTTTGTAGCATCATAATAACCAACGAAGATACTGAACATGATGAAGATGAAGACCCTGATGGTGTGTGGACTGATGCTGCTGCCATCGCTGAGCAAGGCTCAGAACTGTTGTCAAAAGAGCAACGATACCAGCAATGACGTGATAACGACCATTCTTTCACGGCGTTCCATACGCAAATATCTCGACAAGCCGGTGGAGCACGATAAGCTGGCGGTGATAGCCAAGTGCGGCGTGAACGCACCTAACGGCATGAACCGACAAGCTTGGGCTGTGCGCGTAGTGGAGAACCCAGACTTTATCAAAGGGACAACCGAGATCTTCAAGAAAGAACAGCCCGAACAGGTAAAGCGCGATCCTAACTTCAAGAATATGTATCGCAACGCACCCAACATCATAGTAGTGGCCACTGAAAAGGATGACCGTACCGGGCTTATCGATGCCGGCCTGATGGGTGAGAACATGATTTTGGCTGCCCAATCGTTAGGTTTGGGCACTTGCTGTCTGGGTGGACCTGTGCGTTTCTTGCAAAGCAGCGAGGCATGTAAGCCTTACCTTGCTCAACTGAACCTTCCCGAAGGGTACGAAATTTGCTACATCCTTGCAGTGGGCTATCCTGACGAGAGCCCCGAGGCAAGGCCAAGAGATGAGGGCAAGATACAGTTCATCAAGTAATACGGAAATATTATCAGCAATGCCCCCGTGCCTTTACGAGTTATCTCCCAAATAGGCACAGGGGCATTGCTTTACTCTTGAACCTTCACCTGCCGATAGGCAAGGTATTCTTTCTTCTTTTCTTTATTTCGCTAACAGATCTTCCACGTCCTCCAATTTGCCATCACAAGGCGAAGGTGTAATCCCAAGCAGATGTGCCAGTAGTGGATATACATCGACATTGGGGAACGTAGCTTGTCTTTTATATCCTTTTTTGAAGTCAGGGCCAGCGGCACAGAAGATGACATTCATGTCACTATAGGTCGGATCAAAGCCATGGTTACCCGGTATGGTGGTGTCATGATTGCTTGTTACGAAGCCAATGTCTGTCAAGACGACAATATCTCCAATATTTTCATTGGTTCCAAAATGTAAATAGGAAGGTACCTTTGACTTGCGATAAGCCCTGATATGAGGCACACTGGAGAGCGCCTTGAGAATCCTCTTCTCACATCCTTTCTTTGCAAAGATCATGGAAGGAAATCCATAGTCGATGGTCTCATACCATGATGGATCAAGATACTTGTCCAGACGGACAATGCGCTCGTTGGTCACTCGTGCCATACCATGGTCGGAAGTGACGATGAGATTGATGTCTGCTGCGTTAGGCAGATGCTGTATATCGTCCCATAACTGACCGAGCAGACAGTCGAGCGTCTCCACTTGCTTGCGTGTTTGCCGGCTTTCTGGCCCAAATGAGTGTCCACTGTGGTCAGGCTCACTGAAGTAAGCCATGATGAGTTGTGGTCTTTTCCCTACGGGCATCTTCAGCATTTGCTCTATTCTCGCCACACGTTCCACAAACGTAAGCAGTGGCTTTTTGGAATAATCCACCCAGTAGTCGGGGTATTCGCCCTTGATGGCAACGTCCGATCCGGGCCAGTAAACGACGCCGACACGCTTTCCCTGTCGCTTAGCCGTGAGCCATATCGGGTCACCTCCCCAGAAGATGGGGTTGCTTTGGTTCTTGCCCAGCTGGAAGGTCGACTGGGTACGCTTGTCATAAAAGCGGTTGGCGATGATGCCATGATGGTCCGGCACAAGCCCAGTAGCCAGCGTGTAGTGGTTGGGGAAGGTAACGGATGGGTAAGAAGGCTGCATTACAGCTTTCACACCATGACTGGACAAACTGTCAAGGAAAGGGGTATTGTACCAGTCTGTATAGTCCCATCGGAAACCATCGAGGGAGATAATCACCGTACACCGCTCCCCGGAAAGAGCACTTGTGAACGCTATCGCCACAAGCAAGAGAGTCATTAAAAACTTTTTCATCGCTTTGTGATTTTCGGTCTAACGCAAATCTTCTAAAAATATTGCTCTAAAAATGTCAATAGAGGCGACAAGGG
>ERZ808274.2-NODE-2-length-186654-cov-9.368078_pt1 | contig 186654 bp, 141 predicted proteins | sample MGYA00521277_ERZ808274 | MGnify/ENA primary metagenome ERZ808274 (study PRJEB31516, sample SAMN03275597) | gut metagenome | biome: mammalia-associated habitat; material: feces | host: Papio cynocephalus | place: Kenya | collected 2012-07-28 ... | reverse complement strand
GGGTTGCGGATAAACTTCTCTAAACATGTCGCTTAATTCTGTTCAGTTACTTATTACTAAATATCCAGGTGTAGGAAAGTAAAGTGACCTTACCGTCCAGGCTATGGCTGGACGGTCGGATAAGATATATTGCTTGGCAAAGTAAGTATAACTGCTATCACCTTCCATCCATGGGCTGAATGGTGACTGAAGCCATTCCCGTCTTGTATGGCATCCCGCACGAAGGACAGAGTAAGCCTTTTTCTCTCAAGCAACACCTATACTTACTTGGAAAGGTGCATGAGTGTTAACTACCCCTTTGTTTTTTTCAACATAAAAAAGTCATTAAAACTTTTGTGATAAAAAAACAAAAAAGTATATTTGCCATCAGCAATCCCCTTATTGGCGAATAAGGATGAAGTTGAAAAACATGGTGTTTATGATAACATGAATGTCAATGTTCGCGTAGATGTTACTGGTGGCACTCTATATATGATTAACTAAAATAATAAAAAACTATGGCAAAGACAGCAGCGAAGGGGACGATAGATAATCCCTACTCATTGAGTGAGTGTGACAGCATGCTCGATGCGGGCACATGGCCGGGCGGCTATGTGAGGTGTGATGACGGCAGTGTAATTTATACTCCCAAAGGGCAGGCTGTGGTGTATGGCTACAGCGGGATCGGGTCGGGCAGCGGCTGGCATGGGTCGGACTATGAGTTCTGCACAGGCTCCTATGAGTGGCATGAGCCAGATACGGACACCAAGGGCTGTGACGAGGACGGCAAGGACACTCCCTCTGGCAGTGGCACTGGTGGAAATGCTGGTGGAGGCACGGGTGGTGGTGGACATTGGAGTGGTAGTGGTTCTTCTGTTGGTCGTGAGCAGATTGTAAATGCTGCTACAAAATACATGGGACGTAATGAAACTGATGATATAGAACTAATAAAAATGTGGTTGCGAAATGCAGGATTTCCAAATCCTACTAATAGTACACCTTGGTGTGCTGCTTTTGCTTACAATATGTTTCAAGAAGCAGGATATGAAGGATATAAATCAGCTTCAGTGAAGCAATGGAGAGCCAATTATGGCGAGTATGTAAAAGAACCAAAAGTTGGAGATGTGGTATTCTTCCCCAATATGAGTCATATAGGAATAGTGACAGCGGTAGATGGTAATAATATTACAGTAGGTGACTATATACGACAATACCCCTAACATAGGGTAGCCGAGCGTGTAAACTTTGTAAGATTACACAATAAATCCAGTATTAGTCCGTTATAATATCAAAGTTAATAAAGAAAAGCAGTCGTCACGGTGCTTAAATGACGACTGCTTTGATATGACTCTTTATCGTGCTGCAACACGATGTGAGAAATGTTCAAGGATTAAATCCATTATCCCCAATCGGTTTGATTGTATCTTGGACGACGACCACGGTGGCTATCCTTATAATCTTGGATAGCCACTTTTTCCCATTCAGAAGCAGCGTCACGTGTGGTAGCACGTCCTATCTGAACCATTTCAGCGAACTTCTTTCCACTGCCAAGATGCTCTTCTTTACGTCTATCAAGGTCGTTTGTTATGCCGTAATACAAATCTTTTCCCGAACTGTCACGAAGTACATATTTGCGAGTATCTCTATTGGACATATACTTTTCCTAATCGTTAAACAATGTGGACTAACACTTATCTTCAGTTTTTCATGGGGGAAGCGTCTAAAGAAGCCCTGTCACGTTATCCCGATAAAATCGTAGGCTCGTGAGTGCCCAAAGCACCAATATAGCATATACAAATGCTATGCCAATAGAAATTATCCTTTGTTGAAGACATTTAACGACATTTTGTCTGTCAGTTCTGCCTTCTTGACATTCCAAGGTTAATCGAAGAAAACATTAGAATTATGGCAGATACACGAATTACAATCAACTGCGAAGACCATGGTGAAGATTGCACCATTATCAAGGTCACGGCAGAAAGAGATTACAAGCCTATCTTTACGGAAGCATTCTACAGTGCCGAAAAACCATTAGGGGTACATCTTATCGAACGGAAAATTATCAATGGGGAAATGCCTGGAAAAGCAGGCTCTGAGCAAATTCTTTCTAATCTTACAGAACTAATCAGTAAAGGTATAAAGACGGATGGAAAGGCATACACTCAGAATGAGATAGATTTGAAGTCGCAAATCAAGGATTTGCCCATCATAGAAAAATTCCAAGAGATTATTGGCTATGAATTTGATTGGAGTAAGTTCCATAACCGCAGAGAGTTTAAGGAGTATTTTTGGAACTGGATTAACAAGTAATGATTATGGAAGAACTAAAATGCATTTCTCAACTTACTAAAAATAGTTGCATAACCTATATAAAGAATGATGAGATAAATTTTTATGAATACTTGTCCGTACACCCCAATAATGGCAATTATTACCTTTTCATAGACAAATGGTCACAGGAGGTTATCCGCATCTATGTGAAGAACCTGTTGAACGGTGACTATTATGTAGGTGAGTATGACCCTATTTTCTGTGAGAGTAAACTGATGGAGTATTACAAAAGAAGGATTAAAAATTCGGAACATAGAATAGAAGAACTTAGAAGGAAACTATAATCCATTTAAAATCAGCAGAATTTAATAGCGAAGGTACACATTTTCAGTGAAACATAGAAAGTTATGCTCAAAAAGTCGTACCTTTGCAGAGCCATTTCGGTGGCAAAGTTTTGTGGAATAAAAGAAAGTGCCTTAACACTCGTTGAAATCGCCAATCTTAAAAAGTATAAACAAGGCACGGAGCAGCTCATATACGTGGGCTGCCTATCCGTGTGTTTATACGAGCGTTTGGCGATGCTCACGAGTGGCATGGATGGCAGCCCACTTTCTATATCTATAAACATTGTAGAATAACTCCGATTGGTTGTCTGCGGAGAACTCGTAAAAATCGCCATTATGAAAGTTTTTTGGAAAGCATTTCTAATAGGAGCGGTGTTTGCAGCACTCTTATTAGTCCTTATTCCTCTTTTTATCGAAGGAATGTCGCCAAGTGTTGCTATTGCAAAGATGACCAATAGTCCTCTGAAAACCATTTCACTCATTGAGACTATCGGAATAACAGGTTTGGTTTTTGGGTGCGTGTTTAGTCTATTTGCTTGGATTGGTCGCAGAAAACGTGAGCGTGAAGAAACAGACGAACTCATGCGTGAGTATCTTAAAAAGAAACTCCAAGAAGAAAATGAAAAGCAAAATTAGGAAACAACTTTCCGTTACATCACCTAAACAATCAAGAAGATTGCTTGAAGTTGGCTATGCCATAAATACGGCTGATATGGTATGGATAAAACAGCATCATTATTGCACATCATCTATTCTACAAGAAAAAGAGAACGCTGAGAATTATCCAACTGACTCATACGATATTCTACCAGCGTGGTCACTATTAAGATTGTATCAAATGTTACCGCCTTACCTCAACTTATTGGTAAATGAGGATACAGACGAATGGAAATTATGGAATTTGAAAATTGATAAAGATAAGGGTATTACTTATGTTGATAGTGACGGAAACTATGAATATATTGGAGAGCCATATAGTTTAGTTCCAATAGATAATCTTGTTAATGCGTTCATTGGACTTGCAGAAAAAGGTTGGCTGTCTGCTGTTGAAGAAGAATTTGACAATCTGCCCGAAATAATGAAGTAAGCTTGTCCCAAAGTAAAGATTTATATATTTTTAGCACCCCGACTTAACCCAGTATTTTACTTGGGAATATAGCAAATGCGAGCGTCCTCACGGATTGCTCGCATTCTTTATTCTCATAAAATCTTTGTACTTTTGCATCGTCAAGTTACCGCTTGACGACTGTTCATATCTTCCACAATATAAATCAATACAAGATATTATGAGATACGAAAATCTTATGTTAAGTATTATAGCTGATGTTTATATGGAACGCTTAAACTCAGCTATTGAAAAGTCTATGGAGTTCATGCGGTTGGAGCCGTATATTCTGAAGATGAAGAGTTAATTCAATACACAGAAGCGTAACGGAATAGCAAGGCAGGATTTAGTTCTTGTCTTTCTTTCTGCCTTTCTTCTTGATTGCATGGAGCACCTTATTCAAAGCTCTACCAAAGTTGGATGCCCTATCATCAGCCTCCATAATTTCTTTCAGCCGTTCTTCGGACATATCTTGAAGAAAGTCAGGTAATTTCGTTCTATCTTTCATAATGATGTGAGTTTGTTATATGTTAATCTACTCTTGCAATGCAGAATAGCCTCCGCAAAGCGTTCATTAATAGAAACGTTGCGAGTATTATAGCGGAAACAGAACTCATCAAAATACCGTTGCATGTGTTTACGGCTAACCCAGTTGTATATGCCGTTGATAGCACGCTTGCAATAATTTCCCCAAAATCCTTCAATCGTGTTCGTATATGCGCCACCACTAACATAGATACCGTGTCCGTGGTCAACAATATAGCTTTTATAAGTATTCCATATAAGCCTATATCCGTGCCACTCATCAGAATATATAGTGGCAGAGTGCTTAACTTTACACAATATAGGTGGTGTTAGCTGCTTGTAACTCGTATTCTCTACTACTTTACAGAATACCTTACCACCACGCTGCAATATGCCCATTACGGGAACTTTATCAACGAATGCTCTGCCTTGACATTTCTTTGCTTTCTTATTCCAATGACGGTTTTTATTCTTGCCCCCAACGAATGTTTCATCAAGTTCTACTTCACCGTCAAACTTTTCCTTGTAGTCTTGTTTGAAGGCTTCACGTATGCGGTGCGTCATAAACCAAGCGGTTTTCTGAGTGACGTGAATATCCTTAGATAATTGCACAGAAGATATACCCTTTGTGTGACAAGTTACCATATAGACGGCATAGAACCACTTACGCAAAGAGATTTTAGAGCCTTCAAACAACGTACCTATCCGTATGTTGAAGTTCTTGCCTGTGTTCTTGCAACGATACAGACCGTCACCCCTTCTGTAAACTTTTGAAGTTGGGTCGTATGGAGATACTGGCTTGCCATTCTTCCAAAGTTTACTTTCAAGGTAACGGATACATTTCTTCTCTGTATTGAACACTTGCATAAGCGTGAATGCGGAGTTGAAATTGTCAAAGTTAATCGTTTTCATAATCCAAACATTTTGGTGCTTGGTTACATTAACTTTGGCAACAAAAACTTTGGGGAATGCTAAGATGAGATAAGTGATAAACAGAGTTTTATAAAAAGAGGATATGGCGAATGAGAGAATTAACTATTCAAACACTTTATGATATACAGCTATCATTGCCCAGCCTTGGTTCGGTATATAGGCGAAATAGCTGTACTTAAATTCAAGATGATATTTCACGATGTGTTGAATGTTATTATTTCCCTCATTGCCATAATCCTTTTTGATATATAAACTCCAGTGAGTAAAGTCTTGGAGAAATAGAAAAGCCGCACCGCCACAGAGGTCATTCAGTTTGTTTAGTGATACACTTTCTTGTAGAGAGTTTCAAAAGCGTATTCACTGTTAATGAGGGTAAGATAAGTTCGTACCTTAACCACTCAAAACAAGAATTGTCCTTTGGCTTCATATAGCAACACCTCCTTTCTTCAAAATCTTAGGTTGGGAAGAAAATCAGGATTGTCAATATGTTTAGGCAGGTGCGGCTTATACTATAAACTTTAGTAAGATTTTGCGTTGAGCAAGAAAAGGGCTAAAACCTTGCGATTTTAGCCTTTGTAAATACGCAACTACCAGTGTATCAATCGTTATTGAGAGATAGTTAAACTTTGTAAACGAGAATGTATAATTAAAAAGTAAAAAAATTATGGAACCATTAGAAAGATTCAAAAAGACAGCACAGATTCAAGTTTTGAAGGAGATTGTAAAAGAATATCCAAACAAGTCATTAAAAGATATTATTTACGAAATTGAAACAGAGTTGAATTATGGATAAGGGGTATTGTCGTATATAGTCACCTTACAGTAATTCATGGGAATTGGAGTAACAAGGTGTCCAGGACTATACATGACAAAAGTTACTTTGACGCATACAAGCGAGGAAAATGAAAAACAATGTATTATTGACATGGATTATGTTCCTCTTGTCGTGTGTGGTAACAGATGGGCAGGAGAGGTCGCATCGGCACTGGTTTCTCACATTGGATGCAGCCCGTGAGGATTCTGCCTATCTGCAGAGCCTGTCCGGTCAGTTGAAAGGAAAGTTGGAGAAAGGAGCGTACAGATATGTGTGCGCTGACCAGTCTGCGGTAGAGTGGATGTTCGTGGACCAGTATGTTAAGGGCAATCCGCGACTGGCGCATCTGCTGGACTATTATGCGGCATTCTGTAGTCCTGTCTGTGCTGACAGCGAATCGCCCGCCAACTACAATATATTGATGACCTCCTTGCTGAACACCTTGAGGGTGTACAATGAGAAGTCCCCAAGTCCTGTGGGCGTACTGGGACTTGACTTCCTGCCCGACCTGGAGGACAAGGAAGCCCATGCCACCTGGCTCGTGTATCCTGTCAACAGACGGATTGTTTCCTTCAACCAGTCCACGCTCACCGACTCACTGATGACCTTGACCGACAAATGGTGGAACTCCCAGGCTGTGGCGGGAAACACACTGAGGATGATGAATGCACGCAAGGAGGAACTTACGAGGGCCATAGGGCGGGAGTATTATATTCTGTGGTGGCACTTTTTCATGCGTTATGCTGAGTGCCAGTCCTCAAAGAGAAAACTTTTACAAAACGCACGGAAGAGGCAATTACAGGAGGATTTCGAATATATAGACAAGGAATTGCCAGGAGGGAAAATCATCATAGGATATGACTGGCTCATACATACGCTTTCATATAAACAAGAGAAACAATGAGAATGAGTATAACGAGAAGTCTGCTTGTTGGGGTCTGTTTGATGGGTTCGGGTGTGCTTAATTGCGAGGCGCAGGCTCTACAGGAAAACACCTTTCTGTCCCTGCCGGCAGGGAGTCAGACCAGTGTGGATTGGTGGAAGGACAGCCTGCGTACCTGTGTTGAGTCTGGCCAATATGTGTACGTATGCATTGAGGCGAATGCCATAGACATGATGTATAACAACCTGTATGTCCTGGGTAATGCCGCCTTGAGCAACCTTATGAAAGCCCCAGGACACCTGGTGCCGGTTCATGAGTTGCCGTCACCTTGTGACAATGCAGGGACGTATGCGGAACTGTTGCGATACGCCTTGAAATGCATCCTTGCCCATAACCAAAAAGGGAAAGGAAAGGTGCAGGTAGTGGGGCTCTCGTATGATGACGCTCCTTATATGGGTTTTGACTCACGTGTGTGGCATGTGGCACGGTACAACCAGGCGGGACTGACCGACTCATTGATGACTTACCTTGTCGATGAGGAAAGTGACCATCAGCAACTGGCCAGGCTCACTGTGGCAAAGTTGGATGACCACCAAGGGAGTATGGAAAAGTCCTTGGGAAAGTTGGACTACTTCGTTTGGAGGCAGTTCTTTGTGCAGTGTCAGTCTCACAAAATGGTAAATGAACACCGGATGCAATGTGAGGCTTTCCGCCTGTTTGACCAAACTTTTAAAGGACGGAAACTTGTCATTGGATGCTCTGATTTGAGGAAGTGGATATTTTCGGATAGATAAGGAATGTTACTCTTCCATGAGAGGTTGCGAGGTAAAAAGTAATATATAATGTATGAAAAATTAAAAATAAAAACTATGTAAAGACAGCAGCGAAGGGGACGATAGGAAATCCCTACTCATTGAGTGAGTGTGACAGCATGCTCGATGCGGGCACATGGCCGGGCGGCTATGTGAGGTGTGATGACGGCAGTGTAATTTATACTCCCAAAGGGCAGGCTGTGGTGTATGGCTACAGCGGGATCGGGTCGGGCAGCGGCTGGCATGGGTCGGACTATGAGTTCTGCACAGGCTCCTATGAGTGGCATGAGCCAGATACGGACACCAAGGGCTGTGACGAGGACGGCAAGGACACTCCCTCTGGCAGTGGCACTGGTGGAAATGCTGGTGGAGGCACTGGCGGATGGGGAGGAGGTTCTCCTTCTGGTGGAAATATAGAACCGAATGCAGGAGAGGGGCAGGAGAGCGATGTTCAATATTATACCTATGAAGAGATTGAGGCTATGATGAATAAAGGCACATGGCAAGGTGGTTATGTGAAAGGTGATGGATATATTCCCTCGTGGCATGCTGAGGCTAAAACAATTCCCCTGGCTGATACAGGAGAGGTGATTTTGGAAAGAGCTCTGAAATATAAGGGTGTTCCATATAAATATGGTGGCCTTGGTATGGACGGCATAGATTGTAGCGGGCTTGTTTCTGTGGCTCTTGGCTTGAAGAAAAGGTGGTCAACGGGGGCGGGAGACATACCAGGTATGGAGAAGATAGAATTCACAAGTGTTGAAAATTTGCAAAAGGGAGACGTGCTGGTATGGAGATGGAAAAATAAGAATGGAAGTTGGGGTGGGCACACCGTTATATATGTAGATGGATACACGATATTCCATGCGCATGGGAAAGCGGGGACTCCTACAGGATACACGAAAGATTTAATGTGGTGGATAGAACATAAAAAGGAACCTAAAGTATATAGAAAATGAGAAAGTATATAGTATTGTTGCTTGCCGTAATTGCTGGCATAGGACATGTGGTGAGTGCATCAGCGGAAGCAAAAGAAAAACAAGTGCATGCGGAGCGAATAGACACTTTGTGGCCAGTGAGGACATGGAGTATGAGATATATTGACAAGAGTTTCCCCTGTGAGCTATATAGTGATGACTGCATAGAGAATGAGTGTGTGGTTAAAGGGTTTACTGTGGATGAGCGTGAGCGTTTCTATATACTGGGAGGAGACCCTACAGTGAGCATTGCCTGCTATGAGGGTGAGCGGCAGGTGTGGAGACGGGAATTAGGCATTCCGCTCACACATTCTCTCTATGCCCTTATGAAGGTGAGTGGCGACTCCATCTATTTCTTTGATGAGCAGAGATTTTGTATGAGACGCATACATCGGGATGGCCATGGAAAGGTGGCATGTGCTAAAATTGACGTTTTGGGCAATGACTCGTTGGCATGGGGATGCGTTTATGCTGACCGTTTCCGCCTGCAGGTAGGTCACAAGCGGGAGATGGGAAATGAGAGCGATTTCACAGCTCGCCTGGTTACGCTTGATGTGTGTTTTGAAGGTATGGTGAGAGAGTTGGAGAATCGCAAGGTTGATTTTAGGCATGATAAACGTTTGCGTATGTATGGAGGAGGCAAGGGTGGTGATGTTCTATTGGGTAATGATTTTGACTATTATCCCATTTATGTGAGGTCAGCCTCAAGGGACACTATCCGTGAGGTTAGGTTCTATGGGATGCCATCCACAACAGCTGCGACATCAATGAGTGAACAGGTGTGGGGTGTAGTGATGCCCGCGACAATTTTTGCCCGTGTCGGTAACTGGCTTTATATTCCAGGCAACTTAAGCATAGACAGAAAATTCGTTATCAGAAAATATGATGCACATGCTTTATGGTCATGGATGAGGAAAGCAGAAGTCTTTTATACATATGAGTGAAAAACCGACCAGCGAGGATATGATGTGCTGATAGAGAAACCGCACCTGTCAAGATAGAGAGACTGCAATTGAATAAGCAATAAAATGAACATATAATGTAAAAAGAAGACTATGGCAAAGACAGCAGCGAAGGGGACGATAGATAATCCCTATTCAATGAGCGAGTGTGAGAGGATGCTTGACGCGGGCACATGGCCAGGCGGCTATGTGGGGGATGATACCAGCAAAGTGAGTTATGTGATGAAGTCAGTGATGGTACAGAGCTACAGCGGCAGCGGGTCAGGCAGCGAAGTATGTGGATCTGTTGATTACTTCAGTACGGGGTCAGATGAATGGAGTGGTTCTGGTACGGATGAAGGAGGCAATAATGACAAAGACTATAATGAAGAAAAAAAATGCAGAAGTTCCAGTTGCCAACACTTATAAACGAGGGACAGTACAGAGAATTTTCCCCCGCCCATGGAGGATGGACGGGGGAGAATGAAGAAGGTTTCCTGCCACGGAAAGAACCACACTAAAAGCCACGCAAAAATGTATGATAGGTTATACATTGGTTTCTTGGTCTGTTTCGGTCGTAATCTCTTTGATTTGACGTATTATCTCCCTGTTGGTGCGCTGCATTTTTGAAAACAGCCTGTATCCGATTATCAAACCTACGATTGCACCAATGGCTGCACCCGTGGCGACAACGGCTACCTCACCCCTGTCCTCTGACATGTCCCATATTTCCATGAAAAACCATGTTACGAAAACAAGTATCATCAGTGTGCTTGTCCATATTTCCTTTATTCTTAGTCTGTTCATCCTGGCGAGTTTCTTTCCGGTTTCGACAAGGTTCTCATGTTTCCAGTCACTGTCACTCATCTTGTTGATGAGATAGTCAAACACAGAGGACACTCCCATTGTCAGCACCATGAAAACGTAAAATGCCCATGAAAGGTGAAAAGAGGGGACCAAAGCCAACCAAAGTAAACATACCAAAGGGAACAAGACCACCAACTGCAGCCACACATAACGGTGTATCCATGACATTTTCTGCTTCATTGCCGAGCGTATAATCTGGTCGTCCACTATCTTCTGGCTGTCGAGTTTCCGCTTCAGAGTGTCGTACTGTGAGCGCATCTGCTCCAATTCGTTGCTGTTTATCTTCGTTTCCATAATGCTCAGTCGTTTTGTTTGTCATTCATTTTCTTCAGTTCCTCGCGTATTCGGACAAGCCTTACTGACACGTTCTTTGTGGTCAAGCCCACTATCCTGGCTATCTCATCGTAGGGAACGGCATCAAGCCAAAGCAGGATGATGGCCCTGTCGAAAAGGCCGAGCCGGGTGATGCGGTCATAGAGCATCTTCACCTGACGGGTGTCGTGGTCGTTGTCGTGGTAGAGGTTGATGTTCATCGGCAGCGAGACGGTCTTCCGGCGCCTCTTCTTCTTGCGGTCGAGTGAGATGCAGGTGTTCAGGGCTATGCGGTAGATCCACGTCTTTATGTCGCTCTCTCCCTGAAAACCCGGGAAGCCTTTCCACAGGTTGACGAGCACCTCCTGGAACATGTCGCCCACTTCGTCGTTGTCTTTCGAGAACATGTAGCACACGGTGTATATGGTGCTCTTGTGCCGGCGGATGGTCTCGGCGAATTGCTGTTCTGTTGTGTCCATTGTCTTGGTATGCGTTATTTTCTACTTCGTTTCGTTAAGCATGTTCTGACCATTAGACGCAAAGTAAGGCTAAAGACTACAGGAAATCACAAATACATTTTGGGAAACCCCCTTAAATCATGCCAGGGACATGTGTTTTCTGTTTCCTCAAGAAAGCAATTCCATGAAGGCGAGGCAGCCTCTCACCCCCTCTCCCCCACCCCATCCGGCGGGAACTTGCAGGGGTGCCTTTTACCTTCTCTTGCGGAAGAAGCCCTGCATGATGGCCTTGCACTCCTGCTCGAGCACGCCGCCCTGGAGCACCGTCTTGGGGTGCAGCACGCGCGGGGCATAGAGCAGGAAGCCGCGCTTCTCGTCGCCCGTGCCATATACCACCCGGCTCAACTGTGTCCATCCCAGTGCCCCGGCGCACATGGGACACGGCTCCACGGTGACGTACAGCGTGCAGTCCGTCAGATATTTCCCGCCCAGATACTCGGCTGCGGCTGTGATGGCCTGCATCTCGGCATGGGCGGTCACGTCATGGAGGCGCTCGGTGAGATTGTGCGCTCGGGCTATGACGCGTCCCCGGCACACGATGACTGCCCCTATGGGAATCTCTCCCTCGCGCTCGGCCGCCCGTGCCTCGGCCAGTGCCTGGCGCATGTATATCTCGTCCTCGTTCATCGCTTTTCGTGCTGTGTCGGCTGGCAAAGTTACGTTTTTTCCCTAATTTTGCAAACATAAAGATTAAGTGAAATGGCAGAGCACAACGACTTGGGGCGTACCGGCGAGGATGACGCGGCCGACTATCTCGTGCGCGAGGGCTACCGCATCATTGACCGCAACTGGCGCAGCGGGCACAAGGAACTCGACATTGTGGCCGAGCGGGACGGTGTGCTGGTCATCGTGGAGGTGAAGACCCGCCGCGACGCGCGCTTCGGCAAGCCCGAGGATGCCGTCTCCATGCCCAAGATACGGCGCATAGTGCTGGCCGCCGACGCCTATGTGAGGCTCAACCGCATCGACCTTCCCGTGCGCTTTGACATCATCACCGTGCTGGGCCAGAACCGCCGGGTCAACCACATTGTCGACGCATTCCGCTCCCCCGTATGGTACAGATGACCGAGGACATCAGCCAGTGGCAGCCCCTGCTCGCCACCGTGTGGCCAGGCCTGGAGGTGCAGGCCATAGCAAGCACCGCGTCCACCAACACTTGGGCGCGTGAGCATCGTGATGCTCTCAGCGGACACACTACCCTGGCCATCACCGACCGGCAGACGGCAGGGCGCGGTTCGGGTACCAATCACTGGGAGTCGCAGGACGGGTGCAACCTCACATTCAGCCTGTGCCTGCACCCTATGGGGCTGCGTGCCAACCGCATGTTCGCGCTTTCCGAAGCCATGTCGCTGGGTGTGGCCATAGGGCTGGAGCAGGCCGTGAGGGACTTGGCGGACAGCACTGACGCAGCCTTTACCGTCAAGTGGCCCAATGACATCTATCACCAGGACGGCAAGATATGCGGGATGCTCATCGAGAATGACCTGAGCGGACGGCTGGTGGAACGCTCGGTGATAGGTGTGGGGATCAATGTGAGACAGACCCGTTTCCTGAGTGACGCGCCCAACCCTACCTCGCTGAGCCTGGTCGCGGGGCGGGACTTTCCGCGTGTGGAGGTGCTCGCCAGGGTGCTGTCATGCTTCCGCAACTGCCTGTACTGGCTGGAGCATGGAGAATACGACATCCTGCACGAGCAGTACATGAGCCGCGTCTATCGCCTGCGGGAATGGCACAGGTATGCCGGCCAAGGCGGCACCTTCGAGGGCATGATACGGGACATACAGCCCGACGGCCACCTGGTCCTGGCCGACCGCATGGGCACGGAGCGCAAGTATGCCTTCGGCGAGGTCAAGTACATCATCTGACACATTATATATATAATATAAGGAGAGAGAAAATGAAGAAGTTCCGGAGAATACTGCTGAAACTCTCGGGCGAGAGCCTGATGGGACGGCAAGGGTATGGTATCGACACGCAGAGACTCAAGGAGTATGCCTCGCAAATCAAGGAGATTGCCGACATGGGCGTGCAGATAGGCATCGTGATAGGCGGCGGCAACATATTCCGGGGGCTGAGCGGGGCAGGAAAGGGCTTCGACCGCGTGAAGGGTGACCAGATGGGCATGTGCGCCACCGTCATCAACTCGCTGGCCCTGAGCAGCGCGCTCGATGCAGCGGGGCAAAAGAACCGTGTGCTCACAGCCATACGCATGGAGCCCATAGGCGAGTTCTACAGCAAGTGGAAGGCTATCGAGGCCATGGAGCAGGGTGCCGTGGCCATCATGAGCGGCGGCACAGGCAGCCCCTACTTCACCACCGACACCGGCTCGTCCCTGCGCGGCATAGAGATAGAGGCCGACGTGATGCTCAAGGGCACGCGTGTGGACGGCATCTACACGGCCGACCCCGAGAAAGACCCCACCGCCACCAAGTTCCACGACATCACCTACAGCGAGGTCATACAGCGCGGGCTCAAGGTGATGGACATCACCGCCACGGCCATGTGCATGCAGAACGACCTGCCCATCTATGTGTTCAACATGGACATCCCCGGCAATCTGAAGAAGGTCATCGGGGGCGAGGAGATAGGCACCCTGGTGCATAACTGAGGGCAGGGTGAGGGCAAGCCCAAGCCTCCCTCTTGCCCCACCCCAGGAGGGTGGGGTTGCCTTTCTGGTGCCACGTTGCTGTACTTGGGCACGGCCTTTGCGTATATGGCAAGAACACAGGAACGCGCGGGACAAGGCGGACATGCCCTGCCTACGCAGACGAATACAGTACGTCTTGTCCCGCGTGTTCCAATGTCTGTTGTGAAACGCGCCACGGTGCGGCAGCCAATGCAGCGCGCTGCGTTGTCCATCACACCACGGTGCGACAGCCAATGCGGCGCGCTGCATATAATGCCCCTTCCGGGAGGAGGCGGGGAGGGGGCTTCTTTTCGTTACCTCACCTCCACCTTGAGGTCGCTGATGGTGCTCTTGAACTGGCCTGCCTTGCGCAGGGGGAATACCAGGGTGCGCTGGTATGATATCTGTCCAGAGGGCTCATATACCTCGGGCTCATAGGTGAAGGTTCCCTCCACCTGGTAGTGTGCCCTGTCCTGCGGACGCACTATGTAGAGCGGCTTGGGGCCCAGTTCCTCCCTCAGTTTGCCGTCCACCAGCAAGCGTGTCGCCCTGTTGGTGCCCTCGATGGTGAGCGTGTGCCTCTCGCCTGCGGGGATGCGGTAGTTGAAGGTGTTGAGGTAGCCCTCGCGCTCGAATCCCAGTTTGCCCTGCCTGGGGTCAGAGAGGTACACCACCGCGTTTTGGGAGCGCAGCAGCTCGGTGCCCTTCTCCTCCTGCTTTCCGTTGATGGTGAATGTCACGGCATAGTCATATCCTATCTCCTCGGCCTCCAGCTGCTCGCCCGGGGCCAGGCCGCTCTTCTCCAGCACCACACTGCCCTTCGTCCCCAGCCGTCCCAGCTCGTTCACGCCCGGTGCCTCGCCCAGGGTCTTGCGCAGCCGGTCATAGTCGGCATAGGGGAGGGTTGTGTGCTTGCCTGTCCAGCACTTCAGCGCGATGGTCTGAATGGCGGGAAACGCGCGGTGGTGTATGTCCTTGACCGTGATGCCGTTGCCGGCGATGTCGTTCCACACGGCAAACATGCCCCCCTCGATGGCCGGGTCTTTCTCGTCAAAGGTGCGGTTGCCTATCACGGCCGGTGTCCAGTGCTCATACAGGTACTGGCAGTTGAGGTAGTCATAGTAGTAGCCGGCCGCCGGCACAATGTACGTGAGGCCATCGGGGATGCACACCAGTTTGTATCCCTGCTCCTTCATCTCCGCAGGGTCGGCATACCCGTTGTACCAGATGTCCATCAGCACGTTGTCGTGCTTTACGGGCGTGTCCCCCTTGGCATGTGTGAGCGCGCCCCACACCACGGCCTGCTTGCCGTAACTCTCCACCAGGCGTATGTAACGGTCGGTGAACGCGCGGAACTTCTCCACCACTTCCTTCTTGGCATTCGAGTACTCGTCGGTGCCTATGTGCACGCGCGGCCCGCGGAACACAGGCTCCTTGCCGCCCAGGTACTCCCGCCACAGGCCGTCCATGAAGTCATACACATCGGGGTTGAAGAGGTCCAGGTGATCCATGCCATACTCCTTGCTGCCCAGCGAGGGCCTGTACTGGGTGAAGGCCAGGGCGTGGGCGGGAGCGTCTATTTCGGGGATAACCTCTACCCCATATTGCGCAGCCAGTTCCTGCAGGGCGACAAACTCCCGCTTGGTGTAGTGGCCGTCCTTCGAGGTCAAGCCCGGATAGGTGTCGCACTCCATGCGGAAGCCCGCCTGCGTGCGGCTCCAGTCGTCACCGAAGTATTTGCGGAACCCATTGTCGTTAAGGTGGATCTGCAGCGTGTTCATCTTGTAGTATGACATCACCTTGGCCAGGTTGCGCAGATACGACATGGGAATGAACTTGCGCCCGCAGTCAATCATGAAACCGCGCAGGCGATAGTCGGGCGCGTCGGCCACCCTGCCCCTGGGCAGGCCCTTGCCGCCGGACTGCTCGCACATCTGCAGCAGCGTGCGTGTGGCCCACAGGATGCCCAGGGGCGTGGCGGCGGTGAGTGTGACCGTGCTGCCGATGTCCATGCGGTAGCCCTCCTGGCCCAGGGCCTTGTCGTTCTTGAGGGCGAGCACGATGTCGCCGGCCTTTGCCGTTCCTGTGGCCACGGCGAGGGGCTTGCCCGTCAGTTGTCCGTAGTCGCTTGCCAGCGTCTGTGCCACGTCGCGCAACTTGCCGCTCTTGACGACTATGCGGCCCGTGAGGGCGGTGGAGCCTTCGCTGCCCGTCCACTCTTTCAGTTCGGGCACCACAAAGGGCTTGGGGTTCACCCCGGCCCATAGTGTGCCTGCCCACAGGATGGTGGCGAGTGTGAGCGTCCACATCCTTCTGGTGTTGGGAAATCTCTTCATTGCTTTAGGGTTAGTGTTGTAAGATAATCGTGCGGGGAAATGTGCTCCAGGTGTCAGTCCTGGCGCACGTGCCGCTCATTCGTTGCACATGACCGTGCGCAGTAGCCTCAGGTATTCGTCCTCGCCTGCCACCCACAGGATGTCGCCGGCCTCGAAGGGCCGTTGCGGCTCCACGATGGCCAGTTCGCCGTTTTCCATCTCGCGGCCTATCACCATGCAGGAGTAGCGTGTGCGGAAGTTGGTCTCGGCCAGGGTGTGCCCGCACAGCGTGCTCTCCTCTCCAAGTTTGATCCTCTTGAGCGACAGTGTGTTGTGTGGGACATCCTCGCCTCCTGGGTCATATACTTCCTGTGACAGGCGGCTCTGGAGATGGCCTATCGAGGTGTCGTCGCCCGCCACCTCGATGATGTCGCCGGGATAGATGCAGTTGTTGGCGCTGGGGATGTTGATGCGCAGGTGCCCCCGGATGACGGCCACCACATTGATGTGCTCGCTGCTGCCCAGGCTGAGCTGGGCCAGTGTGCGCCCTCCCCAGCGTGTGTTGTGGGGCACCTCCACGCGCGCTATGTGCAGGTCGTGCCCCATGAGGCAGCGTCCGTATTCGGTGGCGCTGTTCTGCTCGCGGCTCCAGAGGTTCTGCATGAAGGTGCGCTCAAGCTTGATGCTGAGCCATTTGACCCACCTGCTGGACATGATGGCCAGCGTGATCGCGACACTGGCCATGATGTGCCACACCCACCAGAAGGGTGACAGGAAATTGAGGATATAATAGATAATGGCACAGCCCAGGGCAAACCTGGCCAGGCCCACCACACGGAAGCACAGGGCATGCATCCTGCCGGCACCCAGGATCTCCTGGGCGAAGGCCGAGTGGCTGCGGCGCATCACGATGGGGCGCACGCACGGCGACACCAGCAGCAGGGTCACAAGGCCGCACGCAATGTTGCCGGGCCAGTGGGTGAGCAGATGGCGCGCGAGCGGAAGCAGGGTGGCGAAACTGAACAGGATGAACGCCACGCACAGGGTGAGGTAGGCTCCCGACTGTACCAGTATGGCACGCAGATAGCCGTTCCAGGCCGCGCCCACCCCGCTCAGCGTGGGGATGGCCTCGCGCATGCTGCGTCCGCGCTCTGCCATGCGCTCTGTCATGTCGGCGGGCAGCAGCCTCTGCACCAGCCGGCAGGCGGGGTCGGCCAGCCGGATGGCATAGGGGGTGATGAATGTGGTGAGGATGCTCACCGCCACCACCACCGGGTACAGGAAGGGGCTGGTCACATGCAGGCTCTGCCCAAGGGCGGCGATGATGAACGCGAACTCGCCTATCTGCGTCAGCGAGAAACCGCCCCAGATGCTGTCGTGCAGGGAGTTGCCGGTGACCAGGAAACTCAGGCTCCCAAACACCATCTGCCCCACCACCACAGCCAGCGAGATGACCAGTATGGGAAGCCAGTACTGGAGGAGTACCATGGGGTCAACCAGCATGCCCACCGACACGAAGAAGATGGCGCCAAAGAGATCCTTGAGCGGTGTCACGGCGTGGTCGATGCGCTCGGCCTCCAGGGTCTCGGCCAGGATGCTTCCCATCATGAAGGCCCCGAAGGCCGCGCTGTAGCCCACGCCTGCCGCTATGACCACCATCAGGAAGCACAGTCCCACGCACACCACCACCAGCGTCTCGGCGTTGATGTACCTGCGCGCGCGGCGCAGGAACACGGGCACCAGCCACACGCCCACGATAAACCACAGCACGAGGAAGAAGGCCAGGCGCAGGATGCAGCCCAGCAACTGGTTGCCGCTCACGCCGTTGCTCACAGCCATTGTGCTCAGTATCACCATGAGCAGGATGCCCAGGATGTCCTCGAGGACGAGCACCGAGAGCACCGACGAGGCGAATTTCCTGTTGCTCAGCCCCAGGTCGCCGAACACCTTGTAGATGATGGTGGTGCTGCTCATGGCCAGCATGCCACCCAGGAACATGCGGTCCATGCTGCCCCAGCCGAAGGCGAGCCCCACCGCGCTGCCCACGCTCACCATGCATGCCATGATGAGCAGGGCCGAGGCTATGGGCTTCAGCCCCATCCTCGCAATCTTCTTGACCGAGAACTCCAGCCCCAGGGAGAACATCATGAAGATGACCCCTATCTGGCTCCAGTCCCCGATGCCCGTGTGGTCGTTCACGCTGGGGGTGTAGGGCATGTGCGGCCCGGCCAGGAAGCCGGCCACTATATAGCCCAGCACCAGGGGCTGGCGCAGCCGTTTGAACACGATTGTCACTGCGCCGGCCACGATGAGTATGTAGGCCAGGTCGCTTACCAGTGGTGGCAATTCTCCCATGTGTGTCCTCTTTTTCTTTGTCCTCTGTCAGTCACCGCATTATGGCGGAAGCGTCACCGCAGGGCGCGCTCACAGTCCCAGGCGGGACGATATGTCCAGCATGCGCTGTATGGGTTTCACGGCCTCGCGTGCGGTCTCGGAGTCCACCTCCACCTGTGGCCACTCGTACTTGAGGCAGTTGTACAGTTTCTCCATCGTGATGAGCTTCATGTAGTTGCACTCGTTGCAGGCGCAGGTGCTGTCGTTGGGCGGGGCGGGGATGAAGGTCTTCTGCGGGCAGGCCTTCTGCATCTCGTGCAGGATGCCGCTCTCGGTGGCCACGATAAACTCGGTGGCGGGGTCTGAGATGCTGAACTTGAGCAGCGCGGCGGTGGACCCCACCTTGTCGGCCACCTTCACCACAGGGCCCTTGCACTCGGGGTGCGCCAGTATCTTGGCGCCGGGGTGCTCACGCTTCAGTTGCAGGATCTTCTCCAGCGAGAACTTCTCGTGCACATGGCAGGCACCGTTCCACAGGAGCATGTCGCGGCCGGTGATGCTGTTGATGTAGCCTCCCAGGTTCTGGTCGGGCGCGAAGATGATCTTCTCGTCCTTGGGGAACGACTCCACTATCTGCCTGGCGTTGCTGCTTGTGACCACCACGTCGGTCAGGGCCTTGACGGCGGCGGTGGTGTTGACGTAGCTTATCACGGTGTGGTCGGGGTGCTCCCTCACAAACTTCCCGAAGGCATCGGCGGGACAGCTCTCGGCCAGCGAGCACCTGGCGTTCAGGTCGGGCACCAGCACGACCTTGTCGGGACACAGAATCTTGTTGGTCTCGCCCATGAAGTGCACGCCGCACATCACGATGATGTCGGCGTCCGTCTTGGCGGCCTTCTGTGCCAGGGCCAGGCTGTCGCCCACAAAGTCGGCGATGTCCTGTATCTCCCCCTGCGTGTAGTAGTGCGCCATGATGACCGCGTTCTTCTCCTTGCACATGCGGCGTATCTCAGCCTTGAGGTCTGTTCCTGCGGGAATCGGCTCGTCGGCGTATCCCTTTTCCTGCCATTTTTCCTTGCTCATGTCGTAGTGTTCTGTTTGTTTCCTTGTGTGTGGGACGGGGTTGACGGTCGTGCGGGGCTTGTGTGGGGCATGGTGTGCGGCATGTCCCGGGCCGCGTCGCGTGCCGTCCTCCGGGTTGTCCGTGCTGCCTTTCAAGGGCTGTCCGGCGTGCCCGTGGTGGCTGTCCGCCCTGTCACGCGGGGTTGTCCACAATCCCCATACGGGTTATCCACAGAGCCCATGCGGGTTATCCACAGTTTCCTGTGGGGTTATCCACACCCTCTTCTTGTGTTGTCAACACGGCTCCTGCTCTTTATCCACACGGCCAGAGGTTGGCTTTCACGCTAACTTATAGCCACTTGGCGGGTGCAGGTTGTGAGTTTTTCAACACTCCCTGTGTCAATGTGCAAAATTAGCAACTTTTGGGCGAACACGCTTTTCCTTAGAGCCAAAAAAGCGCAATGCTCAGTTTTTCGTTCCGCTTCCCTTCCTGTTCGCGGCCTTGATGCCCGCATGTTTCCAACTTTGGCACGAATGTTTCAAACTTTGAAACATTCATACTAAACTTTGAAACAAACGTGCCAAAGTTCAAAATATAAAAGCAAGCGTGATGGCCAGTGCCCGTGTCGCGGGCTCATGGCACAAGAAACGCTTGTAGCCACCCCCATCGGGGTGGCTACAAGCGTGAATGGGCATACGTGCGGGCCTCACTTCCCGCCCACCAGCCGCTTGATATCGTTGAGCCTGTTGAGAGCCTCCAGGGGCGTGAGGGTGTTGATGTCGGTGTTGAGGATCTCGTCCCGGATCTGGCACAGCACGGGGTCGTCGAGCTGGAAGATGCTCATCTGCACGCCGCCGGAGGCCTCGGTGTGCGCGGCTATGCCCTTGCCCAGGGCGTCGTGGTCCATGGTCTGCTCCAGTTGGTGCAGCACCTCGTCGGCGCGCTTCACGATGCCGGCGGGCATTCCCGCCAGCCGTGCCACATGGATGCCGAAGCTGTGCGCGCTGCCTCCGGGCTCGAGGCGGCGCAGGAAGATGACCTTGCCGTCCATTTCCCTCACGCTCACGTTGAAGTTCTTGATGCGCGCGAACTTCCCTTCCATCTCGTTCAGCTCGTGGTAGTGTGTGGCAAAGAGCGTGCGCGGATGCCCCGTGCGGTTCTCGTGGATGTACTCCACGATAGCCCAGGCGATGCTGATGCCGTCGTAGGTGCTGGTGCCGCGCCCCAGCTCGTCAAAGAGCACGAGCGAGCGCTGCGAGAGGTTGTTCATGATGTTGGCGGCCTCGCTCATCTCGACCATGAAGGTGCTCTCGCCTATGGAGATGTTGTCACTCGCGCCCACGCGGGTGAATATCTTGTCGACATATCCGACGCGCGCGCTCTCGGCCGGCACGAAGCAGCCCATCTGTGCCATGAGGGTGATGAGGGCAGTCTGCCTGAGGAGCGCGCTCTTGCCCGCCATGTTGGGGCCTGTGATGATGATGATCTGCTGCTTCCCGGTGTCGAGATACACGTCATTGGCCACATAGCGCTCGCCCGGCGGGAGCTGTCTCTCGATGACGGGATGCCTCCCCTGCCTTATGTCCAGCACCTCCGACCCGTCCACCACGGGGCGCACATAATGGTTCTCCTGGGCGCTCAGGGCAAAGGAGAGCAGGCAGTCAAGCTGTGCCACCAGAGAGGCGTTGGCCTGTATGGTGCCCACATAGCCTGCCAGGTCGGCTACCAGCGAGGCGAAGAGTTGGGTCTCCAGTACCAGTATGCGGTCCTGCGCGCCCGTTATCTTCTCCTCGTATTCCTTGAGTTCCTGGGTGATGTAGCGTTCTGCCTGGGTGAGTGTCTGCTTGCGTATCCACTCGGGCGGCACCTGGTTCTTGTAGGTGTTGCGCACCTCCAGGTAGTAGCCGAAGACGTTGTTGTAGCCTATCTTCAGGCTCTGGATGCCCGTGGCCTCGGCCTCGCGCTGCTGGATGTGCAGCAGGTACTCCTTGCCGTTGTAGGCTATCTGGCGCAGGTCGTCCAGTTCCTGGCTCACTCCGGGCTGTATCACGCCCCCACGGTTGACCGCGAGGGGCGCGTCGGGGCTCACCTCGCGCAGGATGCGGTCGCGTATCCGCTCGCACAGGTCCAGCCTGTCACCCGTCTGCCTCAGTGTCTCGTCATCGGCCTGCATGCACTCCTGCTTCACGCGCACCAGAGCCTGCAGGGCGGTGCAGAGTTGTATGATGTCGCGGGGGGACACCCGTCCGGCGCTCACCCTGCCTATGATGCGCTCCAGGTCGCCCATGCGCCGCAGTTGCTCCTCCACATGCCCGCGCAGGCCGGGATAGCGGAAGAAGCAGTCGACCACGTCCAGCCGGCGGTTGATCCGGGACACGTCCTTGAGCGGGAACAGCATCCACCGGCGCAGCATGCGCGCCCCCATGGGAGTCACGGTGCGGCCGATGACATCGAGCAGCGAGATGCCGTCCTCGTTCATCGGGTCCACGAGTTCCAGGTTGCGCACGGTGAACTTGTCAAGCCGTACATAGCGGTCTTCCTCGATACGGCGCAGGGCGGTGATGTGGCTCACCTGCGTGTGCTGTGTCTGCTCCAGGTAGAGCATGATGACTCCCGCTGCCACGATGCCGCTGTGCAGGTGGTCAACGCCGAACCCCTTGAGGTTCTTGACCCCGAAGTGCTTGTAGAGCCTCTCCCGCGCGGTGCTCTCGGTAAAGGCCCAGTCGTCCATCTCGAAGGTGGTGTGCCTCGTGCCGAATGACCCTTCGAACATCGCCCGCTTCCCGCGCTCGTACAGGACCTCCTTGGGGGCGAAGTTCTCCATCAGTTTGTCTATGTGGTCGGCGGTTCCCTCGGCGGTGAGGAACTCGCCCGTGCTGATGTCCAGGAGTGCGAGGCCGCAGGTGGACTTGCCGAAGTGGACGGCAGCGAGGAAGTTGTTCTCGCCGCTGTTGAGCACGTTCTCGGTCATGGCCACGCCCGGGGTGACCAGTTCGGTGATGCCGCGCTTCACCAGGGTCTTGGTGAGCTTGGGGTCTTCGAGCTGGTCGCAGATGGCCACGCGCCGCCCGGCGCGCACCAGCTTGGGCAGGTAGGTGTCCAGCGCGTGGTGGGGAAATCCGGCCATCTCGGTGGGGGGCATGTGCTCCTTGCCGTTGTTGCGGCGCGTGAGCGTGATGCCCAGGATGGCCGCCGCCTCCACCGCGTCCTGCGCATAGGTCTCGTAGAAGTCGCCGCAGCGGAAGAGCAGAAGTGCGTCGGGATGTTTGGCCTTCAGGTCATAGAACTGCTTCATCATGGGGGTCAACCCGTCCTTTGCCATATAGTGTGTCTCCTGTGATTACGTTGTCACCGCAGGCATGAGCCTGTAAGGACAAAGTTACGACAAATCTCCCAAACGCCCTTTCCCCTCCCGCGCATTTCTCTCTGGGCGGGCGGGTTGGATGGGAGGCACGGGTTCCCGCAGGCGGCGCGCTTGTGTCCTGCCCTGTTGTGGCCTTTCCCGTGTCCTGGGCGTGCAAAAGAAAGGCGGGGGCACAGGCTTTAGCTGCCTGTGTCCCCCGCCCTTGTTTGTGGGTTTCGGGGAGTCCCCTGGCTCCCTTACTTGACCATCACCTTCTTGCCGTTGATGATGTAGAGTCCCTTGGTGGTCTTCTGCACACGGATGCCATTGATGGTGTAGATGCCGTCCTTGGCTCTGGTCTCTGTTGCGGAAATGCCTTCCACGGGAGTCTCCTCGTCCAGTTTCTTGCAGATGGCCTGCACGTCCTCGTCGGTGAGTGCCTTGCTGTAGATGCGCGCCAGTACCACGTCACCGTTCCATGCGGCCTGTATCGCGTCTTTTGCTCCAGGGTCGCCACCGATGGCAAACCAGCGGCATCCGCTGTTGGCCAGGCGGAAGATGCCGGGCGCAGCAATCTCGTTGCAGAGTTTGCCGTCCAGATAGACGCGTGCCTTGGCGTTTGCCTCATCGTACACACCGATGATGTGGTAGTACTTGCCGGACTCGGGCACGACACCGCTGGTGGCCCAGCGCCAGGTGTTGCCGCCGCTGGTGGACACGTTGGGCAGGAAGGTCAGCATGCTGCCTTTGTCCTTTTTGCCAATGAGGAAGCCTGTGCCTCCTGCCTCCATGCTGGAGAAGGGCTTCATCTCGGCGCTCTTGATAGTTCCCTCGTAGCGAACCATGACGATGGCCTCCAGGCTGTGCCCGTCTGTCAAGGCATCCTTCATCTTCTGGTTGTTCTCGTAGTCTATCTTGTACGCGCTTTTTCCGTTGCCTGACAACTCGTTGTCGAAGGTGGCCACGTTGCGCTTGTAGGTCTCGTTGTAGGCCACGGTGGGTGCTTCGCCCAGCAGGATTACCTCGTTCTGCATGGGAGAGATATCCCTGGCTGTGCCGTCTGTGTCGAACACCACGTCCAGCAGGTCGGCCTTGGGCTCAGCGGGCTCTTCCTCGGTGTGGAAGGATGCCTTGTCGTTGGTGAAGGCGCCGTCCTTGGTCTTGCCTACCGTCTGGTGTGTGGCGTCAAGCACAGGATGGGGGTCGGTGCCTATGGTCTGGTGCCATACGGGGTTCTCTGTGTCACCATGGTTGAGCAGGTAGCAGATCTCGCCGCTTGCCAGTTGCTCGTCTGTAACCTGTGTGCCGGCGATGTCGCCCAGGGCGTTCTTGAAGTAGGTGTTGATTGCCGCCGACTTTCCAGGATTACGTGCGATGGTGTTGCATCCCTTGGTATCCAGGTCAAAGGTGGCTATCTGCAGGCAGTTGGAAATCTTGGATGCCTTGTCGCTCCAGCCTACCAGTCCGCCGACATCGCTGGTGCCTGTGCCCTTGATGGAGCCGCTGAAGAGGCTGTTCTCGATGCGGGTGTAGCCACCCACCACTGCCACCAGTCCGGCGTGTGTGCCGTCTCCAGCCGTCTCGGTCACGATGTCCACGCTGCTGCTCACCTGGCTGATGCGGCAGTTCTCCTGCGTGTTGGCGGCTACCGAGGCCGCGTACTTCTTGGTGGTCTTGACGGTTCCCTCAATGACGAGGTTGTGTACCTCTGCCCCGGCTTCCATGCTGGCGATGAACGCCGCGTTGTCCTCGGTGCGCTCTATGTTGAGTGTCACCTTGTGCCCGTTGCCGTTCAGAATGCCGCGGAATTGGTCTATCATCTGCGCGCCGGTGAAGTTGGGGATGTCGGCCAGCAGCTTGCCCTTCACACCCTTGGTGGCCTTCTCGGCAAAGTAGAGCAGCTGGGCGTTGGTGGAAATCTGGTATTCGCCGTCCACCAGTTCGGGATAGAAGCCGGAGTCCTTGAATATGCTCAGGTTCCGTGCCTGCTCTGTGGTGTACGATCCGTTCTCATAGATGGTGAGCACCGTGTTGTACTTGTCCATGGCCGTGTTGTATTCCTCGGGTGTCAGCAGTTTGGCCTCGTCCAGTTTCTGTGCGATGTTGTAGATGACCATGGCCTCGTCCACCATGCTCACGTATGCCTTGCGTGCCTCGAGCACCTGCTCAAAGAGTGTGCTGAAGGTCTGCACCAGCGCGTATTTCTGCTCGGGTGTGGTGCTGGTGGCGATGGCTTTCACGGCCTCCTCCAGTTTGTCCTTCAGCTCCTGGGGGCATCCGGGATGCTGCGCGTAGTCGGCTCCCGTGCTGGGCAGGAAGTTGATGATGCCCTGTGCGCGTGCGGCCATGCACTCCAGTGTCTTGTCGATGTATGCCTCGGCATCCTTGAGTGTCTCGTAGTAAGTGACGTGGATGTTGGAGATGCCCACCCAGTCTTGTCCGGGCACCGTGTTCTCGTTCCTCACGCCCAGCGTGAGTGTGCTGTCGTTCACCAGGGTCACCAGGTAGTTCTGCGCGCGCCCTGCGGCTGCCGCGTTGGCCATGCCGGTGCATCCGTGTATGGCGTATCCTATCAGGTCGGTGCTGGCTCCCTGCCCGTCAAAGATCTCGTAGTCAACGGCGCCGTCATCCTTTCCCGTGTCGGTGATGTAGCAGTTCTCGCCGTCCTTGGCCTCGGCCAGTGGGATGTAGGTCTCGTAAGCGGTGGGCAGGTAGAGGCTGTTGCCGTTGAGATACACCTGTGCGGCATAGTAGGTGCTGTAGCGGTCGTCATAGGGCCTGTAGGCTCCGTTAACGGCCAGCACATACACGCCGTTGTTGCGCTTGGTGAGCGTCTGGTGCATGTCGCAGTTCTTGGCCCAGCACTCTGCAGCTGTAAATCCGGTGGTGGAACTCTTCATGGCCTTGGTCATGGCCTTTCCCTCCCAGCCTTTGAATCCGTCGGTGAAGTCTGCGTTGGTGAACAGGTTGGTCACCTCGACGCCTGACTTCACGCTGTTCTCAATGGCGTTCTTGAGCATCTGCTTGACAGACTCGGTCTCTGCCTTTATCTGCTCCACGTTGAGCTGCATGTTCCCCAGGATATAGAGCGCGCCTCCATTGGTGTAAGTTTCGCCGGGGGCCTCGTCGCTCTCCAGGTAATCCTCGAGGTGGTTGCGTGCCTCACCCTCGAAGTCCGTGTTGTTGTCCAGGTACTCGCGCGTGCTGTTCACCTCATCGCGGTAGGCGTTGTAGGCGGCGGCACTGGTTTCCAGGGCTGCGCGCAGGATGGCCAGCGAGTCCTGTCCGGCCTCCAGGGCTTCGAAGTCGCCCGCGTCAATGAGCCTGTCCATCTCGTCCAGTTGTGCCTTGAATGCCGCGATGTCGTTGGCGTAGGCGATGAACCCGTCGGCCTCCACATAGGCGCGCGCCTCCTCCACACCTTTCCTGTAGACGAGTGTGTTGGCGCTGTTCACGCCCCCTTTGGCATCCTCCCACAGAGCCTCGGCCTGCTCGCCCGTGAGCGGGTCGCTGTACACGCGCGCCACGGCAACGTCACCGCGCCAGCCGGCCTGTACGCTGGAGCCGCCCGGGTCGCCGCCTATGCAGAACCACTTGCTGCCGTCAGCGGCAAAGCAGAACACCTTGTCGGTGGCGATGGTGTTCATCAGTTTGCCGTTTCCGTAGATATATGCCTTTCCTTCCTCCTGGTTCCACACGCCCACGAAGTGGTAGTATATTTTCTGCCTGGGGCTGATGCTGCTCGTGCACCAGTTCCATTTGCTGCTTCCGTTGGCCGACACATTGGGCAGGAAGGTCATCACGCTGCCACGGCTTCTTTTTATCAGGAAGCCGGTGCCTCCTCTCTCCATGCTGGAGAAGGGCTTGACCTCATCGACATCTGCCCCCGTCGGATAGTCGGCCATGAGCACCACCTCCAGGGTGTGCCCGTCGGCGAGTTTGCTCTTGAAGTCCTCGTTCTGCTCGTAGTCCACGCGGTAGCCGCTGCTGTTTCCTGCGCCCCATGTGTTGGCAAAGTTGGCCACGACAAACCCGAAGCCGTCATTGTAGTAGGTGCTCATGTTTTCTCCCACTGTCTCCACAGCGTTCTTCATGGGCGACACGTCCTCGGCCGTACCGTCGGCGTTGAACTTGACATCCAGCATGTCGGCCACAGGCTTCTCTGTCTCCTGTGCCATCAGGGGTACGCCTGATGCTGCCAGCAAGGCGGCGGAGAGCATGATTCTGGTAATGTTTCTCCTCATAATAATGATTGGTTAAAGATGATTAAACAGATATTAGTATGGTACTGTCCTGTATGTTACATATGCAAAGTTAGTGGATTGGAACAAACAAGAGGCATAAAGAGAGTGTTTTTTTCATCGTGTGGTGTTATTTCCTTTCCGTGAGGCTGTTGCCATTCCTCTTTTGTGACGTTGGCATTACAGCGGGCGGGTGGTGGCAGGGGGCGGGACGGTCATTTGCGTTCCTTCCAGTAGTTTGGCATGAAGAGGAACAGCACGGTGAAGATTTCCAGGCGCCCCACAAGCATGTAGAAGCTCATGAGCCACTTGCCGGCTGGCAGTATGCCGGCGAAGCTGCACGCGGGCCCCACACTGCCCGTGCCCGGCCCCACGTTGCTCAGCGTGCAGACGCTGGCTCCTATGCATGTGTCCACGTCGGCTCCCATCAGTCCATGGCAGGCTGCTCCCAGGGCCACGAAAAGCAGGTACACGAAGACGAAGGTGAGCGTGCGGCGCACCATCTCCTCGCTGACGGCGTGGCCGTTGACCCTCACGCTCAGTACCGCGCGCGGATGCAACTGCAGCACCAGTTCGTTGAAGAGGCACTTCATGGCTATGAGCACCCTCAGCATCTTGATTCCGCCCGCCGTGCTTCCCGCGCAGGCTCCCATGGCCATGATGGTCACAGTGGGCCCCCAGAATGCGGAGCCCCAGCTCACGTAGTCAAACTTCTGTGCGGCAAAGCCCGTGCTGCTCATGATGGATGACGCGTGGAAGAGGGATGTGCGGAATGTTTCCTCCAGTCCGTCCGGCATCTGGCCTGGCGGGCAGTCCCGTGCGGGGAAAAACATGAACAGCAGTGTGAACAACAGCACCGAGCCTGCGAGTATGCCCAGGAACGCCTTGGTCTCCTCGTTGCGCCACAGTGTGCGCGGGCGGCCTATGCTCGCGTAGTAGAACAGGCTGAAGTTCACGCTGCTGAGCATCATAAAGAATGGGCACACATACTCCAGGTATCGGCTGTGGTAATAGCCTATGCTGGCCGTGTGCGTGCTGAACCCCCCCGTGGCTATCGTGCTCATGGCATGGCACACGGAGTCGTAGGTGTCCATGGGCCCCAGCCAGTAGCACAGGGCGCACACGGCCGTGAGAGACAGATAGATGAAGAGCAGCCGGCGCGCCGTGTCTCCTATCTTTGGCCTCAGCTTGTCCACCTCCAGCCCCGTCACCTCGGCCGAGAACACGTTGCTGCTCCTCATCTCGTATGTCGGGACGAGGGCAAAGGAGAACACCACGAGCCCCAGTCCGCCTATCCAGTGCGTCAGGCTCCTCCAGAAAAGCAGGTCGCGCGGCATGGCGTCCACGTCGTCGATGCAGGTGGCTCCCGTGGTGGTGAACCCGCTCATGGACTCAAAGAAGGCGCTGTGCACGTCCATGCCCGCGATGAACATGTAGGGCAGGGATCCGATGACGGAGAACACCACCCACGAGAGTGTGACCACCAGGAAGCTGTCGGCGCGTGTGAGCCTCTTCACCTTTTCGCGCTCGCCCGCCACTTTGCATACGAGTCCCATGACGAGTGCCCCTGCGGCTGTCAGCAGAAACACTTGCCAGTGCCCCTCCCGGTAGCAGGCCGACACGATGGAGCACAAGGCCAGCAGCAGGCTCTCCATCATGATAAGTATGCCGAAGATGCTTTTCTTCATTTCCGTTTCTTGCGTGGTGACCTTTTGGCGGCCTGCCTCTGTCCGGGGCGCGGGCAGGGCCGTGCCCCCGGGCGGGGGCTTTGTCCTGCCCGTTCAGGCCGGCTTCCGGTCGTGCTGCATCCGGGTGTGCGTCTCTTCCCGGTCAGACCTTCTTGTCCAGGGCATGCCAGGGATAGTCGATGGTGTAGTGCAGTCCCCGGCTCTCCTTGCGCTCCAGGGCCTGGCGCGTGATGAGGTAGCCCACGTTGATCATGTTTCTCAGTTCACAGATGTCCCGTGTGGGCTTCACGCGCTTGAAGAGGTGCTCGGTCTCCTCGTAGAGCAAGTCCAGGCGTTCCCATGCGCGGTGCAGGCGCAGGTCGCTGCGCACGATGCCCACATAGGTGCTCATCACCTGGTTGACCTCCTTCACGTCCTGTGCTATCAGCACTTTCTCCTCGTTGGTCATGGTGCCCTCGTCGTTCCATTCGGGAACGTTCTCGTTGAAGCCATACCGTCCGATGTTCTCCAGCGAGTGGCGCGCTGCTGCGTCGGCATAGACCACGGCCTCGATGAGCGAGTTGCTGGCCAGGCGGTTGCCTCCGTGCAGCCCCGTGCACGAGCATTCCCCCACCGCATAGAGGCGGTGTATGCTGCTCTGCCCGTCGAGGTCCACCTGTATTCCCCCGCACATGTAGTGCGCGCTGGGGGCCACGGGTATGTACTCCCGTGTGATGTCTATCCCGATGGACAGGCACTTGGCGTAGATGTTGGGGAAGTGGCGCTTGGTCTCCTCGGCGTTCTTGTGTGTCACGTCCAGGCACACGTGGTCCAGGCCGTGTATCTTCATCTCGCGGTCGATGGCGCGTGCCACTATGTCGCGCGGGGCCAGGCTTCCGCGCTCGTCATACTTGTGCATGAACTCCTCGCCGTTGGGCAGCCGTAGCACTCCTCCGTAGCCGCGCATGGCCTCGGTGATGAGGTAGGCGGGGTGGGTCTCCTTGGGATTGTAGAGCACGGTGGGGTGGAACTGCACAAACTCCATGTCCTTCACCTTGCCCTTGGCGCGGTACACCATGGCGATGCCGTCGCCCGTGGCGATGTTGGGGTTCGAGGTCGCCGCGTACACGGCGCCCGTGCCTCCTGTGGCCATCAGGGTGATGCGGCTCAGGTAGGTGTCCACCTTGCCTGTGTCGGGGTTCAGTATGTAGGCTCCGTAGCACTCTATGTCGGGGGTGCGCCTGGTGACGCGCACCCCCAGGTGGTGCTGCGTGATGATCTCCACGGCAAAGTGGTTCTCGAGTATCTCAATGTTGGGATGGCGGCGCACCGCCTCCATGAGTCCGCGCTGTATCTCGGCTCCCGTGTCGTCGGCATGGTGCAGGATGCGGAACTCCGAGTGTCCTCCCTCGCGGTGCAAGTCAAACTCCCCGTCCTCCTTCTTGTCGAAGTTCACCCCCCACCTGAGCAGGTCGCGGATGCCTGCGGGCGCGTTGCGCACCACCTGCTCCACGGCTGCGGGGTCGCTGATGTAGTCGCCCGCTATCATGGTGTCCTGTATGTGCTTCTCAAAGTTGTCGACAAGCAGGTTGGTCACCGAGGCGATGCCTCCCTGTGCCTTGGCGGTGTTGGCCTCCTCGAGTGAGGTCTTGCACACCAGTGCCACTTTTCCCTTGCCCGCTTCGGCCACTTTCAGGGCGTAGCTCATCCCTGCCACGCCGCTTCCTATGATGAGGAAATCAAACTTGCGTATCATGTCGCTAATGGGGTTTTAACTGTTTGTCAGCGCAAAAATACTGAAATTCTCTCACAGCGCGAGACGTTATCCTTTTTTTCTTTAACTTTGTGGCTTCTAACAGGAGGAGGACTGAGAGGATGATACCATACACGAGACAAGTTCACATGACAGCGGTCGCCCTGTTGCTCCTGTGCCTCCCCGCGTGCGGGACCGGGCGGCATGCCATCAGGGACACGCGCGTCCAGGATGCCGCCGGGAGTCCTGTCACGGCGGTGACGCCCGCGCCGCTCCCCCAGGCGGACACGCCCGGGGACGATGGCGAGGAAATCCGGGACGGGCAGCGGGGGCTTGTGGTGGAGCGTGCCGACGGGCAGTCGTGGCTGGGACGGGTGCAGCAGAGCCTGGACTCCCTGTGCGGCTCTCCCATCAGCGAGACCTCCCAGCTGGGGCTGTACATCTACGACCTCACCGACGGGCGCCCCGTCTATGCCCACAACGCGCTGCACCGCATGCGGCCGGCCTCGTGCGAGAAGTTGGTCACCTGCATCACCCTGCTTGACCGCGAGGCTGGCCTCAGGCCACTCACCACCGAGGTCATCGCCACGGGCCGGATCGCCGGCGGCGTGCTCCAGGGCGACCTGTACTTGAGGGGCGACATGGATCCCCTGCTCACCCGGGCCAACCTCGACACCCTGGCCTGCGCCCTGCGCCAGGCGGGCATTGACAGCGTGGCAGGCAGGGTGTGCGAGTTGATGCCGCCCTACGAGGTGCCCCCCTACGGCTGGGGATGGTGCTGGGATGACGACTACGGCCCCCTGGCCGCCCACCTGGTGGGCGGGGCCGAGGGCATGGCCACGCTCTGGCCCGAGGCGCTCGCGCGTGCGGGTGTCAGGCTGCGGGGCGAGTATGTCTCCGAGGTGAAGGGGCTCGAGGGAGAAGTCCTGGTGGCCTTTGCGCTGGAGCATCCCGTCGACGAGGTGATGCGGCCGGTGCTCAAGCGCAGTGACAACATATATGCCGAGTGCCTCTTCTACCGCCTGGCCTCCATGGGCGGGCACCGCAAGACAGCGCGCCTGCAGGCTGCCTCGGTGGTGGACAGCCTCATCACCCGCCTGGGGTTGCACCCCCGCGACTACCTGATAGCCGATGGCAGCGGCCTTTCGCTCTACAACTATGTCACGCCTCAGTTGCTGGTCGCCCTGCTCAACCACGCCTACCGGGACGAGGCCATACGCCAGAGGCTCATGCCCTGCCTGCCCATAGCGGGTGTCGACGGCACCCTGCGCAGGCGCATGGCGGGCACCGCCGCCCAGGGCAACGTGCGCGCCAAGACGGGCACCGTGGAGGGCGTGTCCTCGCTGAGCGGTTACCTGACCGCCGCCAACGGGCACACCCTCTCCTTCAGCGTCATCAACCAGGGTGTGGCACGCACACGCACCGGCCAGCGTTTCCAGGACCAGGTGTGCCTGCTGCTCTGCCGGTGAGCACAGCGCGGGCCGGGACGGCACAGGGCACGGGGCACGAAAGGCAACAACACACAACCAACAAGTTATATTATGAGGATACTGTTTCTCATCGCCGTGCTGGGTGTAACGCTCGGCGCGGCAGCACAAGATTACGGGGACGACTATGGTTACGGGGACACCGGGAAGAGTTGTGCCGAGTGGGTAAGCCAGCTCACGGGCGAGGCAGAGGCCCTGCGGGTCGAGGTGTCCTCGCTCAAGGCCAGGATGAAGGTGGAGGGCTCCAGGCGGCTCAAGCAGCAACTCAAGGAGAAGCAGGCCGACCTGAAGGCCGCCAAGAGCAACCTGAAGGTGGCCAAGAAAGCCCTCAAGAGCGAGAAGGAGGCCGACAAGGCCATGAAGAAAGCCATGAAGGAAGGGGCCAGGCTGCAGCAGAGGAAGGCCAAGGCACAGGCATCGCTCGTCAAGGCGCAGAAGAAAGCCGCCGCCGCCGAGAGGAAGGTGGCAGCGGCCGCGCAGAAACTTGAGGCGGCACGCCAGAACCTGGACAAGGCCAATGCCGACCTGGACAAGGCACACTCGCAGGTGGACGGCCTGAGGGACTCGGCCGGAATCTCCCAGGCCAGCGCGCGCAAGGCACGCGAGCAGAAGGCCGCCGCGCGCAAGATGGTGCGCGACCACGTCATGTCGCGCACCGGCGGCAAGGACGGGAACGCGCGCTGACAGCCACGGCCCGCGCAGGCCACAGGCGGGACGGGGAAAGTCGCATGGGTGACATGGTCACGTGCGGCTTTCCCCGTCCTCTCATTATATATATACACGCGTGCGCGAATCCCCGGTGCCCGGTGTGTGGGACTCCAATATACCCCGTATGTGGTATTGCGGTTTCCGTCGCACACCCGTACCTTTGCAGTGTCAACAGGAGGAAAAGCCGCAGGCGCGCGCCCCAGGCCCTCACCCCTGCAAGCAAGACACAAAACTTAACCAAACACATACGATTATGGCAAAGATTCATGAGAAACTGACCGAACTGATCGGTCGCACCCCCCTGCTGGACCTGCAGCGTCTGGCAGCCAAGAAGAATGCGCAGGCACAGGTGGTGGCCAAGGTGGAGTACTTCAACCCCGGCGGAAGCGTGAAGGACCGCATCGCCCTCAACATGATAGAGGACGCAGAAAAGAAGGGCATCCTGAAGCCCGGAAGCGTCATCATCGAGCCCACAAGCGGCAACACCGGCGTGGGGCTGGCATGGATAAGCCGCGTCAAGGGCTACGAGGCCATCATCGTGATGCCCGAGACCATGAGCCGTGAGCGGCAGAGCCTGTTGCGCGCCGCCGGCGCGAAACTGGTGCTCACTTCGGGCGCAAAGGGCATGAAGGGCGCCATCGAGGAGGCCAACCGACTCAGGGACGAGACCCCCGGAGCAGTCATCCTGGGACAGTTTGTCAACCCCGCCAACCCCGACATGCACGAGCGTACCACGGGTGAGGAAATCTGGCAGGACACCGACGGGCAGGTGGACATCTTCGTGGCCGGCGTGGGCACGGGAGGCACCGTGACCGGCGTGGGACGTGCGCTCAAGAAGCACAACCCCAACGTCAAGATTGTGGCCGTGGAGCCCGAGAGCAGCCCCGTGCTGAGCGGCGGAAAGCCCGGCGCGCACAAGATACAGGGCATAGGCGCGGGCTTTGTGCCGCAGACCTATGACAGCAAGGTGGTCGATGAGATTATCCAGGTGAGCAACGACAACGCCATCCTCACGGGCCGCGAACTCTCGCTCTACGAGGGACTCATCGTGGGAATCAGTTCGGGAGCCGCCGCCTACGCGGCCCTGCAGCTGGCCCGGCGTCCCGAGAACAAGGGCAAGCGCATCGTGACCCTGCTGCCCGACACGGGCGAGCGCTACCTGAGCACGCAGCTCTACGCCTTCGAGGAGTACCCCCTGTAATCCCCCTCGCCTGCTTGCCATTTTCCGCGCACCGCACTGCATGTCCCGATGCAGCGCGGTGCGTTGGCTTATGCAGTGCGCTGCGTTGGCCGATGCAGTGCGCTGCGTTGGCCATCGCGGCGTAGTGCGTTTTTCCGGGCAGGCCACTCCCATGGGCAGACTTGTGCCATCTTTCTTTTTCCAGATGCTCGTGTTTCACTCTTTATTTCGTACCTTTGGGGACTTAACGGGAACATGCTGATGCGGGCTCTACCTTACGCCCCACAGGATTTATCCTCGATTTTCAACTACAGCAAGCAGTTGCTCCACCACTGTCTGAGGGATTTCGCTCCCGAAGGGAAAGACCAACGGGGCAAGGGCGGCTTGGGCCAACTGGTAGAGGAACTCTTTTTCCGATACGGCACAAACAGCCGGCCTGAGGCAGACTTTGCCCTCGCCCATGCTGAACTGAAATGCACACCACTGAAGGAGGCGGCATCAGGCGATTTGCTCATCAAGGAGCGGCTCGTGTGCGGCATGATTAACTATGCCGAGGACTGGGACAAGACATTCGGGGAATCGCATTTTTACAAGAAGTGCCTCACGATGCTCATCATGTTCTATCTGCACCAGCCCGGTGTGCCAAGGCTTGACCTTCACTTCCTCTTTACTGTCCTGTGGCAACTGCCCGCAAAAGACTTGCTGGTCATAAGGCGGGACTATGACACCATCATCGGCAAGATACGGGCAGGACAGGCCCACACATTGTCAGAGGGGGACACCATGTACCTGGGAGCATGCCGCAAGGGACAGAAGGGCGACCGCCTCGTGGCGCAGCATAACAGTGTAACGGGCGCACCACGGAGAGCATGGAGCCTGAAAGCCTCCTATATGCGCACGCTCTTGCAGGAGGTCAAAGAGCACCATAGCAACGGAGCATACTGCAATGCCAGCATTCTCCTCGCGCCCCGCAACTCTCTCTTCAGCCCCGGGGAACTCTCGGCATACAGTGTGGACGAACTGCTTGCAGAACGCTTTGCGCCCTACCTTGGACTCACTCTCACCGAGCTGTGTCACAGGCTTCATGTCGCTCCCTCTACAGCCAAGTCCAAATATTTCATCCTGGCCAACAGGATTGCCGGGCTGGGCAAGACCGCAAATGTCAACAGGACAGAGGAGTTCGAGAAGTCGGGACTGACCATGAAGACCATACGCATACGGCAGAACGGGGTCGTCAAGGAGAGCATGTCCTTTGAGAACATCGACTACCAGGAAATCCACGACTGCGACGAGTGGACAGAATCGCGCCTGTAGGAACTGTTCACCAGCCGTTTCCTGTTTGTCATCTTCCGTGAGACTGGCCGCTCCTTATGCCCTGCCCAATGGGAACACGGAGCCAGAGTACAGACTGGGGAAGGTGGCCCTGTGGACCATGCCACCGCATGACCTTGCCATTGCCAGGGAGTACTGGGAAAACATTCGGGAGAACGTACTGGCTGACAGGATATCCCCAAGATACTTCTGGAGCATATCTGACAACCGGAAATTTCACGTCCGTCCCAAGGCAAGCAAAGCCAGCGACACAACAGCCAACCCCAATGGGGGAAGGGCTCAGAAGTATTGCTACTGGTTCAATGCGGGATACATTAGGGAAATCGTCGAAAATGAAATATAACACCATTACGCCAGGCAGCGAGGCATACGGCAGCCATCTGCTGTGCGAACCTGTCTCGGCCTACTCGCGCGAGGCACATCGGGAAGCCATACAGATGGGCCTCTTCGAGAGCGCGTGCAAGGAGACCCGCCCCGAAGACATCCGTGTGGTAGAACTCTTTGCGGGAGTGGGAGGCTTCCGCATCGGGCTGGAGAGGGCATCCGGCCGCTTCAAGACCATATGGAGCAACCAGTGGGAGCCGTCCACCAAGCGGCAGGACGCGAGCGTCATCTATTGCAGGCAGTTTGGCCCGGAGGGGCACTCCAACCAGGACATCACCACCGTGCCCACCAGTGAGGTACCCGACTGCGACTTGCTCTGTGGGGGATTTCCGTGCCAGGACTACTCTGTGGCCACCACGCTGACGCGCTCTGGTGGCATCGAGGGCAAGAAGGGCGTGCTCTGGTGGCAGATTTACCGTATCCTGGAGGAGAAGGGCAACCGCCGTCCCGCCTGCCTCATGCTGGAGAATGTGGACCGCCTGCTCTGCTCGCCGGCCAAGCAGCGCGGGCGTGACTTCGCCATCATCCTCGCCTCACTGGCCCGGCTGGGCTATCTGGTGGAGTGGCGCGTAATCAATGCCGCCGAATATGGCATGCCGCAGCGACGCAAGCGCACCTACATCATGGCCTACCGCCAGGACTGCCATATCGCCCGGCAGGAGAGCCAGGGCCAGGGCGCGGAGGGGTGGCTCCTGCACAAGGGAGTCCTGGCACAAGCCTTTCCCTGCCTGCCCAAGGAAGGAAAGGCCGGTTCGTTCGGCATCGGGGGGGACATCGCACAAGTGTCCGATGAGTTCAACAAGGGCAAGGCCGCCAGCCCATTCGGGAATTCGGGAGTGATGCGTGACGGCACCGTGTTCACCATGGACACGCAGCCCGACTATCATGGAAGATACATCACACTGGGCGACATACTGATTGATGAGAGCCTGGTGCCCGAAGAGTTCTTTGTGCCAGATGCCGACCTGCCCAGGTGGGAATACCTCAAGGGGCACAAGACACTGAGGCGCTTCAGCAAGGCCACTGGCCACGAGTACAACTATAGCGAGGGCGCGATGGCCTTCCCCGACCGGCAAGACCGCGCCTCGCGCACCATCATCACAGGCGAGGGAGGGGCTGCCCCATCACGCTTCAAGCATATCATCAGAGCCAGGAGTGGACGTTACCGCCGTCTCGTGCCCGTGGAACTGGAGCGGCTGAACATGTTCCCCGACAATCACACGCAGGGTGCAAGTGACCTGCGAAGGGCTTTCCTAATGGGCAACGCACTGGTCACCGGCATTGTGGAGCGCATCGCCCTGGTGCTGAACAGCAGCATGTAGCACGGACACACAAGGGGCACACCCACGGCCGTCGTGCCGCCGGTGTGCCCCTTGCTGCATGGTGCTCCCGCTACAGCGTGAGCCTCAGAAGCGGTAGCCGTAGGTGATGCCGGCGTTGAAGTTCTTCAACTTGGGAAGTTCGAAGCCCGCCTCCTGGAAGTGCCTGCGGCGGTAGTTGTCGCGGTACATGTCGGTCAGGCCCCAGTCGAATGAGAATGTGAGCGAGTGGTGGTCGGCATACTCGGCACCCACGCGGAAGCCCAGCCCGAAGTCGTAGCGCTGGATGCTGCCCAGCTCATTCTCGTCGTTGCGGAAGAACTTGTGCGAGAAGTCCTCCATGGCATCGCTGTCGAAGTCGTACTTCGTCTTGCCGTTCACGCCGATGGCGAAGTATGGCCCGAAGTCGGCATACACGCCCAGGTTCTCCAGCACATTGTAGCGGTAGCCCACATGCAGGGGAATCTCGATGTAGTAGGGGCGGTACTTCACCGTCATGGGGAGATTGGCATCGCTATTAAGAGCGTCAAACTTGGCTCCCTTCATGGTGTAGCCCACACCCAGATTGACAAACACACCGTAGCACGAGGGCAGCATGTACTCGCCGCGCAGCCCGATGTTGAAGCCCGCCTTGGGGTCGGTGAGGCTGTTCGCACCCGAGCCTGTGTAGCGGAAATTGCTGATGTTCATGCCGAAGAGGCCCTGCACCGAGAAGCCTGGTTCGGGCACATACTCCAGGGCCTTGGCACTGCCGGCACACATGAGGGCGGCCAGGACGAGGATCATAAACTTTTTCATACGCTTAGGAATTGTAGGTTTAAGTTGATGCAAAGGTATTCCTTTTTACCCACCGGCATGCCTTCGCCGGGAAGGTTTGTTGTCCGGGTCGGGACTCAAACCGCAGTATGGGGCACAAATCAGTACGAATGGGACATTCCCGTGTCCCGCCCCACCGCGCACCACAATATTTCCATACCGGCGGAAAGGCACATTTGCGTGTCCTGGGGATGCGCGTAAGGCAAAAAAGAGTTAACTTTGCCCATGCAAGAAAAAGACGGCAAAATGGAAGACATGAACATTTCGCGGGACATCCGGTATACAGGTGTGGATGACCTGGATATAGACCTGTTTGAGAACCAGTATATTGTGCCCAAGGGCATGAGTTACAACAGTTGGGTCGTCCTGGACAGCCGGGTGGCCATCCTGGACACCGCCGACGCGCGCAAGGCCGCCGAGTGGAGGCACAACATCACCACCGCCCTGCAGGGCCGCCAGCCCGATTATCTGGTGGTGCACCACATGGAGCCCGACCACGCCTCGCTGGTGGGGGAACTGGTGGGGAAGTATCCCGCGATGCAGGTCGTGTGCAGCGCGCAGGCACTGAAGATGCTGCCCCAGTTCTTTGAGGGCATCGCGCTGGAGGGGCGCGTGCGCGTGGTGAAGGAGGGCGACACCCTCGCGCTGGGCACACACACGCTCCGCTTCATCGCCGCGCCCATGGTGCACTGGCCCGAGGTGATGATGAGCTACGAGGAGCAGACGGGCACGCTGTTCAGCGCTGATGCCTTTGGCAAGTTTGGCGCGCTGCAGGATGAGACCGACGACTGGGCCTGCGAGGCACGCCGCTACTACTTCAACATCTGCGGCAAGTACGGAACACAGGTGCAGAGCGTGCTCAAGAAGGCCCTGGCACTCGACATCCAGGCCATCTGCCCGCTGCACGGGCCCGTGCTCCGGGGGGATGCCCGGGAGAGCGCGCTCAGCCTCTACGACACCTGGAGCCGATATGAGCCCGAGAGCAGCGGCGTGGTGGTGGCCTATGCCAGCATACACGGCGGCACCAAGGAGGCGGCCGAGCGGCTGGCCGAGATGCTGCGGGAGAAGGGCACCGACCGGGTGGTGCTGGCCGACCTGGCCCGCGCGGACATGGCCGAGGTCATCGAGGACGCCTTCCGCTATCCCGCACTGGTGGTGGCAGCATCGAGCTATGACGCGGGCGTGTTCCCCGTGATGCACGACTTCCTGTACCATCTGCAGATCAAGAACTACCAGAAGCGGCGCCTGGGCATCGTGGAGAACGGCAGCTGGGCACCCACCGCCGGGCGCGTGATGAGGGCGATGATAGAGCAGATGAAGGACTGCGAGATAGCGGAGCCAATGGTGACCATACGCAGCCGCATGAAGGAGGCCGACCTGCCACGGCTGGAACTCCTGGCCCAGGCCATGCTGGCCTGAGCGTTTCCGGGGCGGCACGCCCCGGGCCACACACTAATGACAACGTACTAAAAACTACACACCGCAAGCGTATGAGAAAACAGTTTGCCATGGCACTGTGCCTCGCTTGGGGCACAATGCTCAGCACGGAGGGGAGCCTGCGGGCACAGGGCGCGCCCGCCCCATCCACGGAGAAGAAAGTCACCGTGTACGGCAAGGACAAGAAAGTGCTGTGCTCCATGAAGACCAGCGAGATTGACAGTATCGTGTTTGCCGAGCCAGTGCCCACGGCCGATGTGCTGGACGTGGTGTTCCACGAGGACGGGACGGCCGAGGACATCTCGCCCATGAGGAACGAGGTGCAACTGGTGGGCAGCACCAGCTACACACGCTTCAGCAAGGCATACAACCGCCACATAGCCACCTTCAGCAACCCCTGGGCAGGCACGGCCACCGGCTATTACCGCGTCGACTTTGAGCAGAACCAGGAGTTCAGGGACAAGCTTGCCGACGGGCACACGCTGGAGGTGCTCTTCATGCCCAACTACCAGGGCAGCATCCCCAACCAGGAGTGCAAGCCCTTCTCGGCCATGCAGGCGGGCGGCACGGGCTTCCTGGTGACCACCACCACCAGTTCGCGCAAGAACGAGATATGCTTCCTGCCCAACACCTCGGCCAACGGCAAGAGCACCTGGCGGTGGGCCACCAGCGGCATCGTGCCACAGCCCAAGCAGTACTACCATGTGGTGGGCGTGTGGAACAAGGAGGAGCAGAAGGCACGCATATATGTCAACGGTGAACTCAGGAACACCATCGCCGCCCCGGGCAACCTCAACTTCGCCAGCAGCGGGAGCAACTGGTTCTGCGTGGGGGGCGACCCCAACGGGAAATCCCAGGCTGCCAACGGATGGCTGGGCAACATAGTGCTGGCACGCATCTATGACGACCCGCTCACGCAGGAGGACGTGTCGCTGCTGTGGAAGAGCGTGGACGTGAACCCCGACGAGATGGACGCCGAACTGGTGAAGAACGTCGGCTTCCTGAGCGGAATGGGCGTGAAGGCCGGAGGCACCTACATGATAAGGGGCGAGGGGTTTGCCCAGGGCGACCAGGTGACGCTCAGCCTGGTGTCCGACAAGAGCCAGGCCAGTGCCTGCGCGCTCACCGCACAGGACGGCGGGGCGCTGATGCGCCTGCCCGCCAACCTGGTGAGCGGCCAGTACAGGATGACCCTGGAGCGCGGCTCCAAGAGCCAGGAACTGGGCGTGACCAACCTGGTCGTGCTCGACTGGAAGCCTGCGGGCATGAGGGTGATAGCCCACCGGGGGCACTGGAACACCGCAGGGTCGGCGCAGAACTCGCGCGCCTCGCTCAGGAACGCTATCAGCCTGGGCTGCTATGGCTCGGAGACCGACGTGTGGATTACCACCGACGGGCAGGTCATGGCCAACCACGACGCGACGCTGCAAGGGGTGCGCCTGGAGACCAGCACCTATGAGCAGGTGAAGGGGCTCACCCTGTCCAACGGCGAGAAGATACCCCGGCTCTCTGACCTCCTGGACATCCTGGAGGGCGAGGGGGACACCAAGCTCATCATCGAGATAAAGACACACACCGACGAGGCTCGGGGCAAGGCGTGCGTGGCCGCCGTGGTGGACATGGTGAAGAGCCGTGGCGTGCAGGACAAGGTGGAGTACATCGCCTTCAGCCTCAACCTGTGCAAGGAACTGGTGAGGCTGGACCCCACCGCCCATGTGGCCTACCTCAATGGCGACCGCAGCCCCGCCCAGCTGAAGGCACTGGGAATCATGGGGCTCGACTACACGGCAGACAGGTACCGCAGCAACCCCACATGGACAAGCGAGGCAAAAGCCGGCGGCATGACCACCAACGTGTGGACTATCAGCGACACGCCCACCATGGCCGAGATGACCAACGCGGGCGTTGACTTCGTCACCACCGACAGTCCCGCTGACGCGCTCGACGTGCAGAAGGCATACGACCTGCAGAAGGCGGCAGAGTAGGAAGCGAAGCCCCCTCCCGGCCTGACGGGCGTGAGAAGCGAAGGCGAGTGCCGCACAGGCAGGCCGCTTCCCCGCTCCCCGGAAGACCCGGAGGGGGCTTTGTATAATAGAATTGCAAGGCATTATCCTTGGTCTATCGCGGGCTAAGTCGTACCTTTGCATCCAAATGCGCGCAAGCGAGGAACACAACACACAAGACAATGGCAAGAGAATACAACTTCCGTGAGATTGAGCAGAAATGGCACCGGCGCTGGGAGGCCAACCACACCTATCGGGTGACGGAGGACACCGGCAAGAGGAAATACTACGTCCTCAACATGTTCCCCTACCCCAGCGGGGCCGGGCTGCATGTGGGTCATCCGCTCGGATATATAGCAAGCGACATCTACGCGCGCTACAAGCGGCTCAACGGATACAACGTTCTCAACCCCATGGGATACGACTCCTATGGACTGCCCGCCGAGCAATATGCCATACAGACGGGGCAGCACCCCGAGAAGACCACCTTCCAGAACATCGACCGCTACCGCGAGCAACTGGACAAGATAGGCTTCTCCTTTGACTGGAGCCGCGAGGTGCGCACCTGCTCGCCCGACTATTACCACTGGACACAATGGACGTTCGAGAGGATGTTCAACTCCTACTTCTGCAACAGGTGCCAGAAGGCGCAGCCTATTGCAGACCTCATCAGACACCTGGACAAGCACGGGACCGAGGGGCTGGATGTCGCCTGCACCGAGGAACTGTCTCTTACCGCCGGGGAGTGGAAGGCCATGGACGAGCGGCAGAAGAGCCAGACGCTGATGAACTACCGCATCGCCTTCCTGGGCGAGACCATGGTGAACTGGTGCCCGAAACTGGGCACCGTGCTGGCCAACGACGAGGTGGTCGAGGGCGTGAGCGTGCGTGGCGGATACCCCGTGGAGCAGAAGAAGATGCGCCAGTGGTGCCTGAGGGTGAGCGCGTACGCGCAGAGGCTGCTCGACGGGCTGGACACCATCCAGTGGAGCGACTCCATCAAGGAGACACAGCGCAACTGGATAGGACGCAGCGAGGGCACCGAGGTGGAGTTCCGGATAGCCGGCTCGCAGGAGAAGTTTACCATCTTCACTACCCGTGCCGACACGATGTTCGGCGTGACCTTCATGGTGCTCGCCCCCGAGAGCGAACTGGTGGGGAAAGTGACCACCGAGGCTCAGAAGGCCCAGGTGGAGCAGTACCTGGCCTATGTGAAGGGACGCACCGAGCGCGAGCGGCAGATTGACCACCGCGTGACAGGCGTGTTCTCGGGCTCATACGCCATCAACCCCTTCACCGGGGAGAAGAACCCCATATGGATAAGCGAGTATGTGCTGGCAGGCTATGGCACGGGAGCCATCATGGCCGTGCCTGCCCACGACAGCCGCGACTACGCCTTCGCGCGCCACTTCGGCCTGCCCATCGTCCCCTTGATAGAGGGAGCCGATGTGAGCCAGGAGAGCTACGACGCCAAGGAGGGCATCGTGTGCAACAGCCCCGCCACGGGGAAGGCCACCTATTGTGACCTGGTGCTGAACGGACTCACGGTCAAGCAGGCCATCGCCGCCACCAAGGAGTATGTGCAGAGCCATCACCTGGGCCGCGTGAAGGTGAACTACCGCCTGCGCGACGCCATCTTCAGCCGCCAGCGTTACTGGGGCGAACCATTCCCCGTATATTACAAGCACGGGATGCCACAGATGATACCCGAGGAGTGCCTGCCGGTGGAGTTGCCACAGGTGGAGAACTTCCTGCCCACCGAGACGGGCGAGCCTCCACTGGGCAACGCACAGGTGTGGGCATGGGACGAGAAGAGCCGCAAGATAGTGGACAAGGCGCTCATCGACGACGAGACGGTGTTCCCCATCGAACTGTGCACCATGCCCGGATTCGCAGGCTCATCGGCCTACTACCTGCGTTACATGGACCCGCACAACGACAAGGAACTGGTGAGCCGCGAGGCCGATGAGTACTGGCGGAACGTGGACCTCTATGTGGGCGGAAGCGAGCATGCCACCGGGCACCTCATCTACAGCCGCTTCTGGAACAAGTTCCTGCATGACCTGGGCGTGTCCTGCATGGAAGAGCCGTTCCAGAAACTGGTCAACCAGGGCATGATACAGGGACGCTCCAACTTTGTCTACCGCATCAAGGACACCAACACCTTCGTCTCCCTGGGGCTGAAGGGCCAGTACGACACCACACCCATCCATGTGGACGTGAACATCGTGAAGAACGATGTGCTCGACACGGAGGCTTTCCGCGCCTGGAGACCCGAGTACCGGACAGCCGAGTTTGTGCTTGAGGACGGGAAGTATGTGTGCGGGTGGGCCATCGAGAAGATGTCGAAGAGCATGTACAACGTGGTCAACCCCGACATGATAGTGGAGAAGTACGGCGCCGACACGCTGCGGCTCTACGAAATGTTCCTGGGTCCCGTGGAGCAGTCGAAGCCCTGGGACACCAACGGCATCGACGGTTGCCACCGCTTCCTGAAGAAGTTCTGGTCGCTCTTCTGGGGCAAGGACGGATCCTTGCAGGTGGACGACAGCGAACCCACGGCCGACAGTCTGAAGAGCCTGCACAAGGTAATCAAGAAGGTGAGCGCCGACATCGAGGAATTCTCATACAACACCAGCATATCGGCCTTCATGGTGGCTTGCAACGAGCTCTACCAGCAGAAGTGCCGCGCGCGCGCCGTCCTGGAGCCGCTCACCGTGCTGCTCGCGCCATTTGCCCCGCACATCGCCGAGGAGCTGTGGGAGGCCATGGGGCACGACACCAGCGTGTGCGATGCCCAGTGGCCTGCCTGTGACGAGAAGTACCTGGTCGAGAGCAGCGTGAGACTGGGCGTGCAGTTCAACGGCAAGGTGCGCTTTGCCATGGACTTCCCCGCCAGCGCGACTCCCGGGGAGATGGTGGCGATGGCCACCGGCGCGCCCGAGGCACAGAAGTACCTTGACGGGATGCAGGTGGTGAAGACCATCGCCATTCCGGGGCGTATCGTGAACATCGTGATGAAGCCCAAGGCTTGAGACGGAACAGAACGGGACAATGACCAACAAGCAGCAGCGCGCGTGGGAGTTTGCCAAGGACTTCTTGTCCATCAACCTGGGCATGGCCGTCTACTCACTGGGATGGGCCGTCTTCCTGCTGCCCTATCATATCACCACAGGAGGGCTGGCCGGCCTGCTCGCCATCGTGTACTATGTGACGGGATTCCCTATCAGCGCGGCTCTGCTCATAATCAACGGGCTGCTGCTCCTGGTAGCGTTCAGGCCGCTGGGGTGGAATTTCGTCCTGAAGACAGCCTATGCCGTGCTGGCTCTCTCTGCCTTCCTGAGCCTGGGACAGGGCATGATGACCGACGAGCAGGGACAGCTCGTGCAAATCCTGGGCAAGGGGCAGGACTCCATGGCTTGCGTGCTGGGAGCCACGCTCAACGGGCTGGGCATCGGCATCGTGTTCCTGGCCGGCGGAAGCACAGGCGGATGGGACGTGATAGCGGCTCTGGTGAACAAGTACCGCAATGTGTCTCTGGGACGTGTGCTTCTGTATCTGGACCTGGTGGTGATAGGCTCCTGCTGGCCCATCTTCCATGACTGGAGGATGGTGGTGTTCGGCTATGTCACGCTGGCAGTATATACCTATGCCCTGGACCAGCTGGTCAACAGCACAAGGCAGGACACGCAGTTCATCATCTTCACACGCAAGAGCAAGGAGATATGTGACCGCATCATAAGCGAGACGGTGCACTCGGTGACCGTCATGAACGGCGAGGGCTACTATAGCCACCAGGACATCAAGGTGCTGATAACCATTGTGCACAAGTCGGAGCAGATACATATCCTGCGCATGATACAGGAGATTGACCCCGCCGCCTTCGTGTCACAGAGCCGGGCCGAGGGCGTGTACGGCAACGGCTTCAAGGCCATCAGGGCTTGACCCGCGAGGCTTCGCATAACCCGCGCGCTTATAAGGACAGGCAACTACAAACCAATATGACTACGGCAAAACTGTTGGGAGAGAACCCGCGCATACTGCTGCGTGACTATGCCCAGATGATTCTTGGCATCTTCATATACTCGTTGGGCTATACCTGCTTCCTGCTCCCCTACCAGATTATCACGGGCGGGCTGAGCGGTGTATCGACCATCATCTACTATCTGGTGGGCATCCATCCAAACATCACCTACTTCTGTGTCAACGGCGCGCTCCTGCTGCTGGCCGGACGCATCATGGGATGGAGGTACATGGTACGCACACTGATAGCCACGTTTGTCATCTCGCTATTCATCGACATCATGCAGAGTTACCTCACGACCATCGGTCCTGACGGCAAGGAACACCTGCGCCTCATCATAGGCGACCAGAAGTTCATGGCCTGTGTGATAGGCGGCATCATGGAGGGACTGGGACTGGCCATCGTGTTCCTGGCGGGCGGAAGCACCGGGGGGACGGACATCATCGCAAGCAGCATCAACAAGTACCGCAACATCTCCCTGGGACGACTGCTGATCTTCATAGATGTGGTCATCATTGCAGGCAGTTACCTGCTGTTCCGCAACCTGGAGATTATGGTGGTGGGATACCTCACCATGTTCATAAGCATGAACTTCCTGGACTTTGTCATCAACGGAGCCAGGCAGAGCGTGCAGTTTATCATCGTGAGCAGCAAGCCCGATGAGATAGCCCATGAGATAAACGTACGCCTCAACCGGGGAGTGACCGTGCTCTACGGTGAGGGGTTCTACACCAAGGAGAAGCGCCAGGTGCTGCTCATCCTGGCCAAGAAGTATGAGAGCCGGCAGATATTCGCCCTCATCAAGCAACTGGACGGCAACGCCTTCGTGTCCATGAGCAATGTGGAGGGTGTGTTTGGTGAGGGGTTTGATGTGATAAAGAAGTAAGGGCAAGACAGACGGGCTCGACGCCCCGCACGCCCGTAACCCCGTGCCCCCATAAAACCGCATGACCGCATGAGGAAACTGATAATGGCCACCAACAACGCCAACAAACTGCGTGAGGTGAGAGAAATCCTGGAGGGGAGGTACGAGATATGCTCCCTGGACGAGATAGGGTGTCACGAGGACATTCCCGAGACCGCCGACACGCTGGAGGGCAATGCCCTGCAGAAGATGCGCTATGTGAAGGAGCGCTACGGCATGGACTGCTTTGCCGACGACACGGGCCTGGAGGTAGAGGCACTGGGCGGTGCGCCAGGAGTATATACCGCACGCTTCGGCATGATGAACGGCTACGGAGAGAACCATGACGCGCAGGCCAACATACGCTGCCTGCTGGATCGTCTGAGGGACGCGCCCGGCAGGCGTGCGCAGTTCCACACCGTGGTGGCGCTGAGCCTGGATGGCCGGGAGCATCTGTTCCACGGCATTGTAAAGGGAGAGATACTGCCGGAGCCCACGGGTGTGGAAGGGTTTGGCTATGATCCCGTCTTCGCGCCCGAGGAGGCAGGCGGACTTTCATTCGCACAGATGGACATGAAGTCCAAGAATACTATCAGTCACAGGGGCAGGGCCATAGCCGCGTTGGCGGCCTTCCTGGCCGGGCGGGAATAACAAAAGCAATCAAGGATGAGAAGAATCACGCTGGCAATGGTGGGTCTGCTGGTTTCGCTGGCCGTTCCACGGCCTTTTGCGGCACAGGCACAGCAGATAGGCACATGGGATGTGTACCCCAGTTACTGGAACGCAACGCACAACGTGGTGGCGGGAACCACCATTTACTCGCTTACCAATGGCAATCTGATGGCCTACGACACCGAGGACGGTGAAGTGCGCACCTTTGACTGCCTGACACAGCTCAACGGCATAAGGGTGGGCCAGATCGCTTACTCGGCCACTGCCAGGCGCCTCGTGATCGCATATGACGACTGCAACATCGACCTGATGGATGTGGCAGGGAACGTGCAGAACCTGCCCGCACTGCGCGACAAGAGCATGACCTCGAAGACGCTCAACAGCGTGTGTGTGGAGGGCGACAAGGCTTATTTGGCCATGAGTTTCGGCATTGTGGAGGTGGATGTGCGGGAGGGGGTCTTCGGAAGTACTTACACAATGGGCCTGGACGTGCAGTCTGTAGCCATCCTGGACGGATGCATCTATGCTGCCACCACACAGGGTGTCTACAAGGGACGGCTCACAGACCATCTGCAGGACAAGTCGCTCTGGACGCGTGTCTCCACAGACATTTATGTCCAGTTGGCTGTCGTGGATGGCGAACTGGTGGGCAGGCGCGAGTGGGACGTGTACCGCATCGCGGGCGACGGCTCCTCGTCCAGGTTCTCCAGCGGGCACTTCACCTTTATGAGTGTTTCCGGAGGAATGCTCGTGTGGGGAAACAGTACGCAGATAAACCTTTGCCAGAACACAGGCAAGGTGACCAAGATGTCTTATGACAACAGCTGGAACGACGTCTCATACGCGGGCGGAACCTTCTGGGTGAGCGAGGGCGAGAAAGGACTGCGGGGCTACACACTCAAAGATGGGCAGTTTGCCCAGGCGGCAGGCCCCATACAGCCCAACAGTCCCAAGAACGACCTTGCCTACAGAATAAGCTGGGCAGGCGACCGGTTGCTCGTTGCAGGCGGAGTGAACACCGTGGCGGCCGACTACCATCCAGCCACCGCCATGTACTACGAGGACGGAAAGTGGGTCAACTTCCAGGAAATGGAGGGCGCGCCAGAGGGGTATGCCAACTTCCGCCTCTACAACACCACCCACTTGGTGCAGGATCCCGACGCCCCCGCACACCACTACGCCAGCCCATACCGCACGGGGCTCTGTGAGTACAGGGACGGAAAGTTTGTGCGTCTGTACAACTGCGACAACTCTCCCTTGCGCAGCATCCTGCCCGACAACGCGAGCTACTTCAACTTCGTCTCCTGCAGCGGACTCACTTTCGACGAGGACCGCAATCTGTGGATGCTCAACAGCGAGACCGACACAATCATACGCATACGCAAGCCCAACGGAGCATGGCGCGCCCTTTATTACTCTGAGATAGCGGGCGCATCGCTCTGTGACGACTATCTGATGCACTCCAGCGGGCTGGTTATGATGGTGAGCAGGCGCCTGGACAAGGCAGGAATCTTTTGTCTGGACTACAAGGGCACGCTTGAGAAGCGCGCTGATGACCAGCATGTACTGCACCATACCATCACCAACCAGGACGGCACGAAATACAGCCCAGACGAGTTCTACTGCCTCAGCGAGGACTTAGACGGGCAGGTGTGGGCTGGCACCAACCTGGGTCTGTTCCTCATCCCCGATCCCACCGCGCTCTTTGACAGCGATTTCCACTTTGAGCAGGTGAAGATTAACCGCAACGACGGGAGCGGATTGGCCGACTATCTGCTCAATGGGGTCAGCATCAGCTGCATCGCAGTGGACGGAGCCAACCGCAAGTGGATAGGCACGCACAGCGACGGGCTTTACCTCGTCAGTGCCGACGGGCAGGAGATGCTGCACCACTTCACCACCGATGACTCCCCCATTCTGAGCAACACAATCCAGTCCCTGGCCGTGCATCCCGCCACGGGCATGGTGATGATAGCCACCGACAAGGGGCTGTGCAGCTATGCGTCGGACGCCACCCAGGGAACCGACAATATGGACTCCGATGGTGTCCTCGTGTTTCCCAATCCTGTGACAGCCGACTACACGGGCCCCATAGCCGTGCGCGGACTGGCAAGGGATTCTGAGGTAAAGATACTCTCCAGCAGCGGACAGCTGGTGTGGAGCGGCACATCGGCAGGCGGCACATTCACATGGAACGGCTGCAACAGGCGCGGCAAGCGTGTGGCATCGGGCATCTACCATGTGGTGGCCAACAACGCGCAGGGCAAGAACGCCATAGTCACACGCATCGTGGTGATGAGGTAACATGGGGACACCTCGCGCAAAAGAACTTTGGGCCGCGTGGCAGGGCTGAAGAAGGAAGGCGCAAAAGCGAGGATGCGCAGGCAGGGGACGGGAAAAAGCAGGACGGATGCGATGCCACAGGAATGGCCGCACGCTTTCTGTCGCGCGGCTATGGGTCTGGAACTTCTGACCGCTCAGTAGCCTACAGAGCAGGGAATGCCCAGGGCGCGGATGCGCTCTCCTATTGCGTCGAGTATGGCGGGCGGGGCTTTCTGGAGGCCACTGGCGGGAGTCTCGCGGTCGATGGTGTATATCATCACCCGGCATGGACGAATGCGCATGAGAGCCTTGATATAGGGCGCGACATACTCCTCTCCCGTGTTGTCCACACTCTCGCCGTTGGTCTCGCCGCGCATGAACATTGTCTGGATGACGCAATGTCCCTGGAAGGCGGCCATCTGCTCCACTTGCTCCTCCACGCTGTAGTGGCCCTCTGGACGGTCGATGCGGCTGATGTAGGCGGCATCCACCGTGTCAAGTTTGAGGATGTTGTTGTCAAAGAGCATTAGAGCCTCCCTCACCTCAGGCCGGCTTATCTGGGTGGCGTTGCTCAGTATACTCATGCGCGCAGTGGGACACAACTCGTCACGCACCTGTCTCACACGCCTCACCGTATCGGGGAAGTGGGGGTTGAGCGTGGGCTCGCCGTTGCCCGCGAAGGTAATCACATCGGGCGTGACACCCTGCCGCCCCAGTTCTGAGAGTTTGCTTCTCAGAGCCATTTCCACTTCCTCTGTGGAGGGCATGGGATTGTGTGTGCGGTGGTCCCTGTTGAACCCACACTCGCAATAGACGCAGTCAAAACTGCATACCTTGCCAGCCTTGGGCAGCAGGTTGATACCTAAGGAAATGCCCAGGCGCCGGCTGTGAATGGGCCCGAATATGGGCGAAGGATATATGACGGTGCTCATCTTCTCGTGCTTCTGTGTCTTGGAGGCCGTGAGCCACTGCGGTCGCTGGCCTTGTTCTGTCATGCAGCCTGTGCTTGGCTTCCCGTTCCGGGACGTGTGCCTCCCCTACCCTACGGGATGAGCCGGTGTGGCGTGACGGACAAGGTGGCGTGACTGCGGTATGCCCGTGTGCCGCCTTTCCCTTGCAAAGTTAGCGGTAAATATGAAAAATGTGCTAACTTTCCCTAAACAAATATAACGTTTCGCTTTTTCCCGCTCCCGACTCATACACTAACATAAAACTTTGTATTTTTGCAGCATTTAAGCATGAGGCGTATTCTGTTCATATCAGTGGCTTTCCTCTCAGCCGCATGTGCTTGGGCACAGGAGGATGTGGATGACCTGGAGAGCATGGGCGGTCCCGAGACTTTCGGCTACAGGCTCAAGACAGTCATCTACCGTTACCCCAAGCCCGTGGTGGAGCGCGGCGACACGGTGTGGTGCTATCTCTTGCCCGAGGTATGGGTGTATCCGCCCCTGAAATTCAAGAACGAGAAGCAGCGCAGAGCCTACAACAGGCTGGTGTATAACGTCAAGAAAGTCCTGCCGCTGGCCCAACGTGTGAATGCCATGATATCGGAGACCTATCTGGTGCTGGAGCAACTGCCCGACAAAAAGAGCAAGGAGGCTCACATGAAGGCAGTGGAGAAGGAAATCAAGCAGACCTACACGCCCGAGATGAAGAAGCTCACCTACTCGCAGGGCAAGCTCCTCATCAAGTTGGTTGACCGTGAGTGCAACCAGTCATCCTACGAGATAGTGAAGGCCTTCTTCGGTCCGGCCAAGGCCGCGTTCTACCAGGTCTTTGCCTGGACTTTCCGTGCCAGCCTCAAGAAAGAGTACAAGCCCGACACCGACGACCGCCTTATCGAGCGTGTCGTGCACCAGGTAGAGAGCGGGCAAATATAGTCCAGATGACCATTCCGGCCGTCACACTCACGTTCATGCTGTGCTTGGTGCCGTACTGGGGTATCTCCAGGCATCCGTCGCACATGTCCACCACAGCCTGCTGTACGCCCTTCACCTCATTGCCCAGCACGATGGCGTATTTCTTTCCCTCCTCTGTGTGGAAGTCCTGCAGCATGGTGCTTCCCTCGCATTGTTCCACGGCAAGCACCGTGTAGCCCTGCCGCTTGAGCCATGTGACGGCATCCTCGGTGCGCCCGAAGTATTTCCAGTCCATGCTCTCCTCGGCTCCCAGGGCCGTCTTGTGAATTTCCGTGTGCGGTGGCGTGGCGGTTATCCCGCACAGGCACAGCCCCGCCAGGCGGAAGGCATCCGCCGTGCGGAACATGCTGCCCACGTTGTAGAGGCTGCGCACATGGTCGAGCACCACCACCAGCGGGAACTTGCTGGCCGAGCGGAAGCCCTCCACGTTCAGCCTGTCCATCTCTGTAACCTTCAGTTTTCTCATTAGAAAAGTTCGTAGTCCGTAGGGTGGGCTTGTGCCTGTCTGTCCCCGGGGCATCCAGCGGGCAGACCTTCCCCGGGGAAGAACCCCACGGCAAAGGTACAACAAAAAGCCGTACATCCCCTGCTTCCGTCCCGCAAAGCGGATGTCCGGTGGCAGAAGCCGGGTTGGCCCTGTGTGCTCCCGCCCGGTGGCATGCCGCCCCATATTCTTTCGCCCCACACTCCCCCACCTCACCGAAAATCCTTACCTTTGCGGGAAATAAGCAAAAGTAAGACATTCCGATTATGAAAGCCGGTATAGTGGGGCTGCCCAACGTGGGCAAGTCAACCCTTTTCAACTGCCTGTCCAGCGCCAAGGCACAGGCGGCCAATTTCCCCTTCTGCACCATCGACGCGCAGTTGGGCCAGGTGTCCGTGCCCGACGAGCGGCTCACCAAGTTGGCCGAACTGGTCCACCCTGGCCGTATCGTGCCCGCCGTGTGTGACATCGTGGACATCGCCGGGCTGGTCAAGGGAGCCAGCAAGGGCGAGGGGCTGGGCAACCAGTTCCTGGCCAACATACGCGAGTGTGACGCCATCATCCATGTGCTGCGCTGCTTCGACAACGGCAACATCGTGCATGTGGATGGCAGCGTCAACCCTGTGCGGGACAAGGAAATCATTGACACCGAGCTGCAGCTCAAGGACCTGGAGACGGTGGAGAGCCGTATGAAGAAGGTGGAGAAGGCTGCCAAGGTGGGAGGCGACAAGCAGGCACGCGTCGAGCTTGACGTTCTGGAGGCTTATCGTGAGGCTCTGCTCAAGGGCGAGAGCGCACGCACGGTGTCCTTTGACACGGAGGATGAGAAGGCCGCCGCCAAGGGCATGTTCCTGCTCACGGCCAAGCCAGTCCTGTATGTGTGCAACGTGGACGACGCCAGCGCCTCGACAGGCAATGCCTACACCCAGGCTGTGGCCCGGGCTATCGGTGGCGAGGATGCCGAGATGCTCATCATCAGCGCGCAGACCGAGGCCGACATCGCCGAGCTGGAGAGCTACGAGGAGAAACAGATGTTCCTCGAGGACATGGGACTCAAGGAAAGCGGGTGCAACCGGCTCATCAAGGCCATCTACCACCTGCTCACCCTGCAGACCTTCATCACGGCCGGCGAGATGGAGGTGAAGGCATGGACCTTCCGCCGTGGCTGGAAGGCTCCCCAGTGCGCTGGCGTCATCCACACCGACTTTGAGAAGGGATTCATCCGTGCCGAGGTCATCAAGTATGACGACTACATCCATTATGGCTCCGAGGCAGCCGTCCGCGAGGCAGGCAAGATGGGTGTCGAGGGCAAGGACTATGCGGTACAGGACGGCGACATCATGCACTTCAGGTTCAACGTATGACCACTCTCTTCATCCATTGGAACCCCTCCACCGTGGCCTTTGAGCTGGGGCCTCTGGCCGTGCGCTGGTATTCGCTGTGCTGGTGTGCGGGGCTGGTGTGCGTGTATCTGCTCATGCACAGGCTCTTCCGCCAGCAGAGGCTGAGCGACGAGCAGTTTGACCCCATGTTCCTTTACTGCTTCCTGGGCATCCTCATAGGCGCCCGCCTGGGCCACTGCCTGTTCTACGAGCCCGGATACTTCCTGCACCACATCACCGAGATGCTGCTTCCCATACGCGAGACCCCCAACCCCGAGCAGTGGAGCGGCCTGCTGCAATGGCTGCCCACGGGCCACGCGGGCACCCACTGGGCGTTTACCGGCTACGAGGGGCTCGCCAGCCACGGCGGCACGCTTGGGCTCATGCTGGCTCTGGTACTGTATTCCAGGAACCAGAAGATCAACATCATGCGGGTTCTGGACAACGTGGCCATCGTGACGCCGATATGCGCCTGTGCCATACGCATCGGCAATCTGATGAACTCCGAGATTGTCGGCAAGGTCACCGATGTGCCCTGGGCGTTCATCTTTGAGCGTGTGGACATGCAGCCACGCCATCCCGGACAGCTCTACGAGGCCCTGTGCTACGCCTGCTTCTTCTTCATCGGCTGGTGGTTCTACAGGCACAAGCCCGAGCGTGTGGGCACGGGCTTCTTCTTCGGGCTGTGCCTTGTGCTCATCTTCACAAGCCGCATCCTCATCGAGTACACCAAGGAGAACCAGGTGGGCTTCGAGGACGGGATGCCCTTCAACATGGGTCAGTTGCTCAGTGTTCCCTTTGTGCTGCTGGGCCTTTATTGTATGCTGGGAGGCAGGTTATGCCGGCGGCTTGGGGAAAAATAGCATCCGTGGCCGTCGCCACGCTGCTCTGCCTCGCCTCCCCGTGCCAGGCGCGCCGGGAGAGTGGGCAGGGCAGGGTGGTGGTGGCCTATGTCACATCCTGGAGCCAGGGGTTTCCTGACCCCACGGTGATGACCCACATCAACTATGCCTTTGGCAAGGTGACGGCCTCGCACGATGGCCTCTCGGTGGATAATCCCCAGCGGTTGCGCGACATCGTTGCGCTCAAGCGGCAGAATCCCAGCCTCAAGGTCTTGCTCTCGGTGGGCGGCTGGGGTGCGGGCGGCTTCAGCGAGATGGCCTCGCAGGAGAGCACGCGCCGCAGGTTCTGTGCCGCGTGCGACAGCGTGGCCAGCCTGTACGGGCTCGACGGCATCGACATCGACTGGGAATATCCCGGCAGCGACGCGGCGGGCATTGCCTCTTCTCCTGCCGACAGGGACCATTTTACAGTGCTCATGCGGGACTTGCGCAAGGTGTTGGGCAGCGGGCGGCTGCTTACCCTGGCCACCGCTGCCATGGGCGGCTTCTATGACTTCCCGGCCTTTGTGGACGAGGTGGATTTTGTCTGCATGATGACCTATGACATGGCCTCAGCCCCTGGGCATCACGCTCCCCTCCACAGTTCGGCCCGCTTCCAGGGCAGTTCCTGCGAGCAGGCCATGCAGGCGCACTTGGCCCAGGGCGTGCCTGCGGACAAACTCGTGCTGGGCTTGCCCTTCTATGGCCGGGGCACGCAGGACGTGGGCAACTTTTGCGACTTCCATGCCGTGGCTGGCCTCAGGGACTACACCAGCCACTGGGACAGGCATGCCCGGGTGCCCTATCTCACCGACCGCGAAGGCAGGGTAGTGCTGGGCTACGATGATGCGCGCTCGCTCAGGGGCAAGTGCAAGTTTGCCCGCAAGCACCACCTGCGCGGGGTGATGTACTGGGACTACCATGGTGACGACAGCCAGGGCACGCTGCGCAAGACCGTGTGGCGAGCCATGCGGTAGAGTGTCACGCCCGGCGGGTGGTTGCCATCCCGCCATCCTTCCGCCCTGGTGTCGGATGCGGGACCGGCACAGGCCGAACAAGCGAAATACCCATGTAACCAAATGACAATCATAAGAGAATGAAAACAAGAACCCTCTCCCTGCTACACATCCTCCTCACGGCCCTCATGCTGGTGCCCGGCACCGGGCTTACGGCCAAGACACAGAGCGCAGAGCCTCGTCTGCTGGTGCTCACCGAGCGTGGCGGACAGCACGAGGCGTTCGTAAGCGCAGCCCTGCGCTGGCTTGCCGACTATGCCAGGCAGCACCGCTGGCAGGTGGATGTGGTGGGCGACACACGCACCATCAACGACAGCACCCTGGCCCGCTACAAGGTGCTCCTCCAGCTCGACTACCCGCCCTACAACTGGACCGATGCCGCCCAGCAGGCCATGGAGCATGCCATGCGCGACGGCACCGTGGGCTGGATAGGCTTCCACCATGCCTCCCTGCTGGGTGACTTCGACGGCTTCCCCATGTGGCAGTGGGCGTCGCGTTTCCTGGGAGGCATCAAGTTCCAGGGTTATGTGCAGGAGACCTGCGACGGCAGGGTGGTGGTGGAGCAGCCCGGCCATCCCATATTCAAGGGCGTGAGCCGCGAGTTCACCCTGCCGGGGGACGAGTGGTACACCTACGACCGCAGTCCCCGGGGGCAGGTGCGGGTGCTGGCTCATGTGGACGAGGATTCCTACAGCACCAGCACCCCCGTGCGCATGGGCGACCATCCCGTGGTGTGGACCAACGAGCGCGTCAAGGCACGCAACGTGTATTTCCAGTTTGGCCACGATGCCCAACTGCTGCAGAGCAAGGACTTCTGCCAGATGCTCTCCAATGCCATAGAATGGGCCTCTGGGCCCGCCAAATGGTTTCCCCGGTGCCATGCACTGGTGCTGCACAACAAGGCCGTAGAGCGCGCCCACAGGGACTTTGACGAGGACGCGATGGCCTACTTCCGCGAACTCGGCGTGGGCGACGGCATCGTGTTCGACTTCACAAGCGACTTTGATGCCCTCACCTACGAGAACCTGCGCACCTACGACCTGCTCATCTCGCTCGACGACAACCCTGGCCACACGCCCCGGCAGCGTGCCGCCTTTGAGCGATATATGGAGAACGGAGGGGGATGGCTGGGCTTCCACTCGGCGGCCTTCAACATTCCCTCCACCGGCTGGCCCTGGTTTGTGCAGTTCCTGGGCGGGGCGGTCTTCAACCGCAACTCCTGGCCCCCATTGCCTGCCAGGCTGAGGAACGATGCCCCGGATCACCCTCTGATGAAGGGGATGCCCGCCTCGTATATGGCGCCCGAGAACGAGTGGTACCAGTGGGAACCCAGTCCCAGGCTCAATCCCGATGTGCAGGTGCTGCTCTCGCTCGATGACTCCAACTATCCCCTGGGGCTCAAGGACGAGTTGCCCAAGGGGCTGGACACGCCTGTGGCATGGACCAACACGCGCTACAATATGGTGTACCTCAACTGGGGGCACGGGCACCGCATCTTCACCGACCCCACCCAGAACTATCTCCTGTACAACTGCCTGCGCTGGCTGGCCCGCAAGAGTTACGACCGCCGGTAGCCTGTGCCGCCCCAGTCCACCCCCCTGCCAGGGGCACACGCCTGTGGTGGGCTGAAACACGCAGTGCGGTGCGTTGCCCATCGCAGCCGCATGCGTTGCCCATTGCAGCGCACTGCGATGGCCGATGCGGCGCACTGCGTTTTTACGTGCATGCCCGTGCGGGCACTTTCCCACAGCGTTCAGGGAAAGTCCCCTTGTGCTTTCTGCTTTTCCCGTACCTTACTTCCGCGAAAAAGGGATAACTTTGTGCAGGATAAAGAAAGGAATGGCATTATGAGAAAGTTAAGGAATCTCTGGGCGGCGCTCAGTGCCGTGGTGGCCGCCATCGCACTCTCCTCATGCGACGAGGACCTCTCGCGCGCCATGACACTCTCGGGCGAGTGGCGGGGAGACTTCGGCATGTTCTATGAGTATGAGTACCATGGGCGCGTCTTCCGCTTTGACTCCTACGACACGCGCATCGTCTTCTATCCCTCCTACGACTACGCCACGCATGGCTATGGCAAGCAGGTGGATTACTACAGCCAGGGCCCCTATGTGTATCAGTATTACTATTTCAACTGGTACATTGACCGTGGCGACCTGGTGCTCGACTACCCCTATGACCATGGCCTCAACACCGTCATCCATGACTATCACATGAGCGGCGTGCGCTTCTATGGCTACTTTGGCAACTCGGACACCAAGTTCTCGCTGTACAAGACGGCTGACTATTACGACTGGGGAGCCTATAGCGGCAACTATTACTATGACCCGCGCGATGACTGGTACGGCTATTACCGCAACAGCGTGAGGCGCGAGCCGGCGTCCGCCGACTCTCTCACGCGCGGTGCCTGGGCTCCTGCCGAGGGCACGCCGACAGGCACGGATGGCGTGGTGAGACGTGGCAGCCGCTTCGTCCGGGCACGCTGATCGGCCATAGCCCACATGGTGGCGCGGGGTGGAATCCCTGGCCGGGCACCCATGGCAGGCACACCCGTGGCCAGGGGGAATGACCCAGGAATGAAAAGGATTTGAGCAAAAAAAGTGCCCTGAGGGGGCAAAGGCATGGGCTGTCCGCGCCTTTGCCCTTTCGGGGCATTCACTTATGTTCCCAGTGCCTGAGCCTGGGTGTGGCCTCGTGTGGTGTGCCCTACAGTTTGTTCTGCTTGAGTTTCTCCACAAATTCGTCGATGCGCTGCAGCTGCGCCGGGATGTCAATCTGCTGCGGGCAGTGGGGCACACAGGCACGGCACTGTATGCAGTGGTTGGCCTGCCGCAGGCGTGGCACGCTGCGGTCATAGCCCACCAGGAAGGCGCGTCGGGCCTGCTGGTAGTTGCGCGCTTGCTGGCTCTCGGGCACCTGCCCCTTGTTGACACACCGGTTGTAGTGCGTGAAGATGGCCGGGATGTCCAGTCCGTAGGGGCAGGGCATGCAGTACTTGCAGTCGTTGCAGTCGATGGTGGGGTAGCCCTTGATGAGGCTGGCCGTCTCGCCCTCGAGCCACTCCTGCTCCTCCTGGCTGAGCGGCTCCAGCGGGGAGTAGGAGCGTATGTTGTCCTGTAGGTGCTCCATGTAGGTCATGCCGCTGAGCACGGTGAGCACGGCGGGCTTGGAGGCGATGTAGCGGAAGGCCCAGCTGGCCACGCTGTTCTCGGGCTTGCGCTGCTTCAGGTGCGCCACCACATGGTCGGGCACCTTGCTCAGGCGGCCGCCCAGGAGCGGCTCCATGATGACCACGGGAATGTCGCGCTTGACCAGCTGGCCGTACAGGTACTCGCCGCTGCGCCCGCGGTCGTCGTCATTGTGCCAGTCGCAGTAGTTGGCCTGTATCTGCACGAAGTCCCAGTGGTACTGCCCGTGGTGCTCCAGCAGCCAGTCAAACACGGCCACGTCGCCGTGGAACGAGAAGCCCAGGTTGCGTATGCGCCCGGCCTCGCGCTGCTGCATGAGCCAGTCGAGCAGGCCATTGTCCAGGTAGCGGTCGTGCAGTGTCTTCATGCCCCCGCCGCCCACTGCGTGCAGCAGCAGGTAATCCACATAGGGAGTCTGCAGGTAGCGCAGGCTGTTCTCAAACATCTTCTGCCCCTCCTCCAGCGGGTACTGCTGCGGGCTGAAGTTGCTCAGCTTGGTGGCTATGAAGTACTTGTCGCGGGGGTATCCGCTGGCCTTCAGTGCTGTGCCCAGCGACTCCTCGCTGCGTCCCTGGCAGTATGCGGGCGACGTGTCGAAGTAGTTCACCCCGTGGTCAAGCGCGTAGCGCGTGAGGCGGTTGATCTCTTCCTGGTCCAGGGCATCCCCATTCGCGTTCTCCTGGGTGCGTCCGCTTCCTCCCTTGATGGTGGGCAGGCGCATCCATCCGTAGCCCAGGATGCTCACGCGGTCGCCCGTCTTGGGGTTGGTGCGGTGGGTCATCTTGTCGGTGGGCACAGGGCCGGTGTGGTGCCCTGCTGCGTCCAGGTCAGCATCCTGTCCGCCTGCCTTCATGCCGCATCCTGCCAGCACGGTGGTGGCCGCTGCGGTGCCAGTGGCCTTCAGAAACTCTCTTCGGTCTATCTTGTTGCTCATGTCGGTCTCTTCCTTGTGTGGGTGTTGGGTCATATCTCGCGGTGCACCTCGTGTCCTTCCACGTGGATGGCGCTCAGGGGGCGGCTCGGACACAGGTTCTCGCAGGCTCCGCAGCCTATGCACTTCTCCTCGTTGACCACGGGGATGAGCAGTGCCTTCTCGCGCGGGACTTCCTGGTTGTCGGAATCCAGCCAGCGTCCGCCCTCCTGGTGCATGCCCTGCTGCAGGGGCACCATCTGTATGGCCTGTGCGGGGCACTTGCGCGCGCACAGGCCGCAGGTCTTCCCGTCGCGCACGGGGACGCACAGGTCGCGCGTCCACACGGCGTGTCCCACCTGCGTGGCGGTGCGCTCCTCGATGGTGACGGGCTGTATGGCGCCGGTGGGGCACACCTGGCTGCAGCGGTTGCACTCGGGGCGGCAGTAGCCGCGCTCGTAGCTCACCTCGGGCTGCATCAGGCGGTCAAGGCTGCCGCTGGGGCGCAGCACATCGTTGGGGCAGCTGTCTATGCACAGCTGACAGGCGGTGCAGTGGGTGCGCAGGTGTCGTATGGAGAGCGAGCCCGGGGGCGTGATGAGGGTCTGCCGCTGTGGCTTCTGCTTGGCGACTATCGTGGCCAGCCCGCCGTCGGTGGTCTTGTCCTCGGCATGCAGCAGCGCGGTGGAGGCCAGCAGCGCGGCGGATGTGAGCATGGCCCTGCGCCCCTGGTCGTGGCTGTCCTGTGCCTTGCCCCCGGTGCTTGACGTGGCCTTGGCCGGTGTGTCCTGTGGCTCCTCGCGGCTGGGGAAGCCCAGGTGGTGGCCCAGGCGGATGGCCTTGCGGCGGCACACGTCCATGCAGTCGCCGCACATCACGCAGCGGCTCATGTCCACCTGGTGGCTCTTGGGGTCGATGCACGCGCTCTTGCAGTTGCGCGCGCACAGGCCGCATTCGTTGCAGCGGCCGGCGTCTATCACCGGGCCATGCAGCGAGTGCCGCGAGATGAGGCCGAGCAGGGTGCCCACGGGGCACACCGTGTTGCACCAGGTGCGCCCGCCTCGCCATGCCATCACGCTGATGACCAGCAGGGCCAGCAGGGATATCAGCAGGGCGGGCAGGCTCTTGAGCCACACGTCCACGCCGTAGAACGCATAGCTGCCGTAGTGCTCTGCCAGGGCGGCCAGGCCGTTGTTGGCCAGCTTGTAGAGGGGCGCCACCAGGGTGCCCACTATCCTGCCGTAGGTGCTGTAGGGCATCACGAGGCCCGCCACCCAGCCCATGTTGGCCACGAGCGCCACGCCTGCCAGCAGCAGGAATGTGAGGCGCAGGGTGTTGCGGGCGGGGCTGTAATGGTACTTGTTCCTCTTCCTGCGGAGCCGGGCGATGGCATCCTGCATCACGCCCAGCGGGCAGATGATGGAGCAGTAGATGCGCCCCAGCAGCAGGGTGAGGGCGAGGATGAAGAGGAGCGCGCCCACGTTGAGGGCCAGCACAGCGGGCATGAACTGCACGCGCGCCATCCAGCCCAGGTAGGTGTGTGCCACTCCGGTGAAGTCCACCAGCAGCCAGGTGATGAGCAGCCAGAATGCTGCGGCCAGTGTTGTACGTATTTTGCGCAACATAGTGATAAGGGGTAAATGTGTGTTGTGGCAGGGCATCCCGTGGCGTGCGGCCGTCATCATTTCTGATTATTCGGCATCCCTGCAGGCGGGAAACTCCACTGCAAAAATACTTGTTTCCCATTAGACAGCAATGGGAAAAGGGGATTTGTTGTCCGTGGAAGACTCAGATTTCCGTGATATTGGGCGGTTTTGTGGGGGAAAAGGTAAGGTCAGGCCACCTTGCCACATTCACAGGGCGTGCCACTGGTGTGGGCAGTCTCATGGATTCAGCACAGACGGGAAAGGGTAGAGTCAATCTGCTCCTGCCGATAAAGGCCATGGCCCTGCCCCCATGTGCGGAATGCGGGAGGTGTGCCGACAGGCTTTGGGCTTGCAAGGGTCAGATGCCAGGGGGACTTTCATGTGCATGCTCATATCCTCAGGCGCACCTGGAAGGCGAGGTCGTGGCGCCAGGGGCTGTATATCGTCTGTAGCCCCGAACCCTGGGTGCTGGCATCCAGCACGCGGCGCACGCTGTAGCGTGCCTCTATCCTCCAGCGCTCTGCACGGCTTCGCCAGCGGCCCAGGAGTGTGCCGTGCACCGTCTCGCCATAGAGGAACACCTGCCCCATGGCTCCCGACAGCGTGGGCAGGTACTCGCTCATGCCGCTCCTGCTCTTCCCCGGACGGGCATACCCGGCCACGGCCGATAGCATGAGCGAGGGGGCGGCATGCTCATAGCGCACTCCATGCAGCAGGGAGAATCCCGTGCCGTACTGGGTGTGCAGCAGGCTGGCTGTGCTCTGCAGCCGCCAGTGGGATGAGGGCTGGGTGGTGAGCTGGAGGCGCATGCGGTGGCGTGAGTTTTGGGTGTCGTCGGTGGTGTGGCGCAGGATGTAGCGCCCCGTCAGACAGGTGCTTTCGCCCAGGGGGTGCGCCAGTTGGAACTGGAATTCCTGCCCCGTGCGGCTTGTCTGGCATCCGTAGGGAGGCCAAGGATGGTAGAAGAAGTCGGCATAGGAGAGTATCTGCCAGGTGTCCCATGGTTCGGCGCGCAGATGCAGGAGCAGCCCGTTCTCGTTCTGCACGCGGCTGCCGCGTGACAGGGCCGACGCCTGCATGGAAGTGTAGGACGGTGCGTAATAGCGTTGCACCGCGCTCCATGTGTAGCGTGGGCCAGGACGCCAGGTGAGGCGGTGCAGGGTGGCCACGCCCCGGGAGCCGCCCCGGCGTGTCCCGCTGTCCTGCACACCCGTGAGTCCCTGTTCGGTGCTGAGGGCGGTCTCGCCCGCCACGGCCAGGCGGTAAACGGACTTTCCATAGTGGATGCCCATGGCGCCAAACTGTCTTCCGCGTGGATAGTACTTGCGGTAAGCTTGCTCACCGGGATTGAGCGGGCGGCCAAACTGCTGGTAATAGCCCGTGGTGCCCAGGTGCCATCCCTTGTGCCGCCAGGTGAGGTTGCCGCCATAGAGTTGTGTGCCGACACTGTTCTTGCGCATGCGCTCGCTGCTGGTGCGGTGCAGGCCAGTGGTGAGCAGGGTGCGTACTGAGCCGTCGGCCTGTAGGGTGGCATCTGCCCTCCGTGCCGAGGCGAAGAGTGTGAGCTCCAACTCCTTGCCCAACGCGAGTGTGGCTGCCGCGCCCCGCAGGAAGCGGGTCTCGTCGGTGCCGGTGCGGGCGCGTATGCCCGTCTGGGTCCTGGCTGCGGGTGTTGTGCGGGAAAACCACGAGACTCCGCCTGCCACCAGACCCTCGGCAAAGCCCATGCGGAAGTCGCCTGCCACGGCCTTCCGGAGCACTCCCAGTTGGCGCAGTTCGGCATGCACCCCCCAGGAGTCCACCCACCGTTCGCCCGCGTCCTTCTCGATGTGGCCGCCCACGCGCAGGTGCTTGCCCGCCTTCAGGTGGTAGAGGGTGCGGTGGTAGAGCGGGTCGCCCGCATAGCCGTCGCTCACCTGGTAGCCACGGCGGTAGTAGAGGGGTACGTCGAGGCGGGTCGTGAGGGTGTTGGTGACAGGGCTGAGTGGCTTGTGCCTGCGGCGTCCCGCATCCTGGTCGCCCCCATAGGTGACAAAGAGGGACAGGAAGCGGCGGGTGCGGCTGTCCAGCAGGGGCACCAGGCGCAGTTCGCCCTGTGTCTGCAGGAAGCCATGCAGATAGACGTAGGCATGTATCTCCTCCACCTGCTGCTCATCGAGAAAGGGCAGGCGCAGGAGTTCCTCGCGGGTGGCCGTGTTGATATTCACCGGATTGTCGTGCAGCACGCGCAGTTCCTGCAGCTGCCCGTCCCATTGTGCGGGAATGCTGTTCGAGCCATCGCCCGCCGGTGTGCTCTCCCCTTCCTCATCTGCCAGCAGCCCCCCGGTGTATTCTTCCACAAAGTCGTCCCATGTGTAGGACTGGGCCGCAGAGGCTGCTGCCATGCAGGCGAATGCCAGCATGAGCAGGCCGCGCCGTACAGCCGCACGCATGGGACTGTGGCGTCTCACTCGGTGACGATGGTGAGCAGCCCGGCCTTCAGGAGTTGGTCGTGGCCCACAAACCACCCCTTCAGCTCGCGCTTGCCGCAGCGTATTTCCTTGATGGCCTCACCGTCGCCCTGCCGCACAATCTGGGCCGTGCGCCCGTCGCCGGTGGTGATTGTGACACGCGGGAACAGGGGGACGCTCACCAGGTACTGCGCGTCGGCGGGCGAGTAGGTGTACAGGCCGATGGCGTTGAGCACATACCAACTGGACATCTCGCCCGCATCGTCCATGCCCGCATAGGCCAGGTGGTCAGCCCCCATGTCGTAGTACTTGTCCATGAGGATGTTCAGGATGTGCTGCGCCTTGGGCTGACGGCCGATGAAGTAGTAGGTGTAGGGGATACTGTGGCCAGGCTGGTTGCCCTGGCAATAGTTGCCCAGGAAACCCGTGAAGTTCCATGCCTCGTACTCCCTCCAAGGCTCGCTGAAGAGCGAGTCCAACTTCTGCTCCACAGCCTGGTGGCTTGGGTAGAGTGCCACCATGCCGTAGGGGTCGTGGGGTGCAAAGAACAGGCTCTGCCAGGCATTGGCCTCGCGGTACTGGTAGGCGTAGTAGGGCATGTAGGGGTCAAACTCCTTCACCCACTCGCCATTGGCGGTCTTGCCGCGCCAGAAGCCCGTAGAGGGGTCAAAGAGAGTCTTGTAGTTGGCCGACCGCTTCAGCAGCAGGCTGTAGTTGCTCTTGTCCTTGAGCACCTGTGCCACCAGGGCGGTGGCATAGTCGTCATAGGCATACTCCACCGTCTTGGTCACGGCGGCCTTGTACTCGTCCTCGGTGGGGACGTCCGTGGTGTCCTTCTCGGCTATCCATCCCTGGCTGATGTACTCGTCCAGGTAGGGGCGTCCGCCGCGTCCCGGGACGGTGGCGTTCTTCAGCAGCAGCCTGTATGCCCGTTCCAGGTCGAAACCTCTCACCCCCCGCTGCCATGCGCCGATGACGAAGGTGGAGGCGTGGTCACCGTGGAAGAAAGTGGGCATGTAGCCTCCGCGCTTCTCGCCCATGTCGGTGATGGACTTGATGATGTCGGCTGCCACGTCGGGGCGGATGACGGCCAGGAGCTGCAACTTGTTGCGGTAGGTGTCCCAGAAGGAGGGCTCGGTGTAGTAGCGGAAGTCGGCCTTCACCACCTGGCCTCGCGCGTCGCGGTACTCCCCGTTGGCATCGCTGCGCAGCGCCGGCCACAGGAAGGCGCGGTAGAGTGTGCTGTAGAGCAGTCCCCGCTGCCGCTCGGTGCCGCCCTCCACCTGTATGTGGGAGAGGATTCTCTGCCAGGTGGCATCGGCATCCGTGCGCACCGAGGCAAAGTCGCGGCCGGCCATCTCGGCCTCCAGGTTCTGGCGCGCGTTCTCGACGCTGACAAAGGAGAAGCCGATGCGCAGTTCCAGGGGATCCGCTCCACGGCTGTTCTCGAAGTCAACCACGGCCACGCGGTGCTTGTTGTCCTGCTTCATCGACACAGATGTGACAGGGAGGGAGGCTGTGGCGTAGAAGTAGATGCGTCCGTGCCCGTCCTGGTAGCCTTCGAAGGCGTTGGCATCCGTAGGGCTCTTGTGTATGTCCCAGTGGCGGGGATTGCCGTTGTTGCGGGTGATATCGACCAGCAGCCGCTTCTCGTCTTCGGGGCGGAACGTGTAGCGGTGCATGGCGCAGCGCAGGGTGGTGGTGAGCTCGGCCTGCACGTGGTACCGCTCCAGCCACACACTGTAGTAGCCGGGGTGAGCCTCCTCGCGCTGGTGTGAGAAGTGCGACGCGAAGTTGCGTGGATAGAAGATGCCTGTGACGGGCAGTATCGGGAGGTGCAGCAGGTCCCAGTGTCCCTTGGCCGTGTGGGCGAAGCCGTATATCTCGCGGTCTTCGTACTGGTAGCCCGCGCCGCTGTGGTACTTGGTCACCGGGGTGGCCTGTACCATGGCGTTGGGCAGGGTGGAGCCGGGGTAGGTCTCGGCTCCCCAGGCACGCTTGGCCTCGGTGTGGGTGTAGCCCAAGTCGGCGGGTTCCCACAGTGTGGCCGTCCCCAGGAAGGGGTTGACGTAGTGTGTGAGGCTGGGGTTGCAGGCGGGGTCGGAAGTCTGGCCGTGCAGGCTTGCCGCGAGAATGGAAAGCAGGGGCAGGAGTAATACTCTTCGTAACATGTGCTTCAGGTTATGGGTGTTATGGATTATGGTTCTGGTTGATGCCCGGCACTTGCCTGCGATTGTGATTCCAGCAGGGCATACTGGCTGGGTGGCATTATCTGGGCAAGCGGTCGGGTGACAAACTCACGCTGCATCATCAGCGGATGGGGCAGCGTGAGCTGTGGTGTGGAGAGTGTGAGGTCATCATAGAGCAGCAGGTCGATGTCTATCACACGGTCGTGGTACTGCCCGTCCACGCTCTTGCTGGTGCGCCCCATCTCACGCTCTATCTGCTGGGTGCGCTCCAGGCACTGTGTGGGGGTAAGCCTGGTGTGTACCGCGCAAGCGGCGTTCAGGAAGATGTTGCCGCTGGTGAAGCCCCATGGCTCGGTCTCCAGGAAACTGCTGGTACGGCAAACCTGCCCCACGCGATGTCCTATGAGCACCAGCGCGCGAAGCAGGTTGTCACGCCTGTTTCCCAGGTTGCTGCCCAGTGACAGGTAGAGCATGTGTGGTTGCGGGCCGCCGCTCCTCGTCATGCTGTCAGTCCTGGATGATGAGCATCGCGTCACCGTATGTGCCGAAGCGGTAGCGGTGGTCGGGGTCGTTCTCGTTGAACTTGAGGGCTTCCTTGTAGGCGGTCATCACCAGGTCGTATCCTCCGTAGGCGCAGGTGAGCATCAGCAGGGTGCTGTAGGGCATGTAGAAGTTGGCTATCATGGCATCGGCCAGCGTGAACTCGTAGGGCGGGAAGATGAACTTGTTGGTCCACCCGTCATATTCCTTCAACTTGCCGTCGGCACTGACGGCTGTCTCCAGCACGCGCTGTACGGTGGTGCCCACGGCCACCACGCGGTGGCCTCCGGCCTTGGCATTGTTGATGATGTCGCATGCGGGTGCCGTCACATGCATCTCCTCGCTGTCCATCTTGTGCTTCGTGAGGTCTTCCACATCGATGTCGCGGAAGCATCCCAGACCGCAGTGCAGGGTGACATAAGCGAATTCGACACCCTTGATTTCCAGCATCTTCATCAGTTGCGGCGAGAAGTGCAGGCCAGATGCGGGGGCTGTCACGGCTCCCTCGTTCCTGGCGAAGATGCACTGGAAGTTCTCCAGGTCATCCTCGCGGGTAGGGCGCGTGATGATGTTCTTGGGCAGTGGAGCCTCGCCCAGGGCATACAGGGCTCGCTTGAACTCGTCGTGCGGGCCGTCGTAGAGGAAGCGGAGTGTGCGCCCGCGGCTGGTGGTGTTGTCTATCACTTCAGCCACCATCGACTCGTTCTCGCCGAAGTAGAGCTTGTTGCCAATGCGTATCTTGCGTGCGGGATCTACCAACACATCCCAAAGCCGCATGTCCGCGTTCAGTTCGCGAAGCAGGAACACCTCTATTTTCGCGCCTGTTTTCTCCTTGTTTCCATAGAGGCGCGCGGGGAACACCTTGGTATCGTTGAACACAAGCACATCCTTCTCGTCCACGTAATTGAGAATGTCTCGGAACGACTCGCGGTGCTCTATGATTCCGCTCTTGGCATGTATGACCATCAGCCGGCACTCGTCACGGAAGCGCGCGGGCTCCTGGGCGATGCGCTCTTCGGGCAGTTTGAATTTGAATTGGGACAGTTTCATATGGGTTTTCTGTTCTTGATGTCCTGCACGCGCGGTCTATAGGTCTGGGGGCGCCTTGGGCTAAGGTCGGTTTTGTTGACGCGCGGCGATTGTTGTGTAATGTACTTCACTTGTATCTTGCGGAGTCATTCCTTTTCTTGTGTGATCTCCTGGCTTTCCAGCCATGCCGAGAACCCGTTGACGCTCATGCAGTCCTCCACTCTCACGTCTCCCACCTTCGTGCGCCTGAGTGAGAGCAGATGGGCTCCGCTGCCCAGGGCTTCACCGATGTCGCGTGCCAGGGCGCGTATGTAGGTGCCCTTGCTGCAGGTGACGCTCACGGTCATCTGCATGGTGTCGGGGTTGAAGCCGAGCAGTTCCAGGCGGTCTATCACGAGCGTCTTGGGCTGCAGGTTGACCTCCTTGCCCTTGCGTGCCAGGTCATAGGCCCTGTGGCCGTTGACCTTGCAGGCCGAGTATGAGGGGGGCACCTGTTCGATGCGCCCGGTGAAGCGCGTCAGAACTTTCAATATGCCCTCGCGGGTGATGTGTGCCGTGGGGTAGGTGGCATCCACCTCCTTCTCCAGGTCGTAACTGGGAGTCGTGGCACCCAGTTGCATGGTGGCCACATACTCCTTGGTCTGCGCCTGCAGCTGGTCGATGAGCCTGGTGGCCCGTCCCACGCAGATGGTCATGACCCCAGTGGCCAGGGGGTCCAGCGTGCCCGCGTGCCCCACCTTGAGTTTCTTGATTCCCGCCTTGCGGCATATCTGCCAGCGCAACTTGGCCACCAGGTTGAAACTGGTCCAGCCCAGTGGCTTGTCCAGGTGCAGTATCTCTCCCTTGTAGATGTTCATTATGTGTGCGTTCTGAGCGCGGATCCCTTATCCCAGCGTGAGCACCAGCAGACCCGCCAGGGCGCAATAGATGCCGAAGTACACCAGTTTTCCCCGCCTTACGATTCCTATCATCCACTTGCAGGCGGCGCACCCCGACAGGAAAGCGGCCACGAAACCCACCACCAGGGGCATGGTGTCAATGCCCCCGAAAACCTCGTCGCCCTTCATCGCCTTCAATATGTCGAGCAGTGCCTCGCCCAGGATGGGCGGAATGACCATGAGGAAAGAGAACTGTGCCATGCTCTCCTTCTTGTTGCCCAGGAGCAGTCCTGTGGCGATGGTGGTGCCCGAACGGGACAGGCCGGGCAGCACTGCCACAGCCTGGGCGATGCCTATCACCAGGGCGTGGAGCGGGCTGATGGTCTCGCGCTGCCTGGGCTTGGCAAAATAGGAGAACGTGAGCAGGCATGCCGTGACGAGCAGCATCACGCCTACGATGGTGAGCCCTGAACCAAAGACGCGCTCCACATCCTCCTTGAAGCACAGGCCCACGATGCCCACGGGCACCATGGATATGAGGATGTTGAGCGCATAGCGGGTCTCCATGTTGATTCGCGCGTACAGAGGGTGGCGGCTGTCGTCCGCACCGGAGAACCCCACGGGCACGGCCTTGCCTGTCAGCTGAAGCCACACCCCGCGTAATATCCACGCGATCTCACGCCACAGAACCACCAGGGTGCTGAGCACCGTGGCCACATGCACCACGATGGTAAAGGCCAGGTTTTCCTCTCCTTCGATGCCGAAGAGAGCCGAGCCGATGGCCAGGTGGCCGCTGCTGCTTACGGGCAGATACTCGGTGAGTCCCTGCAGGAGCCCCAGGATGAGTGCTTGCAAACTATCCATTCTGCTCCTCCTTCTTGTCTGCCCGCTTGTCCGCTGGCTTGTGCATGATGGCGTACATGATGAACACGAAGCCGAAGAGGCACACTGCGGGAGCCACCTTGATGCGCCTTGCGCTGAAGATATCGGGGTTGAACGTGTTCTCACTGCTGCCTGGCCCCGACATCAGGATAAAGCCCACTATGATGATGAGCATGCCGATGGCCAGCAGCAGGTAGTTTTTCTTGTCAAATGCGAAGTTGTCCATATTCTGTTACATATTAATCCTTGGATATTGCCTGTTGGGTCTTTGGGTATGCTTCTCAGTAGAGCGATGCCTCACGGGCCTTCAGGTAATGTGTCACCGATACGAATGTACAGGTCACAGTCATCAGCAGTCCTGCGGCCAGCACGCATCCGCCGGTGATGGCCAGGTTCTGCGTGTTGGCAAACCGGGCCACCTCGGGGTCTTGTGTCACGGCCCAGTGTATGGCTCCCAGGAGCACACCGTCGGCCAGCAGTGCGGCCAGCACGCCTGTTCCCACTGCCCTCCACAGGAACGGGCGGCGTATGAAACTCCAGCGTGCGCCCACCAGCATCATTGCGCGTATGGTGAACCTCTGGCCATATACGCTCAGCCACACGGTGTTGTGAATGAGGCTCAGCGAGATGATGACCAGCAGGATGGCGATGACCAGGAGCACTGCCGTCACGCGGCGTATGTTGTCATTGACGCTATTCACCAGGTCGTCCTGGTAAATGACCTCGTCCACCATGTCGGCCGATTCCAGTTGCCTGCTTATCCACAGCAGGCTGTCAGAGCATGAGTATCCAGGCTTCACCCTCACCTCCAGGGAGATGGAGAAGGGGTTGGAGTCCAGGAACTCTGTCGAGCTTATGCCCATGCTCTGCACGTGTTCGCGCAGAGCCTCTTCTCGGCTGATGTACTGCAGGGCTGCCACATAGGGCTTGCGACGCAGGGTGCCGGCTATTCTGTGAGCGCGGCTGTCGTCGGCCTCGTCGTCCAGCACGACGGTCACGGTGAGGTTCTCCCTCACCGAGTCGGCCAGCATGCGTGCTGCCAGTCCCAGCAGCACCATCAGTCCCAGCAGCACGAGCACCATGCCGGTGCTGATGATGCTGGTGAGTGTCTGTATATTGAAGAAGGGTCCTCCCGTGTTTCTTGCCATTGCGGTGTTCCTCCTGTGCCTTACTCGATTACCTCTCCTCTGAGTGTCGCGCTGCTGCTCTCCAGTATGCGTGCCCTCACGGTTTGTCCTACATGATGGCCGCCGCGCGGGATGATGACGACCTTGTTCTGCCCGGTGCGTCCGAACAGTTCATCGTGGCTGCGTTTGCTTACGCCCTCGATGAGCACCTCCACCGTGTGGCCTATGCAGCGGCGGTTGCTCTGGGCCGAGAGTTCGTTCTGCAGCGTGATGAGCTCATTGAGCCTGCGCACCTTCACCTCTTCGGGTATGTCGTCGGGCAGATGCTTGCTCGCGTAAGTTCCCGGACGCTCGCTGTACTTGAACATGAAGGCGCTGTCGTACTGGCACTCGCGCATCATGCTCAGGCTTTGCTGGTGGTCTTCCTCGGTCTCGCTGCAGTATCCGGCGAAGATGTCGGTGGTGATGGCGCAGTCGGGGATTATGCGGCGTATGGCGGCCACGCGCTCCAGGTACCACTTGCGGGTGTACTTGCGGTTCATGAGTTTCAGCATGCGGTCACTTCCGCTCTGCACGGGCAAGTGTATGTGGTGGCAGATGTTCGGTTCTGCGGCTATTACACGCAACGTGTCGTCGCTCATGTCCTTGGGGTGGCTGGTGGTGAACCGCACGCGCATCTCGGGCACCTCCCTGGCCACGGTCTGCAGCAGCATGGGGAAGCCGGTCGCGTGTCCCTCGCTGTCCACCGCGTGGTAACTGTTGACGTTCTGTCCCAGCAGGGTCACTTCCTTGACCCCCCGGTCGCGCAGGTCGCGGCACTCGCGCAGGATGCTCTGCACGTCGCGGCTGCGCTCGCGTCCCCGGGTGTAGGGCACGATGCAGTAGTGGCAAAAGTTGTTGCATCCGCGCGTGATGCTTACGAACCCCCCGATGTGGGTGCCGCATATGCGCCGGGGCACGATGTCGCTATATGTCTCGGTGAGAGAGAGGTTCACGTTGACGGCCTTCTGCCCGCACTCCACCTGTGCCACCAGGTCGGGGAGCGACATGTAGGCATCGGGGCCCGCCACCAGGTCGGCGTGGTACTGCTCGATGAGTTTTTCCTTGACCCGCTCGGCCATGCAGCCCAGCACGCCCACGATAATCTTGCGTCCTTTTTTTTGCAGGCTGTGCAGGAACTCCAGGCGTCCCAAAATCTTCTGCTCCGCGTTGTCGCGCACCGAGCATGTGTTCAGGAAAACCGCGTCGGCCTGCTCCATGTCCTGGCACATCTCGTACCCCGCCATGCCCATGATGCTTGCCACCACCTCGCTGTCTGCCACATTCATCTGGCACCCATAGGTTTCTATCAGGAGTTTCTTCATTTGCACAATATGCCCAATTTCGGTGCAAAGGTAGTAATAAAAGTTCACATCCCTGCACGAGAAATGCCGCTAAAACCGGGAAGGCTCGCCCCGTGTGCGTTAAATTGTGTAAAAACAGAAGCACGGGGCGTTCCGCGCTCTTTGTTGTAAACGGCCTCCTTGTTTGCTTGGGATGCTGTGTCTCATTAGACATTTCGGGCTGGCACCCATGCGGATGCCAGCCCTCGTGTCGTGCCGGCCGCTTGCCGTCCATGCCATCCGGCGGCTCGTGGCGGCTTGCTTTTGGGAAAGTTCCCGATGCCTTTATGGTGTCGGGGGAGATGCGTTCATTTGACCATCACTTTGGTGACGGCCCCGCCGGGGCGGAGCAGGATATTCATTCCCTTGCGTGGGGTGGTGAGGCGCATGCCGTCGGGCGTGTATATCCGCGTGTTGGCTGCGGCAGTTTCCTGCACCATACTCTCTATGGGCGAGGCCAGGTCATGGCGCGCCTGGCGCAGGTCTTGGGTGGCTTGCACCAGGGAGGCCACATCGTCGGCTGTCGCTGCGCCCTCGTTGGCCAGAGCCTGGATGCTGTCGGCCTGGGCGTATATCGCGTCCACAGCCTTGGCCACAGCCCCGCTCTTGGCATAGTCGCAGGTGGCCAGGGGCTCGAGGGCGTACATCTGCAGTTCCGAGAGTGAGTAGCGTGGCGCGCCGTTGCTGAGCAGCATGCCGGGGGTGCGCATTATCTGGAAGCGCACATGGCGGTATGGGCGGCGCATGTGTATGTTGGCCGTGTAGGTTTTGTTCTGCACGCCCGAGAAGCCAGACAGCTCCGTCACATAGTCCCACTGCTCTCCGTCCTGGCTGGCATACACCAGCACGTCATCCCAGCGGTCGTCCTGTCCTGCGTCCCCGTCCATGCTCTTGTAATACTGCAGGCTGAAGGCCGCCTGTGGGCTGTCCAGAGCCACCTGCAGGTAGTGCGGGCGGTTGGGTGGCAGGGGAGTGCTGTACCGGCTGCGCACATAAGTTCCGGTGTTTCGGTCAATGATGCTCCTGAGCGATGTCGTGCTCTCGATGCCGTCGGTGCTGAACTGGCCGGCTGAGGTTATCAGTTTGGTGCGCGAACTTTTCCATGAGAAGGTGCTGTCGGCGGCGGCGCGTGCCTCGCTGGCGGCGGCGCGTGCGTTGTCGTTCACAGAGGTAGTCCAGCTTACGTCGGCAAAGACTGGGTTGTGGTCCGACATGATGAAGCCATCGGGTGTCCACCGGTTCCCCAGTTCGGCATAGGAGCACGACACGCTGCCATAGGCGAAGATGAAATCAATCTCGTTGTCGGGCGTGCTGCTGAACCCGTCCACGCCCTTCTCGGCCCTCTTGCGTGCGGACACCCACATGTCCTTGGTCGTGAGTTTGTACTTGAGCAGGTAGTTATAGACGCTTGATGTCCTCTTCATGTTGAAGTCGGCGGTCAGGAACTGTGGCAGTTTCTTGCCGAAGAGTGTGGCCAGGCTGTCCATCTTCTCCTTCACGACCTTTGCCTGCGAGGTGCGCACCTTGTCGTTGCTGTGGTCCAGGTGCGTGTTGGTGTAGATGAAGCGCGCTCCTGTGGCCTTGTCGGTGAAGAGTGCCCAGGTGGCTATGCGGATGCAGATGGCTCCGTCTGTCATTGAGGGACGGTCGGGGGTGCCGGTCAGCCAGTAGTTGCCGCTCTTCTCCAGCAGGAAGCGGCTGGTCTTGTACAGGATGGGGGTGTACTCTCCCAGTTCGGCGCCATCGGTGCGGGCACACCCCACCATGGCATAGCCGGGCGTGCCTGCCAGGATGCTGGTGAGTTCGGCCTTCACTCCCTCCTGTATGCCCAGCAGGTCGGGCGACACGCTGTCGATGTAGTGGTGCAGGGCCTTGGCGCGGTTGCCCCAGCTGTTCTGTCCGTTGCCGTCGCTCTCCTTGATGTTTCCATAGGGGATGTTGAAGGTCATGATGCGCAGTTTCTCTGTGGCCGCCTGGGTGGTGGCGGCTATGGCCAGCAGGAAGGCCAGCATGGTGGAAGTCTTTTGGAAAAAGTTCTTCATAAGCAAATTGTCGTTTCGGGTTTGTGCCGCAGACTGATTGTCCAGCGGGCATGAACCATCCGGTAAATGGAAAGATTGGGAGTCCCAGGCTCACAGGCCTGGCACCCCCAACCGTTGTCATACTTCTTAGGTCGTTTCACTTGACCATCACCTGGGCTGTGCCGAGGTTGCTTGCGTTCGGGAATGCCCTCGAAAGCCCCTGTGGGCCTTTCGGCGCACTCCACTCACTTGACCATCACCTGGGCTGTGCCGAGGTGACTTGCTTTCGGGAATGCCCTCGAAAGCCCCTGTGGGCCTTTCGGCGCACTCCACTCACTTGACCATCACCTTGCGGCTTGTGGTGGTGCCGCGCAGGATGTACATGCCCTTGGGCAGTCCCTGCAGGGCTCTTTCGGCAGCCTGTGCCGGGCGCACCAGCCGGCCCTGCACGTCATATACGCTCACCAGGGCTCCCACCTTGGCTGCCACGCTCTCGACGGCGTCGGCACCCTCGTTGGCGTATCCGCCGTCCTTCTTGACCACCACGCCACTCTCGGGATAGAGTGTGGGGTGCGGGTCGGTGCCCAACCGCTGGTACCACACGGGAGCCTCGGCGCTCTGACCGTTGAGCATCCAGGTGACCATGCCGCTGGCAAACTCCTCGGCGGTCTGCTTGTTGGCCTGGGAGCCGTCGCCGTTGTTGCTGTAGCAGTTGACCAGCATGGTGTTGCCTCCGTATCGGCAGAAGAGCCTGTCCTGGGAGTCGTATCCCTCGATGTCGGCCGTTGACCAGCAGTTGCTCACCCTGGCTCCCACACTGCCCAGCCAGCCGCAGATTTGTGCCGCGTTCTTGCCGTTGCCGGCCTTGATGCTGCCTGTGCTGTAGCAGTTGGCGATGAGTGCCAGGCTGCCCGCGTTGGCGTTGCCCAGGATACCTGCGGGTGCCTGGTACACGGCCTCCACAGTGCCCTCGTTGCCCAGGCGCTCCAGTTTGATGTTGCCTGTTCCGGTGCTTCGTCCTATCAGTCCCACGCGGTCGTAGCCCTTGATGCGGCAGGTGGCGTCCAGTACCAGGTTCTTGACCTCGGCTGGAGCCATGAGTGTGCCGAAGAGGCCCACTCCCACCGACTTCTCGCGCTCGATGACAAGGTTGCTGATGCGGTGCGTTTGTCCGTCAAACACACCCTTGAAGGTCACCTTGTTGGCCTCGGTGTCGCTGGGGTTGTCGGTCTCGGTGTTGAAGCCTATGGGCAGGAAGTTGGTCTCGCCCGTCATGTCGATGTTGGCTGTGAGTTTGGCGTTGATTGTGCTCAGCCCGCTGTTGACCATGGCTGAGAACACCTTCAGGTCGTGCGGCGTGGCCAGCAGGTAGTAGCCCTCCTCTGTCTGGGGGAACACATCCAGCCTGAACACGCTTCCGGCCTTCTGGAGCGCCTGCTCGGCATCGGGTGTGCCGTTGCTGTAGTCGGCCCACATTTGTTCCGACACGCTGTTCATCTGTTCCAGTTCGGGCGCGTTTTCGTCAAACACGCCCTGGTTCGCGAAGGCACTTGCCATGAGGCTGAGGTTCTCGGCCGCCTTTGCCATGGCGATGTAGGCCACGCGGCACTCATACACCTGCTTGAAGAGGCCCGACAGGCGGTTGACTGCCTTGATCATCGTCTCGCCGTCAGTGGCCTTCTCGGCCTCGGCGATGGCTGCCTGCAGGTCGGTCTTGATGGCCTCGGCATAGTTGGGGTATTGCGCGAAGTCCACGCCGTCGCTCCATGCGAACTCGTCAATGACGCGTGCGCGCTCCAGGTAGTTCTGCAGCACGGAAGCCAGTTGGGTCTCGCCCTCGGCGGGTGTGCCCAGGTAGGTCAGGCGGAAGTTGCCGAAGCCCATCCAGTCCCTGTCCATGCCCGTGCCCTGGTTCTGCACGCCTATCACCAGCGAGTCGCCCTCCTGGATTTGCACAGCCACGAAGTTGCGGTAGCGTCCCCCGTTGAAGGCATAGGCGCAGCCGATGGGGCCCTGCGGTATCCACCCCTCGCCGTTGTCCGTCACCACGCTGTAGTCAGTGGCCTCGCCGGTGATGTGGCAGTTCTCGCCGTCCACAGCCACCGTCTTGTCGATGGCGTCCTCTATCTCTCCCATGGCATAGTTGATGTTGCCGCCCAGCATGACCTGTCCGGCGTAGAACTTGCTGTAGCCGTCGGCTCCGGGGCGGAAGGTGGCGTGGGACTCCAGCATATACACGCCGGCCTTGAGTCCCCTCAGCGTCTGGCTCATGCTGAAGTTGCAGTTCCAGGCCTCGGCCGCCGACATGATTCCCTCCACCGTGAGGATGCGCGGCTGGTCACCGCTGGTTGACTCGATGTCCCATCCCTCGCGGCCCGCGTCCAGGTTGGCGTTCACCATCAGGTCGGTGATGTCGGTGCCGGGCTGGTAGTCGGCGGCGATGGCGGCCGCGAGCAGGTTCTTGACGAACTCGGTCTCGGCCGTGATGGTGGAGTCGTTGAGCAGGTGCGTGTCCATGATGTGGGTGTAGGTGCCGTTGGGGAAGTCCTCGCCGGGCTGTCCGTCCTGTGTCAGGTAGGCTTCGAGCCTGTCGGCCTCCTCGCACTCAAAGGTGTTGTTGTTGATGTAGTCCAGCGCATACTCGGCCTGTTCCCTGTAGGCCTGGTACAGGGCGGCGGAAGCCCGTATGGCGGCACGCTCCCCGTCCGCACTCGCGTAGGCCTTGAGGAAGTCGGCCAGTGTGGGCAGGCCGCCCATGCCCTCCAGTGTGGCGGTGTAGGCGGTGATCAGCGCGTTGTCGGCCACGGTCTCGGCGGTCTGCTGTGTCTCGGATGAGACGATGTGCTCGCGGAACTGCTCGTAGGTGTCCTGGTCGTGCACGTCGCTGTAGGTGCCCTCCTCGCTCTCATATACGAGGCCGTGCTCCATCCATGTGGGCTGGTCGTCCTCGCCGAGGGTCTGGTACCACTGCGCCGAGACGAACGACTTTCCGTTGAGTTTCCATGTCAGTTCGCCTGTCGCGGTCTCGCTCTTGTCAAACTGGGTGAACTGTCCGCCCCGCGTGCTGAAGCAGTTCCTCACGGCGGCTCCGCCCCGGTAGGCTTCATTGTTACCGTCCTGTCCGGTGACCTCGGCGGTGGTCCAGCAGCCCTCGATGGTGGTGCCGCCCGCGCCGCCTATCCATCCTGCCAGGGCTGCGCTCTCGCCCTTGCCCAGGCTCACCACCTGGCCGGTGGTGTAGCAGTTGCGCATGACGATGATGCCCCTGGAGCCATGGTTGCCGCCCAGCAGTCCGCCTGCGTTCACGCCGCCCACGGTCACGCTGCCCTCGTTGGCCACGTTGAGCAGGGTGGTGGTGCCCGTCTGGTCCCAGTTGGACGCGCCCACGATGCCCGCGTACGATCCTGTGGTCTTGATGGAGCAGGTGGCGTCAAAGGTGATGTTGCGCAGCACCATGCCCGAGTTGGAGGCCGAGATGAAGCCCGCATCGTCGTTGTCCACATCCAAGGTGAGGTTCATCACGCGGTGGTTCTTGCCGTCGAAGGTGCCGGCGTAGCCCACCTTGAGGCCTATCTGCTGGAACTTGTCACCGGCCTCGGAGAAGTCTATGTCATCGGTCAGGCAGGCGTTGAACTTGTTGTCCACGGTGTTGACCATTCGGCTGAACCACGCCACATCGCCTGCGGTGGCCAGCTGGTAGAAGCCCGCTACGGGTTGCTTGTACTCCTTGTCCAGCGCACCGCATTCCTGACAGATGCCCTCGTCCCACTGGTGAGGGGGGATCACCGACGTGTTCTCGTTGGAGTAGGTGAGCTCGCCGCCCGCGCTGGTGCCGTCACACCGCAACTGGCCCACGGCATACACCACCTGGTGGTCGTCCCAGGGCAGGGGAGCGGCGTCGGTGCCAAGTGTCTGGCGCCATACGGGGTTCTCGCTGCTGTTGCCGTTGATCACATAGCAGAGTTGGCCTGTGGCCAGCATCTCGGCGCTGATGGTGCCGTTCTCGTTGGCCTTGAGCCCGCCCGTGTAGTCGTTGGCGCAGTAGCATCCGCTGATGGTGGTGTTGCCTCCTCCACGGCAGAAGTTGTAGCTGGTGTGCTGCGCGATTTCGCTCACAGTCCAGCAGTCGGTCACCTTGGAGCCCACGTTGCCCTGCCAGGCCGAGATGCAGGCCACGTCGCCTGCCGACTCGATGCGTCCCGTGCTGAAGCAGCGGGTGATGTTGGTCACGTTGCCCGCGTTGGCATTGCCTATGATGCCGGCGGCCGCGTTGCTGCCCGCGCCCTCACAGGTCACGGGGCACATGGTGCCCACATTGGTGATGCTGGTGGTGAAGGAGCCGGTCGTGTGGCCTATGAGCCCGCCCGAGTAGCGGCTGCCCTTCACCGAGCATGTGGCGTCGATGAGCAGGTCATGCAGGCTGGCGGCCGTGGCCGTGCCGAAGAGTCCTGCCACGTCCTGCACATCCACGGTCATGTGGCTGATTGTGTGGCGCGCGCCGTCCATCTCGCCCACGAAGGGGTGGGTGTCGTTGCCGATGGGTGTCCAGTTCTCGCCGCCCAGGTCGATGTCCCGGGTCAGGCGGAAGTCCATCTTCTCCACAGCCCCGCTGTTGACCTGCCCGGCCACCCAGCGCAGGGCCGGTGCCGCGCTTATGAGGTAGAATCCGTCCTCGGCCTGCTCAGGTTTCCCGCACACGGTGCACAGCCCTGTGGCGGGGTCGATGGTGTGGGGGGTCTGGACGTAGCCCTTGTTCTCGTTGGAATAGCCGAAGTCCGCGCCGGTGGTGCCGTCGCAGTTCCTGGTGCCCACCATATACACGATGTCCTTGCTGGTGAGCGAGGGTATGGGGTCGGTGCCCAGGGTCTGTCGCCAGGCGGGCGTGTCGGTGCTCTTGCCGTTGATGATGTAGCACAGTTCGCCGCTTGCTGCGGCCCCGCTGGTCACCAGGGTGCCTTGCTTGCCGTAGTTGGTGGCGCAGTTGACCAGCGTCACGGCCGAGCCTGACGCTCCCGCACGTGCCAGGCTGGTGGCCTCGTTCACGCCGGCATGTGTGTCGGCGATGCCCCAGCAGCCCTCCAGCGTGAACTGGTTGCTGCCCGTCCAGCCCGAGATGAAGGCGCATGAGGTGCCCGAGGCAATCTTTCCCGTGAACCAGCAGTTGCTTATCCTGCCCAGGCATCCGTGCGGGCTGTTGCCTATGATGCCGCCCACTCCGGCGTCGCCCGAACCGCCCTGCGAGGTGGGTGTGGCTGCCACGCTGCCCTGGTTGCCCAGTCCGCTCAGGGTGATGAAGGTGGCGCCCTGCGAGTGTCCTATGAGTCCCACGTGCTGCAGTCCCAGCAGTGAGCAGGTCTCGTCCAGCGTGAGGTTCTCCACGCGCGCCCCTCCCGATATGGTGCCGAAGAGTCCCACGCCCACGGCCTTGGGACTGTTGATTACCAGGTGGCTTATCCTGTGGTGCTGTCCGTCGAAGTGTCCCCGGTAGGGGTACTTGTCGCTGCCTATCATGGGCCACTCCGCGTAGTCCTTCAGGTCGATGTCGGCAGCCATCCGCACGTTCATCGTCATGTGCCCCGAGGCCACCATGTCGGCCACCCAAGCCAGCTGCTCGGCCGTGGCCACCTCATACACTCCGCCCACGGGAGCCAGGAACTCCTGGTTGATGGCGCCGCACTCGCTGCACCTGTAGCCCACGAAGGTGTGCGCGGGCATCTGCGCCTCGCCCTTCACGTTGGTGAAGGCTGTGGCTCCCTGGCCGCTGCACGAGGGTGCTGTGGCATACACCACATCCGCGCTCAGGGGCTGTGGCACCCGGTCGGTGCCCAGTTTCTGCCCCATGCCCAGGCGGAAGGCGGCCTCGCCATCCGCTATCTGCTGTGCCGAGAGCAGGGTGACACCACCGTCCACTGTGCCCTTGAATCCCTCCAGCGCGTAGCAGTTGGTGAGGGTGGCCTTGGCCGCCGAGTTGCGCGCGATGGCACTCGACCCCGTGTTCATCATGATGTCCATCTCGCCGATGGCCAGGCAGTTGCTGATGTGTATGGGGTTGTTGGCCCATCCCACGATGCCGGCGCAGTTGGTGGCAGCCTTTCCGCTGATCTTCCCGCTGAACACACACCGGTCCACCGATGTGCTCTGGTCGGCCAGTCCCACGATTCCCGCGCAGGTGGCGTCGCCCGACACGCCGCTGATGATGCTCACGTCCGACCAGCAGTTGAGTATCGCGCCGCCATAGGAATAGGCGGCCACGCCCGCCGCGTGGGGGAAGTCCGAGGTGATGCTTCCCGACACATGCAGGTTGCGCACCACGCCCGACAGGTAGCCCACCAGGGCGGTGCCCTTGCCGCTGCCCGTGAGGCGCACGGTCACGGTGTGCCCCTGGCCGTCCAGCGTGCCGCTGAACTTGTGGGCGCTGGTGCCTATCATGGCCGTCTGGCCCGTGTAGTCAATGTCGGCCGTAAGCACGGCCGAGGCCGTCTTGTCGCCCCCGTTGACCAGGGCGGCAAAGTCGGCCAAGTCCTGTGCAGTGCCTATCTGATAGGCTCCGCCTGCCTGGGTGAGTGCCCAGGCCATGCTTCCGTAACACGCCAGGAGCGTGCACAGAAGCCATCGTGTAAGGTTTCTTCGCATGTGAAACTTGTTGAGGTTAGTATTGGGTCTGTCTTCTTCTCTTGCCGCGTGTGGGATTATGGCGTGTCGCATGCCTTTGCGCTTCTCCCCTCTGGCCTTCTCGGGAACTGTTCGGGGGGAGGTTCCCTTGGCCTGTGGATATAGCCTGTCTGTCTGCGAAGTTAGGTGATTTTGTCGGTGGTGGGGGCTTCATGTGGTGGAATTCTGAGGTCTTTTCCTGTGTCAAGCCTGTTTTTAGGGGTGGCGGTGACGATTTCGTGACAATGCGTGTGGCCATCCTGTCCCATGGGGCGTGCGCGCGGGCAGTTCCCGTGGCGCCCACCACGGCTTTGGGGGAGTGCGGTGCGATCGCGGTCGCAGCGCACTGCGTTGGCCATCGCACCGCGCTGCGATCGCCATCGCGGCGCGCTGCGTTGGATGCCCCATCGGCGCGTGTCGGGAGCACGCGGCCTGCCGGATACCCGTCACCGCCGCATTTTCCCCCGTGGGGCGCGTGCCGGTCAGTGCGCCTCGAGCCAGTTGGAGCCCCAGCCTGAGTCCGCCACGAGCGGGACGCGCAGGGCAAGGGCTTGCTGCATCTCCCCGATGACAAGCGCCTCGATGCGCTCCCTTTCGTCCCGGGGGACGCTGAAGTTCAGTTCGTCGTGCACCTGCAGGATCATCTTGGAGCGCAGGCGCTCGGCCTCCAGGCGGTGCTGGATGCGTATCATGGCCAGCTTGATGATGTCGGCGGCGGTGCCCTGGATGGGCGCGTTGATGGCGTTGCGCTCGGCATAGCCACGCACCACGGCATTGTGGCTGTTGATGTCGGGCAGGTAGCAGCGGCGGTGGCAGAGCGTCTCGGTGTAGCCCTTCTCGCGTGCCGTCTCTATGCTGCGTGTCATGTACTGGCGCACTCCGGGGTAGGTGTCGAAGTAACCGTCGATGAGGCTCTTGGCCTCCTGGCGCGACACTCCCATGCGCTCGGCCAGGCCAAACGCGCTGATGCCGTAGATGATGCCGAAGTTTGCCGTCTTGGCCTTGCGCCGCTCGTCGGGTGTGACCTCGGTGATGTCCTTGTGGAATATCTTGGCCGCAGTGGCCGCGTGGATGTCATCGCCGTGCGTGAAGGCACTGATGAGGTTCTCGTCCTGGCTCAGATGCGCCATGATGCGGAGCTCTATCTGGCTGTAGTCGGCACTGAAGAAGAGGTCACCCTCATCGGGTATGAACGCCCTGCGCACCTCCTTGCCCAGCGCGTCGCGCACGGGTATGTTCTGCAGGTTGGGGTTGCTGCTCGACAGGCGTCCTGTGGTTGTCACCGTCTGGTTGAACGAGGTGTGGATGTGCCCGGTGGCGGGATTGACCAGCAGGGGGAGCGCGTCGATGTAGGTGCCCAGCAGCTTCTTCAGTCCCCGGTACTCCAGTATCTTGCCCACGATGGGGTGCTTGGGCCGCAGGCTCTCCAGCACCTCCTCGCTGGTCACGTACTGTCCCGTCTTGGTCTTCTTGGCCTTGCCGGACAGGTGCAGGCGGTCAAAGAGCACCTCGCCCACCTGCCGTGGGCTGGACACATTGAAGTCCATGCCCGCCATGTCGTGTATCTCCTGCTCCATCTGCGCCATCTGGCGGGTGTATAGGGCCGAGGTGTCTGCCAGTGCCTTGGTGTCGATGCGCACGCCGTTGCGCTCCATCTGGGCCAGCACGGGCATGAGCGGCATCTCGATGTCACGGAAGAGGGCCGCGCAGCCCTCCTGCTCGAGCATGGGGGCGAAGGTGTGGTACAGGCGCAGGGTCACGTCGGCGTCCTCGGCGGCGTAGGGGCAGATGTCCTGCGGGGGCACCTGGGCCATGCTGCGCTGCTGCTTGCCGGTGCCTATGAGCTCCTCTATGTGGATGGTCTGGTAGTTGAGGTATGCCTCGGCCAGGTAGTCCATGCCGTGCCGCATCTCCGGGTGCAGCAGGTAGTGGGCTATCATGGTGTCAAACATGCGGCCGGCCAGGCGCACCCCGCAGGAGCGCAGCACCTGCAGGTCATACTTCATGTTCTGCCCCACCTTCAGCGTGGCGGGGTTCTCCAGGATGCCCCTGAACTCCCCGGCCACGCCGCAGGGGTCGTCGCCCACAGGCACATACCAGGCCTCGCCCTCGTGCACGGCGAAGCTCATGCCCACCAGCCGGGCGCGCATGGGGTCGGTGTCGGTGGTCTCGGTGTCGATGCTGACCTCGGTGGCCTGGGCCAGGGTGCGGACGAGCGCGGCGCGCTTCTGGGGCGTGTCGGCCAGGTGGTACCGCGCCCCGGTGTCGCGCCAGGTGAGCATGCGGCTGGCCGGTGTCGCGCCGGACGGGAGCTCACCCCGTGTGCCGGTTGCCTCCCCGGCGGTCGCGGCGGAGGCGAACATGTCGCCCTGCACGTATCCTCCCACGGATTCCGGGTTCGCCCCGGGGGTGGGGGCGGCAGCCTGCATCTTGCGGCGCATGAACGTGCGGAACTCCAGGCGCTCGTATATCTCCCGCAGGCGTGCGGTGTCGGGCTCGGTGAGCGCGAGGCTGTCCAGGTCCAGGGTGATGGGCGCGGTGGTGCAGATGGTGGCCAGCCAGCGGCTGGTGCGTATCTGTTCGGCGTTCGCCTCCACCTTCTGCCTGAGCGCGCCCTTGAGCGTGGAGGTGTTGGCGAGCAGCGCCTCCACGCTGCCGTACTCCCGCACGAGGCGGGTGGCGGTCTTCTCTCCCACGCCCGGGCAACCGGGAATGTTGTCGGACGCGTCGCCCATGAGCGCCAGCAGGTCTATCACCTGCGAGGGCCGCTGCAGCCCCCACTTGGCACACACCTCGGCGGGTCCCAGCACCATCGCCTCGGCCTTGCCCACGGCAGGCTTGTACATGCGTGTGTGGTCGGTCACCAGCTGGCCGTAGTCTTTGTCGGGCGTCATCATGTAGGTCTCCACGTCCAGCCGGTCGGCCTGGCGCGCCAGCGTGCCTATCACATCATCGGCCTCGTAGTCGGGAACCTCCAGGCAGGGGATGTGGTATGCCTCCAGTATCTGCTTGATGAAGGGGACGGCCAGGCGGACGGCTTCGGGTGTCTCCTCGCGCTGGGCTTTATATTGGGGGTAGGCTCTGTGCCGGAAGGTGCCGCCCGCCGGGTCGAAGGCCACGCCCAGGTGTGTGGGCCGCTCCTTCTGGATAACCTCCTCCAGGGTGTTCACAAAGCCCAGGATGGCCGAGGTGTTCTCCCCGCGCGAGTTCATGCGCGGATTCTTGATGAACGCGTAGTAGGCTCGGTAGATTAGCGCGTAGGCATCGAGCAGGTAGAGTTTCTTCATGCTTGTGTGCGGTAATGGGTGTAAAAGTAAGCAAAAAAGGCGAAACGCTGGACGTTTTTGCGTAATTTTGCACCCGAAGAAAGCGAAAGATGAGTACACTGGAGTCCATACAAGCACCCGTGGAGACGGAACTGCAGGAGTTCCGCAGGCAGTTTGCCGAGACCCTTCAGTCCGGCAACCCCCTGCTGCAAACGGCCCTGAGCCACATCCTCAAGCGCAGCGGCAAGATGGTGCGCCCCACCATGGTGATGCTCTCGGCACGCTCGGCGGGGACTGTGAGCCAGCGTGTGATGGACGTGGCTCTCTCGCTTGAGTTGCTGCACACGGCCTCGCTGGTGCACGACGATGTGGTCGACGAGAGTGACGAGAGGCGGGGGCAGAGTTCAGTCAATGCGCTGATGAACAACCAGACAGCCGTCCTGGTGGGTGACTACATCCTAAGCCGCTCGCTGCATCATGCGGCTCTCAGCGGGTCGGCCGAGATAGTGGAGGCGGTGGCTGCGCTGGGTCAGACGCTGGCCGATGGCGAACTCCAGCAACTGGCCAACCAGGATGCCGAGGATATCGATGAGATGTCGTACTATGGCGTCGTGCGCAAGAAGACGGCCAGCCTCTTTGCCGCGTGCGCCCGCTTGGGCGTGATGGCGGCGGGCGGCAGTGCCGAGCAGGCCGAGCGCATGAGGCAGCTGGGCAGCCTGGTGGGCACGTGTTTCCAGTTGCGCGATGACCTGCTGGACTTCTGTGGCAGCGAGAAGCTGGGCAAGCCGGCGGGCAACGACATGCGCGAGGGCAAGATAACCCTGCCCGTCATATCGGCCCTGAAGCATTCGGGTAACGGGGAGATACGCCGACTGGCTCTGCTCGTACGCAAGCGGGAGGCCAGCGAGGAGGACATCCAGAGGCTGACCGCCCTGGCCACCCAGGAGGGTGGGGTGGACTACACACAGTGGGCGATGAAGGAGTTCAGCATGATGGCCGATGGCCTGATTGACGAAAAGGCCGACCCCGATGTGGTGCAGGCCCTGCACGGCTTCGTGCTCTTCATGTCCGACCGCGACTTTTAGCGGATCTGGGCGGGGCGGCTTTGGCGCAGTTCCTCTATCTCCGATGGGGTCATGCCAGTTGCCTGTGCGATGTGTGGGAGAGGTATCCCCATCCGCAGCAAGGTCATTGCGGTCTTCCTTTGGACTTCCTTGATACCTTCCTTTCGTCCTTCCTCGCGCCCCTCGGCACGTCCTTCCTCGCGCCCCTCGGCACGTCCCTTGGCCAGTCCTTCTTCCATTCCCTTGGCCTCTCCTTCGGCGAAACTGTCCTTGCGTGCCGTGTTGATGGCGTTCACGATGTCGCGATAGGCATTCATGCTGTCCTCGTAGAGTTTCACCTCCTCGGGGGCGAACTTGGCTATCTCGGCCTGCTCAAAGAGGCGGGTGAACACCCTCTCCTGCAGGGCGGCGGGGCGGTTCATCAGGGCCGAGAGGTTCTTGAGCACATACATCCACTTGTCGTACATGGTCACCAGTTCGTCCTCCCTCTTGTCAAACTTGGGTATCTCCACATAGATGTAGGTGAGCTTGTCATAGAACACCCTGGCGGTATCGACCTCCATGAGCTTCACCTCGTGATGCCAGCGGGTGGCCTCGTCGAGCCCGGTGGCAAAGCTGAAGTTGAGCAGGCCAATGGTATATACGGGCTTCAGGTGAAAGTCCCAGTCGCCTCCCCGCTGCGCCTGCTCGCGGATGGGAAAGGTGGAGTAGTAGATGGTTCTGTCCTTGAAGAACTCCTGATATACGTTCTGCATCTCCACGATGAACTTCTCCCCGGCGCGGTTCTCACAGAACACGTCAAACACGGCTCGGCGTGCGTCAAGGCGGTCACCCAGCTGCTCGGAGTTGAGATAGGTGATGTCCTGCACGTCCTGCTCGCCATGGAACAGTGCGTTGAGGAAGCTGATGAGCAGTTCCTTGTTGAACTCCGACCCGAAGAGACGCTTGAAGCCGAAGTCGGTGCGTGGATTGATGTATTTCTCAGTCATGTCCTGTGTCTTTGCGTCCCCTGCGGGACTTCGCTGGCAAATTTACTCATTTTATTCTCAAGCGCATTGCGATGCATGGGGAAATGTGCTCGTTTGTGGGCAAAACCATGCGGTGTGGGTTCTTGTACGGGCAAACAAGGGTCACACTCGTGTGCCCGCTTTATTGGAGGACGCAAGGGCGCGATTGCTATTGCCTTGCTCCGTATGGAGTTGTTCTATTGTCCTTTACTTTGTTTCGCTGGCTGTGGTGTCTTCCTCATCGTCCTTCTTGAACAGGAGGTCCCAGGTGTACTGCTGGATGAATGGAAAATACCAAGGCAAGGGCTTGCCATGCGTGAGGTTACGCTTGCGGATGAAGTAACAGTCGATGAGCGGCTTTATTACAAATCCATAAAAGAAAAGTGCAAAAACAAACCAGTTGGGTCCTAATAGCCAGCCTATGCCGAAAAGCGACAGTCCCGTGGTGGTGACGGCCAGGAAATACTTGAGTCTCATAGTTTTTGGGTGTTTATGTTGCCAGGGCATGCCTGTCGTGCCGGCAGCGCGTGCTTTTTTACTTGTTAGGGCAAAGTTATGGCTTTATTTTTTTTCGGTAAAGGAAAGGGCGGCTTTTGGGGATTCGGTGGTGTTCTTTGTGAACTGGATGGGACCACGGAGCCTGCCGTGAGGGTGTCGCGGCAGGCTCCATCGTGTGTGGCTCCCTGGCGGGAGGAGTGGGGCAGAGGTCAGTTGGACTGCAGGAGTTGCAGGAGCTTGTCCAACCTCGGTGCCATGATAATCTCCGTGCGGCGGTTGTGGGCGCGGCCCTCGGCAGTCTCGTTGGTGTCCACAGGTTTGAACTCGCCACGTCCGCAGGGCTGTATCTGCAGGGGATTGACGCTGTAGGTCTCCGTGAGGATGCGCACCACACTGGTCGCGCGTATGACACTCAGGTCCCAGTTGTCCTGGAACACAGCGGTATGGATGGGGACATTGTCGGTGTGCCCTTCGATATACACATCTATCTCCGTCTGCTTGTTGAGCACCTGGGCCAGTTTTCCCAGAGCCTCGCGACCCTGCTGGTTGACCACGGCCTTGCCCGACTCGAAGAGCAGCTTGTCGCTCAGCGACACATACACCTTGCCGTCCTTCTCGGTCACGGTGAGGTCATCGCTGCTGAATCCAAGCAGCGCGTCCTTCACGCTGGCCAGCAATTCCTTCACCTTGCGCTGCTGTTCGTCAATCACCCTTTGCAGTTGCGCGATGGTCTGCTCCCGCTCCTGGAGTTCCTTGATCTTCTGTGCAAGCGACGAGTTGAGTTTCTTGTTCTCGCTCTGGTTGTTGGCCAGCATGGCCTGGTAGTTGCGTATGCTCTTCTTGAGCAGGGCAGTGTCACCCATCAGCATGCCGCACCGCTGGTCAAGCGCGGCGTACTGGGCGCGGCTGTCGTTGAGCAGTGCGGCCAGACTGTCGCGCGAGTAGTAAGCGCGCCAGCGGGCGTTCTCTGATTGCTCAAACTTCTTCCTGCCCACCACGCAGCCCGACATCATCAGTGCCGAGAGGGCGAGCACCCCCCAAGTCAGTTTCTTCATCTTGTTCTCCTTGTTGGTTGAAAATTCTGTTTCTCCTCTCTTGGCTCTCCCTTTCTTCTCTCTTGGCTCTGCTCCGGCGGGTTCCCCTCTGTGCTTGCCGCCCCGCCGCCCTCCGCCTGACATTTTGTCATGCCCCGGGGTGCGAATGGACTGGCCAGGGGGCGAAAAGTGCCCTTCGCGCAGTCCCGGCGGCTTCCGCTCTCCAGATTGACGGAAAACCCAAGCACTTTTTATGTACTACAAAATGCTAAGCAGCAGCGTGTTTGAGCCAGAAAACACCCTCTGAGAATCGCGCAAAAACGCCCACCTTCACACCGGGGCGTGCTTCGCGGAACGTCAGAGCCTCACGGGTCAGAAGTATTTCACCTCCTCGCCGGTCACCTCACTCAGGAGCAAGTTGGCCAGACGGCTTGTGCCCAGGCGGAACCACTGGTTGGTGAGCCACTGCTCGCCCAGCACCTCCTGCACGATGGTGTAATAGACGAGCGCGTCGTGAACCGTGTTGAGCCCCCCCGCAGGCTTGAAGCCCACCTGTATGCCCGTCTTGTCGTAGTACTCCTTGATGGCCTGGCACATCACATAGGCGGCCTCCGGCGTGGCGGCCGGCTTCTCCTTGCCGGTGCTGGTCTTGATATAGTCGGCTCCCGAGTACATGGCCAGCAGGCTGGCCTTCTTGATGGCCGAGGCCGAGGGCAGCAGTCCTGTCTCCAGGATGACCTTCAGATGGTGTTCCCCGCACACGGCTTTCAGTTCGCTTATCTCGTCACACACCGTCTCGTAGTCCCCGTCGAGGAACGCGCCCACGCTCATCACCATGTCTATCTCGGTGGCCCCGTCCTTGAGGGCGAGGGCGGTCTCGGCCACCTTCACCTCGATGAGTGCCTGCGAACTGGGGAATGAGCCGCTCACGCAGGCCACCTCCACACCCTCCACCTGCAGGGTCTCGCTCACCACCTGGGCGAAGCGTGGATACACGCAGATGGTGGCCACGTGGGGCAGTTGGGGATAGTCATTGTCAAAGTCATTGACGCGCTCGGTGAACTTCATCACGCTCTGGTCACTGTCGGTGGTCTTCAGCGTGGTGAGCTCAACGCTCCCCATCAGGAACTTCTTCACGTCCAGCGTGTCGTTGGCGGGTACCTTCTCGTCGATGATGCGCTTCACTGTTGCGGCCACCTGCGTGTCGTCGAGCGTGGTGCTGTATTGTGAGAGCGCCTGTTCGTACTTGCTCTGCTCGCTCATGTCTGTGCTCTTAATTTGGGGTTGTTCTTATGTCTTTCCTTGTCTCTCAGTGTCTTCTTGTGGAAACTGGCTTCCAGCGCTTCGTTGAGGTCCACGCCCGTCTGGTTGGCCAGGCAGATGAGTGCCCACAGGATGTCGGCCATCTCTGCGGCGGGGTCGGTGTTCTCGCCCTCCTTGAACGACTGCTCGCCATACTTCCTGGCCACGATCCTTGCCAGTTCGCCCACCTCCTCGGTGAGCACGGCCATGTTGGTGAGCTCATTGAAATACCGCACGCCGTAGGTCCTGATCCATTCGTCCACGCGCTCCTGCGCCTCCCTGATGGTCATCCTTGCCCCTCCGTGATATAGTTATACAGGCAGAGTGCCCAGCACAGGCACGCTCCCAGGGCGCAGGTGTAGCGCAACATCCGTTGCCTCCGGCTTTCCTGGTGGAAGTTGATGCTTGCAAGCAATCCCAGCCACAGCGTGGTGATGGACGCAAAGGCGAGCGTGTCGTTGGCCAGCCACAACCGGCTTGCCACGTGGCCCAAGAAGCCCGCGCATATAAGTGTGGTGGATAGCGTGTCCCGGTTGGTCCCTTTCATTGTCTCTTGTTTTCGGGAAGGTCTTACTCTTTGTTCTTGGTGTCCATGCAGATGGTGACGGGGCCGTCATTGAGCAGCTCCACCTTCATGTCGGCGCCGAACTCGCCTGTCTGTACACGACCGTGGAGTCCCTCGCGAAGCCGTTCCGTGAAGGCCAGGTAGAGCGGTACGGCGTGCTCGTGGCGCGCGGCGCGTATCCAGCTTGGGCGGTTGCCCTTGCGGTAACTGGCCATCAGCGTGAACTGGCTCACCACCAGCACCTCGCCGTCCACGTCCAGCACGCTGCGGTTCATCACCCCCTGCTCATCGTCAAAGACACGCAGGGAGAGGATTTTGCGTGCGAGCCACTCCTTGTCCTCCACGGTGTCGGCCTCCTCGATGCCCAGGAGCACCAGTAACCCCTGTCCGATGCGGCTCTTCTCGACCCCGCCGACGGTCACGCTGGCGTGGCTCACCCTCTGTATCACGGCTCTCATTCCCAGTCTGTCCTTTCCCGCAAAGTTACGCCATTTATCTATAATCCCGCCGCTTTCCCAGGTCTTTTAACTCCTTTTGGGATTTGGGTGTCCTTTTCCCACCTTCTCGGGGGGTGGGGGAGCATGCGCTCTGGCCTTGTTTGGCTCCTGTTGCCTGCTGGCGTTTCTGCTCGCGTGATGCCTTTCCTGCAAGGGGGGGCTGCGGCCCGGCTTCCTGGTTCTTCCCGTACTCTTGCCAACGCACCGCGCTGCATCCGCCAACGCACCGCGCTGCATCCGCCAACGCGGCGCACTGCATCTGCCAACGCGGCGCACTGCATCTGCCAACGCGGCGCACTGCATCCGCCAACGCGGCGCACTGCCTTTGTTCTGCTGCTGGCTTGGGGGAGTGGCTGCGCTTGGCTGAAAGCCGTAAGACATATGGTACAGGGAAGCGGTCCCGGGAGGACAGTTGGCATCACGAAATGCCTTTTAGAGCCAAATTCTTTACGCCTGTAAAGCGATGGGGACACAGGGACAGCAACGCTTTTGCATAGTCCCGCCCGCTTTTCCGTGTGCATTGTCCCTGTAGGGCGGGCCGCTGCCTGGTTTTTGCCATTTGCGCGCTTTCTGCGGCGTGAAACGCCCCGTGTGTGACACCTGCCTGGAGTGGCGGGCGTGCGGGCTTCCTGAGGGGGTCAAACGGGGGCTTCTTCGGGAGCGGATGTGGGGTGGAAGTGTGCGTGCAGGATCGTAGCCTTCTGCTGTCCCACCACATCCGCGAGTGCCTCCTGGGAGGCTTCACGCATGCGCTTGACGCTGTGGAAAGCCTTGAGCAACAGTTCCTTGCTCTTGGGCCCAATACCCTTGATGGAGTCTATCTCGCTGGCAATCTGGTGCTTGCTGCGCTTGTTGCGGTGGAATGTGATGGCGAAGCGGTGCACCTCGTCCTGGATGCGCGTGAGCAGGCGGAAGAGCGGGGAGTCGGGCTTGCAGCCAATGGTGCGCGGTGGGAAGCCGAACAGCAGTTCGTGGGTGCGGTGGCGGTCGTCCTTGGCCAGTCCGCCGATGGCGATGTCCAGGTGCAGTTCGTCCTCCACCACTTGCCTCACCGCCTCCATCTGCCCCCGCCCTCCATCGGTGATGATGAGGTCGGGCAGGGGAGTCCCTTCCTCCTTCATCCGGGTGTAGCGGCGTCGCACCACCTCCTGCATGCTGGCATAGTCGTCGGGGCCTGTGACCGTGCGTATGTTGTACTTGCGGTATTCCTGCTTGCTGGGCTTTCCCATGCGGAACACCACGCAGGCGGCCACGGCGTCCTGTCCGCTGATGTTCGAGTTGTCGAAGCACTCGATGTGGGCGGGCATGCGTGACATTCCCAGGAGCTCCTGGAGTTCCTTGAGCATGCGTGTCAGCTTTTGCTCGGGGTTCAGTTTGTCGGCCTGCTTGATGCGGTCGGCCTTGTACTGGAGGACGTTCAGTTTGCTCAGTTCTACGAGTTTTCGCTTCTCGCCCTTCTGTGGGACGGTAACGGTGACACCCTCCAGCGGAAGTTCCACGGGGAACGGTACTATAACCTCCTTGCTCTCACTGCCGTAACGCTGCCTCATCTCCACTATTCCTGCAACCAGCAGGTCCTCCCCGGTCTCATCGAGACGCTTTGTGTACTCAAAGGTGAAGGCTTGGTTGATGCTGCCGTTTGTGACGTGCAGGTAGTTGATGTAGGCCGCGCGCTCGTGGTTTTCGATGTTGAACACATCCACGTTGTGTATGGTGCGGCTCACCACCTCGCTTCGGCTGCGGTAGTTGTCCAGCAGCAGGTACTTGCGCTTCACCTGTTCGGCCTCCTCGAAGCGCATCTCGGCGGCGAGGGCCTGCATCTGCTCCATGAGCTGGTGCTCGACCTGTGCCGTGTTTCCCTTGAGTATCTCCTCGGCCTCGGCGATGTCCCTCATGTAGTCGTCATGGCTCTGCAGTCCCACACAGGGAGCCTTGCAGTTCTTGATGTGGTATTCGAGGCACGCCTTGTGCTTCTTTCTCTCGATGCTCTCCTGTGTGATGCACTCGTGGCAGTGGCGCAGGGGGTAGAGGTTGCGTATGAGCTCGAGCAGTGCGTTCATGGTGGGAATGTGGCTGTAGGGGCCATAATACGTGCCGTGGCGGCGGTCGATGATGCGCGTCTGGAAGATGCGGGGGAAGTACTCGTGCGTCACCACGATGCTGGGATAGGTCTTCCCGTCCTTGAGCAGGATGTTGTAGCGCGGGTTCCACTGCTTGATGAGGTTGTTCTCCAGCAGCAAGGCGTCCTCCTCGGTGTTGACCACGATGTAGCGTATGTCGCGTATCTTGCTCACCAGGATGGCTGTCTTGCGGTTCTGGTGCTCCTTTGAGAAATAGGAATAGACGCGCCTCTTGAGGTTCTTGGCCTTGCCCACATAGATGATGGTGCCCGTGTCGTCGAGATACTGGTAACAGCCGGGGCGTTCGGGCAGGTTGAGCACGATGCCGCGCAGGTACTCCTGCAGGTTCTTCTTTCCCTCCATGTGATTGCGCTTTTGCAGTGTTTTCGTGTGCTTCGCGGCATGCGCGGGGGTGTCCCTTGCCTTTGTGGCCACCATCGCGCACGGGTTTATGGTCAGATTTTGATGAGTGCGGTCATCTCCACGGAGTCGTCAAATACGGCTCTTCCGTTGAGCCCCTCGCCCGTGAGTTCGATGATGAAGTTGATGTAGGTGTTCTGCGGGTGGAACTTCTGCACCAGGTTGTAGGCCGCCTTCATGCTTCCGCCTGTGGCCAGGAGGTCGTCATGCAGGAGCACCACATCCTTCTCGGTGATGGCGTCCTTGTGAATCTCGATGGTGTCCTTGCCGTACTCCTTCATGTATGATTCCTGGAGCGTGTCGGCGGGCAGTTTGCCGGTCTTGCGGCACATGACGAATCCTGCGTTCAGTTTGACGGCAAGCGCGGCTCCGAGCACAAAGCCCCGGCTCTCGATGCCCACCACCTTGGTGATGCCCTTGTCTTTGTAGAGGTCGTTCAGCTCGTTGACCATGATGCGCATGCACTTGGCACTCTTGAACAGCGTGCTCACGTCCTTGAACTGGATTCCCGGTATGGGGAAGTCAGGCACGTTGCGTAGGTTCTTCAGTAAAGTCTTGTTGTTCATTGTCAGCAACTTGTTGTTAAAGTGTTGTATCTTTGTTTCACGTGGAACTCAGCGGTTCATCAGTACCAACAGCACGCTGATGTCGCTGGGGCTCACACCCGGTATGCGGCTTGCCTGTGCCAGGGTTTCGGGGTCGACGCGCGCGAGTTTCTGGCGTGCCTCGGTAGAGAGCGAGTGCAGGGTGTGGTAGTCAAACTTCCCCCTGATGCGTATGTTCTCCAGGCGTTGGATCTTGTCGGCGTTCTGACGCTCCCGCATGATGTATCCGGCGTATTTCACCCTCACCTCTGCCGCTTCGGCTATTTCTTCCCTGCGGTCGGTGATGCTTGCCAGTCTCTCGTGTAGTGCGGGAATCAGCGGGGAGAGGTTGGCGAAGGTAAGCATGGGGCGTGACAGCAGGTCGTAGAGTTTGCACCCGCGCTGCAGGGGCTCGCATCCAAGTGCCTCCAGTCCACTGTTGATGTGGTTCGGCTTCACTGAGTAGTCCTTGCAGAAGATGATGAGTGACTCTATCTGTTCCTTCTTGCATAGCCAGTGCTGTAGACGCCCGGTGGTGGCCAGACCCGCCCGGTGGCTTCGCTCGGTGAGGCGAGCGTCGGCATCGTCCTGCCTCAGCAGGATGCGGTACTCGGCGCGGCTGGTGAACATGCGGTACGGCTCGTCCACCCCTTTGGTCACCAGGTCGTCGATGAGCACGCCTATGTAGGACTCGTCGCGCTTCATGACAAATGGTTCGGAACCTCCGCATTTCAACGCCGCGTTCATGCCTGCCACCAGTCCCTGCCCTGCGGCTTCCTCATAACCTGTGGTACCATTGACCTGCCCTGCCATGAACAGGCCGTCAATGACCTTTGACTCCAGTGAGTGCCGCAACTGTGTGGGGTCGAAATAATCGTATTCGATGGCATATCCGGGACGGTAAATCTGCAAGTCTCGGAAGGCGGGCACCAGGCGCAGAGCCTCCACCTGCGCGTCAATGGGCAGGCTGCTACTGAATCCGTTCAGGTAGTACTCGTTGGTGTCGCTGCCCTCTGGCTCCAGGAAGAGCATGTGCTCCGTCTTGTCGGCAAAGGTGACCAGCTTGGTCTCGATGCTTGGGCAGTAGCGCGGACCAATGCTTTTTATTTGCCCGTTGAACAGCGGGGAGTCGGGCAGGGATGCCTTGAGCCGGTCGTGTACCCGCTCGTTGGTGTAGGTAATCCAGCAGGGCAACTGTTCCATGGGTCTCCGCTCGCCCATGAAGGAGAACTTGTGGAAGTCGTCCTCGCCGTCCTGGCGCTGCATCTCGTCGAAGTGCACGCTGCGCCCGTCTATCCTCACGGGTGTGCCCGTCTTCATCCTTCCGGTGGTGATGCCGTGCCTGGTGATGCTCTCGGTGAGGTGCAGGCTGGGAGGCTCCGCGCAGCGTCCGCCAGGCCACTTGACCCTGCCGATGTGCATGAGGCCGTTGAGAAACGTGCCCGTCGTGATGATGACGCAACGGGCGCGTATCTCCACGCCCAGGTAGGTGGAAACTCCTGTCACACGGCCATCGCTCACGAGCAGTTCGCGCACCTGGTCCTGCCACACGCCCAGGTTGCCGGTGTGGTCCAGCACCTCCCTCCATGCCCAGATGTACTTGCCCCTGTCGCACTGGGCGCGGGGACTCCACATGGCCGGGCCCTTGCTCCGGTTGAGCATGCGGAACTGTATGGCGGTGCGGTCGGCCACCTCGCCGGTGTGCCCGCCCAGCGCGTCCACCTCGCGGACAATCTGCCCCTTGGCGATACCGCCCACGGCGGGGTTGCAGCTCATCTGCGCGATCTTGTTCATGTCCATGGTCACCAGACAGGTGCTGGCTCCCATGCGGGCACTTGCGCAGGCCGCCTCGCAGCCCGCGTGGCCGCCTCCCACCACCACCACGTCATATCTCAATTCCATCTTGGTCTGTTCTCCTCGCCTTGCGCGATGCGTTTGTTCGGGTCGCAAAAATAAGGTTTTCTGCCAACATTTGCGGGCAAATCTTGGCCAAATCACAAATTTGGCATAAATTTGTTCCGATATTGAGTACCCATTTATAGGTATGTACGCGAGCGAGACAACAAAATTCTATAATCAAATTCAGTTAATTTATGTGGTTAATTAAATCATCCATCGGCAGGAAGGTGGTAATGTCCGTGACCGGCATTGCCCTCATCCTGTTCTTGACGTTCCACGCGTCGATGAATGTGGTGGCTCTCTTCAGTGCCAGAGGTTACAACATGATCTGTGAGTTCCTCGGGGCCAACTGGTATGCCGTGGTGGCTACCCTGGGCCTGGCTGCCCTGGTGGCCCTGCACTTCATCTATGCCATCTGGCTCACCCTGCAGAACCGCAAGGCACGCGGCAACAACCGCTACGAGGTCACCCACAAGCCCGAAAAGGTGGAATGGGCAAGCCAGAACATGCTGGTGCTGGGCATCATCGTCATCCTGGGCATGGCCCTGCACCTCTACAATTTCTGGTACAACATGATGTGGGCTGAACTCACTGGCGCCGAGGGCGCCATCGCGCCCTCGGACGGCGTTGCCTTCATCGCCAGGACTTTCTCCTGCCCCTGCTACACGGTGGCCTACCTGGTGTGGCTCGCAGCCCTGTGGCTTCACCTGAACCATGGTTTCTGGAGCGCCATGCAGACTCTTGGCTGGAACGGCAAGGTGTGGTTCTGCCGCTGGAGAGCCATAGGCTGTGTCTATAACACCATCATCGTGCTGATGTTTGCGGCCGTGGCCGTGGCCTTCTCTTGTGGCTACCGTCCCGCCGACTGTCAGGAGGTGTGCGGCCAGGGTGCCCGCACCGAGACAGCCTGTCCCATGAAGGGCGGTTGTCCCCGGGGTGAGGGCAAGCCCGCCGGGTGCCAGGACAAGTGCCAGGGCAAGTGTGGCGAGTGCCCCAACCAGTGCGGCCGTGAGGCCCGTTGTGGTGGATGCGCCCAGTAATGTGGAACCATGAACAATCCTAACAAACAAACAGAAAGAGTTATGGCAAAGACAATAGATTCAAAAATCCCTGAGGGTCTTGTAGCGGAGAAATGGACTAACTACAAGGCTCATCAGCGCTTGGTGAACCCCAAGAACAAGCTGAAGCTGGACGTCATCGTGGTAGGCACGGGTCTTGCGGGAGCCAGCGCGGCCGCCTCACTGGGCGAGATGGGCTTCAATGTGTATAATTTCTGCATCCAGGACTCGCCACGCCGCGCCCACTCCATAGCAGCCCAGGGCGGTATCAATGCCGCCAAGAACTACCAGAACGACGGCGACTCGGTGTACCGCCTGTTCTACGACACCGTGAAGGGGGGTGACTACCGTGCCCGCGAGGCCAATGTGTATCGTCTGGCCGAGGTGAGCAACGCCATCATCGACCAGTGCGTGGCCCAGGGTGTCCCCTTTGCGCGTGAGTATGGTGGCATGCTGGCCAACCGATCCTTTGGCGGCGCGCAGGTGAGCCGCACCTTCTATGCCAAGGGCCAGACGGGACAGCAGCTGCTGCTCGGAGCTTACAGTTCGCTCTCGCGCCAGGTGCATGCCGGCAAGGTGAAGCTCTACACCCGCTACGAGATGGAGGACGTGGTACTGGTGGACGGACGCGCGCGTGGCATTATAGCCAAGAACTTGATTACGGGGAAGTTGGAACGTTTCTCGGCCAATGCCGTTGTGATAGCCACGGGAGGTTATGGCAACACTTACTTCCTCAGCACCAACGCGATGGGATGCAACTGCACCGCTGCTATCCAGTGCTATCGCAAAGGCGCTTACATGGCCAATCCCTCGTACGTGCAGATCCATCCCACCTGCATACCCGTGCATGGCGACAAGCAGTCGAAGTTGACTCTGATGTCAGAGTCGCTGCGTAACGACGGCCGCATCTGGGTGCCCAAGAAACTTGAGGACGCCAAGGCGCTGCAGGCCGGAACGAAGCAGGGCTACGAGATTCCCGAGGAGGACCGTGACTATTATCTTGAGCGCCGTTATCCCGCGTTCGGCAACCTCGTTCCCCGTGACGTGGCCTCGCGCGCGGCCAAGGAGCGCTGCGACAAGGGCTATGGTGTGAACAGCACCGGCCTGGCCGTGTTCCTGGACTTCAGCGAGAGCATCCAGCGCCTGGGTATCGACGAGATCCGCCAGCGTTACGGCAACCTCTTCGACATGTACGAAGAGATTACCGATGTGAACCCCGGTGAGAAGGCATGCACCGTGAACGGCGTGGATTACTACTATCCCATGATGATTTTCCCTGCCATCCACTATACCATGGGCGGTATCTGGGTGGACTACGAGTTGCAGACATCCATTCCCGGGCTCTTTGCCATCGGCGAGTGCAACTTCTCCGACCATGGAGCCAACCGCCTGGGAGCAAGTGCCCTGATGCAAGGGCTGGCCGACGGTTACTTTGTGCTGCCTTATACCATACAGAATTATCTGGCCGACCAGAGCATCTGGCCACGCCTCTCCACCGACATGCCCGAGTTTGCCGAGGCCGAGAAGGGTGTCGAGGCCGAGATTGACCGCCTGATGAACATCAAGGGAAAGCGCTCGGTGGACTCCATCCACAAGGAACTGGGACACATCATGTGGGAGCATGTGGGCATGAGCCGCACCAAAGCCGGGCTGGAGGAAGGCCTCAAACTGCTCAGCGACATCCGAAAGGAGTTCAACACCAACCTGTTCATTCCCGGCGCCAAGGAGGGATTGAACGTGGAGCTGGACAAGGCCATCCACTTGCGCGACTTCATCATCATGGGTGAGCTCATCGCTTATGACGCGCTGCATCGCGACGAGTCCTGCGGCGGACACTTCCGCGAGGAGTACCAGACCGAGGAAGGCGAGGCAAAGCGTGACGACAAGAACTTCTTCTACGTGGGCTGCTGGGAGTACCAGGGGCAGGACGAGAAGGCGCCCGAACTCATCAAGGAGCCTCTGCATTACGAGATAATCAAGGTTCAGCAGCGCAACTATAAGAATTAAATAATGGGTTTTAGGGTTGTAAGGTTATAAGGTTGCCAGGCCTAAAGACGCAGTGCCATGATGGGACTACACAAGAATCTTGAGGTACGGAGAAAGCCCATGCGCCTTACGGAGGAGATGTATAGGATAACAAAGTCTTTTCCGATGGGGGAATTGTTAGGTCCCGTCAGTCAGACGAGAAGGGCAGCGGTGTCCGTTCCCTCCAACATAGCCGAGGGATATGGATGCCCAGGCAATGCCCAGGTGCTGCATTTCCAGTACATGGCAATGGGCTTTTCCAATGGACAGGACATGCAGATGTTCATCCCCAGGCAGCAATCCTTTGTCTGTGACGAGGATTATGCAAAGGTTGATGGTCTGAATGATGAGGTTAGCAAGATGCTGTCTTCGTTAATCCACAAGTGCTCGTGTCAATAGGCTAAACCTTAAAACCTCAAAACCTCAAAGCCTCAAAACCTCAAAAGAAATGGCAAAGAATATATCATTTACCGTCAAGTATTGGAAACAGAACGGCCCCAAGGACAAGGGTCATTTCGATACGCATGTGATGAAGGACATCCCCGATGACACTTCCTTCCTGGAGATGCTCGACATTCTCAACGAGGAACTCATCAACGAGGGCAAGGAACCCTTTGTGTTTGACCACGACTGCCGCGAGGGCATCTGCGGCATGTGCTCGCTCTACATCAACGGCACGCCCCATGGCAAGACCGAGCGCGGAGCCACCACATGCCAGCTCTACATGCGCCGCTTCAAGGATGGAGATGTGATTACGGTGGAGCCCTGGCGCAGCGCAGGCTTCCCTGTCATCAAGGACTGCATGGTTGACCGCGATGCCTTCGACAAGATCATGCAGGCCGGTGGCTACACCTCTGTCCGCACCGGACAGGCCCAGGACGCCAATGCCATCCTCATCTCCAAGGAAGCGGCCGACGAGGCCATGGACTGTGCCACCTGCATCGGTTGCGGCGCCTGTGTGGCAGCCTGCAAAAATGGCTCTGCCATGCTCTTTGTCTCGGCCAAGGTGAGCCAGTTCGCACTCCTGCCCCAGGGACAGGTGGAGGCCGCCAAGCGCGCCAAGGACATGGTGGCCAAGATGGACGAGCTGGGCTTTGGCAACTGCACCAACACCCGTGCCTGCGAGGCCGTGTGTCCCAAGTGCGAGAGCATCTCCAATATCGCCCGCCTGAACCGCGAGTTCATCAAGGCAAAACTGGCAGACTGACAAACTGTAGCCACACCCCCTCTTTTCCGTGTTTGCAGCCGTCCTGTGGCACTTTTGCCTACCTTTGGGCGGATTGCCTGTGGCGCGCGAAAACAGAAGAAAACGGGGCCAATGACAAGAAAGCCGTGCGCATCCTCCATAGCGAGGTGCCGCACGGCTTTCCTTTTGTGCTTGTCAGAGAATGTCTGCCAGGTTGGACGGGGCGGTCAGCCAGGGTTGGACGGGGCGGTCAGCCAGCATGGCCAGTGTCCTGCCATCCCTCTTCCCGCCATAGCATTTGTCAATGCATTCGCCATACTGGTCACCAGGCATGATGGCATCAAAGAGAGTCAGGCTGGAGCGTACCTTCATGGCATCTGTGCTACCCAGCACCTCCCGCATGCCTTTCCCGGACTCCGCTTGCTTGAGGATAAGGCGGCACACCGTCCTAAGCCTCTCTTCCAGCGTTTTGTTGGCAAGGAAAGCCTCTGCCTCCTGTCGGCATGATATGCCATAGAACAGGGAATTATAACTGAATCCCAGCCCCTTCAATTGTGGGAACACATACCATATCCAATGGCTGCGCTTGCATCCCTCTTCCAGTTCGCGCACAGCCTGGTCGTATGAGCCATACGCGTCCTGTGCCTCCAGAAACCGCTGGAGGTTGAAGTCCAGCATGTCTTGTTGTGTATTCATCATCTCTTGCCGAAGATAAGGTTGAGAATAGTCTTTCCTATCTTGCGCTCGATGCCCGCCTTGGTAGTAGGCACCCCGGTGGCGCGTGCTATTTTCTGTTTGACTTGCGTGATGCCCAATGCCCTCTTCAGCGAGAACGAAAGGCCAGGTATCCCTGTGTTGGTTCTTCTTGCCATGAAAAATTCAATATGATTTCTATTCCATCGTATATTCTATGATATGCCCTGTATGTGCTGCAAGTTTTGCAACATCGTTTCTATGAAGCAGTATATCCCAATGTAGAAAAAGACTTTTTGGGGTGAATTTTCCGTGCCCTATTGACATTGGGGCAGAGGAAATGGATCTCTGAATGAGCTTTCATCTCTGTTAAGGCATGCGTCAATTACCTCCATCTTTGCTGCTCCCAGAATATTTTCGTGCACCTTGCGTGTCCAGCTACAAGCCTTGAGTATAGATGGCATTTATACCCAGTCCAAAAGGGCACTGATTATAATCAGTACTCCTATGACTTTCACAATTGTTGCCACGATGCCATGGATACTGAGCCATGCAGGTACTCTGTCTATAAGCAGCCACCCAATGAGGATGCGGACTGCGGTGTGAATTAGTGCGTTAATCATATTTTTGTTTTAAAATTCTGCCATAGATATCAATAACAATAAAACTATTCTCTTTGGAGTTGGATAGTTTTAATCTGCCATGACCTCTTTTCATAATTCTTCTAAATATTGACGTTGCCAAGTGGCCATTTTCATCAACACACTCAACGATGCCGTTTTTTTTTATAAACATAACATTTCCATCCGTGTTTGAATCATAAGCCTCCTCTGCTCCAGGCATATTTATTTTCTCTCCTGTAGAGCGTTTGACATAATGATAAAACCCATCTTTCTTGACCCAGATATAGCGGCATCCTGAATTCGCAGAAATTTCATCGTAGTGCGGGCTAACTAACAAACGACGCTCTTCAATGTCTATGAGTCCATGTTTATTGGCTTCTACTATTTCAATAGACTTATAAAATTCATTCACAGAATAAGAATCGCAAAGTGGCTCTATTATCCATTTTTCTAAATACACATCATAGAAACCATATTTACCCTCAAAACTTACACATGCCATGGTAGAGTTGACGAGTGTAATGCCATCAAAAATTGTAGGAAGCAGCACTTTTTGATTGTTATAACTCAATCCTACAAAGTCTTTTCTCTTTTCGACATTCAAGTTGCCCAAGCATTGTACAATCTCTGGTTTTATAAAAAAATGCAAATTGAGCCATTTTTCTCGTTCCTCTATACTGTCCATGAGTTTTTATCTTTATAAGGAATTCAACATCATTCTAAAGACAAATGTAGATAGACCGTTTTCGTTGAATTTAGCCATGATTTTCAAAAAGTTTTCCCAAGAGACACGCGTACTAACGAAATCTGTCAATGCGTTATATGTATGCCAAAGGTTGTCTGTGATTTCATGCCGCCACAAATCTTGCATAAAATGCCAGTCAGCATAACAATGATAGTCTAAAGGTTTTAATATCCACGATTGCAGAGCCATCACATTTCCACATGAAGGAACATAGACTGGCTCCCCGTTTCCTATATTGCCATCGGGGTATATCTGCATAGCACGTTGCTCTTTCAGACCTACAAGGTCTGTTTGTAGAATGAGGAACTCCGATTCCGTCATTTTCATCAAGTCGGCAAAGTATGCATTTCCTTGATACTCGAATTTAATGCGTACAGACTCGCCATTGAGCAGCAAGAATACAGGTAATGGAGATAGAATCTCGTCATAACACAAAGCGTCCTTTTGCGTCCACTGCAAAAGTAAATTAACAGATTCCTCTGTGAGTCTTCTCCCTATTGCAGAAGCTCTGTCTGCCATATTCTCAAATATGCGCTCGGTGATACCAGCAACTTTAAGCTGAAACCTCTTTGTTCCCGAACTGTATCCAAATCCAACGCATGCATTTGTGAATATTATGTTGGCAAGATACTTGTCAAGGGTTTTATCTACCGCCATAATTAAACTCCAACCCATTAAGAATCTCCCGGATTTGTAGAATATCAATACCAAAGTTCAAACCTTGAGCAGCTCTCACGCCCTGTTCATGTACGGCAATGATCTGGCCAAATTTATCACAGACCGGGCCTCCGCTATTGCCTCCGTTTGTTGACATTTCATACTGCATCATCATCACCTTTCTGTTGGGACGTTCCTGCTCACGGAAAGCACTGATATGTCCAGCTGAATAAGACGCAGTGAACCCCAACGGATTACCAAATGTTGCACAATCAATGCCGACTGCAGCACGTTGCGGTGCAAGGTCAAAATAAGGTACAGACTCTCCTTGTTCAAGTTCTACAGAAAATATAGATATATCCATTCCATTTGTATCTTCAGACCAAAGCACATTCTTAATTCGCCGCTTTTTATCCGTATAAATCTTGCTGTCATCGGGATTTTCCTTGTACAGATATGCTGTGGAGTTTGTCTCTTCACCTTCAGCCAGCACATGCCAGTTGGTAATGGCAAGCCCTTGGTCGTTGATGAAGAAACCTGTTCCAATGCTTGACCCCTTATCAGTTTTCACTTCTATGAGGAATGTACGTTGTTTCATATACAAGGCAAGGTCGGGCTTCGGTGTCGGAGCAACCTTGTCCTTCAGCCATCCTGCGCTATCGGAGAGTTCCATTGCACGATAAGTATGCGGATATTGAATTACCACAAGATGGTTGAGGCATTCACGTGTGCCATTCAATATGACGTATGCACCGACAGTGCCATTTGGATCGGTTATCTCCTGGTCGCCTTTTGTATCAGGTATCAGCGTAACACTCTTACCAAGAAACCCATTTTTTACAAACATTTCCACATCAGTGCGATTTGGCTCCACTCCGATAAGTCTGACATGCAGTCCTGACACAAGTTCTACCACATTGCCCGATGCGCTCTTTATACTACTTTGATAGTCTTTGATAGAAGTGCCACCTCCGCCCGGACTTATAAGCAAATATAGAATAAAGCCAGCAATGGCTGCGAATATCAAGAATTTCTTCATTTGAATTCAATCATCAATGGTTTAACAATATGCCAAGACTTTCCACTTTTTTCCACTTCGCCCACAGTTCTTGTAACAATCGAGCAAGTAGAACTTATTGTTCCAAATGTTTTTACAACCCCAGAAGCCATCAAACTATTTTTGTTGTCAAGCAGTGTTTGAAGTTTCTCACCGACGATGTCATCTGTCATTTCAAACGTTCCTGTTCCATCATCAAAAATGGTTAGTACAAAATATCGGTTGGTGTCCCCGTCTTCAACTCGGTCCTTCACCCTACGGAAGAAATACTCATTGTCGTCTTCTTCTGCCATAGTTGCATAACGTTTACCTATAACCTGCTTAGAGTGTTCAGTTTGATATGCCACATGTTCTGTTTGCTGTTCACAAGGTATCGACACTTTTGCTTGTTGCTGTATGGCGACATTTGCAGCTGAACAATTTGCGCCTGACGAACGTTTATAGCTGCATGAGTTTACAAGAGCAAGCATTTTGGCAAGCATCTCATCATGCACATCTCTATCAGTTATAATATTTGACTCTGAAAGACGCAGAACTTTCAATATTGCAGCATATAATTCCATCAAGGCTTGCTGATATTCCATATTATTTGTGTCCATAGCAATAACATTATTTAAATTCAACCTCCAACCTGTCTTTCACAATCCATCGATTCCCAACTTTATTAAGGTGCCCCACCTTCTTTACAACAATATCCGTGGGATTTCCTGTGACATTGAACTTTTTGACATAATTTTGAAATGTCTGAATGTCGGACAAGATTGCCGCCTTACATCCTTGATTGATAGTGTATGTAGCAAATGTCGAGCCTTCCTCATAATCAATGGCAAACAGCTTGTCACTGCTGTCATTTGAAATAGTACGTTCAAGCGTTGATATTTCACCATCGTCAATCATAAAATTGGCAAACCGATGCTGTTTGGCTTTCCGTCTTTCTCCCGCCCTCTCACCTGGCATATTGCCGGACGGATCGTTCTTGCGCCTCATTACACCAACATTGCGAGAGTTGCCCTCTTCGCGACCTGTCTCAGATTGAGCGGGTTTTCCTGCTGGCACATTATTACTACTTGAATGTGTGCCTTTGCTGACTTTAGTAGGTTCATCACTAATTGGTACTGTGTCATCGTTTTTGGGACCCGATTCTTCTTTCTTACTTTTCTTATCTTTATTTCCTTTTCTTGATTTTGATACGAAGAAGCACAAGGCTATCGTATTAATAAGCGTATTAACAAGCGTGAGAGCTAATAGCCGCCCTGGAACACCAGAAACATTCTGAGACGACAATTCATTGATTCGTCTATTTTGTTCCCGTATAAGGTCTTCTTGCTTTTCAATACGAGACTGTATTTCATTAATTTTAGCATCCTGCATGGAATCCATTGAGTTGCCATTAGTTGCAACACTCTCTGACACGTGGAATAATCCAAGTGCCAGAAATATCACGCATATTAAGACTTGTCTCTTCATTGATGTGCTTTTTGCTTGTTGTTCAACACTTTCCGGGCACATACTTTTGTCATCTGATACAAAGTGTCTTTCAACGGCCAGAAGAACATAGGATCGCCAATAGCGATTTGTGCCTTCTGCTCATCACTATTGTCATTGAGTACTATGTCGAAACTGCTTTCCGCATATTCTTTCATCGTTCTGACAAAATCAGTAGTTATATCAAGCCCCAACCTCGACAGAGCCTGCACCATACCATCCTCAGCAAACAGGCCACAGAAGTTGTTAAACGAGTCGAGAACAGCACTCTTCATCGAAGACATTTGACCATACGTGACCGTCGTGCCGTATTCCTCATCCTTATAACCATGGCATAGACAATTGTCCGGTATTAAATGATCTCTCAATGGACGACTATCCATTATCAGCCCTCCTTGAGCAGTCACCAATTTTGGCTCGGGAGAGAACCTTATCCGAATATTAGCTCCTGTCAAATCGGCATTTTCAACAAGTTTGCCATAATATGTGAAAATGCGGCTCACAATAAGGCTTAATGTATCCTCATCATCCGTTATAAGCTTGATGTACTTACTGCCCATACCTGTGAAGGTTATCATCTTTGGTATCTTCAGCTCTGCAAGGTCGAGTATCACTGCCGTATAATACATCAAGCTTGCAAAATGGGCAATAACAACACGCATCATCTCTGAAGAAGAAGTGATTGCCAGGGAGAAATTCAGTGGATCTGTAGCATCTTTATCATGCGTGAAAAGATAGCTGATAAAGTCGGACGACGACAAGCCCACCTTGTCCAGCACAGCCTTCAATTCGACCTTCTTTGTGTCTGTCAGAGTCTTATATACATCAGACTGCATGTAGAAATTGATGAAACCATTCTGCAATTTGTTATTGGCTTCATTCACTCCATCTCCCCAGATATCGTTGGCAGCAAACAATGCGGAGAACACAGCCGAAGCATCCTTGCCGCCCGGCTTGGGATTAACATGAAGAATGTCGGTGGTTCCGCCACCGATATCCAGATTCATATATGGCTGGCCGAACCGCAAGTCTGATAGGAACGAATAGTAAGGAGCCACACTTTCAATCTCAAACTTTATGTTCTCTTCATTGATGTTAAGCCAACGTGCAGCGTCCTTCCAGGCACTCTTGAAAGCCTGAACTTCCGGCACACTCATGGACAGCGGATAGGTAGCGACCACCTTTAAATCACCGCCACCACCATTGAGAGCCGACTTGCCTTTCATCATCCAAAGCAGTTCTTTGAAATACTCCCTTAGTCTGGCAGGTGCGAGCGGGTCGTTCTTTGCCCACTTGATGTTCGTACGGTACACTCCTTGCGAGCTTCCTTCCCTTATAAGCTCATTATCGTAATTGAAACCGATATTCACGGAGCCAAAGCAACTCAAGGTTCCAGTTTGTTGAATTTTCTCCCAAGTCGTTGTACGCATCGGATAATGTATGCCATCTTTGTCGCCTAACTCAACTGGTACAAACTCACGCTGAAGGAAAGTTGGATATTTAACGAAATATCCTGCTCCACTATCATCATTTAGTATCATGATCTGGCTATCGTCTTTATCCTGAGATTCCGAGCGCGCAAAGCCAAATGGCAGTATCTGATTAACTGTAACAGCACCAGCATCACCCAGCATCCTACTCACATATGACACTTGAGTGTTGGTTGTTCCGAAGTCCACACAGAAGGTAAAATCAGATGTGGCTACTGGACATTGCTTGAATTTGGGTATTACAAGTGTGCTGCAAGTGTCATCTCCATCAGGAACGGTAAGCTCCATAAAATCGAAATCACCATCTATATGCAAATGGCGGGTCTGAAAGCCATTGTCTGAAATGCGCACGACATCGGTGACCCCTTCAACAGAAGTGCCTTTACTCAAATCTGGCACACGGTAAAATTTTAACTTCAAGGCATCAAGTTTGTTTGTGCCAAGCATAATGTTGTAGGCATTATTTTGCGACAAACGGTAGGATGGGAAAATTGCCAGGTCGAACATCTCCTTGTCGAAACATCTCACCTTGTCACATCCTGTGCCATCCTTGTCACCATCACTATAGCACTTTTGGAATATTATTCTCTTGCCCCTTTGCAACGGTATGTCAATTGTTACGGTTACATCCTGTGTGTCCTTATCAAAACTCACATTCACCATATTGACTATATCCTCAATTCTAAAGAACTTGAAGAATTCTTTCTTCAACGGCAACATATACTTGACATTCTGGCTTGAACCCGTATAGAACTTGTCCTTCCTTACATTATATGACACCTCTATGATTTTTGGCTCAAGAAAATCATCAGCCGTTATATATGGATACTTGAATGTCGTTCCCGGAAGAATGCGTTCCGTCAACGCCTCGTTCATCATAGCCGGTATAATGTCTGTAGCTTTATTCCATTTTCGGTCTTCGTCGATATAGTTATAGCTATCAACACCATCAGGGGTCAATGCGAGCGGAGTGCCAACTATACGCAACTCACCATTCACATCCTCATTTTTCCACAAATCAGCAGTCGGCTTTATGACATAATCGCTCTTCGACGGGTCAAACTCATTGTGTGAGCAATAAAGATAGACTCCTGAAGTTGTGATAGAACCTATACCCATTATAGAAAGTGACTTCACATTTTTCAACTGAGGATTTATCATATTGACTATTATTCCCGCATCAAACTGCACATGGCAATTATTTATATATCTGTATATTTCTGTGCTGCGAAGACTTTCTACTCCTGATAAATCTGTGAGCCAATAGGTGTACATAAACTCTCTAAAGTCCTTAGAACGCATATACAATGGAGTATGACGATGATTGTCAAAAAGACGGTTTCCTGCGCCTCCATAAAATTCCTGTCCTGCGGCCTGTAGTCGTCTTCTCACATTGGGACTTGTATAAACAAGAGTGATAGGCGAGGTTCCGCCAAGAATTATCTCCGTGCCATTACTTATCCTCCACTTGAACAGATAAATCTTTGAGAATTGATTGAGCGCAGGTGTATTATGTGCATCAAGCAATGCAGCTCCAAGTTCTTTCTGGTCCGCATTGCCTTGCTGCTTAAGCACGTTACATTCAGCCTCAACATTCCACTCCTCAACACGAAAATCTTCCATGTCGCCATACTTGAATATGAACTCAAGCATGTCGAGACATTCGCTCACCAAAAAGTGATAGGCCGTTGGCACGGTATTTCCCTCATTGTTGATGACACCTTCATACGATACCTGTTTTAAGTTCTCGTCTTGGCTATCATAATAGCTGTTGAGTTGCTTGAAGGCAGAGTCAAACAGGTATAGACGTGCGTATGGTGTAGGTATAGATGTTCCCATCTTGTTGATGGAGTCACCTTGCTCATAAAGCTTGTCGGCTATCTTCGAACCATCAATTTGTTCTCTTTTAACGAAACCATAATGACCCGTAGCGTTAATATTGTCACCTATACTAAAAAAATTTGGCATAATAGTACTGTTTTACTTTTTGTTTATGATTTCAAGACAAGATGCACGCAATATGTCCATGAACACGAATTCCGCTTCTTTGGTAGCCATATTCTTGCCAGCCTCGTCAAGATGCTTACGGTCTCTAAGATTGGAATTCATCAGAGGGGTAATATTAACCTTAGATGAGCCCCCCCCTATAAGTTTCCCGACATTGCTCAAACTGAGTTTGCTTTCCTTGGCTTTTTTTTGCGGTTTTTCTATCATGTCGGAAATATCCTTGTCAAAATCAAAAAATGCCAAGCGATGGCTGTTTGGCTGGATATGTTTGTTGTCATCACCTTCGTAGTCAAGCTCAAACAGCCAACTTTTAAAGACTTCAACGTAGTCGTTCAAAAACACGAGCAAATCTTGCAGTTTGTTCTTACCGTTGTCTGAATGTTTATTTTTCCTTACTTCATCTTTAATTTTTTCATATCCAAGCTTGACGAGAAAGGTAGTTTCTTTCTTCAGCTTATCGCCTACAACATCATTACTCGTATATTTCAATGCATATGCAAGTGCCGTGAGATAGTTCAACACATTTTCTTTTGTCGCCTGATCGAAATCATCGGCGAACAGACGGCAGCTGTTTTGTTTGCCGGTCTCATCAACCTTGCTCACAATGTCGCGCTCAAGACCATACATGTATTCATTACCGAATGTTCCAGCTGGAACATTTTCACCACAATAGTGGGCAATTGCAAGGGCACTAATGAACTCCACCGGGTTGGCATTGTTCTCCTGCTCAGCACCTCCCTCATGATATGGAATAATTGTTGGATAAGGGTCGCCTATATGATATACAGCCCTCATGCTTCTCTTAATACCAGAACACTCGTAGAAATTCAAAGCAGCCTTGGTTTTGGATTCAAAAAGATGGGCATTGATGGCTCCACCTCTCACTATCTCTGGTGCGAAATATGGCTGAATCATCAATGTAGCCATGTCAACATTTGGGATGTCTTTCTTTATCCGCTGAGCAAGGACAGGTATGCCAGATGCCCCCGTCCCGCCAAAGAGAGACCCTATGACAACAACTTTATCTCCTTGTTCAGCTCTATAAGTGCTGACAAAAGATTCGTATTCTGGGTAATCGCCCAACTTGTGGAAAATCACACTTCCTATATTCGGATTGCCCTTAAATCCTACAGCAAGGTCGAGGTTCAGTTCTGTTGTCGGGTCATCGGATGTATCATAGAGTGATTCTATAAGCGACTGAGTTGGCAAGAGTTGGCCTGACATCTGATCAAAACCTATCTTGTTGCGGAACTTGAGATCGGTATTCCCTGGGTTGAAATCAAGCACAAAGTCTTTTAGACCTCTAATCTCCTTCATTGGACATCCGAAAAATTGTCCCTTATTTCCGTCATCCTTGGGCATTGATGAAAGTGAATGGTTTGCATAGGCTATACGGTTGATTTTCTGATACAATCTAAGTATGTCCCTCGTGCGGTCTTTGTCTTTGTTTGCAGCGTCATAGTCGATTATTATCGGGTATATGTCGTAGCCATTGAAAGCTGGGACACCTGCCGCAAGAAGCATTGCAGTAGAACGAAGCACACGTTCGCCCGTTCCACCAATAGCAAATAGAAATAATTTCATCTCTGTTCGTTTTTAAAATTTGCCATTTTATTTGGATTCATGAGGCCATGGATGAGGAATGGCTATACCTTGATAAGTTAACCCCTTTACAAGAAGACTGAAGATATAAAAGAACAACAAGGAATATACGGTACATCCAAAACTATAGGAATAGCGTACATCCTTCCCATTATTCAAATCCATTTCAATTTTCTGTCGTGCGGTGGTATATTCGTCAACTTGTTGCTGATTTTGGTTGTCGCGGGTCTTTTCTATAACAAACTCTGTGTTTGCCTTATAGAAAGAGTACTTATAGAATACCGACTGTGAGTCGGTGACATTCGACTTGCCAATAAACACAAAATTGGCCGATAGAAACATGAATAGCCCTGTAGCAACAAGAAATCCTGCCCAAACACCCGTATTAGCCATAGAGTCGTCATTGCGCTTGTTGCAGCATCCGAAATAGAAAATCAAGGCAAGCACCAAAGCCACAATGATGGCAGTAAGAAGCCCATACATAAATGCGCCATGAGCAATGAAGAAATTCTCATGGAATTCACGTGTGTCCTTCCATGCTTGTGAGTTTGTCACAAAGAAAAACAGTTTGTCCATAAATCAAATATTTTTATTTATATTCAAATGTCGTTTTTACCAAAGGCTTATTACCGTCAAATGCATCCCTGATGCCTTTTAGCAGATACTCTAAGCCAAAAGTTTTGTCACGATACATAAGCACATTAGGGTTTGAGTCATCATTAACAGATATCGTAAGCCAGGAAGATGGAATAAAATTCCCAACCGAATAGGTAAGTGTGCCAATACCAATGCCCGTTGAGGCTGGACTTTTCACGGTTATAGTTAAATTGATGCCCCTCTCGGTCTTTATGCTGTTTGTGGTATATTGGATGGTATCTTTCAATTGCTTTTCTCCTATTGTCAACTTAGCAGCAGAATGGCTGAAAAAATCATGGTCTGCATCAAACATGTAACTTACAGTTTTAGGAAGCGTCATCCTTAACACTATATCTTTGGCAAGGTCTGCTTCTGTTCCTTTTTTAGGTGAATACTGGTTTCCTTTTTGCAGTATGCCTTTATCGTTGTCAAAACCATAGTATAATTGAAGTTCTGGCTTTAGATCGGTATTGGCCTGCAACGCAAGAATGTCTTCTACAGCACCGACAACTATGATGTAGAATGGACGGTTGTCGGTGTTTAGATTCTTAGGTGTGTCGTACATGTCATAATAGCGAGCTTCCACATTTCCCACTCTTCTGCTCGTGAACTTTGCAGAGTATTTTAATATAGCTATAGCTTTATCTGCTGTTTTGTCCCTCAAGGCTCTTGCAAGCAAGTTCTGAAATTGCTCAAGAGCCGTTGAGGCACTTCTGTTGATATATACGATTCCGTCTGTCACCAACACGGCAAGTTTTCCCTCGCTTGACTTGTCACACATCATCGGTATCAATTTTTCGAAATGAGTGCTTCCTCCATCAAACAAGTTCAAGTTCTTTTGAAGGTCGGTAGAATAGCCGGAATAGGGATTAACACTATCATTCCTACGAATGAGAAAGATCTTGGAATTATCGCCAATCTTTTCAAATCGACTTACAACGTTTGATATCTTCCCGTCTCCGCTTGCAAAATATCCCCTCATACTTGCTGAAGCATCGAAATATATATTCACACTCTTGATTGACGATGAAGGCTGTGGCATTCTCTCAAACTGAGCGTCGAGAGTGTTGGTTGTCAGAGAACCCGGACAACCCTCTACGATGGTTATAATTGCCAGGACAATGACAAATGCGCCTATCAATACTTTCTTATTCATTGTAAAATTGGTTTTGATTGCTTACTGAGCAACAATTACCTTTGCCTTTTGCATTACCTTATTTTCCTTTCTATAACCAACCATCACCAAATCGGTTATGTACCCCTGCTTATCAGAATTACTGATTTCTTGCACATAATTTGCCACACCAGGACAAAAATTCTCCAAGTCACCATACTCCTCTCCGGTACAATCATTGTATTCCCCGTCGTTTAGGCGGTCAGCAAAGAGATTTGGAACAATAAGTTGTAAGCCAAATCGATTAGCCAAATGGTTTAGGGCATTATAAGCACGCATCATACTCTCATGGTCTATGCGCATTCCATATACACGTGCCCGGTCGGTCATAAATGGCAGGCAACTATAGGAATAATATTTCGATAGGACATTTGCCAAACCACACTTATTGGCAATATCTCCCTCTATAATGCCTTGCACCTTTTGGTACATCTCGACATAATCGTCTATCGCTTCCGTTGCTTGCAAATTATTTAAAAAGTCCTGGAATGCTTTACGAAGTAACGAATGATTCTGTTCACACTGTGGTTTTAATTTAATATCACATGGACGGATAAACGAACCATCTACCACCGATGCTCGGATGCCATCTTTGTCTTTGCTCATCACCTCTTTCATTTCTGATAGCATTTTTCCAAAAGTCCCTTGGTAGTCTTCTATTGCTGTTTGTTTGTCTGAAACTTCTTGTTTCAGAGTTTCTTTCTCTGTTTTTTCGTTTTCTATTTTTTGGCGTACTGCATTTTGATAGGCTTTAAACATTATATTCACATTATTACCCTCCACAGATTCTTTAATGCCCTCATTGGCACATGCCTCTTTCAGGTTAGTTGTCATTGACTGCCATTTTTCTTTAAGATTTTTTTTATCCAGACCTGCTTTTATGCATGCTTCCGAGAGCTCGTTGACAACACCTTCCGTTGTACGGCAATTGGCAATTATTTCTTTTATTTCGTTTTTTGTTTCTAATTTTCCTTTTATGCTCTTGTATATCTGTTCCTTTACGGCATCAAGCAGTTTTTCCGCACTGTCTGTTCTATATTGTTTGCATATACGTTTAAGTTCGCTTGCCTCAGCTATTGCATCCTTAATTTGCCTTTTGGCATCTTCTGGAGAGGCGGAAGGCGACATACCGACCTCCTTCAAGAACCTGGTAATAGCCTCCTCTCCTGTATTCTCAGGAGAATTAGTGATGTCCTTTTCTACATTCTGATGATTCGTGATTAAGTCATTAATGGCATTTACTAAGCCATCTAAAGTTTTCACATTGTCACTTATTTCAGGGCATTGAGAGTGAATTTCCTTCACGAAAGTTTCAAAATCAGAAGAAGAATTTTCTTCGGTATTGGCATCCGTCTGTGTTGCTTGCCTACCTTTTTCCGCATCTTCAAGAATCTTTTCCAACCCTGATTCCAAAGATGTATTAGAAAGAAAATAATCACCAAATTTCGGTTTTAATTTTTCTTCTATAATGTACTTCTCGACCTTTATTTTGTCGTCAATCGAGTTTGTACCTATCGAGTTTTCCACTTTAGAACATAATTTCTTCAGCAGTTTTTCAAATCTAGCAATAAATTCGCCATTTGTCTCTTTGTTATAAATCTCCTTGGAAACATCCTTACTTTTTATTAGTTTCTCAATTTCAGAGATTTCCACAAACTTCCCATCACCCTTCGATTCGGAACTTGTTTCTTGCTTTTGTTTTAGTTCTTTTATTTTCTCTTTTATTTTTTCCTCACTTTTGTCGTTTCCACTTATTCCGAGTATTTCACATATTTCTATAGCAAACGACCCTCCGTTTTGCTCCAAATTTCCTGCTTCAGCGTTAGCACTACTGTCGCTTGAAGAATTTGTTGATTTGTCTTCGGCTGTTGTTCTTGAAACTGAAACTGCTTCTTTATCTCCTGTTCCTTCAGTATCATTATTGTCACTTGGAACACTCGTTTCGCTGCATCCTTCATTTTGATCAATAGGCATTCCTTCAGATTGGCTGTTACTTACGGCTTCGCCTTTTCCCCCATTAGTAGAAGGATTATCTTCAGATGTTGCTTTTTGAGCATCTTCCTCTGGCATTGGGCTTGCTTTTCTATATTTCTTAAAAGCTATCCCTATGCCTATTATTATAACAAGAATTATTATATAAAAACAAGGATTTGTGCTCTTGGCATTCTTCATGCATAAAGCCCATTTTTTTTCTCCCCAGCTTACAGTCAGTATGTCCTCTGGAGATAAACTTATTCTTGTTTTGTTGAAACTAAGTTTATTCGGACACTTCTTAACTAGCAATGTGCTACCGTTTTTTTCTATTTTTGCACATTTAGTTTCGGTTCCATTTTTTGCAAAGACTATTTCATCGATAGTTATACTATCTTTGCATTCAACAGTAAAGGTATCCCCTGTAATCTTATCAATATTGACGGTTTCTCCTCCTATTGTTAAAGATGGTATATCCCCAGACAAATCTATGTTATTTTGGGCAATCATAGTCGCACTGCCCATAACAATCGACAATATTAGTAACGCTATTCTTCTTTTCATATTATTATGTTTTTGGCGGATGTTTTTCCTAAATGGTGACAGGCCAGATGCTCTGTTTGGTGATGCTGCTTGTTAAGTCAACCCCCTTAGGAGTGCTGGCTACAGATTTCAGACCATTCACCCAAAGAGAAACGTTATTGTCGCGTTCAAGTCTCAATTTCATGTTAAGTATGTCGGCATTTTTAAAATTTGCCATATCAAATTCCTCCATGTCGGATATAAACTCAGTATTTCCGATGTTATAGTTGGCTTCTGTTTCTTCTGGCGACATATATGTCTGTACAAGACGGATATAAGCAGACGAAGAAGTTCCGTTTACACAGATACTCTCGCCTTCGAACATTCCCGATACCTCAGTATTAGGAATGTCGTTATGATTCAACAATTCAACATAACGTAAATGTCCGCCAAGCTCTTGAAACACAATTCCATAAGAAGCACAAAGCCGAGGTGATTTGATTTTCACCTTAGATGTTGAAATATCAAACTTGCTTACTTGCGCAATGGCACCTTCTGCCACCAACGTCTTTTCCTCATCTTTATGTGAGTCAAACACAACCAGCCTTACATGCCCTGTGCTCAAATTATTAGCCGACTTTACTATTGCCCTACGCAAGACCTGTAACCTACAACTTCTACCAGAAAGGATAACAGTGGTGACATCAATATCACCGCCTACATATGTTTTAATTTGATTGAATATTCCCGTTGTAACATCATTAAGATACTTCTGGAATTTGGGATGACTTATTATCTTGTCTGCCTCAACAGATAAAGACCTTCGACCGATTGTGCAGGTTATAGTCTTACCAGGAACAAGGTTAGGCTTTATTTCTGCTTTTATTGCATTTTTCAAGTTAAGCATATCCACTCGGATAGCGCTATTCGCAACAAAATCCGTGGACACCAATTGCATGGGAATCAAACCAAGTTCCTGCAATATACATGCTATTGTATAGTCAAGATAGTTGCCGGCCTTACCAGTGCCTATCTTCCCCTTTACCTCAACCTCTATTTTTTGTGTGCATGCCGCATGCTTGTCCAGCACTGTGATATCGAGTGTTCCTGCACCCATATCATAAACGAGCACCGTCTCTTTAACTTTTATGTCGCCACCCTTGTTGAATTTCGTCCAGTTGGCAAGATAATATGCGGTAACAGCATCCGACTCACTCACAAACTTCAGATATCCTTCACGCAGATAAGGGAACGTTCTGTTGGCAATGTCTCTCAATATTCTAAGATGGGTAGGTGTATAGGTATTAGGATAAGTCAGCACGACCTTATTCAGTTTTCTCTTGTCACCAGTAACTGGCGATACAAAATACTTGAACAGTTCATTATAAGCCTCTTCGAAGATGTTTGTCACATTTGACAGGCAACTCTTCTCGTTTGCTGTCTTTGCGTCTTCAACTTTCACTCGTCCTGGCTTCCCTGTTTTTTCATCATTCCGCAGATATTGGAACAGATTGAAATATGCATTTTCTGGGAGGAACTCATTCCCAACGAGGATTTTCAGACATGGCAACTGTCTTTGCACCTCTTTGACCACCAGACTTGAAGTTGGAGAAAGGCAGACGGCAAGCGTATTGTATGGCTCAGTGTTGGTCTGCTCCACGCAAAGGGAAGTGTCCGTTTGGTTTGGATTTAGTTCATGGAACAGAATGTCGGAAGAAAGGAACTTTGTTCCTCCTTCAAACGCATCATCAGTGAACTTACCATATCCGTTACGCTCATCAGAGTACACTTTGTCCTTTTGTTGCTTAAGGTCAATAATATTCTTGTCGTATTTGCATACTATTGCCGATGAGCCATAGTCAACACACAACCACTCTGGATAAGGTTCCAGTTTTAAGTTCCAATGCACAGTCATGCTGAAGTGCTTGAAATCATCGTCAAAACATGACAGCCCTTTCTTGTTTTCATAATAGTCAAACGACAAAACTGTATCAACAGCAAAGTCACACCCGCCATCAGTGCCAACGACCTCAGCAATCTGCGTCGGATTGAAAGTAAAATCAAGGCTTGTGCGACTGTCTTTCCCATTTTTCAGGAACAATCCGCCATTACTGTTAAGCTGTTCCCAGCAATCGCCGTCAATAGTCGTAAACATCGAGAGTATTCGTCCCTTGTCGTCAAGAACCTTGACATTACCGCAAACACTGTCGCTTATACTGAAATTGCGTATTGTCACTCCTGCCTGCCGAACGCTTCCGTCAGTAGCGACATTGGCGAGTCCAACTGTCAATTGACGCTGCATCTTGCTGTTAGGCGTAAACGAGAACTTGGATATACTCACGTTTTCACCATCTGTCATGTATGTCAGTGGGACATCAACATCATCATCTATCATCACCTTCAATTCTGCACTCTGTCCATCGCGCTTGATGACAATCTGATCTTTTTCTTCGGGCAAAGGCTGAATAACTTCAGGACTATATTCCAACGAGAATTTGGACTTGGCCATAATGGTCAGACATTTCTCTTCATCAATCGGATTGCCCATTCTCGACAGGTCAATATACATATCAAAGCTTTGAAGCTTCTTTCTTGAAGGCTTAAGCAAGCCGTTCAAATGCTGTGTCCTTGAACCGTCTTTTGCCTTGAAGAACAGCACATCACCCATGTCGTCCTCCCTGTCGAAGATTTTTATCCCTGTATCAATAATAAGTTTAGGCGTATACTTGTATGCTTCTTCAATCCAAGCTACAACCGAGCCTACCTTCACTTCCGAAAGTTGCGAGTTGTACTGAATTGAAGACTTTTCCACATATATATCAAAACAAGGCACCACATTAAGAGAAGCAAATGTTATGTCAATGCACTCTTTGTGCGAGTCTATCATGCTCTTGGACTCATCCAGCACAACAACATCAAAACTTATTGTGTATTTTCTGGGCGTACGCTGTTGTGTTTCTTTACAATCGCTTATGGCCTGTTGGTTGAAATACAACTGAAACGGGGTATCCTTCTGAGTTAGATTAACTTTAACAGGATTCTTCATGCTAAACTCCCGCTGGTCGCTTACAATTGAAAAGAGTGCATTCTTGTTGCATACAATTGCATCAGGCACGGATATGTTTTGAATGCCAACATACACACACCTCTCTATATTTTGATTGTTCCGTACAAAAGGCAGTCTATCCCAAATGTTGCCTTTGCGTTCTGCTACCGATATCTTCCAGGACATTTCAACGTTCACCTTAGAACGCTTCCCATTTTTTAAGTCAATTATTAAATCCATATATACTTGCGTGTACTCTCGTTATAAGTTATTGGAACACCTTTCTGAAATCTCACATGTGGCTTATTTTAATAGATTCATTGTCGGGAGTGTAAGCTGTGGCCATTTTAAAACCTTTGTACGCCAATACGCAGATTATAATCACGAACAGAAGTATAAACACCACATCCCAAAAAATCACTATCGACTGTACATCTTCCGCCCAAAACCACCACAGGAAGTCAGGCATTGCAATCTTTCCAAAGATTCTAGCATCGTCTTTCAAGACAACAGACTGAGTTATTGTGAGTCCCTTTCTGTAATCCTCGTCATACGGATTCATCACAAGACCATTGTATACACTATCCTTGTAATTCACCCAGACTTTCAATGTCACGGAGTCACCTTCAGAAAGGAGACCTTTGTCTATTGTTTGTGCAAGTTTGCAACCATTACCTCTATACATTTTATGCTTGTCGTTTAGGATTAATTCCATTCTAACGACATTGTACTTGGAATCAGTCGTGCTCAAATCCAGGTCGAAAACATAACCACCACGTACTTTCTTGAATGGAAGTTGTGCAGGAATGTTGGCTATGGATTGTATGGATGGTATTACGACAGGGCACACTTTGTATACAGCCAGAACAAATGGGTCTCTGAAAATATGTGCAAACACATGTTTATATTGTCCGTAAAATCTTACCGGCTCAAAGCGAAACCGTTTATTGATATACTTTAATTTACGGAAAACGCTCTCCTTACAAGGTGCAATGCGCGAACCTTCTGATGTTGAAATATTGTTCCATTCCAATTGGTAGTTATCATCAATGCCATTCACCTTCTCGTCGCTTAACATTAAAATATACGTTTCGTTCGCTCCGAGATTGGACCTTTGCCGAACTGCCTGAAGTATATATTGTTTGGCGGCAGACTGAAAAGAAGCCTTGTTACTTCCCACAAAACGCTTATGCTGTATGGCAGTCATGCTTGCCCAATCACCAAATGCAGAGAAATTCACTTTGTTCTGCTTCAACCATAATGCCGTATTACCATTTGAAATGTGTGGCACGAAAGCAAATCTATCGAAGTCGGGGTTAGACAGGTCAATCTGATATGTAACCAACGAGAGATAATCATTTTTGTTGTAGCCATAATAGACATTCAACAGGTTTTCGACATACACCCTGGTTGAAACCCTGAGCAATTCTTGGCTATATGTAGGCATTGCACCATCTACAGCAACTATAAAATGCCTATTCAAGTGCGTATTGCTTCTGTTAGCCATAGCATCATTGCGGTATAACAGCAAAAGGCAACAAACAAAAAGACCTGTTCCTTTCATTTCTTTTTCACTATTCAAAATAAATGTACTCGGCACATCACGTTGTTAACGTGATTCAGTAACAAATTTGAGTTTACCTTTTTAAGTTTTACCACATCGGTGATGGGATAGAAAGCCACAACGCCTTGGGCAGCCATATGGGTCGTATGCCTTTTCTCTCTGTCATAGGTGATGCGTAAGGCATACCTGTGAAGAACATCTACCTCTTTTTGAACTCTCGGCTTGCTTGCTATATACACATTCCAAGTGGACACCCCTGTATGTGAGTTCTCGGCCTTGACTGGCACGAGGACTTCGGGGAGGGCACTGGGGGCAAACCCGGTGCAGATGGAGGCTTTGTTGGACGCTTCCTTGATTTTTACATCTGTTGTGACACTGTATGTGTACATATCGCGATGGTATCTTGTCAAAGACTTGACTCGATGTGTGGTACTCTCCTTGGGACTCTTGCCACCTTGCATGACATGCTTGAGAATCTCTCGCTGCGATGCCGATGGCAGGTGCCAGTATACCCTGTGTCGTGCCACGGACAACATTGTTGCCAAATGCAAATTTAACGATTTACCCCCCCCTACCAAATTATTCCGAAAAAATTTTCAAATGATGAACTTATATGAACCGGATAACGTGTTTTTCAACACAAACAAGAGCGGATAGAAGGTTGAAGAGTCTTTGTTAGTCTCTTCTGCACGGATGATTACTCTTGGGACAATTTGTGCTTGGACAACTAAAGCGAAAGCTTTTGTGCTCGGTTTGTGCCATTCGGGAAAGAGATTATAGACAAACATCCGCAGGAAACCAGATGCGGCATCCACATCTGGTATGGCAAAACACCCACAAGTTGTATAACGAAAATGCCACATGTTGTATAATTGCAGGCAAAACCTGTTTGTTTTTCAAATGATATTCACTACCTTTGCATCCACAATCGAAAGAGGATATGAAACAATACAGACCTCGTATAGCAGACAGAATGTTGAGTCGCAGACTAATGGGAGTTGGCGCGGTTCTTATACAAGGGCCAAAGTGGTGCGGCAAGACAACAACAGCCGAACAACAAGCCAAGAGTGTCGTGTATATGGACGATCCTGAGTACATGGAGCAAAATATAGAGCTGGCAAACCTTTCCCCAAAGAAACTTCTTGCTGGTGCGACACCGCGCTTGATTGATGAATGGCAACTTGCGCCACAACTGTGGGATGCCGCACGGTTTGAGGTTGACCACAGAGATGAAGAAGGACAGTTCATATTCACCGGCTCTGCGGTTCCTGCCGATACGGACAAGATTCACCACTCCGGCACGGGCAGGTTTGCATGGCTTACGATGAGGACGATGAGTCTCTATGAGTCGGGAGAGTCCACAGGCGAAGTCAGTTTGGGTGATTTGTTCAGCAATCCGGATGCAGATGTCTTTGGAACAAACAGCCTGAACATAGATTCTATAGCATGGCTCATTTGCCGGGGCGGTTGGCCAAGAGCCACCACAATCAACAAAGAAGTGGCACTGGATATGGCATATAGATATTACGAGGCTGTCGTCAACAACGATATTTCTCGTGTTGACAATGTCAGGCGTGATACCGAAAGAACGAAAAGGATATTGCGTTCTATAGCAAGAAATCAATGTGCTCAGATTTCCATAAACGCCATTTGTGCAGACATTGAGAACAATGACACGATTTCTACAAACCGGCTAACAATAGCCTCTTATATAGAGGCATTGAAGAAAATTTTTGTGCTGGAAGATTCTCTCGCATGGAACCCGAACTTACGAAGCAAGACTGCGACAAGGAGTTCCGAGACTCGATATTTCTCTGACCCCTCTATAGGAGTCGCAGTATTAGGGATTGGGCCGAACGACCTCATAAACGACCTCTGCACCATGGGACTGTTCTTTGAGTCAATGTGTGTCAGGGACTTAAGAGTCTATGCAGATGCGCTGGAAGGTTCCATCTATCACTATCGTGACAGCAATGGTTTGGAATGTGATGCCGTCTTACATTTGAGGAATGGCAGTTACGGCCTGATAGAAATAAAATTAGGCGGCGAGAAAAATATAGAAGAAGGAGCGAAGAACCTGAAACTTCTTGCTTCCAAAATAGACACCACAAAGATGAAAGCACCATCGTTTCTTATGATACTTACAGGCATCACGAAGTATGCCATACGACGTGAGGACGGTGTGTATGTAGTTCCTGTAGGGTGTCTGAAGGACTAAGAACACGATTCCTCAAGTGGCGTAACTGTCGTCGCGCTAAGATTTAACACACGACCAAACAGGCATTCAGCAAATCCATTTGCCACCTGTAAAAAGTGTCAAGTTACTACCACGATGCCAACCAACCCGACAGGTAAAATTCGCCATTTCTGAGCAATTCCCTTTGTCATAATGTTTAGTCCAAAAACTTCAAATCGCCGATCTGCGCAGGATTTCCTTTTTTCTTTGCAGGAGCATAAACCATCTGCTCTCTGCTTAAATTTTCCAAATACAGGCGCACTGTAGGGTTTATGGTCGGGAATGAGAGCAGGTCTTTGTCTGCTATGATTATCGTATGCTCTTTGGCTCGGCTCGTCGCCACATTGAAAAGATGCGGTTCCAGGGTACGGATGTACGAGACGTTGGGCACGAAGAAAATAGTGATGTCTGTCGTGAGTCCCTGGATTCGCGCTACCGTGTCAACACGCACATTCTTTCTCGCGCCCACGTTTTGTAAGATTGCGCGTTGCAATGCCCTTGTTGTATTTCTCATGCAAGTAAGCACCGCCACCTCCGCATCGGGATTATCATCCAGAATACTCTTGACGATGTATGCCACCATAGAAAATGCAAATTCAGAGGCTGTCGCTCCTGCATCCATATCGGTAAGGATAAGGGATGGCCCTCCGTCATTATTAAGTACCCTTTTTAAGGATGGATAAAATCGCGAAGAGGGTGTTGCCCTTGACACCAGGGTATTCTCATAAAAAAGTCCAGTGTAGTTGGCAGTTCTTGGACCAAACCTGTAAGTCACCGTAAGTTGGTAAGTTGGGAATTTGCTTCTTTCTGCCATAAGCTCAAATCCATTGACCATACAGTCGTATTCTCCCAGCCTTATTCTATCTTTATTTAACGAGACGATAGGAGCAAGCTGTTTGGTGTCCCCCACCCACAAGCACTTCTTCCCCATCTTCTTGCTGGCAGCGAACATGGCAAACAGGGCTTGGCTTGCCTCGTCCATAATGATATAGTCAAATGGCTGTTCAACGCTCAGTTCTGAAGCAAATCCACTTGTTATATAATAGGTGGATAATATGAGGCTTGATGCCATGGCCACAATGGGTGCAACGGGCTCAATGAACTTGTTCTCCTTCTGTTCGTCAATTGTAATGTTGGTTTTGAACACCCTCTTTTCCCGAAGCATTTCTGATAGCGCAGGCTTTCCAGCTATCTCCATCAATGCCCTGTTGGTCATGGCTGTGACAAGCACAGATTTTCCCTCAGAACACAATCTTGCACACAAATCCGCTATCAGATAGGTTTTGCCAGTTCCTGGAGGGCCTTGCAGAACCAAAGAGTCAGTAAGTTGAAGTTGCTTGCACACATAATCTGTAGTATCATGCGCCTTTATGAGAGAGACGTTTTTGGTGATATTTCCATAGTTCGCATCCAGAATGGAAGACGAGGATGGCGTCAGGTCCTTGCTCACCAACTTCTGCAGGTTCAGGATGTAGTCAATGGGAGGACGCTGAGGAGCGAAAACGAGAACTACACCTGGCACTTCAGAAACCCGCTGGGCAAAGCTCAGGCTCACCCTACTGAATCCCACTATCGAGTAGTTCCTGTCATCTGAGGCGGAATGCCATATACACACAGAGTCTGTAGCGTCGTACCTTTCCTTGTAAAGGTCACGATAGGTACGATTGCCCCAATTCCTGTAATCCCGCAATTCCTTGGGGAGCAGCATACACAGCAGGAACTCACCCTTGCGGGGCAGAGAGCGATTGTTGGAAAACCTGACAATCATCTCTCCGCCCTTAAAGGTTATCAGTTGCCCCACAAATATTTCCCCTGAATCTTTCAGCAAAGACAGTGCCGAACTCAAGAACTTTTTCTTGTACTCTTCCGTTTCTGCCTTTAGTTCATCCTCCAGGAACTGCCAGTGTTGTTGGCGTGATATTTGCATGCTTTAGTCAATTGTTGTGGTAGAATCTGGCTCTATTGTCTCTTTTGCAAGCTGTGGCTTTATATCAAACATCTCCTCCATTGTCTGTCCAAGGTACAAAGCATAGTCCTTCCCCGAAATAGACTTTTGAGGTATTGCTGGCTTGCAATTATACAATTCTGCTATCACAGGAATTTCCTTCTCACATGACACTTTGATGGATTCAACACTTTGGGTAAGTTCCCTGGGGACATCATGGAAAGGCCGTGGCTCCTTGAACCCATGAGGCATGTTGTTGCCGTAAGCATAGGATATGCTCGCACCACACTCTTCGGCAACCGTTGCTAAAGTACGGGCCAAGGATTGCGCTCCACTTTCTTGGGACTCTATGGTTATGTAGTTGACTGGTAGAGCATATTCAGGAATGCACTGCAATCCATCCGTTCTGGTAAGCACCCACAGCATCGAACCTGGTTTTTGCAGCAGCAGGTAATCATACCAATTAAGACCAAAGTCGCGGTATTCCGGCCCTAAATAACTATGAACTACCAATGGGATTTCTTTTCCATCCGGCCCATAGACACCATACAACTGACTGAAACTGTCCATCCCTATTCGTTTTTCGTCAAATTTATAGCCAAGATGCTTTTCCTCCTCTATATGTTTGAAATAGTTGACGACACGCCTCTTGGCCTCGCTCACATAATAGACAACCTCAACGTCTGACAGCCCAGCATATTGGGATTCTTTTACCTGATAGTCAATAATTTTCCCATCGGGAGTATTAATCTTCACATGTGGAGTGTGAGGGAGATTGAAGAGTCTTTCTACCAGAGGCCTCCCATCTGTATTCTTTCCATCACTCTTCTCTTCCTCCTCAGTGTTGCCATCCGTTGGTTCATTCTGCTCCTCAGACCCATCTGAAGCCTTTGGCCTCACACGTGGTTTTCCCCCCTGTATGAATTTCTTTAATTCTTCAAGATTGGCGACAATGTTCTCTAATTCCTCTTCAGAGAATGCGTTTCCCATCTTGCCAAGATTCTTCCTCTTTTCGGGTGTCCACACAACATTGAGAAGTATAGTGTCCTTCTTGGGGAAGGTCTTTGGGAAATTATCAGGAGAGAAATTCCGTTCGTCTTTCCACTCCTCCAATAACATGTGCACAGCCTCGCAGTAATCTTTGTCCTGCCAGTTTTTGGGGTTTTCGTAGGATTCGGATACTTTGTCATCAACCAGCTTGAACGCGGATGAGCAGTCCAGCGATTGCTCAGGCTGTATGTGACAACGTTTGTCCGCAAGCAGGGAGCGATACTCCTCTTCTTCAGGGACAAGCAGAGCTATGATGTCCTTAATGATTCCAGGAATGCAGCCGTCCTCTTTCTTGAGCGCGCCGACTGGGCAGAATATGCCTTTTTGATTGGGGAAGACGGCGAAACCATCATATTTTATGCCAAAGGCAAGTAAGCACTTGTAATACTTGTTGAGTATCTCAAACAGCTCTTGCTCCCCCATTTCTCCTATCCGTGTGCGTAGGCTATCTATGGTACCATCGTCTTTTATCTTTTGGGCAAGCATGTTTGCGATGATTCTATCACTTTCTTTCCACAACTCGGCCTCATCACAGTTGACGTAAGAGGCGTTGGGCATATTTTCTTTCCCAAGTATTGACTGTGCCACAGACTGAAGGGCATACTGGTTCTTTGCAAAATCGCTGCCCTCATCTTTGGGAAGAAGATTCAGCAAGAACAAAGCCACTTGCTCCAAATCATCCTGCGGGTAAGAATGGTATGTGCCATAGAAATAGTTCCCCAAATAAGAGCTTTGTTTAGGCGCCATCTTCTCATTCAAATCGTGCGCGAAGTCAGAAATTCCCTTTGACGAATTCACGGAAAAAGCCTCGGCATCCATATCCTTGTGCAATAGGATTTTCTTGTAGTCCATAGACACGCGCAGGAAGACCTCGTCCTTGAGTTCTTCGGGAATACCTTTGTCAACGAACAATGCCTTTTGCTCACAGAAGCCTCCGTGCTGATTGGGCAGCACTGGATATATATTGAAACGCTTGGCATCAACATCCAGCGTTTTCAGAGTATTGTTAAGCCATTTCGCGTCAAGTCCATCTGGAAGTTCGGACAGGCGTCCCTTGTTCTTGAGCGTTGTCAGCGCTGTCGTCACAAACCAAGCGTCAATCTCTTTCCAGGCTCCTTCCAGCAAGTTGCTGTCTTCTGTGGGTATGGCATCCTGAAGGGAATATAAATCCTTGGCGATAGACAAGAAGCCAGATCGCCTATCCAGGAATTCCTCTTTGTATTTTTCCTTATCTGTGGGAACGACCTGCAGAAGCGGAAGCAGCCGACTTAATTTCTCTGATGTCCCATCGTCTATGATATCTTTGGCCAGACGGTTGATATCCGCGCTATAGCTTTGTGAGTTGTATTTGCTGTCCAGCGTGACCTCCGTAATCTTGTCATTGAGCAGAAGGGGCTTGACGTCTTTCCCTAATTTGCCCAGCAATTCAATGATGAATGGAGTGACATTCTCCCCCTGCTTGAAGTCATTCGCGCCACGCTTCAGCAAGTCACCGTTCATGTTGGGCAACAGGGCATGTTCCTTTAGCAACAGTTCGTTATACCGAACGATGTGGCGCAGAAATTGATTGTACCAGCCAGGTAGAGATTGTCCGCCCTGGAGTGAAACAGGAATACCTTGCCAATTTCCCCTTTTTTCAATGTCCTTGCACAAGTCTTCTGTTTCCCATATCTCTGTCCCGCCTTTCCAGGCATATTGCGCCCAGGCATGGTTCTCTTCCGCGAGTTTGTCCGGATACAGGGAAGCGAGGAGTTGCAGTACACCCTTCTCGTCTTCTTCCTTAGACTCCTTTACGATGATACAGTCAGAGAGTTTCTTGTACTCTGTGCCCGTTCGGGGCTTTACCACAGGATACTTCGACAGAATCTCCCGGTACTTGTTGATGACGTTTTCCGTGTACCACTTTGTATCCAGTTGTGGATGATCCTGCGCCTTTTTCAGTCCGTTGGCCAGCAGATACAGTTTGCCATACCTGTTTTGAGTCAGGTACTGCACTAACCTCTCATACATGGGCACCAGCTTTCCATAGATAATCTGATTGACACCAACTGTTGTCACCATGCCATTTTCCTCGTTCCTGGCATCTCCTCTCAGAAGCAGCCACTGCCTCTCAGTGCCTGGCTCAAAATCAGGGCTGTTGACTATAAGAGGCTCGTTGAGCTGAGTCTCTATGCCAACAAGTGGCAGGACGCAGAAAAACGACGTCTTACCCTTATGGTCAATGATGTTATTGTCTTTGTCTATCTCTATTGCAGCATCAATGCGCAGTGACCTTTCTTTCGCGCAAAGACCATTGTTGTGTTCCGAATAGTGTGTAACGAGGAACCTCCTCGTTTTCTTCTCTCCATTTACATCTATCTGGAATTCGGCCAAGTCTATACCATCACCAATATGCGACAATGGCAAGCGTGCAATTGTGGTCACTTTGCCGTTGTCATCCAACCTTACCGACAAGAGTTCCCTGCAGAAAAGCATCGTTTGGGCGATATTCTCATAGAAGTTCTCAATTCCCAACTTGATAGCCCTTCGCCCAGTGTCTGTAGTGACATGATATGTGTATTTCGTGTGTCCAAAGGTCTCTGCGTAAAACTCTTCGGATTCCTCCATCTTTCTTAACCCTTCAATGAGTTCTTCGGATGACTGCCCGTCTCTGAACATTGTTACAAAGAATCCCGAAAGGCCGTCATCACCATACATGTCACTTTCTATGGATACCGTCTTGGAGAGGCAATGGGTCGTGAGAAAGCCTGTCCCAAATCGTCCTGTGGTCTCATGATTTTCTTTGCCATCACTATATTTATACAGCAGGCCAAGGCGAGCTTCCGCAGTGAATGGCGCACCATTATGTTGGAACTCCACGGTATCCCCCTTGACGTTTATCTGTATGTCCACGCCATCTTTCTCAGAATCATCTTTAATGGTATCTTTGGCATTCTGTATCAATTCCCATACCCATCGCTTGAGGTCGTTTTCCTGAGGATTCCCAAGTTCCCTCAAACGATTATAGATAGCACTGGCATACATTTTTTAATGACATTATTTAGGGCCTCTTGATTGCACTTCGGCTTGTCTATTTTCGTTCTGTTAGTTCCGCACATTTTGATTGAATTTTTCGTTTTTATTATATGGTGAGTGGCATCCCTCCATGCTCAAGGTGCTGCCACAGGACGTGTGTATATATTTAGTTTCTTAAAATTTCTGGATGTCTTATGCATCACATAATTTAAGGATTCGTCGAAAGACAATTTTCACTGCGGTCATTAGATTTTTGACCGGAAGTGGTGGATACTTTATCTCTTTCGTATCTCCGTTGTCAAAACAGACTTTAAGAAGACCATATGAATAATGGTAATCATCTTCATTATCTTCTCCATCTTGTTCAAACCCCAAGGTTATATATTCTATTTCCATACCATCCAGACTTATGCCTGCTGGAATAATTACCACACCGCCCGCGAATGAATCATTATTTTTCGTATATATATAAACATTGGCCGAATAATTGTATTCACTGGCATCTTCTTCATTTTCTGTAAACTCTAATTTAGCAAGTGAGTCGTATTCATCGCAATACATATAGCCTCCTCTTTGGAGCACATCATCTTTCTCGGGTAGAAACATAGCTTTATCTTTTTGTGTGGTTTGTTGTTAAATTCGTTATCTCCTGTATGCAAATCTCGTAAATTACTCTCGGTTCAGCACATAATTGTTTATATTATTTTTGTTTATGAACCCACATGAACCAGACAACATGTTTTTCAACACAAAACCGCCTGGTGTTGCCCAATAGCCTTCGAAAGTTGGAATTTCACCTGGCTTAGCCTTACCTCTTTTGATAAGGGGGACTTGCAAAGAGCCATCTTCTTTGTCGAATTCGAAAACCATTGCGTCTGTCGTTAATGTCGGATGCCAATATTTGGACTCCCATTTGCCTGTTTTCTTGTTGTATTCCATATTTTATCGTTTCATTGTGTATTATTTACGCTGCAAATTTACAAAACCTTCTTATCACCACCCCCATACTAATGCGTAAAAATTACGCATTCGGCTAAAATTTTAAGAGAATTAACATTTTGGATGTGTTTTTTGAGTATGAAAGGTCAATTGCCATCTCGCTACTCCCGCCTGCCTAAGCGTTTAACCAAGGACTCCTTTGGCTGACTTTTGCAGAGATGTTTGCTGGCTTGGGATGGGAAGTTTGCTGACCATTGCCGAGACGTTTGCTTGCTTGGGCAGAGATAATGGGGTGCAGGGTGTGGAAAGTTATCTTACTGGGATGTTGCGCGGTTTGGGATGAATGTTGCAAAGTTTGGTATATTCGTTGCAAAGTTGGAAATGATGGTTGCAAAGTTGGAAATTTCTCTGGGATGCTGTATCTTTGCCCTTGTAATGCACTTGAGGGAACATTAACATCTTTATTCTATGGCAAAGTATATCAAGCAGGAGATGGGGGACATCCTGGGGGACGGACAGCGGAGGGGCTTCTACCGCATGAAGGTGGAGCGCAACATCGGCACGCAGGAACTCATCCGGCACATGACGCATCCAGGTTCGGGGCTGAGCCGTGCCATGGCCATCCATGTGATTGAGGCTTTGGGCGAACAACTCATGCGCGAGTTGGCCGAGGGTTACTCGGTCAGCATCGACGGCATCGGCACGTTCACGGCCACGGTGGGGCTGGACAAGAAGCGACGGGAGACTGACGGGGGCGGCGAGGCAAAGAGGGACGCGCGCTGCCTCACGGTGAATGGCGTGCGCTACAAGGCCGACCGCCAGCTGGTGAAGGATGTGGCCATGCGCTGTGACTTGCGCAAGGGAGGGGAGAGCCACCTGCACCGCTCGCCCTACGCCAGGGAGCAGCGCGTGCAGATGGCACTGGATTACCTGGCCTCCCCGGCGCACCCCATGATGCGCCTGGCCGACTACGCCGCGCTCACGCGCCTGTCCCGCTCGGCGGCCTCACGCGAGCTGAAATCACTGTGCACAGGCAGCGAGGCTGTGCTGAAGGCCACCGGGCGAGGACCCGCCCTGGTGTATGTGAGGCGGACACCTGGCACAGAGGGGGCGTAGCAGGGTTGTTTCCCGCCACACACGCACGGCTCACCCGGGGGGCGGAGGACGCTTGCGGCAAGCCGCCCATCGGACAGCCATCGAGGCTCTGAGGGGAGTCTTTGGGGGGCGGAGGACGCTTGCGGCAAGCCGCCCATCGGACAGCCATCGAGGCTCTGAGGGGAGTCTTTGGGGGGCGGAGGACGCTTGCCACAAGCCGCCCATCGGACAGCCATCGAGGCTCTGAGGGGAGTCTTTGGGGGGCGGAGGACGCTTGCCACAAGCCGCCCATCGGACAGCCATCGCGGCTCAGAAGGGGGAGGGCAGGGGCGGAGGACGCTTGCGGCAAGCCACCCATCGCACCGCCATCACGGATCTGAGGGGAGTCTTAGGGAAGCGGAGGACGCTTGCGGCAAGCCACCCATCGGACAGCCTTCGCGGCTCAGAAGGGGGAGGGCAGGAGCGGAGGAGGGCTTGCCGCATGCCACTTGCATTGCTGTCGGAGGGCTTTCTGCGGACAGGGGAGGACTTCGGGGATGGATGGCCTTTGCTTTCCAATTCTTTCCAATGTTTGCAGGATTGGAAAGAATTGGGCAACTTTGCCGCATTCTTTTGTTGAGTGACACACCCCCTTTGGCCAAGTGAAGAGCGATGAGGGCCCGCTTACCTGAGTATCCTGGGGCGTGCGAAGAGCCATGAGAGGCGCGTCCTGTCCATCGCCCAGGCGATGAGGAGACTGCCCAGGGTGCCCGTGAGGAGGATGAAGAGGGTGTGGAGCAGGCTGCTGGGGTCAAAGGCGAAGGCGGGCAGGAGGAACTTGCCGGCCATGGTGAAGATGGGGTGGAAGAGATAGACGGGGAAGGTGTTCCTGCCCAGGTAGCCTGCCCAGCCATACAGGCGCGGGGACAGCACCCCCTCCACGGCACCCATGCCACACAGGAAACAGGCCGAGTAGGCGAGCGTGGCGATGTCGCCCCAGCGGCTGTGGTCGGCCCAGAGGGCAAGCATGAAAAACGGGATCCACGCCCACGCCGAGGGACGGAAGAGGCGAAGCAGGTCGCCGTGAAACAGGCGGATGGCCACCCCCAGGATGTAGTAGAAGGCATTGCCGGCGGGCAGCAGGGGCGTGAAGAGGCTCACTGCGGTGGCCAGGCTGACCAGCAGGAAGAAGGCGGCCAGCGTGCCCGCGCGCTCCTCCAGGCGGAACGCGAGCCAGTAGAGCAGGGCGCACACCATCATGCGGTGCAGGAACCAGTAGGGGCCTATGCTTGTCACGCACAGCGTGCGCAGCAGGGTGGCCGGGGTGAGCTCGGCGAGTCCGTCGCGCACGGGCATCACGGTGGACAGGCAGGCATAGCCCGTGACCAGGATGCAGTAGGGCAGCAGGATGCGCAGTTCGTAGAGGGCAAACTGCCGGGCGGGCTTGCGCACGTTGGTGAGGTAACCTGTGAGCATGAGGAAGGTGGGCATGAAGAACATGAAGATGACCTCCCTCACGCGGGGGTACAGAGTGCCGAAGTGCACGATGTGCACCAGGATGACCATGAGGATGAGCGCGGCCCTGAGCAGGTCGATGCGGTTGTATGCCTTCCTTTCCATTATTCCCGTTTGGTGCGTTGACGAGGCTTGGGGCAGCAGTCATGCCCCGAGGGGCAGCCCTGGCAGCCGTGGCACGAGCCGCAGCAGCCCCCCCTCTTGCGCTTGCGCAGGTGCAGCCTGAGCACCCACGCGGCCAGTGCCAGTACGGCGGCCAGCAGTATGAGGCTCTGGATGTTCATAGGACGAGCGAGAAGAGGAATGCCACCAGCCAGGCCACCACACACTGGAAGGCCATCACGAAGAGCATCCAGCGCGTGCCCAGTTCGCGCCTGATGGTGGACATGGCGGCCATGCAGGGGGTGTAGAGCAGGCAGAAGACCAGCAGCGCGTAGGCCGTGGCGGGCGTGAGCAGGGACGTGAGAGCCGTGCCCGCGAGCAGGCCCTCGAGGCTCACCACCACCACCTCCTTGGCCAGCAGCCCGCTCACCAGCGCGCTCACCACGCGCCAGTCACCGAATCCCAGGGGCGAGAAGATGGGTGCCACCAGGCTGGACACACGGGCCAGGATGCTGGCCTCCTGGGTGTCGGGAGTGACCATGTTGAGGTGGAAGTCGAAGGTGCGCAGGAACCATATCACCAGTGCCGCCAGGAAGATGACGGTGAAGGCGCGCTCCAGGAAGTCCCTGGCCTTCTCCCAGAGCAGCTGCCACACGTTGCGGGCGATGGGCATGCGGTAGTTGGGCAGTTCCATGACAAAGGGGATGGCCTCGCCCTTGAAGAGCACATGCCGGAACAGGAACGCCGAGAGGATGCCCATGAGCACGCCCAGCAGGTACAGGCTGGCCGTCACCGCGCCCATGTGCTGTGGGAAGAAGGCCAGTGCGAAGAAGCCGTAGATGGGTATCTTGGCCGTGCAGGACATGAAGGGCGTGAGCAGGATGGTGAGTCTGCGGTCGCGCTCGCTGGGCAGTGTGCGGCTGCTCATCACGCTGGGCACCGAGCATCCGAAGCCTATGAGCAGGGGCACGATGCTGCGTCCCGAGAGCCCCAGGCGGCGCATGGGGCGGTCCATCACGAAGGCTATGCGCGCCATGTAGCCTGTGTCCTCGAGCATGCTCAGGAAGAAGAAGAGCACGATGATGAGCGGCAGGAACGACAGCACGGTGCCCACTCCGCTGTACACGCCGTCGATGATGAGGCTGTGCACCACAGGCGCGATGTCCCATGCGGTGAGCGCCCGGTCTGTGAGTGCGGTGAACCAGTCGATGGCGCTCTCGAATATCCCCTGCAGCCAAGCGCCCAGGGAGAAGAAGGTGAGCCAGAACACCAGCCCCATGATGAGGGCGAAGGCGGGCAGTGCCGTCCAGCGTCCGGTGAGCAGCCTGTCTATCTTCACGCTGCGCATGTGTTCCTTGCTCTCGGTGGGATATACCACCGTGCGGCTGCACAGTCGCTGGATGTAGGTGTAGCGCATGTCGGCCATGGCTGCACAGCGGTCCAGTCCCCGCTCCTCCTCCATCTGGCACAGGATGTGCTCCACGGTCTGCTGCTCATTGCTGGTGAGTGCCAATGCCCGGGTCACGCGTGGGTCTCCCTCTATCAGTTTGCCCGCCGCGAAGCGCACGGGGATGCCGGCCCTTTGGGCGTGGTCCTCTATCAGGTGCATGATGGCATGCAGGCAGCGGTGCACGGCCCCCCCGTGTTCGGTGGGGCTGCAGAAGTCCTTGCGCAGCGGGCACTCGTGGTATTTGGCCACATGTATGGCGTGCTGCACCAGTTCGTCCACCCCCTCGTTCTTCATCGCGCTTATGGGAATGACGGGCAGGCCCAGCATCCGCTCCATCTCGTTGACGCGGAACGATCCCCCGTTGCCCTCCACCTCGTCCATCATGTTGAGGGCGAGCACCATGGGAATGTCCAGTTCCATCAGCTGCATGGTGAGGTACAGGCTGCGCTCGATGCACGAGCCGTCCACGATGTTGATGATGCCGTCGGGGTGGTTGTCCAGTATGAACTCGCGGCTCACAATCTCCTCGCTGGTGTAGGGGCTCAGGCTGTAGATGCCGGGGAGGTCGGTCACGGTGGCATTGGGATGCCCCTTGATGACGCCCTCCTTGCGGTCGATGGTCACGCCGGGGAAGTTTCCCACATGCTGGTTGGCACCCGTGAGCTGGTTGAAGAGCGTGGTCTTGCCACAGTTCTGGTTGCCTGCCAGGGCAAAGGAGAGCGGCCTCTCCTGTGCGGCGGGGCCTGCTGTGGCGGGGTGCCCGGTGTCCTCCTCGTGGTAGCGTCCCTCCTCGCCCAGGCCGGGGTGTTCCGTCTGGTAGCACAGGTCGCGGCTGTCCTCGTGCAGTGTGTGGTGGTCGGACTCGTGCTCCAGGGCGGCCTCCACCCCGTCGGGCGTGACACCTATCTGTGCCGCGTCGGCCAGCGTGAGCACCAGTTCGTAGTTGTGTATGCGCACCTCCATGGGGTCTCCCATGGGCGCGAACTTCTGTATGCGCAGGGCGGCTCCCGGTATCATGCCCATGTCCAGGAAGTGCTGGCGTGTGCCTCCCTGCCCTCCCACGGTGGTGATGACCGCCTGCTGCCCGATGCCCAGTTCGTTAAGTGTCATGTCCTTGTGTGTTGTGTTTGGTTGCAAAGTTACGAAGAACCCGCCATATGCCTCCCGGTGTGTGGCTCCCGTGCGTGTTAAAATACCCAAAAGTGATTACCGGCTACTCATAGATGAGCGTCTGCAGCCGTTCGGGGGCGAAGGTCTCCCGGGCCGTGAGCAGGAGTTCGTCGGGCGTGACGGCGTCCAGCAGGTCGAATGTCTGCTGCGTGGTGCGCGTGAGGCCGTAGTGCAGGTAGCGCTTGGCCATGCCTATGGCCCGGCTCTCGAAGTTGTCCCCCGCCACGGCTATCTGCCCTTTCAGTTGCCTGCGGAGCGCGTCCAGCGCGCGCTGTGAGAGAGGCGCGTCGGTGAGCCTGTGCAGTTCCTGTCCCACCAGGCGCAGGCAGCGGTCCACATCGTGCGGGTCACAGCCGAAATAGACGCACCACAGTCCCGCGTCGGTGTGGCAGACTGTGCTGCTCTCCACGGTATATACCAGTCCGTGCCGCTCGCGCAAGGCGATGTTGAGCCGGCTGCTCATGCAGGGGCCTCCCAGCAGGTTGCTCAGCATGAACATGCGTGTGTGCCTGGGGTCGGTGGCCGCATACGAGGGGGCTCCCACCAGCACGTGGGCCTGGTGGGTGTCCTTGTCCCTGCGCAGCAGTGGCTCGGCGGGCGTGGCCGCACAGCCGGGCGCCAGCCGGGCGGCGGGCATCCCGGTGGTGTCCCCGGTGCCGTACCGGGCCACCTCCCTCTGGGCCAGGCGCACTACCTCGTGCGGGTCCACCTGTCCCAGCACGAAGAGCACCATGCGCCCTGGATGGTACATGCGGCTGTGGAAAGCCTGCATGTCGGGCGTGGTGAACTGCCTGAGCCGCTCCGTGGTTCCCAGTATGGCGCGCCCCAGGGGGTGGTGGCCGAAGATGAGCGACTCGAACTCGTCAAAGATGAGCTCCGATGGCTGGTCGTTGTAACTCTCGATCTCCTCGGCCACCACCTCGGCCTCCTTCACCATCTCCTCCTGCGGGAAGGTGCTGTGCAGCACCATGTCGGTGAGCAGGCTTACCGCCCGGCCCAGGTGCCGGCGCAGGAAGGTGGCGTAGTACACCGTCTCCTCCTTGCCCGTGTAGGCGTTCAGGTCGCCCCCCACCGACTCCATGCGTGCCGACACCTGGCGGGATGACAGGCGCGGCGTGCCCTTGAAGCTCATGTGCTCGGTGAAGTGCGCCATGCCGCTCTCGCTGTCCGTCTCGTCCCTGGTGCCCGCGTCCACGGCTATTCCCGCATATACGACCTCGGTGGGGCTTTGCGCGCAGATGACACGCAGTCCGCACTCCAGCGTGTGGGTGAAGAAGGTCTGCCGCCCGGCGTCTCGCTCTCTTTGTCTCATCCCATATGATATTTTGTGCAAAACTATTGCCTTTCGGCCATCTATGCAAGGAATCCCGGAAACTTTGCCTACATTTGCCGTCACATAATCAGATACGCTGTGAGAAGAAGCATCCTTACCTCCCTCGTGGCCTGGAGCCTGTCCCTCCCGCTCCTGGCCCAGCTTGCCCTGGTGGACGAGCGCGTGCCAAACCCGCAGAACGAGCCTGCGCCCGTGCACCCCGTGCCCACCGCGGCCCAGCTCGCGTGGAACCAGACCGAGTTCTACGCCTTTTTCCATTACGGGATGAACACCTACACCGGACGCGAGTGGGGCCTGGGCGACGAGGACGAGAGCCTCTTTGCCCCCACCTCCGTGCCCGATCCCGGGCAGTGGCTCACCGTGGCACGCGAGGCGGGCATGCGGGGCGGCATAGCCGTGGTGAAGCACCACGACGGCTTCTGCCTGTGGCCCACGGCGACCACCACACACAATGTGACGGCCAGCGGCACCCCCAATGCGCGGGCCACCAACATCCCCCGCGACTTTGCCCGCGCCGCGCAGAAACTGGGCATGAAGTACGGCTTCTACATCAGCCCATGGGACAGGAACAGCGCCCTCTACGGCACTCCCCGGTATGTGACCGACGTGTTCCTGCGCCAGTGCCTGGAGTGTGCCTCGTATGGGAGAGACCAGTTTGAGATGTGGTTTGACGGGGCCAACGGGGGCGACGGCTACTATGGAGGGCGCCAGGGGACGGTGCGCGTGGACAGGGCCACCTACTATGACCTGCCCAACCTGCGCGACACGGTGCATGCCTTGCTGCCCCACTGTGTCATGTGGGGCGTGGGCGGCGAGGCGCGCTGGATAGGCAACGAGAGCGGGTATGCGGGCATCACCAACTGGGCCACCGACAACCGCCTTGACGGGCAAGACCAGCCCCATGCCGAGCAGGGCAGCGAGGACGGATGGATGTGGCTGCCCGGCGAGAGCGACGCGAAGGCCACCGACCGGGGATGGTTCTACCACGACGGCGAGCGGGCGCTCAGCCCCGAGAGGCTCTTCAGGATGTATCTGGAGACGGTGGGGCGCAATGCCACGCTCATCCTGAACGTTCCTCCCGCGCGGGACGGGCTCGTCCCCGAGCACAGCAGGCAAGCCCTGCGCGGACTGGGACAACTGTTGCGCGGGCGGCTGGGTGACAATGCCGACCTGGCCCGCAAGCGCTGCCGCATAGAGGCCAGCCAGGTGCGCAGGCCGGGCAAGGGGCGTGACTTCAAGCCCGCCCGTGTGCTGGACGGCCGGGCCGACACCTATTGGGCCACGGACGATGGCGTGCGCGAGGCCACGCTCACCCTCTCGTGGAAGCGTCCCCACACCGTGCATGCCGTGCTGCTGCAGGAGCACATAGCCCTGGGACAGCGTGTCAGGCGGTTCATGATAGAGACCTCCCGGGACGGGGTCAACTGGGACACGCATGCCCGGGACATCTGCACCACGGTGGGCTACAAGCGCATCGTACCCCTGAGCGGAAGCACCGAGGGATGGCAGGGAGTGGGGAATGTGCGCTTCCTGCGCGTGAAGATACTGGACAGCAGGGGGTGTCCCACCCTGCAGAGAATAGGCGTTTTCTAAAGACACACGACAATGAGAGGCAACAAGACATGTACCCTGCTGCTGGCCATGGCCGGCTGCCTGGCCACGGAGGCCCAGGTGATCACCTTCGAGGAAACGCCTGCCCCGCAGGTGGGAGTGTGGGACGCATGGGAGAGTTCACCCTTCCGCACAGGCCGCCTTGCGGGCAACTGCCGGGTGGTGGACAACCCCTACCCCGATGCCAGCAACCCCTCGGCCCGCGTGCTGGGCTGCCAGCGCTCCCTGCATGGCAGCAACCTGTACGGTGCCAGGGTGACGCTACCGCCCGAAATGCAGTTTGAACTCGCCCCCAAGGAGCAGTACCTGCATGTGCGCATCCACAAGCCGGTGGCCGGCCGATGCCTGCTCATGGTGCTGGGGAAGCACACCGGAGAGGGCTGGTCGCACCAGAGTGGGGATGTGGTGCAATCGACGCGCCTGGCCATGAACGAGGCTGTGCCGGGCGAGTGGACCGATGTGGTGTTCTCCATGAAAGGTGCCGGGGGCATCCGCGCGCACTCGCTGGTCATCGTCTTCGACTGCGAGTCCCCCCACCGCCTGGACGCTCCCTTTGTGGCCTACATGGACGACATACGGCTGGGCGTGGCCAGCCCCCAGGCGGGTGTGGCCGCTCCCCAGGCATCTCGGGGCGCAAAGGCTGACGCGGGGCAGGGCGATGGCATGGTGCTGGTGACCAACTCGCAGCGCAACGGCGAGGTGCTGCTGGCCGACGGGAGGCCTTTCAATGCCGGCTACCGTCATCCCCAGGGCAAGCCGCTCAGGGTGAAGGGTGTGGGCGAACAGGGCTTCACATGCACAGCCATCATCGTGCACCACGGCCCCGGCCGCACGCTGTCCACCACCTTTGGGCAGGCCGCGTTCCAGCCCGATGGCACACTCGTCATCCCGGGTGACCTGCTTACAGGTGATGTGCTCATCGAGGGGGTGATGACAGAGAGGAAGTGAGGGGCGAGAAACGCGGTGCGCTGCATCAGCCCACGCATGCGGCTGCATCGGCCCACGCGGCGCGCTGCATCGGCCCACGCGGCGCGCTGCCCTGAAAGCCGCATGGCACTCCTCCCTGCCGGCCCATCAGGCAGGCAGGCATCCAGCAGAGGTAAGCAGACAGCAATGCGCCACGATGCGATTGGCAACCGTATCGTGGCGCATTGCTTATTGCCCTATGCCCAAGTAGTCCAGGAACCGCTCCGTGTCGTAGTTCATGATGAGCTCGTCGGGGAAGCGGGTCTCCTCGAGCAGGGGATAGAGGTAGCCATAGTCGGCGATGGAGAAGGAGATGTGCGCGTCGCTTCCCAGGATGACAGGCACGCCCTGCTCGCGACAGAGGCGCAGAATCTCCAGGTTGTTGCCACGGGCCTTCACCAGTCCGCGTGCCGGACGGAAACTTGTGTTGTTGATCTCAAGCAGCGTGTGTGTCTCGGCCGCCGCCTGCACAATGGGGCGATAGTCCAGTTCGGCCGCCCCGTCGCCGGGGTGGCTGATGATGTGTGTCCAGGGATTGCGGATGGCCGCAATCATCCCCCGGGTGTTCTCCTCGCGGCTTCCCCCGTGCCAGCACACGCTGTGTATGCCCGCGATGCGCAAGTCCATCATGCGGTAGTATTGCTCGTCGAGGTCCAGTGTGCCCTGGGTGTCCAGGATGTTCAGTTCGGCGCCCAGCATCAGGCGCACGCCATACATCCGCCTGGGGACCACGTGCAGGTTGCGGAAGTATATGGGGTCGCAGGTGCCGGGGATGTTTGGCCCGTGCTCTGTGATGCCCAGTATCTGCAGTCCCTGTGCGGCTGCCTCGTGCGCCATTTCCTGTAACGAGCTGAAGGCATGCCCGCTCATCACCGTGTGCGTGTGCACGTCCAGTTTGATTTTGCTCTTCTCTTCTCTGATATCCATAGTTTTGTCTCCTTTGTCACTTTGTGGTGTGGCCTTGTGCCTTTGCGCGCCCGGCTGGCCTTAGTCCGGGGCTTGGGGATCGTGACGGTATCTGTCCACATTATATATATGGCCATTGGAAGGTCACCCGCTTGCCACTTGCGGGGTGGGTGAAACTGAGGCTCTGTGCATGCAGCATCAGTCTGTCCGCTGTCTTGCCATACAGACGGTCGCCCACGATGGGGCTGTCCAGCCCCAGGGGATGCGCGCAGTGCACGCGCAACTGGTGTGTGCGTCCGGTGACGGGATGCAGGAGCACCCGCGCGTGGCCGCCTTCCTGTCCCACCACGCGGTAGCGTGTGACGGCCGTCCTGCCGTGGACGGGATCCACCATTTGCCTCGGCCGGTCGGCCAGGTCAGGCCGCAGGGGCAGGCTTATCTCCCCCTCGTGCCCCACGGGCAGGGGGCGTTCCAGCAGAGCCACATACGTCTTCTCCACCTCGCGCGTGAGGAACTGCCGCTGCAGGCTCTGGAAAGCTTCGGGGGTGCGGGCGGCCAGCAGCAGTCCGCTGGTGTCCATGTCCAGGCGGTGCGCCAGCATGGGTGGCGCGCCCTGGGGGAACTCCTCGCGCAGGATGTCCTGCACGCTGGGCAGCCCGTCCTTGCCCGGCACCGAGAGCATGCCCTCGGGCTTGCGCACGATGATGATGCTCCCGTCGGCATACTGGACGCTGAACTTCCCCCGTGTGGCCTGGTACCGGGCGGCCATGGGGTTGCTCTCCACCAGCAGCCCTTGTGTCATGTGTTCCAGCACGGGCAGGCAGCGGCTGTGGCAGGCGGGGTAGAAGTGGCCGTCGCGGCGCACCTCGTCGGCGGGCGACTGTCCTATCCAGAACTCCCCCATGCAGAGAGGCTGAGCCCCCATCAGGTATGCCGCCTGCAACAGTTTGGGCGCGCAGCAGTCGCCTGTGCCCGAAGGCGGGATGTCCTGCCCGAATATCTCGCCCACGCTGCGCCTCTCCCCGTGTGCGTTGAGCAGGCGGTACTGGCCGAAGAGCCACTGCTGCAGGGTCTCGCTGCTCTGCTTGCGCTCGGCGGCGAGGGCTTGCTCCTCCATGGTGAGAGCCCGCAGGGGAGCCTCGGTCTCCTGGACGCGCCGCTCCCACCGTTTGGCCGCGCGGCGCAGTTCGGCCTTCTGGTGCTGGCTCTCGCGCGCCAGTTCGTCCGCCCTGGCGGCCAGTTCCCGGGGGGACAGTTCCTGCCTGAGTTTCTGTCTGCGGATTTTTGCCTGTGCGGCCTCGGCGCGCATGGTCTGCAGTTGCGCGTCCCTTTCGCGCAGCAGTTCGTCCAGTCCCAGGTGTGCGCGCATGCTTCTTGCTTGCCCTTGCAGAGCCGCCAGGCGCCGGCTCATGGCCGAGATGCGTGCCTGCTCCCGCTCGAAATGCCCGCCCGGCTGCATGGTGTCAAACACGGGCGGAACAAAGTAGTCCTGCCTGGTGAGCCCGCCCAGCGTGCCCGAGAAGGCCGCCAGGAAGCCCCGCTTGCCCTGGTGTCGCACCACCAGCACTCCCATCATCTTGCCCCGCGCGAGTTCATCGGCCCACTGCCCCTGCCCATCGAGATAGGCGCGCACGGCCTCTGCCGCAGCCACGCAGAGAGGGTGGGGCTCGTAGCAGAAGGGATATGTGAAGCGGGAGGGGTCGGGGAGATGGCTGGTGGAGACGGGCAAATCGTGCAGGGTCATAGGAGCAACAGGCCCTCCGGACCCATATTGAAGAGCAGGTCCACGATGCTGAGCCCGGGGCGGAAACCGCTCCTGTGTCCAAACACCTGCCAGTAAGTGCCCGTTACCGGGGGGAAGTCCTGGGCGAAGGGGTCGCCCAGGAACGAGGTGGTGCGGTGCACGCTTGCCGGGATGTCCAGCAACTGGCACATGAGCGACAGCAGCGCCTCGTTGTAGTCGGCCAGGAACTCCCACTTGCGCTCGTAGAACGGGGCGAGGTCATCGGCGTAATATTCAAAGAAGGGAGACTGCCCGTAACTGCTCACCAGCGCGTTCCAGTGCTGGTGGCGCCAGTTTCCGTGGCCGCTGACCCGTATGTCCCTGGTGGCGGCGTGGCCATCGGGCTTGACGATGGGGATGCTGAGCGCGAGCGGCCCCTGGGGGCTGTCGATGAGGCAGCGGTTGCGCAGGGTCTGCCTCCTGTAGTGGTCGCATACCTCCAGCAAGGCCCCGCCCGCGTGCAGCAGCGCGCTGTAGTGCGCTGCGGGAGCCAGGTAGCAGCAGGGCAGCAGCAGCGTGCTCATGGCTTCCCTCCCAGCGGACTGAAGGTGCGTGCCGCCCTGAGCCGCCTGTACCACGGCTGTGCAGGGTCGAGGGAATAGAGCAGGGTGGTGGCCTGGCCTGTGATGGCCTGGGCGGGCAGGAAGCCCATGGCGCGGCTGTCCTGCAGGTTGCGCGGGTTGCCCGAATACACCCAGTAGTAGTCTTTCCGGAAGCGGAAGCGGCGGTAAGCGCGGCCGTTCCACAGCAGGCGGTCGGCGGCCACGCTCACCCGGGTGCCCTCGTGGGCATTGATGGTGCGGGCATAGAGAGCCACATTCCAGGGCGCGAGGTCGATGCTCTCGCCCTTGCGGGGCACCACCAGTGGCCAGATGCATCCCCGCGAGTAGTCCCGTACGGGGCTCACGCGGAACTGCGGCCCGGTCCACACCGTGTCGCCCGGACACGCCATCAGGCATCCGATTCCGTCCTGTGTCTGTGAGCGGGGGGGCTCGGGTATGGAAAACGCCACCCAGTCGCCCTGCTGCGGAGCCTTGCGTCCCTGCCTGGCCCCTTCCTCCCACCAGGGCATGCGCCAGCCGTAGGCCCACTTGCGCACCAGCACGCGGTCGCCGGCCAGCAGCACGGGGCGTTGCGCGTCATGCGGGATGAGGTAAATCCCATACACGGCGCAGCGCATGGCCGCTGCCACCAGGACGGCGATGACGAAGGCAAGCAGGAGGCAGGCGCGGTGTTTCAAGTGTGGTCCCTTTCGCTAATGTGCACGGTGAGCGCTCAATTCATGTTGCTTACCCAGCGGAACAGGCGGTTCCAGCGGATGTGGTGCAGGCTGAGGAGTGGGTAGTCCTTGTCGGTGCTGAACCACACCAGCACGGGCTTGCCCACCACATGGTCCTCGGGCACGAAGCCCCAGTAGCGGCTGTCGGCCGAGTTGTGGCGGTTGTCGCCCTGCATCCAGTAGTAGTCCATCCGGAAGGTGTATTCATGGGCTTCCTTGCCGTTGATGAGTATCTTGCCGTCGGGCGTGACCTGCAGGTCGTTGCCCTCGTAGGCCCGGATGGGGCGCTCGTAGATGGGCAGGTTGTCCAGCGTGAGCCTGATGGTGGCTCCCTTCTTGGGAATCCAGATGGGGCCGTAGTTGTCACAAGTCCAGCCCGTGTAAGCGTTCTGCGGGTAGAGCGAGCCCGTCTCGTTGTTGTGTGTGATGCTTATGCCGGCCACCACATCCTTGCGCTTCTCCAGCGCGGCCTTGGCGGCCTGGGTGAGCGGCAGGATGCCCGACTGGTAGTATTCCTTCAGGTCGTCCTGGCTGATGCCCAGCCGCTCGGCCAGGTCGGCGGGGATGGACTCGCCCACAAGCGACACCTCGTAGTTGTACTGCACGTTCTTGGCGTCGGGGTTGACCTTTCCGTCAAGGTACATCACGCGGTTCTTGATCTGCAGCGTCTGTCCGGGCAGGCCCACGCAGCGCTTCACATAGTTCTCCCTGCGGTCCACAGGACGTGTGTCGATGTGCCCGAAGTCGCGCTCGTCCATGCTTATGTACTGCTTGCCCAGGCTGTAGACGGCGCTGTAGAGCTTCCTCTGCTGCATGGGCGAGAGCGAGTCCATGGGTGGCATGGCCCCATGCTCCTGCTCCCACAGCTGGCCGCCGATGCCGTAGCACAGCGAGTAATACTCTGTCTGGTAGGGCTGTGCCGTGACGATGGTGTCGCCCGCCGGGTAGTTGAACACCACGATGTCGTTCAGCGCGACGGGCTTCGGGTGCACACGCTTGTACTTCCACCGGGGCCACTCGATGTAGCTCTTGCATCCCCCCAGCCCCAGGATGCTGGGCATGGTGTGCTGCACCAGCGGCATGTGAAGCGGGGTCTGCGGCACACGCGGCCCATAGGCCATCTTGTTGACCACCAGATAGTCGCCCACCAGGAGGGTCTTCTCCAGCGAGGAACTGGGGATGTTGTAGTTCTGGAAGAAGTATATGTTGAAGAAATATACGGCCACCAGGGCAAACACGATGGCGTCCACCCAGCTCATCAGAGTGCGCGCGACGGGGTTCTTCAGGTCTTTCCACCACGTCCAGGGAATCCATCTTGTGATGTAGGCATCAAAGATGAGGGGCACCACGATGAGGCCCCACCAGGCATCCACCCAATAGAGGAAGCACAGGTACAGCAGCGTGAGCACTGCCGTCTTTCCCCAGTCCATGGGGGTCGCTTTGCGTTTCTTGAGTTTCATAATCAGACTTGTGGTTTAGAACTTGAACAGGTCGCTCATGGTGAGCAGTCCGCTGTGGCTGGCCGTGTATTCGGCTGCCAGCACCGCGCCCAGGGCAAATCCCCGCCGGTTGTGTGCGTCGTGGGTGATGGTGATGCTGTCGGCGGGGCTGTCCCAGGTGATGCTGTGTATGCCCGGCACCTCGTCCCTGCGTATGCTGTCGATGCGCATCTTGCCGGCCTCCACCTCGCGGGTGCCCTCCACCGAGCCGTCGGGATTGGTGAGCAGCCCCGGCTGCCAGCCCGACACGCGCTCCACCTCGGCCGCGAGTTCCTCGGCCAGGGTGATGGCTGTGCCGCTCGGATGGTCGAGCTTGTGCACATGGTGCACCTCCTCCATCGTGGGCGTGTAGTCCGGGAACTTGTTCATGATGCGTGCCAGGTAGCGGTTCACGGCGCGGAAGATGGTGACTCCCAGGCTGAAGTTGCTGCTCCAGAAGAGCGTCTGTCCCTCCTGCTCGCACATGCGCCTCACGTCGTCCCCGTGCTGGGGAATCCATCCCGTGCTGCCGCTCACCACCTTGACATGGTGGGCAAAGGCGCGCAGATAGTTGTCATAGGCCGCCTGCGGGGTGGTGAACTCAATGGCCACATCGGCCGAGCGGAACGCCTCGCTGTCGAAGTCGTCGCGGTTGTTGACGTCGATGACGCTCACTATCTCGTGGCCTCGGCTCACGGCTATCTCCTCTATCATGCGGCCCATCTTGCCGTATCCTATCAGTGCTATCTTCATTCTTGCAGAATATGTTCTACATGCAAAAGTAGTGCATTTCGGCAAGATACCGAAGCCGAAGGCCCAAAAACTGCCCCGTCAAGGCCCATGGTACGCACATTTAATCATAACTTTGCAGGTATGGAGAAACTGCTGCATTACGTCTGGAAGCACCGCATCCTGCCCCTGGCCAGCCTGTGCACCACCGGCGGCAGGCGCGTGGATGTGATAGACCCGGGCGTGCACAACAGCGACAGCGGCCCCGACTTCTTCAACGCCAAGGTGCTGGTGGACGGCATCCTGTGGGCAGGCAACGTGGAGCTGCACCTGTGCTCGTCCGACTGGTACCGCCATGGTCACGACCGCGACGCGGCTTATGACAGTGTCATCCTGCATGTGGTGCGGGAAGCCGACCGCGAGGCGGTGACATCCCAGGGGCGGGTGATTCCGCAGGTGGTGCTGCCCGTGCCCGCCGCCCTGGCCGAGGACTACCAGACGCTGCTGCACACCGACGAGTTTCCCCGTTGTCACCGCATCCTTCCCACCATGGACGCGCTGCGGATGCACGGCTGGCTGGACAGGCTGCTGGCCGAGCGCATGCAGCAGCGCTCGGGCCAGGTGACCAGCCGCGTGAGGGCGTTTGGCGGTGACTGGGAGCGTGCCTGTTTCGTAACGCTCAGCCGCAATTTCGGCTTCGGGCTCAATGGCGACGCCTTCGAGCGCTGGGCGGTGTCCATCCCCCTGCAGGCGGCGGGCAAGCACCGCGACCGCCTCGTCCAGGTGGAGGCTCTGTTCCTGGGCATGGCCGGGCTCATCGGACATGCCTTCCAGCGGGGGGAGGGCGACCTGCAGGCCCGCGTGCAGCAGGAGTTTGACTTCCTGGCAGGCAAGTTCTCGCTTGCCCCCACCATGCGGTATGCCGACTGGAAATACCTGCGCACGCGCCCGCAGAACTTCCCCCATGTGCGCCTCAGGCAACTGGCGCGCCTCTACCACGAAGGACAGGTGCAAATGGCCACGCTGCTCGATGTGGAAAGCGTGGACGACCTGTACCGCCGTATGGCCTCCGCCGGGCTCTCGGCACCGGTCACCAGGCTTGTTCTCATCAACACGGTGGCTCCCCTGCTCTACGCCTATGGAGTCGCCCTGGGCGAGGAGCGGTGGACAGACAAGGCGCAGGCTCTGCTGGAGGGGCTCCCCGCCGAGAACAACCGCGTCCTGCGCGTGTGGCGGGAGTGTGGCGTGAGGGTCGCGTCGGCTGCCGACAGCCAGGCCCTGATACAGCTCAAGAGGGAATACTGCGACCGCCTCGACTGCCTGCGATGCCAGTTTGGCTATGCCTACCTGCGCTCGTCGGCAGGCCGGGTGTCTGTGCCGGACAGGAGCGGGCAACAGGGCGGGTGCGGGGAATGATGCACCCGGAAACAGGGGCGGCACGCAGGCACTCACGGGATACCGGCGTTTTACCCAGAACAACCATCCAAGATGAAAGAGACCAAATATGCCTTTGAACTGCCCTTCAAGGTGCGCGACTACGAGTGTGACCTGGAGGGCATCGTGAACAACGCGAACTACCAGCACTACATGGAGCACACGCGGCATGAGTTCCTGCTCTCGGCCGGAATCAGCTTTGCGGAGATGCACGCGTCGGGCATCACCCCGGTGGTGGCGCGCCTGCAGATAGCCTTCAAGACTCCCCTGCGCAGCCGCGACGAGTTTGTGAGCAAGTTGCGCGTGCGCAAGGAGGGTCTGCGCTACATCTTCCAGCAGGACATCTACCGCCTGCCCGACCACAAGGTGGTGGCGCGCGGACAGGTGGACACGGTGTGCCTGGTGCACGGACGGCTGGACGAGTGCCCCGAACTGGCCGCGAGGTTGCAGTCATACCTGGCCCCCCAATGAGCCGGCGGGAGACCCTTTGCCTGATGGCGCTCACGCGTGTGCCCCGGCTCAGCCTGGCCAACGCCCGCTTGCTGGTGGAGACACTTGGCTCTGCCACAGCCGTCTATGAGCGACGCGGCGACCTGGCCGGTGTCCTGCCCTCGGCGCGCAAGCCTACCCTGGAGGCTCTCGCTGCCATGGACACGCACATGGCCAGGGCGGAACAGGAACAGGAGTGGGCAACACGCAACGGCATCCAATGCCTGGGCATCAGCGATGACGGTTACCCGCAGCGCATGAGGGAATGCGCAGATGCGCCTGTGATGCTCTATTACAAGGGCAGGGCCAACCTGAACGCACGCCATATAGTGTCGGTGGTGGGCACGCGCAAAGTTACCGAATACGGCAAGGATTTGTGTTCCTGCCTGATGCGCGACCTGCACTCGCTCTTTCCAGATGCCCTTGTGGTGAGCGGGCTGGCCTATGGGGTGGATATCCACGCCCACAGGGCAGCCCTGGACGAGGGCAGCGACACGGTGGCCGTGCTGGCTCACGGGCTAGACCAGATATATCCGCGCATGCACCGCGACACGGCCGTGAGGATGATCTCACAGGGTGGGCTGCTCACCGAGTTCATGGCAGGGACGAATGCCGACAAGCGCAACTTCGTGCAGCGCAACCGCATCGTGGCAGGCATGAGCGATGTGACGGTGGTGGTGGAGAGCGCACGGAAGGGCGGGTCGCTCATCACCGCCGCCCTGGCCGCCGACTACAGTCGCGAGGTGATGGCCTTTCCTGGCCGTGTGACCGACAGTTGCTCCCAGGGCTGCAACTATCTCATCCGCACCAACCGTGCCGCACTCATCACGTCGGCGCAGGACTTGGCCGACTTGATGGGCTGGGAGACGGAGCCCGAGCGGCGCAGGATGCTGGAACAGGGCATCCAGCCCGAGCTCTTTCCCCATCTCACCCCTGACGAGCAGCTGGTGGTGCAGGCTCTGCGGGACGGTGACATGGTGCATCTCAGTCATCTGGCCCAGACATCCGGGCTGCCCGCAGGCCGTCTCTCCAGCATTCTCTTCGGCCTGGAGATGAAGGGCATCGTGAGGATGATGCCGGGCGGCATGTACCGTCTGGCATAAGGAGCCGGAGCCCAGGATACCCACGCCCACGGGGCGTGCGGACAGGTGCCGGGTGTGTGGCGTGCCGCATTCCCTCTTCCGCACGGCCTTGACAGGACGGACGGCGTGTGCGGCAGCGTTGCCTCCGGCGGTTTCCCGGTCTCTGGGCCGGGGGGCTGTGGGCTGGTGCCTTGGCTATGCCTTGCCGGTGGGCCGGCTGTACCACAGGCCGGGTGTCATGCCGGTCTTCTCCTTGAAGGTGCGCGTGAAGTGGCTGGGCGATATGTAGCCGGTGCATCGGGCCACATCGGCGATGGGCATGCCGGGTTGCTCCTCCATTAAGCGCATGGCGTATTCGATGCGCAGGCCGTTTACCCACTCGCGGAACGTGGTGCCATAGTGGCTGTTGACAAACGCAGAGACGTAGGTGCGGTTGGTGGCTGTCTCGCGTGCCAAGTCCATGATGGTCAGTCCGGTGGCGGTGAAGCCTTTCCTGGCCACCCATTCGTCTATCTTCCTTTCGATTTGCTCCTCCTGGACGCGTGACATGCCGCTGCGCATCTTCCCGTCGCCTCCCGGCTGGTCCGGTGGGGCGGGGGAAAGCCCGTCGGAGCCGCTGCTCTCCTGCTTCCCGTTTCCGCTGTCGCAGAATGCCCCGGCCACTTGTTCGTAGAAGAGCAGGTAGTTGGCGTAGGACGTGTACAGGTATATGTAAAAAGGTATGGCCGAGATAATCCAGATGTACACAAAGCGGTCGGGCACGAAGGTGAACACTCCCTGCCCCACGCCAAAGACGATGGCCCAGTAGGTGAACACAGACATCCAGCGTATGTAAGCCGCCGCATCGTCGGAGTAATAGTCGTCAAGCATGCGTGCGGCCTTGCGGAAGGTGAGGAACACCTTGCGCGCCACCCTCACCGCGTAGGCCAGGAAGAGCAGGGCAAGCGGGATGGGGCAGAGGCGGTAGGGAAGCCCCCGGGGCATGAAGAGCCACAGCGCGAGGGCCGCCAGCAGGTAGGCCACCCAGGCCAGGATGTATCTCACAAACCGCTTGCGCGTCACATATGTCCTGTCAAGCAGCATCATCAGTGCGCTGCCAAACAGCCAGACGGCCAGCCAGTAGGTGCACAGGTTCATCAGGATGGCGCTTGTGGAGTCAACCTGGCGCGGGGTGAGGAACATGTGCACGGAGTAGTTGGCCGAGAGGTCGAGCAAGGCCGCTCCCATCAGGGCGCGCGACACGCGGTAGGGATGGTAGATGGCCTTCTCGGGCAGGCGGCCGAAGATGAACCGGTAACTGAAGAACACCATCAGTGTGAGCGACACGCAGAGGGCGAAGTGATAGATGTCTGTTTCCATGAGAGTGTGGCTTGGGTGTCGGACGTGCGCCGTGTCCGCACGGATGCGGCCTACCAGATGTCCTCGGGCTCCACGGGGTTGTCGTAAACTTCCTTGGACACCCACTCCAGGTAATCCATGTAGAACTCCTTGCGGTCAGAGTCGAGCACCGACTTGATGCGCAGGTAATAGGTCTTGTCGGCCTCCACAAACTGCCGCGACACGATGTGGCGCAGGGTGTTGCGGGTGGCTCGCTCGGTGGCCGTGGAGTTCTGTATGCCCTCGGCTCCCTTCATGATGCCGTTGTTGCGCATCTGCTTGTCCTTCTCGGCGTTGTAGTCATCATCATCGCTGTCGCTGAACCACAGGGTCTTGCTGGGGTCCGAGAGGGTGAGGTCGATGGGGATGCGGGTGGGAGCCAGCTTGCTCTTGTCGGTGCCCAGGTAGAACTGGGCCGTGCCGCGGTCGCCATTGGCGAGCACCTTGTAACGCAGCTCATACACCCCCGAGCGCGGCACGGGAGGCAGCTTGAGCGTCACCTCGTAGCGTCCCTCGGCCTTGAGCTCGTCGGCGTTGAGGTTGCACCAGTCGTAGCCGTAGGAGTTCAGGTACACAAACCAGGTGTCATCCGCCAGGTCCATATTCTCGAAGTACTGGTACTGGCTTGAGGGTGGTATGTGGATGAACTGGTGGCGGAAGTCGGTCGACTGGCACTTGCGTATGTCGTTGGTCATGGCCTCGGGGAACATCGTCATGGACTCGAAGCGGATGCGCTGGCGCTGCAGGTTGTTGCGCACCTCGTCGGTGTAGGCCAGGGGAGCGTCGATGCCGTAGATGATGCCGTTGAGCACATTGTAGTTGAGCACGCTGTCGGAGCGGTTGTCAACGAGGCACCCCACCTTGTCGGCATCGCAGTACTGCTCGTGGTAGGTGCCCCGCCGGCCGTTGTCGAGCCTGGGGAAGCGGTTGAGATACACGCCGCCGCTCTCCTTGCTCTCGTACAGCTTGAGCAGCCTGCGCTTGCCCATCGTGGTCTGGAATTCGTCCTGTGCGATGGTGAGGTTCTTGTTCTGCGTGTTGTAGCCCTTCTCGTTGTTGTGTATCACCAGTTTGTCGCTGCTTATCTTGCAGGGCAGGATGTGGTAGGTAATCCATTGGTAGAGCAGGTTGTGGGGCGAGGCGTAGTCCTGGTCGGCGGCAAAGTCGTCGCCCTCGGAGTACTGGTGGTTGTCGAGCACCCATTGCTGCACGTCGGCGGGAGTGATGTCGGCGGGAGCCTTCCCTATGGCACGCCTCCAGAAGTCATCCCTCTCGGCAAACACCGTGAAGCCATACTTGCGGTGCTCGGGCAGGTAGGCCGTCTTGTGCCCCGACGCTCCGTGGAAGGTCCAGCTTATCTTGGTTGCGTCGAAGTCGGTGATGGCCTTGGTCAGGTAGAGCCGCTCGTACACCTCGTCCCTTATCTTGCCCAGCGTGTCCTGCAGGCCGCATGCCAGGATGACCTTGGCTGCCACCATGAACCCCTCCCTCTTCCTCGTGACGATGTCGCCCAGAAGCTGTGCCATGGAGAGGTCGTGCATGTAGATGACCTTGTGCATGCAATGCACCACGCCGTTGGTCACCTCGATGTCCTTGTTGCGGCTGTCCATGGGGCAGTCGTAGTTCACATAGAGGCTGTCGGGCGTGTCGCCGTACCGCACGCTGAGCTTGCGGTCGTTCATGTTGGCCAGCGGGAGCTCGGCGTTGTTCACCGTGGGGAACTCCGAGGTGAGGATGTACTTCTCGTCCGCGCCGTCGATGATGCTGTTGTACACGATGACCTGCCTGATGGAGTCACGCACGCGGTCGCTGGGGAAAGCGTCCCACGAGGGCCCGCTGATGAGGCCCTCGTCCGCCAGGTGGCGCAGGTAGGCGTGCACGGCCTCGTTGGTGGGCACGAAGCAGGTGTAGTGGCCGCGTGCCGTGAGCAGCTGCCTCATGGTGGTGTTGCTCATGGAACTGGCCTTCACCTCGCCCAGCATGGCGGCATATTCGCTGTACTGGGGATGCTGGGCCAGGTAACTGTATACGGTGTAGTCCTTGAACACATAGCGTGCCGAGGTGTCGATGTCCTCCCGGCAGGCGGCCACGAGAGCGAGTGTGGCCAGCAGCAGCAGTTGCCTTGCCTTCATGCGCGTGATTTTTATGGTTGGTACTTGGGGAACGTCCATGTGGCGGATGGCCTTGTCAGGCGCGTCTCTTTTGTGCGAAATTACGACTTCTTCGGCACTTGGACAAAGGTGAAATGAGGTTTTTTAACGCTTGATGTGAAAAAATGTCAAGCCTGGGCGCGTCTGTCCCTGGCTTCCTCCTCTGCTGCTATATGGCTGCGGCAGGAGGGGGATGGGCTCTGGCAGATGGAAATACTGGGATATGCAAGGGCGGGCAGGGCCTTTCCTGCAACAGGGGGAAGGGCATGGCCGCGCCGTGCGTGTCCTGGTGATGGTGCCGCCTGGGCGGGGTGGGGTGAAAAGGGCATGCCGCCGCGTTGGCGATCGCATGCCGCTGCATTGGCAATCGCATGCCGCCGCGATGGCCAACGCGGCGGCATGCGTTGACCGTCCAGCCCAGGCCGGACTGAAGGGGGGCGTGCTGCCCCATGGAGTGCGGTGCTGTGAGGGGGATAGGGCAAGGGGCACGGCAGGCCTTCGCGCCGTGCTTGCCCGGGCGGGTCAGAAGCCCAGCAGCTTGAGCATCACCTGGCCGTAGCGCTTGCCCAGCTCGCGATAGCCGGCGGCGTTGAAGTGGTTGGTGTCGGCCGGATTGGCTGTGCATCCGCTTGAGGGGATGACATGCGCGGTGGGCACAAACTGCGGCAGGCGGTCAATCTGCTGGTTGGCCTCGTGGCTCTTGCCGTTCTGGTCGGCATGCACCACCTCGCCAGCCAGCAGGGGCACCTGCTGCGCATCGAGGTGCAGGTCGCTCAGCAGGTCGTCGTACACCTTCTTGACCTTCAGCGGCCACTGCGTGTCGTCCTTGTTGCTCTCGCCCTGGTGGATGAGGATGCCCTTGATGACCCCCTTGTGCTGGGCACGCAGGGCGCAGTCGAGCAGGCGTATGTAGGGGATGTCGGCATAGGCATGCATCGTGTTCTGGAACCAGGCGGGCCAGCCCGTGCGGGTCAGTTCGGCCGGGTCGTACTCCTTGAAGAAATGCTCGATGCAGCAGCCTCCCACGGCCACATTGATGATGCCCACGCGGATGCGCTGGGGCAGTCCCTCCACCAGCGTGCGCCCGAAGTAGTCACAGGGGCTCAGGCCGGCATAGCCGCTGTTGAGCGGCGGGGTGGCCGTGTACCACTGGTACTGCTCGCGCGCCTCGCCCCTGTTGGTGCCGGCGTGGCCCGTCTGGGACACGGCCGCCATCATCTGGAAACGGCTGCTCACGCCCTCGTAGTCGCAGTCCTCGGGCGTGGCGTCGCCCACCATGTTGGACTGCCCGAAGGCCAGGAAGATGTAGAAGGTGGTGTCGGGCTCGCTGTAGAACCGGTTGTTCTCCATAGGGTAGGTGGCCGGGCTCGAGGCCAGGAAGATGTGTCTCTGCGCCTGGGCGGCTGTGCACAGCAGCAGGGCGGCCAGGAGGTATAGGGATTGTCTCATGCGGCTGGTCTTGTGGGAGGGGTGGGTGTTGTGTGTGCGGGTGCAGCGGTTATTTGATGAGCACGTTCTTCACGGTGCCTGCGGCTTCCACCACATACACTCCAGGCAGCAGCTCGCCCTCGCTCTCCACGCGGCGGCCCTGTATGTCATATACGTCATGGTGGCTTGTGCCGCTCACCACGATGTGGCGCCCCACGGCCTGGATGCTCACCTGGGAGCCGCTGGCGGTGGTGATGCTGGAGGGCACGGAGCCGGCGGGGTAGATGATCCAGGCGCGCGAGGTGTCCTTGTGTCCCTTCTTGTCAAATATCTCGGGCCCCTTGCTGGTGTCGCCCACCAGCAGGTAGCGGGTGGTGGTGCCCTCCTGGTAGGTGATGGTCACCTGGCCGTCGCCCAGGGCGGTAAACAGCATAAGGTTGCTCTTGTCGGCCTTGGTGGCGAAGCCCTGGGCAAAGAAGGCATCCACCCAGTTGCCCGAGGCCGCCACGCAGCGGTAGGTGGCACGGTTCTTGAGCATATAGGCACCCTCGTCGTTGCCTGGGATGAGTGTCCATTCCTGGTACTTGTTGCCTGCCTCGTGGGCGGCCAGCCCAAAGGGGTAGGTGGCATCGGAGCGTGAGTCGTCCTGCAGGCACAGCCCCTCGTACTGCGGCGAGGCACAGAACAGCTTGTAGTAGATGGTGGCTCCGTCGCTGTCCTTCTGGGGATAGTCCTGTGCCTGGGCAGTGGAGGTGGATGCCAGCATGGCCAGCATGGCTGTCATGCGCAGCCATGCCCCCGGGCGAGGGCGTGTGGCTGGATGTGGAGCTTGGGGGATGTTCATGGGGCTGTGGGGATTAGTGGGCGGTGGACACGGGACGGTACACGAAGTTCTGCACGGCATCAATGTCCAGGGTGCCATTGACGTACCACGACACGTGCATGTCGCTGAAGATGTCGAGCACGTTGCTGCTTGCCTCGCCGCTCGCGGGTTTCCATGAGGGGCAGAAGAGCGGGCGGCCAAACTTGTTGGCCTGGGCATTGAGCCAGCCCAGGTGGTCGCTGCGCTGCGAGGAGTTGTAGCTGATGACATCGCTCAGGCACCATATCCTGTAGCACAGTTTGATGTTGCCCTTCCCGAAGCCCAGGCGGCTCCATCCCGCATACACTCCATGCTCCAGGTTCTTTACCGCGTCGAAGTCTGCGGGCAGCGTGTTGGTGGACACGCAGGGGGTCATGAAGAGCGGCTGCTGGGCTCCCGTGGCGCGCGCGGTGGCAAAGAGGGCTTCGGTGAGCGCCATGGCCTTGGTGGTGTTGCCGGTGCTGGAGCACACGTTGTGGTAGAGGTCCCAGCCCAGTATGCGGGAGTCGGTGGCGTAGCGTGTGAGCACATCGCTCACATAGTCCTGCAGTCGCGAGGTGGCCATGGTGGCGTAGGCGTCGGTGAGCATCAGGGGCAGTATGGTCATGCCCGTCTCGCCGGCCATCATCAGCAGGCTGTCCATCTCGGCATAGAAGGTGGCCTTGCGCGCGGTGTAGGTGCGCAGGTCGAGGGGTACGCTCACGCTGTTGTAGGGCGTGCCGGTGCCGCGCAGCGCGTTCAGCGTCTTGAGGGCGCTGGCCATGCTGGCGCAGGTGATGCCCCGCGTGGCCTCTCGGTTCATCCAGCGGTAGGCTTTCCAGCCCGTCCAGCGGCTCTGCTTGTCCTCGTTGCTGTCCATGAGGGGGGTGAAGCGGTAGGCGGCCACGTCCTGTGGCTCCAGGCTTGTGCCGGCCATCCAGTTGACGTGGTTGGCGGCCATCTCCCCGGTGAGCGCGGTGCAGCCCAACTGGAAGATGGGCTTGTGGTGCTGCCTCATGAGTGCCTGCATGAAGCCGTCGGGCGTGGTGCCCGCTGTCACGCCCACAGCGTCGCCCAGCCTCCACATCCAGTTGGCCTGGTCGGCCGAGAGGCTGTCGGGGGTCACACCATCGGCCTTCGGGGCCAGGAAGAAGGGCTGGTTCTGCACGGCATAGCGTGCCTTGCGTAGGATGGTGGCGAGCTTCTCCCTCAGCGCGTCGCCGGCGGGAGCGTCCTGGGTCTGCTCATACACGCACCAGGCTTGCACGCGGCGGTCGTTGTAGAAGGAGTTTGCCAGGGTGTGGGTGTAGGTTGCCAGGGCGGACGCGTCGCTCCCCATGTCGTCACTGGTGAGCAGGATGGGTATCACGGTCATGCCTGCCTCGCCGGCTGCGGCGAGCAGGGTGGACAGGCGTGACTTGGCGGTGGAGGCATTGCCGCCCCATGCCTTGTAGCCCACGCGCACGGCCACGGTGTTGTACAGGTGGTCGTCCTTGTGCGTGCTCACGGCTGTGGTGGCCTCCTCGATGCTGCCGCACAGCAGTCCCTTGCTCTCGCCGTGCTGCATCCAGCGCCAGGCACGCCGTGGCGACCACACCTCGGTATATTCCGCTCCCTGCTCTGCACCGGCAAAGTCACCCTGGAAGTCGAAGTTCTTCACCCACTGAGGCTCGCTCTCGTTGTAGGGCTCGTAGTCGGCATAGAGGGCATTGTGGAACATGGGGTCCCAGTTGTAGAAGGTGCTGCGGCCCCATTTCACCTCCCAGTTGGGGTCGCACGCGCTCAGCCCCCAGGCATAGAAGTTGATGTTGTACTTGGCAAAGTCCACCAGCGTGCGGGCATACGTGGAGCCGTTGACGCGTGTCATGCACTCGGTGCACACGAGCGGGCGGTCGCCCAGACGCTTGAGGCGTGTGTACATCGTGGCGGTCTCCTGGTTGAAACCGTCCTGGCAACTGTAGTCGTGATAGTTGTGCACGTCCATGAGCCGCTCGGTGTTCTCGCGCAGGAGCCGCTTTCCTGTGGCTGTGGCACTGTTGGTGCCCACCCCGGTGTCCCACACTATCGACGAGGAGATGGGCTGTGTGCAGCCCTCCTGTTGCATCCACTTCACCATCTGGCTTATCCATGCCATCATGCCCTCGGTCTTGTCGTCGTTCATGTTCGGCTCGTTCCAGATGTCCCAGAGGATGATGCGCTTGTCGCCACGGAAGTGCCGCGTGATCTTGCGCACCCACGTCTCCATGCTCCTGAGCGAGGTCTCGCTGCCCTTGTCGCCATAGAGGCCGTACACGAAACTGAACACTGGCGAGACGGTCATCCCGTACTTGTCGGCCCAGGCGGCCCACTGCTCCACGTCCTGTATGTAGTCGTCCACGCTTCCGCTGCTGGGCCACCAGCGTATGGAGTTGTAGCCCAGGCGTGCGCACACGGCGATGGCCTCCTCCTGCGACACCGCCCCGCAGGCGGGGATGGGGCAGTTGATGCCCCTTATCGGGCCATACTCGGCTTGCCATGCGGCGCACTGCTCGGCGCTCCATTGTCCTCTCTCGTGGGGGTAGGTGGCCGATGTGGAGGTGAGCACCACGTTGTCGGCACGGCTGCTCATGCCGCATGCGCCTGCGGCGAAGAGTGCCAGGGCGCATAGTAGTGTGTGCTTGATGTTCATGTGTGGGATGTGTGTGAGGGTTTCTGTTGTCTTGTGGCCTGGCCGTGCGTGCGGGGCGGTAGCGTGGCTGCGGTGGCCCGTTCCCGATTGTCCGGTGCCGCCGCCAGGCTGGTGTGTGGGAAGAAGAGACAGCCGGCGGCCTGTTGCCCACCGGCTGTCCTGTGTCATGCTGCTTGCGTGCCGGTTCTCTCCGGGTGCTTACCAGATGTCCTCGGGCTCCGTGGGATTGTCATAGACTTCCTTGGGGCACCATTCCATGTAGTCGATGAAGAGTTGCTTGTGGATCTGGTCCTGGCAGGACTTGAAGCGCATGTAGTACGTCTTGTCGGCGTCCATGGTGGTGCGCACGATGATGCGCCGGGTGGTCTTCTGCATCGAGCGGTCGGTGTCGTTGCCGCCAGGAGTCTCGCAGATGTACTCGGGGCCCTTCATGAATCCGTTGTTCCGCATGCGCTTGTCCACCTCGGCATTGTAGTCGTCATCGTTCGTGTCCTTCTCCCATCCCACGATGCTGGGCAGCCGCTTGTCGTCGTCTTGCTTCCACTCTCCCCCCATGGCCATGTCCACAGGGATGCCCGCAGGCGAGAGCCGGTCGGGGTCGGTGCCGAAGTACACCTGGCAGATGCCGCGCCATGCGCTCTCGGTGGACACGCCCATGCGCACCTCCCAGGTGCCGGAGCGGGGCACGGGAGGCAGTTTCAGCGTGATGTCATAGATGCCCATCACCAGCATCTCGTCGCCCTGGTAGTTGGGCCAGCCCGACCCCCAGCCGTTGAGGATGTAGAAGAAGGTCTCCTTGGTGTTGACCGTGCAGTCCTTGAAATAACTGTACACCTGGTCATTCGGGAAGTAGAAGCTGGCGTTGTAGCCCATGTGGCGCATGTCGTTGTTCATCATCTCGGGCAGGAAGTCCCAGGCGTCATAGCGCAGGCGCGTCTTTGCCAGGTTGTCGCGGGTGTGGTCGTCGTAGGCCAGCACCTTGTCGATGGGGTAGATGATGGCGTTCACCAGTTTCACCACATTGGCGTCGGCGCTGGTGTTCAGGTATATGCCCTTGTTCTCCTCGGCGCATGAGAGCTCGTGGTAGGTGCCGTGGCGACCGTTGTCCAGCACGGGGAAGCGGTTGAGGTACACGCCGTCGCTCTCCACGCTCTGCCAGCTCTTCACCAGCCTGCGCTTGCCCATGGTGATGTAGTGAGTCCACACGGGGATGCTGTAGTGGGTGCTGCTCTTGTAGTTGTATCCCTTCTCGTTGTAGTGGATGACCAGTTTGTCCACGGGAACGCGCTGCGGTATCAGGTGGTAGGTGACAAACTGGTTGATCACGTTGTCCTCGCTGCTGTAGTCCCCGTTGTCCTTTGCATCGGGGTAGAAATTCTGGTCGATGACCCATTCCTTCACGTCATCCACGGTGATGTCCTTGATTGCCTTGCCCAGTGTCTTTGCCCAGAACTCGTCGGTCTCGGCAAAGAGCGTGAAGCCGTACTTCCTGTGCTCGGGGCATGGATAGCCTGCCCAGCTCTGTGGCGGGTTCTTGCACTCGGTGATGACCCCGGTCTGCACCAGCAGTTCGTACTCGTCGTCCTTCACTGCCGAGAGTGTGTCGATCAGGCCGCATGCCCCTATGAGCTTGGCCATCACGCTGTACCCGCTCTCGGGGTCAAAGGCGTACCGGCTCAGCGTGCTGCCCAGTGTCTCGTTGCTTGGCGCGATGACGTAGCCCAGCTCGTGCACATATCCGTTGATGGCTTCGATGTCCCTGTTCTTGATCGACACGGGGCAGATGCCGTCGATGTAGCATGAGTCGGGGTCGTTCTTGGCATAGGTGACGCTCACCTTGCGGTCTTCCATCGTGCTGACGCTGAATTCCTCGTTGTCGAGAGGGAAGTCGGCCACGGGAAACACCTTGTCGATCTCTGTGCCGTCAAGTATGCTGTTCATCACCACCACGCGCCGGAGGGAGTCCTTCACCTGCTTGTCGGGGATGGAGTCCCACGATGCCACGGGGATGACTTTCTTGATGACGAGCGAGTCCAGGTAGAGCTGCAGGGCCTCGTTGGTGGGCGCGAAGCAGGTGTAGGCGCCATAGGCCGTCATCAGCTGATAGACGCTGGTCTCCGAGAGTTTGCTCACTTTCTGCTCCTTGAGCAGCCGCACATAGTCCGAGAACTGCTCGTGGTCTGACAGGTAGCCGGCTATGGTACGCTCCCTGAACACATAGCGGTTGGAGGTGTCGATGTTCTCCTGGCAAGAGAAGAACGCTGCCATGGTCATGCCGCAGAGCAGTCCCAGGCTCAATTTGCTCGTTATCTTCATTTAGGGCAGGTATAGGGTAAAAGTATGATGTAGGTTATCGTACAATGGTCTTGTGTGTCGTGCCCTTGGCCTTCACCAAGTAGATGTGTCCGGGGAGCACCGGGTGGTCGTGGGGCAGGAGCATGCCGGCCGCGTCGGTGAGTTCCCAGTCGGTGGCCCCGCTCACGCGTATGTGGCGTCCCTCCACCCATATCTGCACCCCGGGGGCGCATGCCTCCTGGATGCCGCTGGCCAGGTCGCTGGCACGGTATATCTTCCAGGCCCATTGGGTGTCCCTCAGGTTGCCGGTGATGTCGGGCTGCTCCCTGTCCACATCGGTGGCCGACAGGTAGCGTGTGCCGTATTCGTCCTGGTACGAGATGGCTACCTGGCCATCGCCCAGGCTGGTGAAGGTGAGCGCGTCGGACGCTATCTGCCTGGTGGCGAAGCCCGGCACCTTGAAGTTCCCCGCCCAACTGGACTCGGTGCTCAGGTATCGGTACGATGCCCTGTTGCGCAGGTGGTAGGTCTCCTTGGCCTTGTCGGCGGTGACGAGCACCCATTCCTGGCTTCGCGTGTCCTTCTCCTCGGCGGCCATCGTGTAGGCGTAGGTCTTGCCGGTGCGGGTGTCATCCTGCAGGCAAAGGGATTTGCCCGCATATTCGGGGCACGCGCTCAGCAACTTGTAGTATATGGTGGCACCATCCTCGGTCTGTGGGTATTCCTGTGCGAGGGCGGTCCCCGTGCTTGCGGAGGCGGTTGCGATGGCCAGTACGGCCAGCCATCCTTGAGGGTGTAGTGTTTTGGCCATAGTGAGTCTCTCCTCCCTTTCTTGTATTGACAGCAGGTCTCTCCTCTCCTGCTTATATTTTAATAATGTGTATGCAAAGTTACAAAAAATATTCTGTGTGCCTTGTGCTTTTTCGCAAAAGAGTGTGTAAATGCCTGTGTAAATGCAGAAAAAGTGGGCGCATCCTGCCTTGAGGATGCGCCCACTTGCTCTTAGGCTTGGTTCCTTGGGCTTATTTGACCAGTACTTTCCTGGCCTGCCCGTCCTTGACCATGATGTAGATGCCCGGTGTGGCGGTGTTCCACTGGCTCATGCCGCTGTATACCTTGCGGCCGTCCAGGGTGTAGATGCCCACCTGGGTGTTCTTTGGCAGTGTGCTGATGCCTATCTTCTCGATGGCGTCGGGATTGTCGGGGTCGGTCAGCCTCACCCATCCATGGTTCATGTCAAATGTCACGAACAGCTTGCCAATGGGCGCCAGCAGGCACTTTCCTCCGTCGTTGTAGCGGAACACAGGCACGGCCTCACCGTCCACCTCAATGGGCATGGCGTCCATGACGGGGTTGTAGATGGCCTCTGTGCCGCCGTCGTTGAAGGTGGCCTTGATGGCAAACTTGCCGTGTGTGGTGCTGTTGTCCTCCTCCAGGTTGATGACACCCTGGTAAACGCCGTGACCCACGTGGCGCAGCACATTGAGGCTGTCGGCCTGCACCTCGTGCTTCCAGCGGAAGTCCTTCAGCGTGCCGCGCACATATACGGCGGGAAGCCATTTCTCCTCCAGGCACTCAAACTGCATCTCGAGGTTGTTCTCGTCAAGCACCACCTTGTAGGTTCCGGCCACAGCCTGGAACGTCCGGATGCCGCTGCTGTTATTCATTGTGCTCACCGGCATGGGGTGTGTCTTGGCGGGTGTGATGAACTTCTGGTCGTTGTCCAGGTCTGTTCCGGGCTGCAGGTACATGCCCAGGCTGCTCTTGAAGAAGAGGTCACTGCGGTTGCCCCAGCGCATGTTGGGGCTGTTGGGGGCAATGTCGAGGGTCGCGTCGGTGAACTTCACCACGCCCTCATACTTGCCCTCCTTGTTCTTCACCAGGGGATACTTGGTGGTCTCCTCCCAGTTTCCGATGCCGTCCAGTCCGCCTATGGCATACCAGGTGATGTCCTCCTCCCGGATGCCCTCCTCGGCGTAGTCGGGGTCGTCGGTGCGGTTCAGGCGCAGGGTATTGTGGTTCATGTCGAAGGTCACAATCCACTCGCCCGGCGCGGCGGTGAAGAAGCTCTGCTCCGTGTCGGTGCTTGTGGCCGAGCGTGGTGCGCGGTAAGTGACACCGTGCTTCAGTTCCGTGCGGATTGAGGATGCGTAACGGCCCTCGCTCTTGCCGCTGTTGTAACTGCTCATGATGGCCAGCAGTCCCAGTTCCTGGCCTTCTGCGTCGCCCTCGGCCTCGATGGTCACGCGGCCCTTGTAGATGCCGTGCCCGGTGTGGCGCAGGGGATAGAGTCCGGCCTTGGTCTTCCAGGTGTCAAAGTCCTCGGTGTAGTCAAAGTCCTTGAGTGTGCCCACACAGTAGAGGCTGTCCATCCAGAACTCCCCGGTGCACTGGAATCTCACGTCCAGGTTGTCCATGTCGAGCAGCACATGGTACTTGCCGCCCTGCAGCTGGAAGGGGCTCTGCACACCGTTGTAGCGCTTCTGCAGGCGGTGCGATGCGGTGTCGGCAGGCACGATGTAGCCCTGGGGCGAACCGATAGAGCCGTAGAAGAAGTTGTCGTTGTCCACGAAGAAGAGGTCGCCTCGGTTGCCCCACCAGGTGTTGGTGGCACTCAGGTCGTTGGCATTATTCATGCTGAAGTTGCCCTCGTAGATGCCCTCATCGTTCTTGAAGAGCAGATACACATCGTTGGCCGCCCAGTTGCCCACGCCCTCCAGGCCACCGCGCACTTGCATGGGGATGAGGTCCTTGGCCTTCTGCGTATATACGGTGGCCAGCTGCTCGGCCTCCTCGTTGGAGTAGGCGCCCATGAGCAGGTTGCCCTGCACGGTGCCCACCTCCTCGGTGATGCTCTCGTTCTTGTCGCTGCTGATGCCGTTGTGGCTGTAGGCATAGGCAGCCCTGTCGGCGAAGGAGTTCACGGCCGTCTCCAGCGCGGCGTAGTGCGGAGCCGTCTCGCGTGCCTCGTTGCAGTATTTGTTGATGCTCTCGGCCTTCCCGCACTTGGCGGCGTAGTCGCTGGCCTTGCTGTCCAGACTTTCGCCCAGGCCGTTGCGTGTCTCCTCGCGGAAGCCCAGCGTGCTGGCCATGATGTTCTCACCGCGTGCCTGCGCGGCCTCCAGCATGGCAGTGGCAGCCTCGTCGGTGGTGCCCAGGTAGGTCACCTTCACGTTGCCCACGGCCATCCAGTCCCCCTGGTAGTTGGGGTAGCCCTCGTTGATCCAGCCTATGGTCAGCCTGCCGTCCCTGGCCATGCCGTAGGCCGTGTGGCTGTAGCGTCCGGCCTTGAAGGCGATGCTTGCTCCGTTGGCGCTCCAGGGGAAGCGCGCGTTGTCGTTCTTGTAGTCGTCGGCCGAGCAGTTCTTGCCCTCCTCGGCATCGCCCAGGGGAAGCGCGTCGTCATAGACTCCCAGCATGGGTGTGCGCATGTCGCCCACGATGGCCATGGTGTTCATCTCATCGTCGTTCTGCACCTGGTGGGGCTGTCCGGTGCGCACGAATCCGTTGTAGGTGAGCATGTAGATGCCCTCGGGCATGCCCTCCAGCGTCTGTGTGATGCTGCCTGATGCCCAGTTGTACCAGTTAGCCACCTTCATGTCCTCCTGTCCGTCGCTGGAGTTCTCGGCGGCGCCGGCATCCTCCTTCTTCTCCACGGTCCATCCCGCCCAGTCCTTCTGTGACCAGTCGGCGTTGGTGAGGAGCGATGTGATGTCGGCTCCCGGCACGATGTTGCCCTTGAGTGCGTTGGCCAGCAGTTGCTCGGCGAAAGCCTCCTCGGCGGCCAGTTCCTCCTCGCCCAGGTTGCCGTTCTGCATGATGTAGTTGGCCGTTCCGTGGGCGAAGGTGGCGTCGGGGGCGGTGGTGTCCTCGAGATACTTGTCCAGGAGCACGGATGCGGGGCCTGTCAGGCCAGGCTGTGCGGCCAGCTGAGCCTTGATGTTCTCTATCTTGCCCTGGTATGCCAGGTAAGCCACGAGGCTCTTGCGCAGCGCGGTCTCGCCCTCGGCCAGTGCCTTGTATGCCTCGGCCAGGTTGTCGGCGTCCCTTGCCTGTGCGATGGCGGCCTCCAGGGCCTCCTTCACCGTGGCCTGTGCCATGGCCTCCTGGTAGCCCTCGTTGGCCTCCTCCACGTCATTGGCGGCCAGTGCCAGAGCCTCCTTGCTGTCGCCATAGTAGGTCAGGCCCCAGTCGTCGGCATACAGCACGTCACCGTCCTGGTGGTTCTCGCGTGTGAGCCCTATCGTCATCACGCCGTCGTTCACATAGGCCAGCACGTGGTTGTCGCTGTAGCGTCCCTGCCCCATCCACAGCTTGGCCGTGTTCACGTCGGTGGGGCTGAACCATCCCTGCCCTGTGTAGTCGGCCTCGCTGGCGGCTCCCTTGCTGGCCAGGGAGGAGTATTGCGTGTCGTGGATGTCGCCAAAGGGCTTGTTCATGCGTGCTCCGCTTGCGGTGGCATAGAGCATGAGGTTGCGCTGTGCGGCGGTCACCTGGCCCGGGCGCGTGTAGTACACGCTGCCGGCTCCGTAGCGCGACGTGCCCTTCAGGCTCACGCGGTATACGCCGTTGGGCAGCGAGGTGAGTTCCTGGTGCATGTTGAAGTCCTTGTCGCTTGCGGTCAAGATGCCGTTGCTGTAGGTCATGCTGCTGCCTCCCCAGCCGTCGGCGTCGCTGCACGCGGTGCCCTTCATCAGGTAGGACGCGTCCACGGGGTTGACGTCGCTGGCGTCGTTCATCAGCCTCAGCAGGTGGGCGAGTTGCAGCGCGGGCAGCGTGCCCAGGGCCTCGGCGAGCTGCTCGTCGGTGCTCTCGCTGTTGTCCAGCACGCCCTTTGCGCTGCTCAGGTCGATGCCGGGGAAGCGGGTCTCGGCCTCCTTGATGGCGGCCTCCAGTTCGGCGTAGGCCTGTGTCACCACGCGGTCGGGGTCATCGGGTGTGTTCACGCGTATGGTCTGATGGCTGAAGTCGAAGGTGATATTGTAGGTACCCGTGGGCACGCGCCAGTTGCGGTCGCCGTAATAGCGGTTGCAGGCATAGTTCACGCCAGGGAGCAGCTGCAGGTTGGCCACGCTGCTGCTGTAGCGTCCCTCGTTGTTGGCGGCGTTGAAAGTCGCGCGCACGCAGAATTCGCTCATGCCGTCGCTGCTCTCGTCGAAGGTAATCTGTCCGGTGTAGATGCCGTCACCCTGGTGCTTGAGGCGTGACTTGACACCCGTCTCGGCGTTTTCGCCCAACACCTGCCAGTGGCAGTCCTTCACCATGCCATAGACGATGACCTCGTCCAGGTAGGCCGGCTCGACGGGCTCGAAGCGCACGCGGCTGTTGTCGATGTCCAGATAGACCTTGTACTTGCCGCCCACACACTGGAATGCGTTGCCGTTGCCGCTCGCCACGGGGATCCAGTCCGTCAGGCCAGGGGCGATGAAGCGGTCGGTCGCGTTGGCGCAGGCAAAGGTGCTGCCTGTGTTGTTCTTGTCGAAGAAGAGGTCCACACGGTTGCCCCATCCCAGGGGCGAGGGGTCAAACATGTCGGTGCGCCCGACCATGTCCACCTCGCCGGTGTAGATGCCGTCGTCGCCCTTGGTGAGCGGATACTTGTCGCTCTGTTCCCAGTCTCCTGTGCCCACCAAGCCTCCCCGGCAGTAGTAGATGTCCTCTGCAAAGGCTCCTGAGGCGATAAACAGAGCCGCCAGTAGGGAAAGTAGTTTTGTTTTCATAGGGTGTTTGTTAAAGGGTTGAGGTTTTTTGGGGATTCGTCTCCAGCCTTCCCGTGAGCCGGAGCCAGTCCGCTCCATGCGGCATGTCCAGCCAGCCCCCGACGGGGCCGAAGTAAGTCCTTCCTCCTACAAAGTTACAGAAAATAACTGGAGAGCGTATCTCTAAGGGGGGGGGAAATTTAAGAAAAGGCAGCGTTTATGGTCTTTTCTGCCGCCAGGAAGCCTTTCCTCTGTCCAAGCCAAGGGGGTAGGGCTCTTGATGCAGCCGCATGCGTTGCCCATCGCAGCCGCATGCGTTGCCCATCGCAGCCGCATGCGTTGGCCGATGCAGCCGCATGCGTTGGCCGATGCAGGTGCCTGTGCCCCCTTCCCCTCTTGGGGGAGGCTGGGAGGGGGGCTCCCCTCCTCCCTATCCCGCGTAGCTGTGCATGCCGGGCAGCAGATAGTTGACCCCGAAGTAGGTCATCAGCAGGCACGCCAGGCAGAGCAGCGAGTAGATGCGGTAGTGGCTGTCCTTGCGGAACCACGGGAGCGACTCGCGGTGCAGCGGGATGCTGTATACGATGAGGCACACCAGTGCCCAACTCTCCTTGGGGTCCCAGCTCCAGTAGGTGCCCCACGACACATTGGCCCACACCGCGCCCAGGAAGATGCCCGCCGCCAGGCACAGGACGGCCGGGCGCAGCAGGCTGCGCTCCACCATCGACAGGGCCAGCAGGGCATAACTGACCATGATGATGCTCACATGCGCGCTGAGCCACGGGCTGTGCAGCACGGGCATGAGCGAGGTTATCTGCGGGTTGATCTCGCCCAGGTGGGCCACCATCATCATGCAGGCCGTGGCCAGCGCGCCCGTGGCACGCAGGCGGAGGCGCGCGGCTGGCAGCGTGCCACAGGTGAGGCACAGCGACACGAAGAGCATCGTCTCGTAGCCGTTGCTCAGGGGTATGTGCCCCGCTATGTACCAGCGCAAGCCCATCAGCAGCGTGAGCAGCAGGGCCAGCGCGCCATGCAGCATGCCGGCGGGCAGCCCGCACCACTGCAGGCGCGGGCGGGTGGAGAGCGCGAGCAGCAGGGCCAGCAGTAGGGCGGTGGCCATGCAGAGCATCGTCCAGTCATACCGGTTGTAGAGCAGTTCCGCGCTCACGCGGGCCTGGCTCAGCCTGTGCCCCTGGCCGGGCACGTCGGTGAAGAGCGTGCCCTGCATGAGCATGAGCATGAGCCCCACCTTCTCGCGCACCTTGCTGTCGGCCCCGTCGATGTCCTTCAGGCGCGGGGGCATGGAGCGGTAGTCCACAAAGCTGGCCATCGTGCGGTACTCGCCGCGCCCCACGCGTATGAGTGGCTCGCCGGCCCACTCTTGCGGGCGCAGCGTCATGCTGCACACTACCTGTGTGGCCGTGAGGCCGTGGTACTGCCTGCGGCCATACACCTTGAGCAGGAACTCCTGGCACATGGTGCCCATGGGGGCCACGCGCCCGTTCCACACCACCTGTTCGCGTTCCATCCTGTCGGCCTGCTCGCGCCCGATGCAGGGGAGCTGGCTGGCCGCGTGGCTCGCCGTGCCTGGCAGGGCCAGCAGCAGCCACAGGGCGGCGCGCCTGCCCCTGCGCCTCCATGAGGGCAGCGAGGTGGCTATGATGCACAGCGCGAGCAGCGCGTAGCCGCAGTAGGTGATGGCTGTGCCCCAGGGGTCATAGGTGACCGAGAGGATGCTGCCGCGCAGGTCCTCGTCGTAGGAGCTCTGGTACAGGCGGTAGCCGCGCAGGCGCCCTATGCGGTTCATGGATATGCGCACCTGCCCGCCGGCGGGCAGCAGGGTCACCAGGCTCACATAGTCCTGGGGAGCCTGGGTGCCCGGATAGCACTGTACCATGAAGGTGTCAAGCCTGACCGTGAAGGGCAGGGGGCGCAGCGTGGTGCCCTCCAGGTACTGGCTCACGGGCTCGCCCTGGCGCAGCCGCAGCATCCCGCGATGGCTGGTGAGCGAGGTCACCAGGGCGCCCAGCAGGATGACGAGCAGGCTCAGGTGCATACAGAAAACACCCATGGAGCGTCTCCACAGGTGTCTCTTTATAATAAGGTAAAGGCCAGAGGCCGCTGCCACAAGCCACAGCAGGCGGAACCAGCCGGCGCCGTACACCACCTGGTGAGCCACGGCTGTGCCCTGCGACGCCTCCACCAGTGTGGCCAGGGCTATGGCCACGGCCGCAAGCCCCAGGGCCAGGAAGGGCAGGAGCCTAAAAATCCTTGTAGTCAATGTTCTCTCTCTGCTTGACCGCGATGCACTCCATCTCTATGAGCCAGGTGGGGCGGCACACGGGCGCGAGGGCTATCACGGTGGGGATGTGGGGAAAACGCTCGGCGAACATGCGGCTCACGGTGCCGTAGTCGGCGGTGTCCCTGAGATAGACCACCACCTGCATCACATCGTCAAACGAGGTGCCTGCCTCGCTGAGCAGGGCCTCCACATTCTCCCACATGCGGTGGGTCTGGCGCACGATGTCGCCTGTGTGAAGCACGTTGCCCTTGTTGTCGATGCTGGCCGTGCCCGAGATGAACACGTGCGCACGGTCGCCGTATTCCATGCAGGTGCCGCGCTCAAAGGTGACGCCATACTCGTAGGTGGGGTTCAGGTGGGTGGGCGCGTACAGGTAGCGCTGCTGCGCGGGGCTGAATCCCACCAGCGCGTAGGTGCCCATCTGGATGAGTGCGCGCGTGTCGGCGGGCAGGCCGCCTATGCCGGTGCTGGCTATGTAGTGGGTGTGCTCGGTGAGTCCCTGCTCGGTGAAGTTGTCCTTGCGTGCCCTCACCATGCCAGCGTATTGCGTGTCCACGTCCCGCACGAAGAACCATGTGCGCACGCAGTTGTCGGCCAGTGTGGCCCCGAAGTTCTGCAGTGCCTCCTCGTACTCAATCAGCACGCTCTCCGTCTGCCACGCGCTGTCGCCCTTGTGCTGGTGCATTCCCATCTTCCACAGGTGGCGGTAGCCGTTGTGCGACGCCACCACCATGCCGTTCTCGTTGGCTATCCGGGTGTGGCTCTGCAGGTACAGCCACACGGCTATCTTGCTCCCGTCGAGCGGCTGCTGCTGTATGATGCTGATGCTGATGTCGGGCTGCTTGCGCATGAGTGGCTGCTGGTTGGTGCTGTCGGACAGGAAGTACCGCTTCATCACATACTGCGCGCCCTCGAATCCGGGCATGCGCAGCAGGCTGTCCTCGGCCTCGTAGATGCGCTCCATCTGCCTTTGGAACAGGTCGCATCGCGGCTCCACATGCAGCATCACATGCCACTCGGCCACCTCGCCGCGCGCGTCGAAGCGGGTCACCTGGGCGTGAACGCCCAGGTGGGCAAGGCTTATCTTGTCATATTTGATTGCCATTGTCGTGAAATCCTTTCTGTTTGCAAAGTTACGAATAATCCTCTGTCTCCCGTGGGTGGAAGCCGCCTAATTGCCCGCCGGGGCAGGCTGTGCCTCTATCCACTTGCGCAGGTAGGCGCGCACCTCGGCCAGGTTGTCCTTGAAGTGGCTGCTGATGATTTCGGTGTGGTTGTAGTGCAGGAGGTTCTCGCCGCCGTCGTTCAGTATGCGCCACAGCAGGCTTCCCTCGGGGTCACCGCCCGCCACGAGCGTCTCGCCCGGCCTGGTGGTGCTGGGCACGTTCACCAGGTCGGCCCGGGCGTTGCCCTCGGTGAGGTCCAGCCCCGCCGCCTTGTGCCCGTTGGCCCCGTGGCACTGGATGCACGCCTTGTCCAGCATGCCCCGTTGCAGGCATCCTGTGGCACTGGCGTCCAGGGTGCCCATGTCCAGGCGTATGGTGTCGTGCTGCCCCTCGTGGTCGGCCAGCCTCACCGTGGCGAGTGACAGGATGCGCTCGCGCAGGCTGTTGGTCACGGCCACTTCCACGGTGCTCACGTTGCCGCTTATGTTGGACAGGGTGAGGGTGACGGGGCTGTCTCCCGTGCCCGTCGGGATGGCGCGCTGCATCACGGCGAAGTTGTCGTCCTCCTGGAAGCCTGCCAGCGCCAGCGTGTAGCCGGCGGGCAGCGAGGACAGCCCGTGCAGCGTGGCCGTCAGCTTCACGTTGTATCCCTTGCTGTCCACGGTGTAGTGTGTCTCCGTGATGTCGCCGCTGTCGCAACCGGCCAGCAGGCTTGCCCCGGCCAGCAGGAGCAGCGGGATCAGGTGTCTTGTGTTCATGTGTTCGTGGTTACGGTTATATGGTTATGTGCTTTCGCGGCGTGTGGCCGGGTGACGCGTGCCTGGGCGCCCGCCTGCCCGGCCTCGTTGCCGCCAGGGCGCGTGCCTCCTCAGAATGAGTACTGGAGCTGCAGGCTGGCCGTGTGGGTGCTGATGCCCAGGTCATCGTTGTCGCGGTCGAGCTGTGTCTTGTGCCCGTAGCGTCCCGTGAACTGGTACATGCCCGAGAGCTTGAGGTTGCACTTGTTGATGTAGTAATTGAGCACCACGGCCGGCATGTTGAGGAAGCCGTCCTTGGTGGAGCCGTTGCGGTCCAGGAAGTCATAGCGCACGCCGCCCTGCAGCGCGTGGGTGAAGAAGTAGCCCAGCTGGCCATACGCGCCCCAGTAATTGAAGGTGCGGTCGATCTTCTGCCTGTTGGTGAAGCCCACGTGCATCCAGTAGCCCTCCGCCGCAGCGTACCAGCGGTTGTAGAGCATGCTCCACTCCACGCCCAGGCGCGCGTCATTGGTGCTCTCGCTCTCGCTCTCCACGTTCAGCCCTCCGCTGATGCCGAAGAGCATGTGCCGTCCCTTGAGCATGTGGCTGTTGCCCTGCGTGGCGGGCATGTTGCCCCAGGGCATGAAGGTGATGCGCCCCGCATAGAGCAGCGAGGGGATGTGCCAGTCGTCGGAGAAGGTCTTGGTGGCGGTATTCACGCCCGATCCCGTGCCGTTCCACAGTCCGGCCTCGTAGCCCATGTGCCAGCCCTGGGGCTTCTGCCTGTTGAGCCGCGCGATGCCGTGGAACTCAAAGCCCAGGTCGAATCCTGTGCCTATGGTGGGCGTGACGGCGTTGAGCGTGTAGGGCATGATGCTGGTGGCCGTGAGCGAGGTGGGCATCAGGGGGAACAGCGTCTCGCCCAGCGTGGTGAGATAGGCGTGGGTGAAGGGAGTCTTGAACTTGCCCGCGCGGAAGCGTGCGGCGGGGCTCACGCGGTAGTCCACCCACGCCTGCTGCAGCACGTTGGCCCCTGTGGCGGCCGCGTTGATGCTCAGGTTGTAGTCCAGCCGGCCGAATGTGGTGCCCGTGAAGCCCAGGATGGCATAGGGGATGGCGAAGCCGGAGTTGGCCACGTTGTCCTGGTTGTATGCCTTGTCGAGCCCCTCGTCGTCGTAGTAGTTGAGGTTGAGGCGCGTCTGCATGAACAGGTAAGGCTTGAAGACGAAGCGCCCGTCCTTGCTCTGCAGCGTGAACCCTCGGTCGTCGGCGATGCCCAGCACGCCATTGTCCATGTTGATGCCCGGGGTCTCGTGCTTGAGCGCGGCACTCTCGATGTTGTACTTCTCGAATACGGCCTTGCCGCCCTCTTCCTGTGCGGGCTTGGTGCCGGTCTGCTCGTCGGCCAGCACGGGGAGTGCTGCCAGGCCCATGAGGGCCATGAAGAATATCTTTCTCATGTTAGGTCTGTGTTTCTTTATTGTTGTGTCCGTGTGGTTTCCCGCATCCGTTTCCCGGCCTCTCCTTACAGTGACTCCAGGAACTTGATGAGCGCGGAGCGGTCCTCGCGGCCCATGCGGGCGAAGAGGTTCTTCGAAGCCTCGCCCTCGCCTCCGTGCCACATGATGGCCTCGGTGAGGTTGCGCGCGCGTCCGTCGTGCAGGAAGTAGGTGTGTGCGTTGACCTTCTCCTGCAGTCCTATGCCCCACAGGGGCGTGGTGCGCCACTCGTTGCCTTGCGCCAGGCCGCTCACATAATGGTCGTTGAGCCCCACGCCCATTATCTCGCTGCCCATGTCGTGCAGCAGATAGTCGCTGTAGGGGTGTATGGTCTGTCCGCCCAGCCAGGGCAGTTCCGTGCCGTTGAGCAGCGTGGCTCCGCGTGGCCTGGTGTGCAGTGTGGTGACGTGGCACAGGTGGCACTTGGCCTCGTGGAACATCTTCTCGCCTCGCTTCACTTGCGGGTCGTTGACGTTGCGCCGCGCGGGCACACCCAGTCCGTGCAGGTAATAGTCCACGTCTTCCATGTCCTGCGTGCTCACGTCCAGCTGGCTGTAGTAGAGTCCCATCATCGACCCGTCCTTCATCTGGGACTGCCCCTCGCATATCTCCTCCGGGTAGCGGCTGTTGGTGCAGCCCATGTCGCTGGAGAAGCCCAGCTCGACGGTGAGGTCGGCGTGCTGCGCCTTGTTGCCGCTCAGTCCCAGCTGCTTGATGCCGCGCTCGGTGATGTAGTTGCACCGCCCGCTGATTCCATATTCAGGGTAATTGCTCTTCTGGGCCAGCCGTTCTATCTCGTTGCGGTCCAGTGCCATCATCTGTCCCATGCCCACATGCCGCAGGGGGATGCGCACCGTGCAGAAGAGGTCCTCGGCCTTGATGGGGTCACTCGTGTTGCCATAGGGCGCGTACCAGTCCTTGATGGTGTATTCGGGATAGGCCAGTTCGTACTCGTCGCCATCGGGGAACTGGAACTTCTGGTAGCGCCATCGGCATTCGAGCTTGCCCTCGGCCTTTACCCCGTAGATGCTCTGGTCGTGGAGCACGCGCCCGTAGTTCTGAAAGAAGGCCCCGTTCTTGCGCGAGATGTACACCAGCATGCTGCTGAAGCCGTACTCGCCGCTGCCAAAGACGGGTGTCCCGTCGGGGTCGGTGCCTGTCTGTGTCCACAGGGCAGGCTTGGTGCGGCCTGCGTTGCGGTGGCACGAGCCGCAACTGTAGCCCGCATACACAGGCCCCAGGCCCTCGCTCTGCGAGCGTGCGTCGTCATAGAGTCTGTCCCCCTTGGTGAACCGCTTCTGGTTGGCGGGTATGCCGGACACCCAATCGGCGTCCGTGTCATATGCGAAAGAAGAATTGATGAAGTTGGTGGATGTACCCGCGCTGAGCGCGTATCCCTCGGGGATTTCCAGGTCTGTGACATCCAGCGCGTCGTCATCCTCGCAGCTGGCCAACCCGCAGAGGAGTGTGAGGGAGAGTGCTGACCATAGAAACTTGTTCATGTCTCGTGAGTTGTTTGTCGGCATAGCGCGGGAAAGGACGCGGCTGCCTTTTGGCCTCCGCATCCGTCTTCCCGCGTCCTGTTATGCGTGTGATGCTTTCCTTATGTTGTGGCAGGCAAGGTTTACTTGCTGATTGTGCGGTATTTCCCGTCATAGAAGAGCAGGAACTCCAGTGTGTGGAATCCGCGCACGTTCTGCACCGCAGCGATGGTCTCGTCGTTCTCGTCAAACTCGCCTTCCCATTCCAGGTTGCTGAAGTTGCCGCTTGCCAGTGTGTTCTTCAGAGCCTCCACGTCCAGGGGCCATGAGTCCATGTTGGGGTCGAGACCCATGTCGGCCACGGGGCCGAAGAGGAAGGCCTCGCTGGTCTCCCAGGGTTCACGGGCGTCTATCCACTTCATGGCGGCTGCCTTGAAGGCCTGGTTCACGTCGTCGGCAGTCTTGGTGCTGGCCTTGTAGGCATTGGCTGTGTTGGCCAGAGTGCGCACGGCTGTGTTGAGCTCCTTGTTGGCGTCAAGCAGGCTGGCGTATGTGGGGAGCACCACATGGTCGGTGTAGTCGGTGATGATGGGCTTCAGGTCTTCCTCGCTTGCGGCTGTCATCACGGGCTTGAGGTCGTTGGTGAGCACCTTCTCCAGCGCCGAGCAGGCATCCTGTGCCACCAGCACCGTGTTGCTGCCCAGGTAACTGCGCAGGGGAGCCTTGATGCCCTGGATGGCATTGACGGCCGTGTTGATTTTGGTGACGAGGCTGTTGTAGAGGTCAGGGTTGCTGGCCTTCAGGTATGAGGCGACAGAGTTGCTGGCCTCCTGCCCGTTGCGTGTGCCATAGACGGCGTTGCGGATGGAGAGGATGTTGTTGGTGTAGTCGTCGATAGAGTGGTGGCTGTACCATGACTCCACGGCATACACAGCCTCCTTGTACTTCCCGCTCTCCCACAGGTCGCGTGGATCGCCTATCTTGGCTGTGCCCACCTCGTTGGCGATGTCGGCGCATCCCTCGATGATCTGCTGCACGCAGTTGCTGTAACTGGCATAAGTCTTGCCGGGGCCGGGGGTCTTGAACTGCTCGGCGTATGCCTCGCCACCCTTGTAACTGTCGGTCCAGGCGCTCTTCAGTGTGGAGGCATCCTTGGTCAGGAGGTTTGCCACCTGCACGCTGTACTGCACCCAGTTGGTCAGGTTATCGTCTGTCACGGCTGTCTTGTCCTCCTCGAAGTTCACATCGGCGATGCCCTCGGGGATAGTCTTCTCCTTGTTGTCGTCCTCACATGCGGTGAAGGTGGTCAGGCCCATAGCCAGCAGGCCCGCCAGTAACAGGTTCTTCTTCATTCTTCTTGATATTTTAAATGGTTCTCTGTATATTCCTTATTTATCCTTGCGCAGGCTCTCTATCTCCCGCTGCATCTGCTCCAGGCGGCTGTTCATCTCGCTGATGGTGTGCTGCTGGTCCTTCAGCTGGCGGCGCGCACGGATGTCCTTCACGGTGCGGTCGCTGAGGAACCATCCTGTGAAGGCCAGTCCCAGGGCAAACTCATTCTCGCTGTTGTAGGCGCCTCCGCCTATCTTGCGCTTGGTGTAGTCGGCCTTCACCACCAGGTAGGGCAGCGGGCGGTAGTTGATGCCGGCTACCCACATGTTGGTCTTCAGGCGTGCGTCGGCGGGTGTGTTGCAGTACTTGTCCACCACCACATGCTCCTGTGGGTTGTAGTACTCGTAGCGGAAGAAGGGGATGAGGTCGGGCATCTTCCCGTTGCCGACGAAGCCCTTCAGCCTCAGTCCCACCTCTCCTCCGTAGCTCACGGCCTTCTCGGCGATGGGAGCCGTGCGTGCATAGGGCGAGAGGTTGCTCAGCTTGCTGTTCTTGTCACTCAGCCTGCTGCTGTTGGACAGGTGCCCCTGCATCACGTTGGCGCGCGCGATGACCCACTGGTTCATGTACTGTGCGTCCACGCTCCAGATGCGCACGGGAGCCTTGAAGTTGTAGGTGTGTGGCTTGTCGGCGTTGCTCCCCACGTTGCGGCAATAGTAGAAGCTGCCGCCCAGGCGCAGGCCTGGTATGCCCCGGTAGTTGAGTCGTCCCACATAGCCCGGGCTGGTGAAGTTGTCCTCCTCGAAGATTCGGTTGTTGGCCTCGCCTGCCCAGCTGTTGCGGTTGAAGCCGTTGGCGTTGAGTCCGGCGACCACCATGGCCTCATAGTCGAAGCTTGCCCAGCGGCGGCCGAATTGTCCCCGTATCTCTGCCCCCGTGGCATGCCAGGTGCTGGGGATGATGGTGGTCTCGCCCTCGGGGCGCACCGTGCCGAAGAAGAGGATGGGCTCGTGGTGCGCGTTGGTCAGTCCCACGGGCACTATCATGTGCCCGGCGCGCACGCTGAAGGCGTTGTTGAGGCGGTAGGTGATGTGGAACTGCTCCAGGGCCACCTCGCCCCCTTTCTCGACCTCGGTCTCGTACTCGCCGTTCTCCGTGTTCTCGATCTCGTACTCGGTGCCCACTCCCCCGGCCTCGAACTCTATCTCCATGCCCAGTGCCCAGTGCCTGTTGAACTTGTAGTCGCCCGCTATCACGAAGCGTGGCATGGATATGGTGTTGCGCCTTATCCTGGCGTTGCCCTCCTTGGTGCCCTTGAAGCGGTTGATGCCGTAGTTCTTGAACGCGCCCACCAGTTCACCGTACCCTCCGATGCGGTAGCGGTCGAAACTGTCATACTCGGTGCTGTCGGCATTCCACTGCGCCCTGGCGGGGGTTGCCCAGGCGAGTGCCACGGCCAGGCCGGCCAGCCCGGCAATGCTCTTCTTTCCTTTCATCTTGTGCATGTGGTTTTGTCGGTGCAAAATTATACTGACTTGCGAAGCCTTGCAATACGCATTTTTTGTGATTTTTGACCTGGCCTACTTGCGCCACGCATACCTAAAAGTAGTGAAATTAGGGGAGATGGGGGCATCCGGGCGGTGATTGGGTGCACGTGGCCATCGCTGGTTCTGTGAATTTCGTAACTTTGCGCCACATAAAATCAAGTACGGTCATGACAGAGAAATATCATGGAAGCGACCCTATGAGCGACGTGATCAGCGACGATTACCGCATGCTGCAAATCCTGAGCCGGTTCGGCGTCACCCTGGGCTTTGGCGACAAGAGTGTGTCGGCCGCCTGCAAGGCGGCAGGTGTGGACGTGCCCACTTTCCTTACGGTGGTCAATTATGTGAAGGATCCCTCGCGTGCCCACATTGACGAGATGGTGGAGCAGGTGAGCCTGCCCGCGCTCATGCGTTACCTGAAGAACTCGCACAGCTTCTTTGTGGATTTCCGCCTGCCCGACATACGCCGCCGCCTCATCGAGGCCCTGGACTGCTCCTCCAGCAACCAGATAGCCTTCCTCATCATGAAGTTCTATGATGAGTACGCGGCCGAGGTGGCGCGCCACATGGAGTACGAGAACACGCATGTGCACCCCTTCGTGGAGAGCCTGCTGCGCGGCGAGCTGCCCAGGGAGACGTTTGCCGCCGTGGTGGACCAGCACAGCAACAACCACCTCTCCATCGAGAAGAGCATCTCGGAGCTCAAGAGCATCATCATCAAGTACTATCCGGGCGACAGCAACGCCCAGCTCATGGGCGAGGTGCTGATGGAAATCTTCATGACAGAGGAGGACCTGCAGACGCACTGCCACATGGAGGACACGCTCTTCGCCGAGTGCGTGAAGAGGCTGGAGCGTCAGGTGCGCGAGCGAGAGGCCACAGGGAAGGCCGATGACGAGGAGTCGCCGTCGCCCCAGGTGTCGCAGGACGGGCTGAGCGAGCGAGAGAAGCAGATAATCGTGCAGCTGGTGGAGGGGAAGAGCAACAAGGAGGTGGCCGAGGCTCTCTTCATATCCGTGAACACGGTGATGACCCACCGCCGCAACATCAGCCGCAAACTGCAGATACACAGCACGGCAGGGCTCACCATCTATGCCATCGTCAACGGGCTGGTCAAACTGGAAGACTTGACGCTCTGAGCCCGAACCCCGGGCTGATGTAATTGTCGAGGCTGCGGCACGCGTCGCCCGAGAAGGCGCAGGCCATGGCCAGCATGCGCTGCCACTCTTCCCTGCCGAGGAGTGGCAGCCTGTCCCGTGTGATGCCCCGCCAGATGAGGCTGCATGCCAGGCCGGCGTTGAAGTTGTCGCCCGCGCCCACCGCGCTGGCCACATCCTCCACCCTGGGCACCGGGAAGCACAGGGTGTCGTGGGGCAGGCACACGGTCACGGCGCCGGGGCCGCTGGTGCAGATGAATATGGGGCACAGGGCGCGCAGGTGCCTGTCATAGACGGCCTGGGCGTCCCGCTCGCCAAAGAGTGCCTCGAAGTCGTCGGCACTGCCCCGCACTATGGTGCTCAGCCGGCAGTTGTCCTGTATGGCGGGCATCAGCGCGTCGCGCTCGTGGCTGTGGCTGCTGCGGAAGTTGATGTCATAGTAGACGACGGCCCCGCCCTGGGTGGCCTGCCCCAGCATGTCCTCCACCAGCGGGCGCATGCCCCGGCATGAGGCGTAGTAGGAACCGAAGAGCAGCACGTCGCCGGCGTTCACGCGGGGCAGTTTCCACTGTGCGGGCGCCTTGGGCTCCTGCTTGTAGAACACATAGGAGGCGTCCCCCTCGTCATTGAGATAGGCCAGGCTCACCGCGCTCTTCACATCGGGGCGCATGGGGCAGTAGGCCGTCTCCACATGGTTGGCGCGCATGAAGTCCAGCGTCTGCCGCCCCACGATGTCGGCTCCCGTGTCGCCCACAAACACGCAGGGCACCCCCGCACGCCCCACGCTCACTATGCTGTTGAAACTGCTGCCGCCGTGCACGGCCGCCCGTGGCTGCCCGCCCCTGAATATGATGTCCATGATGGTCTCGCCCATCCCTATCACCTTGCGTGTGTAGTCCATATTGCTTGATGTTTTTTGTCTGTGTGTGGCAGGAGGTCAAAGCCCCCCTTCCGTGCTCCCCGGTGTGGAGGGGTGAAAAACGCAGCGCGCTGCAATCGCCAACGCAGCGGCATGCATCGGCCAACGCAGCGCGCTGCGATCGCCACCGCACCATAGTGCGTTTCCGCCTCCACCATGGAGGGTGGTGCAGGGAAAACGCGGTGCCATGAAAGTCGCCAGGCTCTCCTCTCCCCCTCGTTTGTGTGCATGATGGCTTCCCAGAGGTCTCCCTTCCTCCTGTGGAGAGGCAGGAAGCGTCTCGCCCCTCCCTTATATCTATGTTCCCGGAAGTGCCCCCTCCCCCTTTAGGGGAAGCCTGGAGGTGGCTCCCCTCTCTCACCCCAGGCCTTCGGAAAGCGTCCCCTCCCCCTTGGGTGAGGCCGGGAGGGGGCTTCCCTCCAGGAACTCCCTCAGGCGCGGAAGTGCCTGGGTGGCAGCCTCGCGCCCCATCCGGTACACGCGCTCCATGCGCCCCTTGTCCTGCTGCACGCGGCCTATGGGCAGCGTGTCCTGGGGATAGATGACCAGCGCGTTGCCCTGCTCCTCCTGGTCGCGCAGATAGTCGAGCTGGGCGTTGTACATCAGGTGCCGGCGCGACATGGCCTCCACGATGCGCGGGTACTTCCTCATCAGCAGGTGGAAGAGGGGCATCAGGCGTGTCCGCCGCTTGCGGAAGCCCTCGGGCTGGGTGAGCACCACCACGCAGCGGCCATACCCTTCCTCCTGGAAATGCCTGAGCGGGATGGAGTCGGCGATGCCGCCGTCGAGCAGGGTGTGGCCCGCCACCCTCACCGGGCGCGACACGATGGGCATGGAGGCCGAGGCGCGCAGCCAGTCCATGTTCTCGCCCCGCAGGCTGTCGAGCCGCTTGTACAGGGCCTTTCCTGTGAGCGCGTCGGTACACACGACCTGGAACTCGGTGCTGTCCCGCTCAAACTGGTCGTAGTCGAAGAGGTCATAACGGTCGGGAACGGTGCGGTAGCAGAACTCGGCGTTCACCAGGTCACCGCTGGTGATGAGGCTATAGAGCCCCATGTAGCGCAGGTCGTTGCGGAAGCGGATGCTGTAGCGCAGGGCACGGGTGGGCTGCCGCGACTTGAAGTTGCACCCGAAGGTGGCTCCCGCCGACACCCCTATCATGCCGTCAAAACGGATTCCCTGCTCCGTCAGCACATCGGTCACGCCCACGGTGAACATGCCCCGCAGGCCGCCTCCTTCCAGTACCAGTCCTCTCTTCATGCCCTTTCCCATTTGCCACAAAAAACGGCGCCCCAATCGTTGCACCGCTCTGATTTTAGATACAAATGTATTGATTTTCTGTGTTATGACGCACAGAAACCGAAAAAATGGCTACCTTTGCAGCGAAAATGAAGACTTTTTCAGAATTAGGACTCAATGACGCGCTGCTGCGCGCCATTGCAGAGCAGGGCTATGAGAGCCCCATGCCCGTACAGGAACAAGTGATTCCGTGGCTTACGGAACCCGAAGTGGATAACCAGCACGCTGACCTTATCGCGCTTGCGCAGACAGGAACGGGAAAGACTGCGGCCTATGGCTTGCCCCTGCTCCACCTGCTGGCGGCCGAGGGCGGCCAGGAGGGAAAGAAGCGTGTGAGGGCGCTGATACTGGCCCCCACGCGCGAGTTGTGCATTCAGATTGCCGACGACCTGCAGGACTTCGCGCATTATCTGCCCTCCATCAGCATGCTGGCCGTGTATGGCGGCGCGGGCATCGAGCCGCAGATACGTGCCCTGCGTCACGGTGTGGACATAGTGGTGGCCACGCCCGGAAGGCTCATCGACCTGATGAACCGTGGGGTGGCCGACCTCTCGCAGGTGCGCTACGTCGTCCTGGACGAGGCCGACGAGATGCTCTCCATGGGATTCCAGGAGGATCTCGACAGCATCCTCGAGGGTGTGCCGGACGACCACCGCACGCTGCTCTTCAGCGCGACCATGAGCAAGGAAATCGAGCGCATCGCCCACAAGTACCTGCGTGACGCGCACCAGATACAGGTGGGAAGCCGCAACGAGGGGGCCGAGAACGTCAACCACATATACTATATGGTGCGCGCGAAGGACAAGTACGCGGCCCTGAAGCGCGTGGTGGACTACTACCCGCGCATCTACGCCATCATCTTCTGCCGCACCAAGGCCGAGACGCAGGAGGTGGCCGACAACCTGATACGCGACGGATACAATGCCGACGCCCTGCACGGCGACCTCTCGCAGCAGCAACGCGACCTCACCATGCAGAAGTTCCGCCACCACCGCACGCAGCTGCTGGTGGCCACAGACGTGGCCGCGCGCGGCCTGGATGTGGACGACCTCACGCATGTCATCAACTACGGCATGCCCGACGACGTGGAGAACTACACCCACCGCAGCGGACGCACAGGCCGTGCCGGCAAGAAGGGCACAAGCATCAGCATCATCAACCTGCGTGAGCGGCCGCGCATCCGTGTGGTGGAGAAGCAGATACAGAAGAAGTTTGAGCAGGGCACCCTGCCCGAGCCGCGCGACATCTGCGCCAAGCAGCTCTATCACGTCATCGAAGACATCGAGCATGTCGAGGTTGACGAGGAGGAGATAGCCCCCTTCATGGGCGAGGTGCAGAAGCGGTGGGAGTGGCTTGACAAGGATGACCTCATCAAGCGCATACTGAGCCGCGAGTTCGGACGATTCCTACAGTACTACGCCAACGCCCCCGAGATAGAGACTGTGGCCGAGGGCAGGCAGTCGCGCGACAGGGGAGACTCGCAGGGCCGCCGGCGCAAGGGCGACCACGCAGCCGAAGAGGGCTACACGCGCCTGTTCCTCAACGTGGGCAAGATTGACGGCATGTTTGCGCGCGAGATCATCGGACTCCTCAACAAGAACGTGCATGGCGAGAAGGTGAATGTGGGACGCATCAACCTGATGAGGAACTTCTCCTTCGTGGAAGTGGCGGATCAGGATGCCGACCGCGTGATAAAGGCATTGAGACATGGCGTGACCGTGAAAGGGCGCAGCGTGGTGGCCGACCGCAGCGAGCCAGACACCAACGGGGGCGGCGGCCGTGGCGGCAGGGCCGACCGCAAGCGCACCGCGCGCGACAACGCACCGCGCGGCGAGCGCCCCGCGCGCCGCAAGGACGCCCTCCTGGGCGAGGAGCGCAGCGACAAGCGCAAGCCCTCGCGTGAGGAGCGCGGCTACACAGCCGCGCGTGGCAAGAAGTACACCAAGGATGACTGGATGAAGTTCCTGCATCCCGAAAAGGCACAGCCCGTGGGGGCTGACGGACTGGTGGGCGAGGTGCCTGACTTCTCGGAGGAGGGATGGGCACGGCGCAAGCCCAAGAACAAGTGAGACGCAGCGGGCACGGGCATGCCTGCCTGCGGGACTTCCGGGTTTTCCGGAAGCCGGGCAGACAGGAGGCTCTCCGCCTCCAGGCCGCATAGGGAGGCGGTCGGAAAGCCGTGGCCGGCTTATTGGCAAACCAACACGGAGGACTCTGGACACCAACACGGAGGACTCTGGACACCAACACGGAGGACTCTGGATACCAACTCGGAAGACTATGGATAATATGAGAAAGAAGGTCTTGGTAATGCTTCTGTCCGTCCTCGGCCTGTCCGCGCATGCCGATGAGGGCATGTGGATGCTGAGCCGCGTTGACGGAAAGACAACCGAGGCGATGGAAGGACTTGGGTTCCGGTTGAGCCCCAGTGAGTTGTACAATACAGACGGCACGAGCCTGAAGGACGCGGTCGTTGACTTCGGCGACTTTTGTTCGGGCGTGGTTGTGAGCCCCCAGGGTCTGGTCTTCACCAACCACCACTGCGGCTATTCGGCCATCCAGTCACTCTCCACGCCCCAGGACGACATCCTCAGCAACGGATTCGTGGCGCGGAAGCACAGCGAGGAACGTCCTGTGGAGGGACTCTTCGTGAAGTTCCTGGTGCGCACCGAGGAGTGCACCGGCCGCGTGATGACTGCCCTCGACAGTCTCTACAGGGCCAATCCCCAGGAGAAGCCACGCCACATCGACCGCGACAAGGTGGACAGCATCTGCACCGCCATCGAGGCCGACTGCAGGAAGCACAACCCCGGCATGGACTGCCAGGTGAAGTCCTACTACGGCGGAAACGCCTATTATGTGAGTTACTACAAGGTGTACAGCGACATCCGGCTGGTGTTTACCGCCCCCGAGACCCTGGGAAAGTTCGGGGGTGACACCGACAACTGGATGTGGCCCAGGCAGACGTGCGACTTCAGCGTGTTCCGTATCTATGCCAACGCGGACGGAGAGCCTGCCGAGTATTCCCCCTCAAATGTGCCCCTGCAGCCCAAGCGATACGCGCGCGTGAGCCTCGACGGCTACCGGGCCGGTGACTACTGCATGACCGTGGGGTATCCCGGAAGCACCAGCCGCTACCTGAGCTCATGGGGCATCAGCGAGCGTGTGAACGACCGCAATGTGAGTGTCATACAGGTGCGCGGGCGCAAGCAGGAGGTGTGGAAGAAGTTTATGGACGCCGACCGTGCCGTGGCCATCAAGTATGCCAGCAAGTGGGCAAGCAGCAGCAACTACTGGAAGAACTCCATAGGGATGAACAAGGCCATCGCCGACCTGGGGGTGATAGGGCAGAAGCAGCAACTCGAGCAGCGCATACGTGACTGGTACTCGGAGGATGCCGACAGGCAGCGCAGGTTCGGCGACATGTTCGCACAGCTGGAGACGGCCTACCGGGCACGCCGCCAGATGGTGTACGCCACTGGATTCTTCAACGAGACCTTCATGCGCGGAATAGAGATCTACCGTGTGGCGAGCAAGCTCAACCGCCTGCCCCAAGATGCCGACAGTGCCCAGGTGGCGGCCACCAGGGAGAGCCTCACGCGCTTCTTCAAGGACTATGACGCGCGCCTGGACGAGGCCACCATGGCCGCCCTGCTCGACAACTACCGGCAGCAGGTGACCGACGCGAAGTGCCACCCCGCCTGCTACCAGGTGATCGACAGCCTCTACGGGGGCGACTGCGCCGCCTACGCGCGCGACCTCTTTGCCCGCACCATCTGCAAGGACACCAGTTGTGTGAGCCGTCTCCTGGCCGACAGCACCCTGCGCGAGACCGATCCCGCCCTGCTCTATGCCGATGCCCTGCCCGACAAGATCATGGAACTTGTGGGCGAGCAGAAGGAGCACAACAACATCATCCACTACAACGAGCGTCTGCTCACGCAGGCCCTGCTGGAGATGGAGCAGGACGAGCCTCACTACAGCGACGCCAACTTCACCATGCGCCTCTCCTATGGCTTCGTACAGGACTACACCTCGCACGGCACCCATTATGATTACTACACCAATGCGCAGAGTCTCCTGGCCAAGGCGGCACGGCAGGCGGAGGTGGAGGACTACCGCCTGCAGGACGATATCGTGGGCATGCTCAAGGAGGGGAAATGGGGACGCTATGCCGACAAGGAGACGGGAGACCTGCATCTGTGTTTCCTCTCAAACAACGACATCACGGGCGGCAATTCGGGAAGCCCCATGTTCAACGGGCGTGGCGAGCTCATCGGCCTGGCCTTTGACGGCAACTGGGACGCGATGTCGGGGGACATCAGCTTCGACAGGGACCTGCAGCGCTGCATAGGAGTGGATATCCGCTATGTGCTTTACATCATCGACCGCTGGGGGCATGCCGACAATCTGATGCGCGAGTTGGGGCTCAGATAGCAGCCTCCTTTCCGGACTTCTCCGGCATGGGGAGCCACATGGAGGCATCCGGTTCCCATTGGCGGGTCTGGATGCAGAGACACGCGGAACGCGTGGACATCATTCGCCGGGGCGAGAGAATGTCCGCGTGTCCCGCGTGTCTCGTGTCTTCCGGAAGCATCCGCGTCCACGGAAGGGGGCAAGCGGCCTTGCGGGCAGCCGGCACACCGCCTACAGGGGCAAGGTCGTACAAGGCGGTGCGGGCGCGTTCACCTACGGGAAGAGAAGCCTGTGGGATACTCCGTGCAATGGCTCCCGGGCTCTGGCTTTCTTGGGTCTTTCGGAGGTGCGGTTGCCTGGCGCGCGCGTTTGTGCCCCCTGGCCACTTCCCCATGCGGTTGTGGTGAAAGACACGCAGGCGGGAGTGTCGCTCTGGACACTCCCGCCTGCGCTGGGGGTGATGGCTCTGGCCTGCCGGGGCCGCGTGCCTGTGGCGCTTAGCCCAGGTAGGCGCGCAACTGGCTGTTGCGCTCTGTGCAGCGCAACTTGCGTATGGCCTTCTCGCGTATCTGGCGCACACGCTCGCGTGTGAGGCCGAATTTCTCGCCTATCTCCTCCAGGGTCATCTCCTGGTGGCAGATGCCGTAGCTCATCTCTATAATCTCCTTCTCGCGCCCGTTGAGGGTGTTCAGTGCCCGCTCAATCTCGGTCGAGAGGCTCTCGCTCATCATGGCACGGTCGGTAGAGGGGGCACTGGAGTCGCTCATCACGTCCAGCAGCGTGTTGTCCTCACCTGCCACAAAGGGCGCGTCCATGCTCACATGGCGGCCGCTGGCGCGCAGCGAGTCGTCAATCTTTCCGGGCATCTCGTTCACGATCTCTGCCAGTTCGTCGGTGCTGGGCTTGCGCTCGTGCTCCTGTTCAAACTTTGTGATGGCCTTTGATATCTTGTTCACCGCGCTTACCTGGTTGAGTGGCAGGCGCACCAGACGGCTCTGCTCGGCCAGGGCCTGCAGGATGGTCTGCCTGATCCACCACACCGCATAGGAGATAAACTTGAACCCGCGTGTCTCGTCAAACTTCTCGGCTGCCTTGATGAGCCCGATGTTGCCCTCGCTGATGAGGTCTGGCAATGTGAGCCCCTGGTTTTGGTATTGCTTGGCCACGCTGACCACAAAGCGCAGGTTGGCATTCACGAGTTTCGTGCGGGCAGCCTCGTCGCCCTTCTTGATGAGCCGGCTGAGCTCCACCTCCTCTTCCACAGTAATAAGCGGCTCGCGTCCGATCTCCTGAAGGTACTTCTCGAATGCTTCGCCGTCGCGGGCTGTGATGCTCTTGTTGATTTTAAGTTGTCTCATCTTCTCCCTGTATTATATGTAAAGGTATTCTTTCTCGTCTTGCGCATGATTAGACTCCCTGGCCCCCCAAGGGTTTAGTCTGTGGCAGAAAAAATGTGCGACCTCTTTGGCGGATGCCTTATCCCAGGTATTCCTGCAGCAGTCTTTTCTTGACCGAGTTCCGCAGTTTGTGCAGGGCTTTCTCCTTGATTTGCCTCACTCTCTCGCGGCTTAGTCCGAATTCCTCGCTCACCTCCTCCAGGGTCATCTCTCTGCCGTTGATGCCGAAGCACATCTCCACGATCTTCTTCTCGCGCTGGTCCAGTGTCCCCAGCATGCGCCCTATCTCGGTGGCGAGGCTCGCATCCATCATCTTTCCGTCGGTGGTGGGCGCGTTGGTGTCGCACATGACATCGAGCAGCGTGTTGCCCTCGCCTTCGGCCAGTGGCGTGTCCATGCTCATGGGGCGTCCGTTGGCGCGCATGGTGTCGGCGATTTTCTCGGGCATCTCTCCCGTCATCTCTGCCAACTCGTCGGGCGTAGGCTTTCGCCCGTGTTCCTGCTCAAACTTTGTTATGAGCTTGTTGATGCGGCTTATCGCGCTCACCTGGTTGAGCGGCAGGCGCACTATGCGGCTCTGTTCGGCCAGGGCCTGCAGGATGGTCTGCCTGATCCACCACACCGCGTATGAGATAAACTTGAAGCCACGGGTCTCGTCGAATTTCTTGGCCGCCTTTATCAGCCCCAAGTTGCCTTCGTTGATGAGGTCGGGCAGAGCCAGTCCTTGGTTCTGGTACTGCTTGGCCACACTGACCACGAAACGCAGGTTGGCGCGCACCAGTTTTTCCAGCGCTTCGCGGTCGCCTTTGTGTATGCGCTGGGCGAGTTCCACCTCTTCCTCGGGGCTCAGCAGGCTCTCCTTGCTTATGGTGACGAGGTACATGTCTATCGACTGGCTGTTGCGGATGGTGATGCTGGGGGCTATCTTAAGTTGTCTCATAGTTTTTGGAATCGTAGGCAAAGGCATGCAAAGTTAGTGCATTTTGCTGATATGGAGAGGACGAACGCGCAGAAAAAGACTCCATGGGGCGATGAATGCTGCATTTTAGGTTAAATAATGTGAAGCACTGGGCGTTTTGCGCGAAAAACCGCCTAATTTTGCACCACATGCCGTGCGGGGCAACCCGATGGCGGGACAGCCTCTCCCAGGAGCCTCTCCCGCACCGGACGGCTCCCGGCTGAAGATATGTAGAACAAAAAACAGAAGAGACTATGAGTACAGGAGCATGGGTGACGCTGGCCGTTGTGGCCGTCTTGGTCATATGGGTGGTGTCAATCTACAACAGGCTGGTGGCATTGAGGAACAACCGCGAGAACGCCTTCGCCAATATCGATGTGCAACTCAAGCAGCGTTACGATCTGGTGCCGCAGCTGGTGGAGACCGTAAAGGGCTATGCCAAGCACGAGCGCGAACTGCTGGAGAAGGTGACACAAGCGCGCACGGCCGCCATGTCGGCCACCACCGTCAACGGGAAGGTGGAGGCCGACAACGCGCTCTCCTCGGCCCTGGCCGGGCTCAGGGTGCAGCTGGAGGCTTACCCCGAGTTGAAAGCCAACCAGAACTTCCTGCAACTGCAGGGCGAGATTTCAGATGTGGAGAACAAGTTGGCAGCCACGCGGCGCTTCTTCAACAGCACGACCAAGGAACTCAACAATGGCGTGCAGGCGTTTCCGGCCCTGCTCTTCGCCGGCATGTTCGGTTTCCACCGCGAGCCCATGTTTGAGGTGCCGGCGGCCGACCGTGCCAGTTATGACAAGGCTCCCGAGGTGAAGTTCTAAGGCCGCGCACCATTCTGCAACGCTTTTTATAGCAAGAAGATGAAGTATGTGGGCATGCACACCCAGCAGGTGCGCAACAACCTCAAGTCCCTCCTGCTCCTGGCCATGTTCCCATGCATCCTGCTGGGAGTCGTGTATGTGTTCCTGGTAATTGCCAACTCGCTGGGAGTCTCGGATCCCGCCTATGGAGGGAAGACGGGGGTGGACTGGAATTATGTGAATTATGAGATGCGGCAGGTGCTTCCCTGGGTGGTGGGCATCGTGGGCGTGTGGTTTGTGGTGTCCTTCCTCCTCAACACCTCCATGATACGCCATGCCACGGGCGCGAGGCCGCTGGAGCGCAGGGAGAACCCCCGTGTGTATAACATCGTGGAGAACCTCACCATGGCATGCGGAATGCCCATGCCCAAGGTGAATGTCGTCGACGACCCCATGCTCAACGCTTTTGCCAGCGGCATCGACAGGAACAGTTACACGGTGACCGTCACCACGGGCATCTGTGACAAGCTCACCGATGCGGAGCTGGCCGGGGTGATAGGACATGAGCTCACGCACATACGCAACCGCGACACGCGCCTGCTCATCATCAGCATCATCTTTGTGGGCATCATGAGCACCATCATGAGCCTGGCCGTGAGGCTGCTCTGGAACAATATCGTGTTCGGTGGCGGGCGCCGCCGAAGCGACGACGGGCGCGAGGGCAGCGGGGCGGCGGGCATGGCGCTGCTGCTGGTGGCCATAGTGCTGTCGGCCATCGGCTACTTCTTCACCCTGCTCACCCGTTTTGCCATCAGCCGCAAGCGCGAGTATATGGCCGATGCGGGCGGGGCGGAGTTGTGCGGCGACCCGCTTGCCCTGGCATCTGCCTTGCGCAAGATAAGTGCGCACCCCGGACTGGGACAGGTGCAGCGCGAGGATGTGGCACAACTCTTCATCGTGCATCCCATGGGCTTTGGGGGCGGCGTCGCTGGCATGATGAGCTCCCTCTTCAGTACTCATCCGAGCACCGAGAGCCGCATCGCCTACCTGGAACAGTTCTGAGGCTGTACATCTCAGAGCAAGGCAAGCGTGGGGCAGCAAGCCTCTTTGCGCCGGCGCTCTCTGAGCCACATGGTATCCGTGAGCCGCCTTTCTTGTTGCAAGCAAGGCGGCTCGCGGATTTTTCCAAGGCGGCACTCGGAGCCACTTGGCCACTTGGTTCTTAGTGTTTTTTGCTTTCCCGAAGTGTTGCTTTCACCTTTCTCGTCCCGTTTCCCGGCACTCTGAACACCCATCCTTTGTCGCTCGTGAGTTCTGCCTCGATGATAAGTCCGGGAAGTATCTTCCATTCGGTGGTCCGGGTGTGCATAGTTGTGCGGGTGTGTTGGTGATGAATGTTGGGTGAAATGGCGCCTTTCCTTGTGTGCGGGCTACTCGCTGCGGTACTCCTCGCTGGTGGTCACCTGCTGGGTGGACGAGGGGTCGGCATCGGCCTCGCGGTACCAGTCGCTGTAGGCGATGTAGTGGCTCGCGTAGGTCTGGTTGAGCGTGGCGGCCTGCTCGGGGTCCACCTTCTTGATAAACTTGGCAGGCACTCCGCCCCACAGTTCGCCGTCGCCTATCTGTGTGTTGCTCAGTACCACCGCGCCTGCGGCCACAATGGCCCCGCGGCCCACCACGGCATGGTCGAGCACGGTTGCGCCCATGCCCACCAGCGCGCCGTCCTTCACCTCGCATCCATGCAGGGTCACGCTGTGCCCGATGGTCACGTCATTGCCCAGGATGCACGGCGCGTTGCCGTTGAGCGTGTGGATGCAGCTGTTGTCCTGCACGTTGGTGCGGTCGCCTATGCGGATGAAGTGCACGTCCCCGCGCAGGACGGCGTTGAACCATACCGTGCAGTCGTCTCCCATCTGCACGTCTCCCACGATCACGGCACCCTCGCTGAAGTAGCAGTGCTTGCCGAACCGGGGCGCGGGCATGCCCGCCAGTCTCTTGATGATAGCCATATTCTTGTTGGTGTTATGAGATTTTGGGTTTATGATGTTATGAGGTTTTCCTGGAGGGTGTGATGTTATGAGGCCCAGGGGTTATGAGGCTTTCCCGGAGGGGCGTGAAGTTACCGCGTTGTGAGCCTTTGGGGCTGTGTGGCAGCAAGCAGTGTCCCCTGCCAGTTCTGCCGCCTCATGCCTTATAAAGCCCCATGCCTTATAACCTCACTTGCGCAGTGGCCTCCTGGAGCCAGGCCAGGTCGTCTCCCTGGAGCAGGGGACTCAGTTCGCTGTACACGCGTGCGTGATAGTCGTTGAGGTACTGCACCTCGTCCGTGTCCATCATGTCCCACAGGATGGGCTCCATGTCGATGGGACAGAGCGTGAGGGGAGTGAGCTGCAGGAACTGCCCGAAGGTGCTCTCCATGTACTCCTCCACCATCATGGTGTTCTCGATGCGCACCCCGTGCCTGCCCTCGCGGTAGATGCCCGGCTCGTCGGTCATGGTCATTCCCGGCAGCAGGGGCGCGGGCATGTGGTTCATGCGTATCTGGTGAGGCCCCTCGTGCACGCACAGGTAACTGCCCACGCCGTGCCCCGTGCCATGCCCATAGTTGATGCCGTGCTGCCACATGGCATACCGTGCCAGCACGTCAAGCTGTGTGCCGCAGGTCCCCGTGGGGAACTTGGCCATGGCCAGGCGTATGTGCCCCTTGAGCACAAGGGTGTAGTCGGTGCGCTCCTCGCGCGTGAGCGGGCCCAAGGGGATGGTGCGTGTGATGTCGGTGGTGCCGTCCTGGTATTGCGCCCCGCTGTCAAGCAGCATCAGCCCCTTGGGCAGCAGGGGGGTGTCTGTCTCGTGGCTGGGCTCATAATGCACGATGGCGCCGTGCTGGGCATAGCCCGCTATGGTGTCAAAGGAGATGTCCCTGTACAGGGGCTGCTCGGCCCTGAGGGCTGTGAGCCGGTCGGCCACGCTCATCTCGGTCTGTCCGCCTGCCTGTACGGCGGGCTTGAGCCAGCGCAGAAATTTCGCCAGGGCCACCCCGTCACGCAGCATGGCCCGGTGGAAGCCCTCGCGCTCGGCCTCGTTCTTGATGGCCTTCATGGGTGCGATGAGCGAGTCGTGGTATATTACCTTCCAGCCCTTGCCTTGGGGCGGGACGGCATGGCAGTTGCACGACTGCGGGTCGATGAGCATGGCACTTGAGGGCATGGAGGCCAGGGCGCTTGCCAGAGCCTCGTAGGGACGGGTGCCTATGCCCTCACCACGCAGGTACGCCCGTACTTGGGCGCTCAGTTTCCTGGGGTCCACAAACAGGGTGGCCTCCTCCTGCGACACGAGCAGGTAACTCACAAATACCGGGTTGCAATGCACGTCGGTGCCCCGCAGGTTGCAAATCCATGCGATTTCATCGAGCGGGCAGATGACGGTCATCTGTGCTCCCGCTGCCTTTATCTGCTCGCGCAGGCGCGCCAGCTTGTGCACGGTTCTCTCGCCCGCGTACTCCAGCGGCTGTATCTCCACAGGGTGCAGGGGCATCTCGGGGCGGCCTTCCCACAGGGCGGCGGCGGGGTCCAGGCTCGTGTCCAGCAGGATGCCGCTGGCCTGCAGCTCCTGCCTCAGACTGCTGGCCGTGCTCACGCTGTTGACCCATCCGTCGATGCCCACGGTGTCGCCTTCCTGCAGCAGACGGCGCAGCCACTCGCTTATGCCGGGCGTGCCCGGCACCCGCTCACGCATGAGCTGGAAGGGGGTGCCGTCCAGTTGCTCCGCTGCAGCCAGGAAGTAGCGGCTGTCAGTCCACAGCGCGGCATCGGTCGTGGTCACTACCGCCGTGCCGGCACTGCCGTTGAATCCGCTTATCCACTGGCGTGTCATCCAGTGCCCGGGCACATACTCGCCATTGTGCGGGTCGGTACTGGGGAAGATGAACGCGGCCAGTCCGTGCTGGCGCATGTAGCCTCTCAGCTCATGCACGCGTCGTGTGATGTCCTGCTTGCTCATTTGTTGTCCTCGGTGTGG